>Ga0326727_10000375_pt1 | contig 185819 bp, 130 predicted proteins | sample MB2enrmetagenome_FD_207643 | JGI IMG/M metagenome (GOLD analysis project Ga0326727, IMG submission 207643) | Lab enriched peat soil microbial communities from McLean, Ithaca, NY, United States - MB29MY | ecosystem: Environmental > Terrestrial > Soil > Wetlands > Peat | place: USA: New York... | reverse complement strand
TGTTGTCCTCGCTTGAAACTGATTCTGCGCTTCTTGCCGCTCGCCGAAAACCCTATTTAGTCGCGGCTGGAAGTGGTCGGATGGTTCAAGATGGCACTACCACTTTCCGGGGAAGGTAGAATGCCCCCGTTGGGCGGAGTTCGGGCCCGCGCGGATCTCCTTGGACCGCTGGCGCATACGTCATACGAAGGGGACTGTCGAGACGCCGCGCGCGAATCGGGCGTCCGGCCCTACGCCGCTAGACAGAAGTTCCAGAATTCTAATTGCAAGTTGTTGATTCTACGGGCATCGTACATGACTACAGTAGGCATGTAACCACACAAGACAAAGGACGTAACATTTGTTTTGCGGAACTTCGGGCTAGAGGGAATTTACTGCGAATGCTCCAAGAGTACGAATGCCGGCCCTTTGTCTTCAGACACTTGCCGCGACTTATGTCGTATTACCTGCCCAAAATGGGGTAATACACATCCGGCAAATTATTCCACAGGCTATGCTGCTGACTGGGCTGCACTTGTCGATTTCGGCGTTGTTTGGGTGGGACCCTTCGCAGTAAACTCCCGCTAGAGCCTGGGAGGGACGATATGCTTTCTGCCGTAAAGCCGGGCATCGACGGACCACTCGCCGGGCCCGATCAGCGCCAGCGTTACGCCCAGCACCGCCAATGCGGCGGGAGCACCCGCATGGGCGGGCGACGAGAAGGCGACCCACGCCTCGGCGCACGCCGTCACAACTCCGGCGACGGGCGTCCACAAACCCGCGATGAGCAGGACGCCGGCCAGCGCGCCGATCACTTGTGGCGCCGCAACCGTGCCGCTGGGTGTCGCAACCACGCAGTACTCAAGGGCAGCGCCGACGAGCAGCCGCTGCATCAATAGTCCGGCGCCAGGCCAGCCATCCGCGAACGTGGAGAAAAGCCGTTGCACATGTATCCCGTTTTCAGCTTACGGGAATCGCAAAGCTTTTGAAAGATTACAAAGGGGAAACGCCCTACTCCACTTTTGGGGGATTTACAGTTCGATGATCCCGCGCTCAAGTCCGATAGCGACGGCGTGCGTGCGGTCGTTCGCTCCCAGCTTCTCGAGGATGCTGGTAACGTGCTTCTTCACCGTATTCGCGCCGGCTAATTCGCCACGCAAGTGTACGAACTCGCGGACCCGGCTGGCCCGTTCGAGTACCTCGGGTACTCCGGATACGAGCACATCGGCAAACTGCGATCTCCCGCCGTAACGGTGACCGACTTTCCGGGCGCCTTGCCATTCTCGACCCAATCCACGATCAGGCCCAGCCGGTTGTAAGTGCTCGGAATCTGCTGGACCGCTATCTCTTTGCCGTCGCCATCGACGTTGTAGTTCTTTCCGCCGAGCCCGTGATCGGTCTGCGGCAGCACAAAGAAACGGGCGAACGAATCCACCGCCGCGCGGCCCATCCGGTCCACCACCGACTGATAATACGCCAACTGAGCGCCCGGCGAAGCCAGGGTGTCGTTCGTGCCGATCACTACGATCAACTTACCGCCCCGCCTCTGGAACGCGCTCAAATCCGGATTGGTGGAATCGAGGATGGCCGAGAGTTCCACACGGCGTTTGTTCAGCGGACCGCCTTCCACGTAATCCAAAGGGTTTGCGGTCAGGTCCCGCATGAGGAATCCGGTGACCCCCAGAACACCCAGGTGGCTATGCATCGGGGCGTTCTCCGCTGCGCCCTCCTGGCCGCGATAGCGCGCGTTAACAATCAGGCCGCTCCCCGAGGGGTCGGTGTTCGGAACCCACATGCCGAAACTCTTCACGCCGTTGGCCAGCGGAGTGGCAAACACATAAGGCGAGTAGACCATTTTCAGGGTGGAGATCTGGCCGTCGGTGAGGCAGGCCGCCGCGCTGGTGTCCTGCGAGTTCGGATCCACATTATTCGGGCATCGCTTGGCCGCCCAGGGATTGCGATTCGGGCCGCCCTGTTTCACATCGAAAATGGCGCGGCACGCCATGTAGTTTTCGATCACGCCGTCCACCAGGCCATCCAGCTTGTCGCATTGGCGCATGAACTCCCCGCGAATCGCATTCACCTTCGCCGGCGGCACCCAATTCGCCGCGGGCTTCTCCTGGATGCGGATCAGTTCCGGCGCCAGCATGAGAGTCGAGAAGTTGAGGATCGGGACCTCGGCGGCGATGCCGTCGTAATCGGCGGGATAGCGCTGCGCCACCGTAAGCGATTCGCGGCCTCCCTGAGAACTCCCGATGAAATAGTTGTACCGCGGCGGGGCTCCGTAGGCCCTTTGGATCAGGACCATGGCAGCGTCGTGCGTCTTCTTGAGCTGCATGTAGCCGAGATTCGCGACGGCTTCGTCGTTCAGTGCCCAGCGGTCTGCTTCGGGGTTCGGGGCGCCGAATCCGGCAGGCATTGCGCCTCCAGGTCTACCGCCCGCTGGCGGCGCGCCCGGTGCGGGTGCGGCGCCGCGGGGTGCGCCTCCCGGCATCCCCATTCCTCTACCGGGCATGCCAAACCCGGCCATTTGGTGGCCGGAGTCGCTGCCGTATGTGGCGAAACCCTGCTGCAAAAGCGTGGGGCCGCCGCGGCCGACTCCGCCCGTCAAGCGCGGAATCATCCCGTTCATCCCACCGCCTCCGAGTTGGGCGCCACGAAGCGACCAGGAGGTCGGAAGGGCGACTCCGAAACGAATCGGCGGAGCGCTCTTGTCCACCGGCGCGAGGCTCCCTTCCACGGAGCAATACGCCGGCGTGCCGTTGGCTTCCGCGTGCCACTGCGGTGCATTCAAGGTAACCGCCGAAACCGGCTCGCCGATGGCCTTGACCGGGATTTCGGTACCCAGCTTCGCAGCCGTGCAATCGGCCTCGGCGATAGTCCTGGTGGCGGGGCCCGATCCCGAGCCGGCGGCAGTTCCTGCCTCCTGGCCATGAAGGACGAATGCCGAAATAAAGGTAACTGCCAGTGAGGCAACACCGAGTTCTAATCGATATCGTTTCATGAGGTTGAACTCCATTTTCGATTTCAGAGCACTAAAAAGAATGGCAAACTCGATGCCTTCGGGCGGCGGACGCAGGGGTGCGGCGCGCCATGGACCGTTTTGGCAGCACGTCTGCCGCGGAGCTCCCTGGCGACGGCGATGAAATAGCGTAGATAACGCGGATTCATCCGAGTGCTTATTATAGCGGTCCTCGCGGTGTGAATCTGGGTTAACGCGCTTCAGGAATTGACGGCGCTCGCGGCAGGCCTCGTTTTCGCTGAGCGAACCATTCGAGTCTCACCGCTCCGAGTGGCCTTCGCTGTGGAGATCGCCGCTCGCCGGCTTCAAACCGCCGCTAACCAACTCGCCTCCGCCAGCAGCCCATTGTCAGCGTTTACGCTCTCAATCAACCCGGTACGAAACGTCGATCCGTGAGCCGATCGGTCAGGGTACCAGATCGGCATCCTGCGGACCCGGGATTACAGTCCCCTCGTACACGCGGGCCCCGATAATCGCTTGGCGACGGCCCTCGTCGGGAATCCTCTGCTCCCGCTGCGTCGTGTTCACCTACGGGGTCCGCCCCCCCACAACCCTCGCGGACACTCCATCGGAAGTGCTGGGGCCGGGTTGAAAGCACCATCCTATAGATGGAGCTCAGGACCGGCCCGATCACCGACGCCTTCGATTCAGTAGCCTGGTAGATGGCGTTAAACGTGTGCCACCTGCTCTTGAAAACAAACGCCTTGTGCACACAGCGGAAACCTGAATCGGGGCAAGTCTTGAAAATTAGAACAAAAAAAACTGCGAACATCCGATATGAACGATATGATCGTCTCGGCCCGGAGTCCGTGTGTAGAACGACTCCTGGTCTTCGCAGTTTGCGTTTTGCCTCCGCTATTCGGCGCCAAATCACACGTGCAAGCGGCTTCGGGCTATCTGTGCGACGTATACGGCGCCGCCGAAGGTCTCCCTGAAAACACGGTAGCATCGTTGGCTCGCACAACCGATGGGTATCTCTGGGTGGCCACGCAGGGAGGTTTAGCGCGCTTCGACAGCCTGCGGTTCCAAGCGTTCCGTATGCTGGATTCGCCCGGACTGCCGCACGACAATATTCACTACGTGGCGGGATCTCGCGACGGCTCACTGTGGGTTGGCACGTATAACCGCGGCGCCGCGCACCTGGTGAATGGCCGGTTCGAACCCATCTCCGGGCTCTTAAGCCCGGTGATCCGCGCCATCCTCGAGGATCGTGAAGGCGCAATCTGGATCGCTACGCGAGGAGGCTTGAACCGCTGGCAGAATGGCACGATGTCGGCCTACACGCAGAACGACGGGCTGCCGGCGAACGATGTGCTGGCCTTGGCGGAAGACCGCGAGGGACGGATCTGGATCGGGTCGAGTGCCGGACTGAGCCTCCTGGAGCGAGGGAAATTCGTCGCTTTTCCGGGCCAGAGCCGGCTGGCGGGAATGGATGTGCGAAGCTTCGCGGTGGCCGGCGATGGCAGCCTGTGGGCCGCGTCGAGCCAGGCCGTCGCGCGACTGAAGGATGGCGTCGTCCAGGAGTGGTACGGGCGGGAGCGGCTGCCATTCGAGGGAGAAATCCGCAGCATCGCGGAAGCTGCGGATGGTGCGCTGTGGATCGGAACGTTCGGCGACGGATTGCTGCGCATGCAAGAGGGCCGGTTCGAACGCTTCGGGACCGAGCAGGGGCTCGCCAGCGCCCTCGTATTTTGTCTTCGGGCAGACTCCGACGGGAACTTATGGGTGGGCACATCGGGAGGCGGCCTGAACCGTTTGCGCCCCAGGCGCATTCGAATGATCGGTGCGCCCGAAGGGCTTTCCGCGGCGGATGCCGCTGCGGTGCTGGAAATGCGCGACGGCGCATTGTGGATCGGCACCATGGGCCAGGGCGTGGATCGGTACCAGGACGGACGCATCCGCGCTTTCACTACGGCCGATGGCCTCAGCAGCAACGTGGTGCTGTCGCTGTGGCAGAGCCCTCGCACCGGCAGGTTGTGGGTCGGGACGGGAGACGGCGCCTTGAATTGGTGGGAAGGCCAGCGGTTCCGAAATGTCCCTCTCGGCGCCGGCAAAATGCCCGCGCAGATTTTCGAAGCCTCCGACGGTGAGATGTGGGTGGGCACCACCAAAGGGTTGTATCGGCTGCAAAACACCTCGGTCGTGAAGGTCTACACCACTGAGGATGGGCTGCCGTCCAATACCGTTCTGGCCATTACGGAGGCGCGGGACGGGTCCCTTTGGCTAGGGACCGCGAGCGGGCTGAGTCATTTCCAGCACGACCGGTTCACTAATTATGCCACCGCCAAGGAGCGCAACGGGTATGGCCCACGGGTGGATTGGGTCTACCAAGATGGTGAGGGTACACTCTGGTTGGGCAGCGCCGGCTATGGCCTGGGCCGCTTCCGTGACGGCAGCATTTTGTGGGCGGGTACGCAGCAAGGTCTCAACGACAATGTGGTGTACTCCGGTCTTGAAGCCGGAGGCGACCTTTGGCTCAGCACCAACCGCGGCATCTGCCGGATTTCCAAAACGCAATTCGGGGCCTGGGCCGACGGACGGGTCTCCCGTTTAAGCGTTCACGTTTACGACACCACCGACGGCCTGCGCAGCAATGAATGCAGCGGAGACACTCAGCCTTGCGGATGGAAGCGCCGGAGCGGGGAATTGGTGTTCGCCTGTCTCGGCGGCGCCGTGCGCATCGATCCCGGCCGTCTTCCCCGCGACGCAACCGCGCCAGCCACTCGGATCGAGGCGGCAAAAATCAATGGAAAATCGTCCCTCCCACAGGCCGGCGAACGGCGGTTTCCGCCCGGCGATGGGAGTCTCGAATTCACTTACACAGCACTCGACTTCGCTGCGCCGCAACAGATTCAGTTCCGTTACCGGCTGGAAGGCATAGACAGCGCTTGGGTTGAAGCCGGCGGGCGGCGATCGGCCTACTACACCAAAATTCCTCCCGGCAGATACCGGTTCCATGTCGTGGCTGAGAATGCCGATGGGGTTACCGGTGAGGCCACAATGGCCTTCGCGCTCACGCCACACTACTACCAAACCATCGCTTTCCAGTTGGGACTTTTCGGAGCCGTAATCGTTCTGTTAACGGCAGCTTACAGGTGGAAGACGCGTCTCGCACGGGCGCGGCAGCAGGAATTGGAGCGGCTGGTGGAGGTAAGAACTCGGGAAATGAATATCGCCAAGGACGAGGCTGTGGCGGCCAACCGGGCGAAGAGCCAGTTTCTGGCCAACATGAGCCACGAGATTCGAACACCCATGAATGGCGTCTTAGGGATGATCGCCCTAACCCTCGATTCGGAACTGAACCAGGACCAGAGACAGTGCCTGGAGATGGCGCATTCTTCGGCCACCGCATTGCTAGGACTGATCAACAATATCCTGGATTTCTCCAAGATCGAAGCCGGTAAGATTGAGCTTGACCCGATACAATTCGAGCTGCCGGAATTCCTCGATGACATGGCTCGTATGCACGCCGTCCAGGCGTATCGGAAAAAAATCGAGCTGGTTTTGGACATCGGGCCGGAAGTGCCTTCCAGGGTGGTGGCCGACCGTATGCGGCTCGGCCAGGTGCTCACCAACCTGATTGGCAACGCCCTGAAGTTCACCGGCCGCGGAGAGATTGTCGTTGCGGCCTCAAGCGGCGCTGTGGAAGCGGGCAAGCTCAACCTGAGTTTCTCGGTGCGCGATACCGGGATCGGAATGGCGCCGGACAAAGTAGATCGGATCTTCCAGCCGTTTTCTCAAGCAGACGCGTCGACCACCCGCCGATTTGGGGGAACCGGTCTGGGGCTGACGATTTCAGCCAGCCTGGCCAAACTGATGGGAGGCCGGCTGTGGGTTGAGAGCCGGGAGGGGGAGGGAAGTACCTTCCACGTGACGATGTGTGTCGACGCGGCGCCACAGACCGAAAGCACCCTGGGACGCGGAACCCCTGAGCCCGAGAGCGACAACCGGCGCCTGCTGGTCGCCGACGATAATCCTACGTGCCGCAATGTTCTTGTGGGGCTGCTGCGCCGGTGGGGGCTGGATCCTGTTGAGGCCACGGACGGGACGGAGGCATTGGCGCTGTTGCGCGCGGCCCCACGCGGCTCGTTCCGGGCGGCCCTGCTCGACGCCGAAATGCCCGGCGCTTCAGGTTGGGAAGTCGCGGAATCGATCGCCGCTGAGCCGATGGCCCCGCGGGCGATTGTAATGGTGCCGATCCCGGCCCGGCGCACGCATGCTCCTGGCGTTGCCGCAGTGGTTGCCAAGCCCCTCTGCGGCCCGGATCTATGGCAAGCCTTGAGTGTAGGGGCCACCCGCCAGGAAACTGCAACCAGCCATGCAACGCCCTCGCCGCCGAACCCGATCGCCGAACAGACGAAACGGGACCGCCAGGGGTTGCGGATCCTGTTGGCCGAAGACAACCCCGTCAACCAGCTCTTCGCGCGGCGTTTGTTGGAGAAGAACGGACATTGCGTCACTCTCGCTATGGACGGCGAGGCCGCCCTGCGCGCGTTGGACAAGGAAACTTTTGACATAGTCTTGATGGACGTGCAGATGCCGGTGATGGATGGTCTGGAGGCGGCCCGGCGAGTGCGTGAACGCGAACGCGGTACCCAGTCCCACATTCCAATCATCGCCATGACGGCACACGCCATGACCGGCGATCGGGATATGTGTCTTCAGGCGGGAATGGACGGTTACGTATCGAAGCCAATTGACCAAAGGGAACTCTTGGCCGCAATTGGGGGCGCCACTCGCGTCGGAGACACCTCCGCGCCGGGTTGCCAGACCCGCTGAGCTGAGGAGCACCTGCGAATCGCCAATACGGCAGAGCCGAAGCTGGCGCCAATTCGGCCAAATCGACCCGGATGCTGGGAGCGCCGTTCAGTTCGCCCGGCGCCGACACGGTCTACATGGTTGCCCCGGCGGCCCAATCCAGCGGAGTGCGCGGTCCAAGTTTCAAACGAAGTTCCACCGGCTTTCCCGCCGGCAGGTGCAGGTCGCAGTTGGCCGCGCCCCGCCGGGGGTTCGCCGCCAAAACGCCGGGGGAGGCGGAAATCGCTTCGATGCCATGCCGGGCAATCAGCGTCACATCTTGCTTTCTTGCAGAGGTGACTGTTAAGTCCGCGGTCCGGGTGTCCATGTCCCAAGCCAGTTTGTCGAGCCTCGCAAAAGTGCGGAGCAGCATCCCGTTAATCGAGCCTCTCACCAGCGGCGGTGGAAGGGCGGGAAGCACCTCGATGACGCCGGGGCGCGAGTAGGCCAGCATTTCCATGACGATCGTGGGGATTCCGCCCTGCGCATCCGGCACAGGCGGGCCATAAGGCTCGCGCGAACACCGGAGCGCGGTGCTGACGTAGCCCTGTTCCATCAATTGCCGCAGTTGAACGTCCACTATGACGTTGTCTTTGAGCCGCGCCCCAACCAAAGCGCGATGGCAGCGGCCATAAGCCGGCAAAGTTTCGCCCGCGACCGCGGTGGCTAACGCATCGACCGTGCGCCTTCGGCAGGCTATCTCCGCGGATCGAGCCAGTTGCGGCGTGCGATCGGGATCGATCTCATCGCCCGGCCAGGCCCCGTAGAGATGAGACACGTGCCGATGGGTGTAATGCTCTTGCAGCGTGGGCCAAGCCCATTCCTTCAGGGTACCGTCCAGTTCGAGCAGGTAGGGCGGCATCTTGGCCAGCATCGCCTTCCATTTCGGCACGCTGTCTGCGTCGGCGCCCAGAATCTCCGAAGCCTGGATCAAATTGGTCAGGACTTCCCGGCACACCGCAATATCCATGGTGGCATTGATCAGCGTGGGTCCCGACGGGTCCGTGCTGCCGGGCACGTTCTCCGGCGAGATGGACGGGACGAATATATAGTTCCCATTCTTGTCGGTGGCCGTCAGGAAATCTTCGTAGAACAGCGCCAGCTCTTTATATGCCGGCACCACGCGCTCGCGGAGGAATTCCACGTCTCCGGTGACCAGATAGTGGTCCCAGAACTGGCGCAAGAACCAGCCTCCAGCGGAAATCCAGTAGGGCCAAACTCCGATTGCAGAGCTGCCGGTGTAATAGAAACTGACGCCCGTACCCTTGTCTGGAAAGAGGGGATACGAGGCACCGCGAAGACCGAAGATGTTCCTGGCGTTGACCCGGCAATCCGGGGCCAGGCTCTCCATCCAATTGAAGTAGGCTTCCATGCCTTCCCGCAAGTTGCCCTGCGCGGCGCCCGCCGTTTGCAGGTTGGCGGTGGCATTTGTCTCGGCCGCGATGCTGGGATACTTGCCGCTCGTGAGGATGAACCAATGGCGTCCCATTTCGAAAATTTTCTGGAGCAACGCGGGCGAGTAATCCGGCCGCGACCGCTGATCCGCCAGAAGTTCCTCCGTAGACATGCCATATTGCGAGGCGCCACCGAAATCCACAGTGACGCGGTTGAAGGCCTCCGACTGAACCTTTCGGTGCCGCTCCAGCAGCGCCGGATAATCCGGGGTGAGCTGTTCCACCGCCTGCCGCACGGCGTCCACCTTCTGCTCGCTGTAGTCGGCGAACCATTCGATGCGAGTGAGAAGCATCACCGACGGCGCATTCTCGATCACCAGCGTGTCGCCATCCATCCGTGCCGATCCGCCGTTGCGCACCACGCGAACCACCCCGGCGTAGCCGCTGTTGTCCACGGAGGGATCCAAACGGCATTTGTAAATCAGCCGCTGTTCGGTGCAGTCCTGCCGAACCTCGTTGGCCTCGACGCCCTTCGGGGCGGGTACTTGGGGGGGCGATCCCGACGCTCCCGGGGTGAATGCTCCCCGGTCGGGCGCTGTGGAGTCAATTCCCGAGTGGCTGCCCCAGTCCATCCCGGAACGCATGCTCCACTCAGCGGACCTCTGCAATGAGATTCGGACATTCACCGGCTGACCCGCCGGCGCGGTAAGCCATTGAACCACGACGTTGTCGGGCCGGGAGGTGAAAGTCCGGCGAAGCCAGTCGCCGCGCTCATCGGTCCAGGCGACCTTTATCTCGCTGTTCTCGAAATTGACGGTGCGGACATAGTCCTTCGCCAGCGCGGCTTTCGGAGAATCAAGCTGCATCAGGAATGCCGGGACGGTGAGGTGCGGTTCGGTGTCCTGCTTGATCGGGCCATCGTTCATGTGCTGAACGGCGAGCGCCGTGGCTTCGCGGTTTTTCCCGTCCAGCACCATTTGCCGCACTTGCGGGAAAATACCCGCGACATTCGGGGCCTCCAAGGGCCTCTTCCACGGCATGAGCAGGCTCTCGTGGTGGAAAAGGATCTGCTCCGAGTAGGGATCTCCCGTCAACTCGATGTTCATCGCTCCATTGCCGGAGGTGAGACTTTCGCTGACCAGGTTGCCGGGCGCGATGCTGCAAAAGCCCCGCTGCGGCACAATCTTCCGCCTCACCCGTTCCGCCAGCGGCATTGGCGAGACCGGATACGATCTCCCGGGAGCCGGCGGCTGGGGCAAGAACGAGTCCCCCCGCACGCGGTGAAGATATTCGGCCGGACGATTGTCCGCCGGCGGCGTCCCGGTTTGTTCGGATGTTTTTTGGGGATCGCTTTCGGCTGCGGCGAGCGCCGGCGATATTCTTAGAGAACCCACCAGGCCGGCAGCGGCGGCGCTTGTCTTAAGAAGATCTCTGCGTTTCATAATTTCCTCTTCTGGTCTGTCGTTCTGCAAGCATCAAGCAACCCAGTTGACCCACTCCAACGGGTTGCGCCGTCCGAGCTTCAAGTGGACCTCCACCGGACTTCCTTGCGGCAGGTGCAGGCCGCAGGCGGCCTTGCCGGGCTGTGGCTTCGCCGCCAAAGCTCCGGGCGAGGCGGAAACCGCTTCGATGCCATGCCGCGCAATCAATGTGACGTCCTGCTTCTTGACCGAGGTAACGGTCAAATCCACGGTTCGGGCTTCCATGTCCCAGGACAGCTTGTTGAGCCGCGCAAAGGTGCGGAGCAACATTCCGTCGATGGATCCCTTAACCAGCGAGGGCGGAAGGGCCGGAAGCACCTCAATCACACCGGGGCGCGAGTAGGCCAGCATTTCGATCATGATCAACTGAATCCCGCCTTGGGCATCCGGCATCGGCCCGGCGTAGGGGTCGTGAGAACACCGAAGCGTCGAGCCGACGTTGCCCTCTTCAATCAACTGCCGCAGTTCGCTGTCCACCAGGTAGCTGTCTTTGAGCCGCGCCCCAACCAATGCGCGATGGCAGCGGCCATGAGCGGCCAGCCGCTCCGGAACGCGGTGCCGGTCGGCGATCAACGCGGCCTTTGCCAGTTGCGGCACGCGGTCCGGGTCAATTTCGTCGCCCGGCCAGGCGCCGTAGAGATGCGAGATGTGCCGATGATCGTAACGTTCCGCCAGCGAGGGCCAGGCCCATTCCTTCATGGCAGAATCCGGTTCCAGCAGGTAGGGCGGCAACTTGGCCAGCATCGCCTTCCATTTCGGCACGCTGTCGGCCTCAATGCCCAACAGATCGCAAGCCTCGACCAAATTCGCCAGGACTTCGCGGCACACCGAAATGTCCATGCTGGCGTTAATCACCAACATGCACGAAGGGTCCAGGTTGCCGGGATTATTCTCAGGCGAGAAGGAGGGGACGAAGATGTAGTTCCCATTCTTGTCCGTGACAGTCAGGAAATCCTCGTAAAACAGCGCCAGTTCCTTATAAGCCGGTACCACGCGCTTGCGGAGGAAATCCAGGTCCCCCGTCACAAGATAGTGGTCCCAGAATGGGCGCACACACCAGCCTCCGGCGGAAAGCCAGTAGGGATGCGGCCACGTCTCCCCGGTCGAACGGGCGAAGTCGTACATCTTATCGACGCCCTCGTCTTTGGTCGGCGTGAGGGAATAATGCGTGCCGCGCATGCCGAAAATGTTCTTGGCGTTGGTGCGGTAGTCCGGGTACAGGCTCTCCATCCAGTTGAAGTAGGCCTCCATGCCTTCCCGATGATCGCCCTGCACGCCAGGCGCAATCTGCAGGTTGATATTGGCATTGGTCTCGGCCGACATGCTGCAATACTTGCCGCTGGTCAGGATGAACCAGTAGCGGCACATTTCGAATAACTTCTCGAGAAAAGCGCCCGAATAGCCCGGGCTTGATCGCTGATCGGACAGAAGCTCCTCGGACGACATGGCATATTTCGAGGCGCCTCCGAAATCCACGGTGACGCGGTTGAGCATCTCCGATTGGGCCTTCCTGGCACGCTCCAGCAGCGCCGGATAGTTCGGGGTGAGCCCTTCCACTGCCTGCCGCAGCGCTTCCACCTGCTCCTCACTGTAGTCGGGGAGATGTTCAATGCGCGTGAGCAGCATCACGGACGACGCATTCTCGACCACCAGCGTGTCGCCATCCATGCGGGCCGATCCGCCGTTGCGAACCACGCGGGTCACGCCGGCGTATCCGCTGTTGTTCACCGAGGGATCCAAAATGCCTTTGAAAATCAGCCGCTGCTCGTTGAAGTCCTGGTGGGCATTGCTTGGTGCGCCACCTGCTGCACTGGCGCCCGGCGCGCCTCCCCGCCCGCGCCCTCCCGCCGACCTTTGCATCGCGATTCGGACATTCACCGACTGTCCCGCCGGCGCGGTGAGCCACTGAACCACGACGTTGTCGGGCCGGGACGCGAAGGTCCGGCGAACCCACTCGCCGCGCTCGTCCGTCCAGTGGACTTTCAACTCAGTGCTTTCGAAATCCACCGTGCGCAGATAGTCCTTCACCGACACGGTTTTCGGAAAATCCAGGCGCATGGAGAATCCCGCGCCGCCCCCGCCGAACCCGCCTCCTGCGATGGTGGTCTTGTGCCATTCCTCGTAACCGAGTCTCGCAGCTTCGTGGTATTTTCCGTCCAGCAGCATTTGCCGCACCTGCTGGAAAACACCTGCGATTTTGGGCGCCTCGAAGGGCCTCTTATGCGGCGTGAACAGGCTTTCGTGACGGAAGACGACCTGCTCCGAATATGGATCGCAGGGCATCTCAATACTCATCGGCCCATTGCCGGAGATGAGAAGCGCATCGCTGGCGGGCGCGATGCTGCAAAAGCCCCGCCGCGGCACGATCTTCCGCTGGACCCGTTCCGCCAGCGGCATCGGCGAGATCTTTACGGGCCCGCTCGATTCCCGGACCACCGCGGGCTTCGGCAGATACTTATCCTGCTTGGCGCGCTGCAGGTATTCAGCGGAGCGAATCTCCGACTGCGCCGCCGGCCCATTCGCCGCGGCCTGCGCCGGCTTTGGGGCGGCGTTCTGAGCCGCCCGGAGCGGCTCGAGCAACTTCGTGGAACTGGCCAGCCCCGCGGCCACCGTACCCTTCGTGAGAAAATCTCGTCGCTTCACCGTATCCTCCTTGCGCCTACTCTTGCTGCGCGCCCGCATTCCAGGCCGGAACAGAAGCAGCCGATCGAACTCGGCAGCCTCTTTGGCGGCAACGTAGCACAAATACGCAGCGGAGTCACTCCCGGCGAGGTCAAGCCGGGGCGAGGCTCTTCCCCAATCGCTCCATTCGAAACATTGCCGCTCTTTGACCGTGCGGGCCTTCGTTAGGCCTCCCGCGGCTCAAGGCGAACCGCACGCTCTCGTGGTGGTCGCCCGAAGACGACATGCTCCCCACTCCAGCAGGTTGCGGAAAAAGGGCATTCCGGGACCGCTCCCTCACGGTCGCGGCTCTGTAAGTGCCTGCAAAAGAACGAGCGCGTTTCTGAGCCGCGCGCGTAAGCAAGCGGTTGACGGGCTGTTTCCGCAGCCTTCTAGCTGCAATTTCCGGCCCTTACAGTTTTACGCTGTGAAAAGGGAGATGGGGTCCGGTCAAAGAAACATCCTGGAGCAGCCGGCGAATCCTCCCCGTTCCATCTGTTCGACGAGTGAATGCGCTTCCTCGGGCTGGCGAAGGCTAGCGACGTAGGGTGAAGCCAAGCGACGGTAGCATCATGCGTCCCCGAGCGCTGAGATAGTCCTGGCGATTCCGGACAGGGGTGTCCGCGCCGCGGAATCGCTGCCATTGCTGAGGCGGGCTAGACATTTCGGCTGCAATCGCTTACATTGGTTGCTTCAAAGAAAGGGTCATTCTGGTTGTGGGTACAAAAATCGGAAATTCCGCGAAGGGCCTACTATGAACACGCTCCGCAAAATTGCGATGCTGGCAATGGGCGTCCTGGCTGTATTGGCGTTTCAAGTCTTTTCCGCCGCGCCCGGCAGTGCGGCTCCCGCCGCTGCGCCCGACGATGCTCCTCGCAGCATCGCGCCTTACTTCACGCCGGCCACACCGGCCCCCAAGAAGCCGGACACCGACGGCTTCCTCCAGCGCTGGCTGCTTCTCGAGCCGATCGCCAAGCCCAACCGCACCAACACCGTGTTTACCGACACCTACGTCCGGAACGCCTTTAATACCGAGTACTTCCCCAACCAGTTCACCGTCATTCCGCACGACGGCGACAAGGTGATGGTTGGCGACCAGGAACTGGCATGGCATGCCCTGGATTCCGCCAATTTCAACGTCAAGCTTTTTCGCTTCGCCTATGGCCTGAACAAGCCGACTTACGGCGTCATTTTCTGGGCCGTTACCGTTGTCAACAGCCCGCGTGAGATTCCGAACGCTCGCCTGGCCGTCGGCTCCAATTCGGCGTCCATGTGGTGGCTCAACGGCAAGGAAGCCGTCGACCTTTTCGGCGACCGGCGCATGGTTATGGATGACTGCGTCTCCAAACGGCTCACGCTCAATAAGGGGAAGAACGTCATTCGCGGCGCCGTCATCAACGGCCCTGGCTTAAGCGATTTCTGCGTCCGCTTTATCGATGAGAACGGTGAACCGGTCAAGGACCTCACCTTAAGCCTCGATAACGCTGGAAAGTAATGAGTCGTCCCATTCTTGGTTCTCGATCGGAGCGTTTATGAAATCCTATCTCCTGGCCGCAGCCTTTCTTCTAGCCGCGGCGGTTCGTACCCTGCCTGCTCAGGCGCCGGCGCTGGACGGTGAGCCCTACATCCACGATCCCTCGACCGTCGTGTTCAGCGATGGCAAGTATTACACGTTCGGCACCGGCGGCGGTGGCTTGATGTCCGAAGACGGCTGGACTTGGCACAGTGGAGCTGTGCGCCCCGGCGGAGGAGTCGCTCCCGACATCATCAAGATCGGGGATCGTTACTGGGTATCGTTCGCCACGGGAGGCGGAGGGATGTCCGGAGGACACGCCAGCAAGGTCCATACAATGTGGTCCAAGACGCTCGACCCCAAATCCCCCGACTTCGGATTTCATGACGACACCATCGTCGCCTCGTCCGACGGCATCGAGGATTGCGATGCCATCGATCCGGCGTTCTTACTGGATCCCACCACTGGCAGGCTGTGGCTTAGCTACGGGACCTACTTCGGCTTCATCCGTATCGTCGAGCTCGATCCCAAGACGGGAAAGCGGGTCGCCGGCAACCAGCCCGTAAACATCGCCATCGACATGGAAGCCACCGATTTGCTCTATCGCGACGGCTGGTACTACCTGCTCGGCACTCACGGCACCTGCTGCGACGGCCCCAACTCGACCTATAACATCCGCGTAGGCCGCTCCAGGAAAGTGCTGGGCCCCTACGTGGATAACATGGGCATCGACACGCTCAAAGGCGGCGGCAAGCTTTTTGTGGCCGCCAGCGGCCGCTTTGTCGGGCCCGGCCACTTCGGCCGGTTGGAGCTGGGCGACGGCGTGGAGAAGTTCTCCTGCCATTACGAGGCCGACATGGATCGCAGCGGCCGCAGCGTGCTGGACATTCGCCCGCTGCTCTGGAAAGACGGATGGCCCGTCGCCGGCGACAATTTCTGGGGAGGCACCTATGAGATCCAGTCCGAACGCAAAGGCTATGCGTTGGAACTGGCTGTGGATTTCGTGCGGATGGACCGCGGACGAGGCGGTTTCGGCGGACGCGGCGCCCCTGCCGGCCCCGTGACCCCGATTCCGGCCCAGGAACTCTCCCAGGTGTCAGCCAACTGGCCGGCCGGCAACATCGACATTCGAATGGGCGACTACCTGTTCCGGCCCCATCAGAAGTGGACCATCACGCCCGTCCCCAACGCCGGCGGCTATCCCGGCTCGCCCTATTTCAAGATCGCAATCGCCGGCACGGACCGCACGTTGGCTGCCACCGCTGACGGTGAAGTTGTGGCGGTTCCCGCCTTTACCGGCGGTCCCGAACAACTGTGGCGCATCGATCAGTTAATCGATGGCACGTACCGCATTATGCCCAAGTCGGTGCCCAATTCCAAGGAACCCATGGCCCTGACCGCCGTGGGCGGCAGTACGCCGACGCTGGCCAAGTTCGACCCCAAGAGCGACAAGGCGCGCTGGACCTTTAGAAAGCCGTGAAGCCGCGCGGCAACAGGCGCACTTCGAGTGAACGGCTTGGAGCACGCCTCGCGCGCCTGCGCCGGTATGCATGGGTGGAGACCGGCTTGCCAAGCTTGATGAGCATGCGCGCCAGAACCCCTGACTGGACAAGCGAAAGCATGTCTTACATCGATCGCCTGCATGTGTAGGGCATGCTTTAGCTTGTCTGGCCGCATTCCTTCGACGCAGTCAGTGGAGAGCGTGGTCTCGCTTCGCAGCCGCGAGCCAGACGGTAGCGATCGCCGCTTCAAACAGTGGCTTCCGTCGTCCCGATGCCGGTCCGCGGAACCCGGCGGTATGGTAGTAGGAGCGTCATGTTACTCAAGCACCTCGTGAAGTGCCTCGCCGTCCTGATGGCCTGCAGTGCGGCTTCGACCGCCCAGGAGGTCCCGGCGCACCCGAACTGGCCGGGCCGCGGACAACTCTTTGTGGGCGCCTGCTATCAGCCGGTCGACCGCTCGCCCCAGCAAATCGACAGCGACATCGCCGTCATGAAGCGCGCCGGATTCAACGTCGTCCGCATGGGCGACCTGTCCTGGGATTCCTTCGAGCCCTCGCAAGGAAAGTTCACCTTCGAGTGGTTCGACCGGATCATGGATAAGATGCAAGCCAATGGAATCCGGGTCATCGTCGACATTCCGGGCCTCCCGGCTCCGATCTGGCTGCATCGCGCACACCCCGGCGTGGACATCGTCAGCGAAAACGGCGTGCGTGTACCGCCCGCGGAGCGATACATGGACAACATCGGCGACCCGGACTACGTCCGTGAAGCGGGACTTCTCGCCGACGCCATCACGAAACGGTATGCACACCATCCCGCGGTCATCGCCATCGGCTACGACAACGAGATCGGAAACGGCTTCATGTCCTATTCGGAGCCGGACCGGCAGCGCTTCATCGCCTGGCTGACGGCGAAATACGGAACGGTCGGGAACCTCAATAAGGCCTGGGCCACACAGCGTTGGTCGCGCCGGTTAAACAGCTTCGAAGACGTCGACCTGCCGCTCGCCAATGGGCCCGGCCCGGCGGAACGCTACCTGGACCTCCATCGCTACTGGTCCGATGTCACGGTCGAGCGGCTCCGGGAACTGGAGACCATTCGGCGGCGCAATATGCCCGATGTCCCGTCGATCTCGAATCTCTGGGATACCGCCGGGAGACGTGGCTTCGACTATCTCGGCACGTACAAGTCTTATGTGTCCTATGGCGCGGAAGGGTTCTATCCCGGCGAGCCGATCGGTGCCTCGTTAGGTGCGCTGATGACCAAAGGGGATCTGGAAACGCCCATCTGGTTCAACGAGTTCACCGCCGGCGGCGGGGGCTATTACGGAACGCCCGGCCGAAGCCGTATGTACGCCTACGTGGCACTGGCGATCGGCGCGCAGGCGGTCCTGGCGTGGACCTTCAACAGCCATATCGGCGGCGAAGAGCAGGCGCTGTTCGGACTTCTCGACCACGACGGAACGCCGTCGTGGAAAGTCGACGAGTTTGCTCGTATTGCTTCGGAATTCGAGCAGCTCTCGAAATTCGGATTTCCGCGGTATACCCGCCCCGAGGTGGCCATCGCCTATTCGTTCGATTCCTTCATCGCTTCGCACCCCAATGGACCGTCCAGCACCACGCGGCAATACTTCAAAACTCCTTATTCCCAGCAGGTCCAAGAAGCGTTCGAGCCCTTGTTCCGCGCGAACCTGGACGTTGCCATCGTCAACGCCGGCAATCACGGCCTTTCGCGCTACAAGCTGGTGATTGTGCCGGCCGATTACCTGATGGACGCCGCAAGCGCAAAGGCTCTGCGCGACTACGTGAGCAGTGGCGGCACGGTACTGATGACGGCGTTGTCGGCTAAAGTCGACGAGCACGCCCAATGGTTCGACACGCCGCTGCCGGGGCGCCTGAGCGACGTCTTCGGACTGAAGACCAACCAGTTCTACGAGGTTGAAACCCCGCTCACGTTCGAATTGGATGGCGCATCCATCGCCAGCGGCGTGCGCTGGTACGAAGTGCTCGAGCCGTCAACGGCCGCGGTCCTTTCGCGATTTACCAATACGCCCGGTCATTCCCCGGCGGTCACGATCAATAAGTTCGGCAAGGGCAACGCGATCTACCTGGCGACCGAATCCAAGGCGTCGGCCATCGGGCCGGTCCTGAACTCCATCTATAAGATGGTGGGCCTTCAACCCGGCCCCAGGACTCCCGATGGAGTGTACGCGAGGGTTGTGGATGGGCGGACGCTTTACGTCAACACCACCGAGCGGGAGCAGAGGATTCCCATCGAGGGCCGTCGCCAAGGGATTGTCAGCGGCCGGGTATACGAGGGGACTGTAATCCTGGGTCCGCAGGATGCCGATCTGATACCTTGACCGATCCGCGAAGGATCGACGTTAGGTACGTGGCCTGCCACAGTGTTGTACCAGTTTGAGTTGAGAGCATGCGCGCTGACGAGGAGTTGGTGGAGGCGCGCTGGAAAGCGGCGAGCTGGATGGCGGAGAGCAGCGTCTCCACAGCGTCGGCATGAGCCTCGATTCTCGGCCTTCAACCGCTCTGCTGACTTTTCGCGAGGTTTGGAATGCACGAACCTCCACATCTGGCTTCTCGTGCAACGTTCCCGCCATAGAATGTTCCACGGACTTCGTCACGAACGGCGGTGCCCGACTCGATGCTCCGCACGAACTTCACGGTTCGAAATGGGAACGCGTAGCCGGGTAGACGCCAAGGAAAACCGGCCTTCGCCGCCGCGCCGTTCTCGCGATCGCCGACTATCGGTTTAAGCCCTGGTTCGGCATTCGCGCCGGCAAAGTCAAGACAACGCTTGGCCTGTTTAACGACACGCAAGACATGGACTCCTTGCGCACCTTCGCCCTGCTGCCGCAAGGCGTCTACTCGACCGACATGCGCGATTCCACGCTGGCCCACGTTGGCGGGGATGTGTATGGAACCGTTTCGCCTCACCTCCTGGGAAGCTTCTCTTACACGGGCTATGTGGGCGACAACATAGAAAGTGTCTATGGAGGTTATCCCTACCTCCTTCAAATCTACGGGATACGCCTGGACCACTCCAGCGGGTTGACATGGGGCGGCGACCTGCGGTGGAACACACCTGCCAAGGGCCTGGTCGCGGGGGCTTCATACGAGAACAATGATATAAGAAACACCGGAACGCTGAACCCCTCCGTTGTCCTTGGGGGACCAGACATTTCCGTCCCCTATTGGGAGGCGTCCCGGCGGGAGTTTATTCAGCAGTTCTACGGCGAGTACGTCATCGGGAACTTGCGGCTCGACTCTGAGTTCCGACGCTTCTGGCGTGACTACACAATCTTCAGTGGGCAGTTCGAGGCAACGATCACCCCGAAAAGCTGGTATGCTTCGGCCGACTATCGGCTAACGAGGCGCCTCGCACTCGGCGCATACTATTCAAGTTATGTCTGTGACTGGTTAGTAACGGTCCCTAATACGTTCGAGTCGCCAAGCGTCAGCGCGCCGGACTGCCACCTGTATGACAAGGTCGCGGTCATGCGCTTCGATCTCACCTCTAGCTGGTACGTCAAACCGGAAGGTCACTTTATGGACGGGTACGCAGGCTTCATGTACCCCGACGGATTCTACCCTGTGGGCGATCGGTGCCCCAACAGCCAGTGCGCGCCATTAAAGCCAAAGACTAATGCCCTCGTGATACGCACGGGTTGGAGTTTTTAGAGAGAACTGCACGAGCAAAAAGACGAGTTCGCCGAGCCGGCAACCGTACGACAACGTGATCGCGCGATTAGACCTGACCGGGTACTGGAACGTGAAGGTAGAAGGTCACGGCACAGATGGCTGGGGCGACGCTCGGTATCCACAGGCTGGGACTTTTAGATTGATCGGAATTCATAATTAACGGAGCAAGCCAATGAAACGTTCAGGACTCTATTTTGTTGCGGCGGTGATGGCCCTATTGCCTTTGAATCTGGCCGCGGCCGACCTCAAGCTGATCGCCAACCCCAGCGTGGATGTATCCTCGATTTCCGCGGACGAAATCAAGGGCGTCTTCCTCGCTGCGAAGACCTCCCTCGGCGACGGCAGCCACGTCGAACCGGTACTCGAAAAGGGCGGAACGGTCCATGAGGCCTTCGTCAAGGAGTACCTCGGCAAGACCGATTCCGCTTTGCAAACCTACTACCGTAGCCTCGTATTTACCGGAAAGGCTTCGATGCCCAAGACGCTGGGCACCGACGCTGAAGTCGTCGCCTATGTCGCGAAGACCAAAGGCGCCATCGGATACGTGGGCGCCGGGGCCGGCACGGACGGCGTCAAGGTTCTGATGGTGAAGTAAACAGAGCCGACACATCTCCCAGGAGCATCAGAACCGATCTGATGACGAGTATGCCTGCGAGAGCGCGTCCAACTCGGAGCGGTGAGACCGAGTGTTTCGCTCAGCGACACGAGGCGGCTACTGCTAGCGCCGTCACCTCCTGAAGCCTATCAACCCGGCTTATGAGCGACCGTCCCCAGCGATCAAGCCGCCAGAAGATTCGGGATCAATCTCTCGCCGAGCGGCGGTTTCGATCAGCCGTTCCCGAATGCCAGGCGTGCCAGCCGGCGCGAGGAACATTGCCGACGACTCCCTCCGGAAGGCCGCCGAAAGGCTCGTCCGTAAAGGGCGGCGCGAGGATAGCCGATGCTGACTAAGGTGAGGCGAATTCGGACAGACGCATCCATCGGTTCGCGACCTCAAGAGCATCCATTTGTTTCTTCACGAAGACGGCCGAAGGATGAGTGATCGCGGTGGGAAATCAAACCCACCGAACTCACCGCCACGCATTTTGCGACTCTTTCGACTACGTATGGGAGGCGCGATGTCGTATGCCGATAGTACGAAAGTTCCACTCCAGCAAGAAAAGCAGCCGAATCGGCAGCGCCAACCTTTTTCGGTTCTTCCTGGAACGGGAACGCCCGATTTCCACCGCTTTCCCGCTGGAACAAGAGAAAAACGCATACTGTAATCCGATAAAGAGCGTAAAATGGAAGGCGAATCAAAAGGTGGGTCCATATGCAGTACAAGCTACGCGCGGACGAGGAGTCCGCGCAGTTGACTTATGCCGAGCCTGAACTGCAACCCAAGCTCGGCACCCCCGCACTTCGGCCAAATGGCAACGAAGTGCCGAAACCGGCCCAGCCCGAAGAACCGCGGACGACCTCCGTACGCCAAAAAGCCATGGCAGCTTCAGCACCTGGCAGCGAATATTGGTTGCCCTAAGGTGCTTGCCGCCTGAATCTGAGTAGACCTCATTTCGGAAACATGCTTTCGAGTGGACGAGCGGTTTTCCGATCGAGGGTCGGCTTTTTGTGAAAACGCTCAAATAACCCGAGTCGGAATGACCGGGAGTGTCCTACGCCGGCATAGGGTGCCAGTGTTGACTCCCGCTATCCTCGACCCTGCATGCTGGCATCGATGAATTGACGCATCCGGCGGAAATGTCCGCTCTCCCAATAAACTCGTTTGCAATCCGGGCAGCGCAGAAACTCGTCATCGAGCAGGGCAACCTGGACTGGGAGCAGATGGCGCACGTCGTCTTTTCCTACCTGTGCCAGCAGGGTGTTGCATCGCAGACACCGCGAGAGGGACTTTGCCAATCGCCCTAAATCGAAACGCGCGACCACTTCCGCAAGTTGCTGCCGCGGATGCGTTGCCCGGAGATAATATCCGTGCGTCACGGAGGCGCGCTTGAGGAGGCCCGCATCGCGAGTCAGCAGAATCCTGTGTTCACGGCATGAGATCTCTGCCAGACGCTCGCCGGCGCAATGGTTCCGATACAGAGTGTCAAATCCCAACATCCGAAGGTATCCAGCCAGGCGGCCGAGATGCACGTCGAGTACGAACTGGGGATCGCGGAGCGGTTCCGGCCGCAATCGCGTCAACCCGGCGATGTCCAACGCCTCGAAGACCGGGTAAACACTGATCCGGTCGCGATCCTGAACCCGGTAGGTGAAATCCACCGATCGGCCGTTCGCCAGGATGAGATCGACCTCCGTGTGTGGCACGCCGAATGACTCGATGCGGTCCTTGACGGTTGCCACATCCAGGAAGCTATATGGGAACTCCGTGAAGCGGCGTTCGGGCGCCAGAAAGTCGTTCAGCTCCGCGTAGAAGCGGAAGTTCGCAACAGACATGACCTTGGCCACCGCCCAATTCGGCAGACCGGCCAACCCCGAGTGTACACCCGCCGCGGAATGCCCGGCAGCGCGATAATCTGACAGAGGGTTCCTCTCATGTCTTTTCAGCTAATGTCCAGTGCATTTGCGGAAGGCGGATGGATTCCGGAATTGCACTCTTGCAAAGGCGCCGACCTCTCCCCGCCGCTGGAATGGAGCGGTGAGCCAGGAAACGCGCGCAGTTTCGCGCTCGTTGTCGAAGACCCGGACGCGCCCTCCGGCATGTTCTGCCACTGGCTGGTTTACGATATTCCTCCGCACGTGCACAACTTGGCGCAGGGCTTCAAGCCCGGCGCGGTGGGAGTGAGCGGCACCAACGATTTCGGCCGGCCGGGTTATGGCGGACCCTGTCCACCCAAGGGGTCGGCGCACCGGTACTATTTCCGGCTGTACGCGCTCGACGTGCACACTCTCGGACTCCGCTTGGGAGTGGTCCGGCGGGAATTGTTACACGCTATGAACGCGCACATCCTGGCGGAAACGCAGTGCATGGGCCGGTTTCAACGACGCTAAACATCCGTCTTGTCCTTTTCCGGTTCTGTGGCTTTGTCCTTCTTTCGGCCTGCTAACAGCGCGCCGAGCAGGATGGAAGCCGGCACAGCCGCCAGCAGCCCGTATCGCAGCTTCGTGGCCCTCGCCTTGGGCATGTTCGGGGGCACAACTCCGGCATCGTGCGAGTGGCCGATGGCTTTCCCAATGCGCATCTCGTTCAGGTCGTACTCGAACTGTTTGCCGCAGTCCAGGCACACCACGTAACTTTGGCTGTGCGGTTGGCCCACTTTGGTGACCGGTGCTACCGGACGGGTGAGGCGGCGGTGGGGACAACGGAATAGCAGGTTCAGTACCGTGTCGATCATAACGCTCCGGCGGGGGACCTTCCCCTGTATTCATTGTCGCAAGTCGCCGTGGTTCCAGCGAGGGCCTCGAAGTGCAACACGACACAGTCAGGCATACTCCGGGCTGGACTGATTTGGCTCTGACAATGGGATTGATTCCGTCATTCGGCTGTTCTATTACTTGAAGGTAGGGTGGTTTTCGTCATGCGGCCTGAAGTGTGTGAGCCGGATCGACCGATAGACCAGGCGCGTTCCACCGAGCGGTTTGGAGCGTCCTTTTCCGTGATGGATCCGAGCTTCGGTCCGGGGATGGAATTCCCCAATTTACCTTCTGCGTTCCCACCAACAAAACTCTCCAATCTCTGCTGGCCACGGATGTCTACTCCGCGGCGGCCGCGTTCGTTCGGGGAGAGTTCGAGGTGAAAGGCGACCTCGAAGCAGCCATACGCTTCAAAGGTTGGCAGCCCCGGAGCGGTTTGCGAAAACATCTGTTCGGCGGCATCGCACGCTGTGCGGCGGCTCTCGAAAGCGGATTCCGGACGGGGACCCGGGCGGCGCGCAACATCCGCTTTCATTACGATCGCTCCAATGAGTTCTATCGGCTGTTTCTGGATCCCCGCATGGTGTATTCCTGCGCCTATTTCCGCTCGCCGGACACCCCGCTGGAAGACGCACAGGTTGCTAAATTGAACCATATCTGCCGTAAGCTGGACCTTCAGCCCGGCGAGCGATTCCTGGACGTCGGATGCGGTTGGGGCGCGCTGATCGGGCACGCGGCCGCTCAGTATGGCGCCGCGGCGACGGGTTGTACGCTGAGCCACTCCCAGTACACCTACGCCGCCGCGGGAGTTGACGGCGATACGCGGGTTCTCGAGTGCGACTACCGGGATCTTGGCGGCCGCTATGACAAGATCGCCTCCGTCGGCATGTTCGAGCACGTGGGCCGGCGCCGCGCGCACGATTACTTCCGCAAGATGGCGGACTTGCTTGCCCCGAACGGACTCTTTCTGAACCATGCGATTGCGCGCCCCCAGGGCGTCCGGGACGATGCGGCCAGCCTGTTCGTGCGTCGTCACATCTTCCCCGGTGGCCAACTCATCCACCTTTGGGAGACGATTCGCGCGGCCGAAGACTGTGGTTTCGAGGTGCTTGACGTCGAAAACCTGCGGCCGCATTACGCGCTCACCTGCCGCCGGTGGGGCGAACGCCTGGCGGCCAACCGCGACGCCGCGCTGCTTCTGATAAATGAGCCGGCCTTTCGCGCCTGGCGCATCTGGCTGGCCGCCTCTGCGGTGAGTTTTGAGGAGGGTTTCAGCAGCGTCTATCAAGTCCTGATGAGCAAACGTGGTGCGCCTCGTCGCCGGCTCACGCGCGAGCACATGTAGTCAGTTCCGGGCCCCTAGTGACCGCTCGATCGCGCGCATGGGGTACGCAGGATTGCGTTGAAGGCCTGCTTCAGAGCTGCCCAACCAGCCGGTTGCCTATGGGCTTCAATTCCGACACAAGGCGATTCTGGCGCTCGATGCGCTGTCTCCCGGTACTGCATTCGTAGGTGAATCCCGACGGTGGATGCTGCCGCAGGAACGCATCGGGATTCTGCACGTGCCTCAGAAGTTCGGCTTGAATGTCGGCCGTCTCCCCGACATAAATCCATTCACGAGCATCCGCCAGGCCGTAGACGCCCGATACGCAGGGGGCGTTCTTGGCGATCGAGACTGTCGTGAATGGGCGGTTTCCGTGATTTTCAAAGGGCATTATCGGCTCGTGGAAGGACCGCCCTACTGCGAGGGATGCTCCCGCAGACGCCCGGCGCCGCTCTGCGGCGAGGCGCCCCGGTGCAGCTTCGGCCGCCCTTCCCGCACCTCGATCGTTCGGCCATCTACTATTCTGCCGTCCAGAGCAGTAATCGCCAGCCCCGCTTCGCCCTCCCCCATTTCGAGGAAAGCGAATCCCCGCGACCGGCCAGTATCCCTGTCAGTCATCAGTTTGAATGTGCGAACGGTTCCAAGCGGCTCGAAAAGCGAGCGGATTGCCTCCGGTGTGGTGCCGGCACTCAAGTTGCCAACAAAGATATTTTTCATATGACCTCTCGTGCTTTTAAGGGAGTGCTCTGCGGCAGCGCGCATGCAGTATGCGGGACGCCCGCGTCAATGACTAGCCGCATGCGTCCAACAAGCGCCTTGCCGCGATCCACCTCTTCCGGATTGGCCTTATAGCCGGGCATTCTCGGGTCGATGAACTGCCTGCGGAATAGCTGATCCGATGCCAGGCTGGCCAAGAGCCTGAGCTCTTCAATCGTAAGTTCGAAGTTTATGCGTTTCATGTCTCCTGCTCTGACGGGCTACTAGACGCGTGGCTAAGGGAAGGGAGCAGGTAACCTGACTTAGTTCAGATCGTCTGCGGGCGGGCTATAGTGCCCAAGCATTAACTATTATCAATGAAGTGACTTTACTTGTCAATGCGCGGCCGGCGAAGCTGGGTTGGAGCCAACCTAGTCGTGGAGGACGATGTTCAACAGCGAGCTGTGGACTTCGAGCCGACCGTTGTAGTCGATGAAGCCCATTTTGCGGAACCGGTTCATAAAGAAGCTCACTCTGGAGCGGGTGGTGCCGATGATCTCGGCCAGCATCTCCTGGCTGATTTTCGGAATCACGGTCTGGGGATCTCCGGTCTTTCCAAAGTTCGCCAGCAGGAGCAGGACCCGCGCCAGTCTCTTCTCGCTGGAGTTGAAGAGGTGGTCCACCAGATCCGCCTCAAACCGGATGTTCCGGGAGAGAACGTGCATCAGGAACATTTCGGAAAACGCCGGCTCTTCGCGAAGCACCCGAATCAGCGCCGCCTTTTCCAGCTTCACTATGGAGCATTCCGACATCGCCGCGGCGCTGGCCATCCTGACCGTCTGTCCCGCCAGGCATCCCTCGCCGAAGAAATCGCCCGCGCCGAGAATGGCGATTACCGCTTCTTTCCCCTGCCGCGACACTACCGTTAGTTTCACCCGTCCTTCTTGAATGTAGAAGACGGCATTCGCCGGGTCGCCCTGCGCGAAAATGCGGCTGGTTGGCGGGAATTTCGCGCTGCGTCGTCCGGCGCCGACCTTGGCCAGGAAACGTCTCGGATCGAAGTCCTTGGTACGCCGCGGATTTACGAAAGCATTTTGTCGCGCCATCTGAATCCAGTGCACGTATAGCCTAGCATTTCACACAAGCTAGGGCAAAAGCCACGGCCCGGCGCAACGAATGCCCGGCTCGCATGAGCAATGTTGAGCAGACGGGAACCTGCCCGCATCGTACACTGGCTAGGGCTTGGACCGGTAACGCCGGCATGAAATCGAACAGGAAAGCGCAATTTGGCGCCAAGAACTTTCTCGCGAAGGTGGGACCCGGAAGGTCGGTGAAGCACCACGCCACCGGCGAGACGATCTTCACGCAGACCGACCCGGCGGATGCCGTTTTTTATATTCGGCGAGGAAGGGTGAAGCTCACGGTGGTTTCCAGCCGCGGAAAGCAGGCGGTAATCACCATCTTGGGAGCCGGACATTTCTGTGGCGAAGGATGCCTGGCCGGGCAAGTGGTCCGGATGTCCAGCGCGGTTGCAATGTCCGCGTGTTCGCTGGTGCGGCTGGAGAAGGCCGCGGCGATTGCCGTGATCCACAATGAGCCTGCCTTTTCCGAATTATTCCTGCACTACCTGCTAACCCGCAACATCAGGATTGAAGAGGACTTAATCGATCAACTCTTCAACTCCAGCGAGAAGAGGCTGGCGCGGGTGCTTTTGCTGTTGGCCAACTTCGGCAAGGAGGGCAAACCGGAGGCCGTGATCCCGAAAATGAGCCAGGAAACACTGGCGGAGATCGTTGGAACCACGCGTTCCCGGGTGAGTTTTTTCATGAATCGGTTCCGCAAGATGGGCTTCATCGACTACAAGAAGGGGCTGGAGGTCCACAGTTCGCTGCTCAGCGTTCTGCTGCGGGATTGAATCGAAATTCCAGGCAGCGAGTGAGCAATATTGCTCAGTCAGGACAATGAAAAGATGACATCATCGTTAAAAAGAGCTCTCTGAGATATTTGCCGCGGTTGGGTCGTAGCACGTTCTCCGAGGAGAAAGAGAGTCAATCGATCGGGCGGAAGCCACTCACTGGGCAGGCGCCAGCCGGCCACCATAGTCCGCGAATCGTGAGATAGCACGGCCGTACACGCCGGCATCCAATCCTATTCATGCAAAAACTCCACATTGGAATCATCGATATCGTATCCAAGGGCCCCACCCGCGCGCTCTACGCCCGCGTCATGAATGCGAATCTTGCCAGCATCATGCCGCAGGTAATCGGCGTCTGGTGCAGACAGCAGGGGCACGACGTCACCCTGGTTTGCTATACCGGCTTTGAGAATCTGATCGAGGAGCTGCCGAGTACCCTCGACGTGCTGTTTATCGGCGCCTTCACCGAGGCGGCCCACACCGCATACGCTCTCAGCAACCTCTTCCGTGAAAGGGGTGCGATTACGGTTCTCGGCGGTCCTCATGCCCGATGCTATCCCGAGGACGCCCAGCAGTACTTCGATTACGTTCTGGGCTTCACCGACCGCGAGACCTTGCTCGACGTCTTGCAGGATTGCTCGCAACACCGGCCCATGGGTGTGCACATCTCGGCGGAGCGCCAGCCGAGAGCGCTTCCCGGTGTGCGTGAGCGCTGGGAGTTCATTCAACCGACGCTCAAGAAAACCCCCGTCCTGAAAATGGTCCCGATGATCGGCAGCCTGGGGTGTCCCTACACTTGCAGTTTCTGTATCGACTCCGACGTGCCCTATCAGCCCATGGACTTTGACGTCCTCCGGGAGGATCTGCGGTTTCTGCGGAAGCAGTTTCGGCGGCCGCTGGTAGCCTGGCACGATCCCAATTTCGGTGTACGGTTCGACGACTATCTGGACATGATCGAGGAGGCCGTGCCTCCGGGATCCATCGACTTCGCCGCTGAGAGCAGCTTGTCTCTGCTTTCGGAACCCCACCTCAAACGGCTCAGACATAATGGCTTCAAAGCCCTGTTGCCGGGTGTCGAATCATGGTTCGACTTGGGCGGCAAGTCGAAGACGGGCGCGCTCCAAGGCATGGACAAGGTTCGCCAGATATCCGCGCACGTGAACATGATTCTGAAGTACGTTCCGTATGTGCAAACCAACTTCGTTCTGGGGCTCGACTGCGACGAGGGCGAGGAGCCCTTCGAACTTACCAAGCGGTTTCTGGATTTGACCCCCGGCGCATTTCCCGGATATTCGTTGTTGACGGCGTTTGGCCGCGCGGCGGCGCTCAACCTGAATTACCAGCGGGCAAATCGCGTTCTGCCGTTCCCCTTTCACTTTCTAAATAACAACCAGGCGATGAACGTCCGGCCACAGAATTACGGTTGGAGAGACTTCTACGATAACGTCGTCGAGCTAACGCGATATTCCTTCACAGCTCGGGCAATTTATCGCCGCTTTTCTGCAACGCAGGGAATGACTTCGCGATGGCTGAACGTGCTGAGAGCAGTTTCGACGGAAGGCTTTGGCAGGCTGAGGTACTACAAGGATATTCGCGCCCGGCTGGACGCTGACCGGCAGTTCTCGCCCTATTTCGAGCAGGAAACCGACGAACTCCCGGCGTTCTACGCGGACATGGTACGCAAGGATCTGGGGCCGCTATGGAATTGGCTGCCGGTGGGCAGTCTGAACCACGATCCGTACGGGTATCTGAAGTCTGAGCGGAGCACGACCCGGTTGGTCAGCGCTCCGCTCGCTCCAGTACGACTGTAACTCCGCGATTCCGCCGGGCGCTTAATGACGCCCGGCAAATCTCTTGTCCGCTGGCTTACCAGCGGCTGTTCTGACGGCCGCCGCCGCGGTACGCGCCACCACCACCGCCGCCGGCGCGATTTTCCTTGGGCCTGGCCTCGTTCACATTCAGCGTCCGGCCATCCATGTCACGGCCGTTGATACCGGCAATGGCGTTTTGCCCCTCGCTGTCATTGCTCATCTCCACGAATCCGAAGCCACGCGCCCGGCCAGTGTCCCGATCGGTAACGATATTTACGCGATCCACCGTGCCGTACTGCTCGAACATCGTTCGAATAGTACTTTCGGTAGCATCGAAACTCAAGTTTCCAACAAAGATATTTTTCATCTGATCTTCTTTCTGAAATTTGCAGAGCGGCGAACGCGGGCAGGATAACCGGCAGAGCCGGATCACGAGAGGCACGAATTAGCGGACTGTCAAACTACACCTCTCATGGTTGCACGAAATGGATTGCGATACAAGAGCTAAATTGCCGGCTGGGAGGTCCCGCGGCCTCCGGTGTGGGACTTCCAACACTTACCGATCGATATCTTCTTTGTTCTCCAAACGCCTCGCCAGATTCACCAGGTTGGCCTTGTGCGTCTCGGGAATTTCCAGCCCCTGCACGATTTTCACTTCCTTCAGCGCCGTGAGGTAATCTCCGGAGGCCGAGGCCAGCCGCGCGGCAGCCATGTGTCCCAGCCAGTGGTCCGGGAACCGCTTCCACGTGAGCCTGAAGATCTCCATGGCTTGCTCCGGCTGATTCTGCGCTTGCAATGCCCGCGCGTAAAAGTAAAGCTGGGTAACGTTGGCCGCTTTCATGGCCTTCTCACGGACCGACGCCGATTCCGTATCGCGGTTTAACGCCTTCAACAGATCGGCCTTCAGGATCAGGTTCTCGAACCGTTCTTCGATGGCGATGGACTTATTGGCCCAACCCAACCCTTCGTCAATCGCCACCTTATGCGCCAGGCAATATTGCGCGGCCTCGGCTCCGCTGTCCCAGACGTACTGCTTGCCGCTGCGCATTTCCTCCCGGAGGCTGGCCAGCGTGACGTCGGTTTCGTTGGCCGCTACCGTGAAGGGTACAGCCAGCTTCTCCCATTGCATTTTCACAACGGCGGAGTCCGGCTTAACGTCGTCGAAATCGTAGGTTAAAGCATTTTGCATTTCGGCGGGCTGCGGTTTAACCGTTACGCGCAACGCATCCTCGGCCTGATTGTAAGTAAAACTCCCCCAGGAGCTGGAGTTCTTCGGGAAAATGACGGTCCACGAGTCCGCGCCGGGTATCATGTGCAATCCATAGATGCCCTTCGCCAGCGCTTGGCCTTCCACGGTGACGGGAGTTGAGAATTCGATGGTGGTGTTTTCATTTGCGCCCGCGCGCCAAACCTGTCCGTACGGCACCAGTCCGCCCCAGATCTTGCGTGTGCCGGCAAGCGGGCGGTGGTACGCGATGGTAATGTCGGTGAGGCCGATCCGTTGGCCAACCACCGCGCGCTGGCTGGTTTCCGGCAGCGTCATAATGCTCTGCGCCTGCATGAAGGGGCAGGCGCCGGCCAGCGCGACGGAAGCGTACAACAACCTTAGTCGAAGCATGAAGCAATCTCCCTCGGTTCGACTGGACGCACCATCGCGCGATTGGTGAGGCGCTCAAATTGGAAACATTTCGCGCACCAACGCCAGGCCTTCTCCGGCGGTGTGAATGCGGCCATCCAATTGGGCATCCTCCACGGCGGTCAGAATCGTCGAAAAAATCGGACCGGGATGGTATCCGGCGGCGATCAGATCGGCTCCGGTGACCAACGGAGCAGGCTTCAAATGCTCCTCTGGAAACTCCCGCAGTTTGTTCCGCGCCAGCTCGTAGCTCTCCAGCCGCCCGTTGCTGGCCACGCAGTCCAGGCGGTGCAACTCCAGGTGCTCCAGGAATTCGGGCGTGCGCAGAAAGCGCTTGAGCGTGCTCTGGCGCATGTTCGGCAGATCTTTGAATCGCATGTGATTCGCCACCAGCGCCTCCACCTGAGCGATCTCCTCGTGGGAGAATCGCAGACGCGTGAGAATCTGATGCGCCAGCCGGATGCCTTCCTCCACATGGCCGTCGAAGCGGATCCGGTCGGCCACCCGGAACGTGAGCGGTTTACCCACGTCGTGCAGCAACGCGCCCAGCGCCAGAGTGAGCGTAGGACGGTGCATTCCTTCCAGCAACAGCAGAGAGTGCACCCACACGTCGCCTTCCGGATGATATTGCGGCGGCTGTTCCACGCCTTTCATGGCAGCCACTTCGGGCAGGATCACGGCCAGTAAGCCACTTTCATCCAGGAGTTCGAACCCGCGGCGCGCGCCGCCTTCGGTGAGAATGCGCGCCAACTCGTCGCGGACCCGCTCCGCGGAGACTGTACGGATGAGGGCGTGGTCGCGCTGGATGGCGGCGAATGTGGGCGGATCGATGGCGAATCCCAGGCGCGCGGCGAAACGCACGGCGCGCAGCAGGCGCAGATGATCCTCGCGGAAGCGCACCGCGGGGTCGCCGATGGCGCGAACCGTACGCCGCTCGAGATCGGCGCGTCCGCCGGTGTAGTCGAGAACGGCGCCGCTCTCGGGATCCAGCAGCAGGCCGTTGATAGTGAAGTCGCGGCGCAGCACGTCCTGGCGCACGTCATGCTCGAAATGCACGCTGGCGGGGCGACGGCCATCGGTGTAATCGTTATCGCTTCGAAAGGTAGCGACTTCCACTTGGGCGAAGCCATCGTGCACCAACACCACGCCGAAATGGGCGCCCACGGTGCCGGAGTTGGGAAAGAGGCTCATGATGCGATCCGGCCGCGCATCGGTCGCGACGTCGAAATCCTTGGGTTTGGCGCCCAACAGCAAATCGCGTACGCAGCCGCCCACCAGGTACGCCTGGTGGCCTGAACCGCGCAGCTTGGCGATCACCCCGTGTGCCAGCGCTTCGGCTTCCATGAAGTTCCTTACCCCTATGCTAATATGTGTGTGCCGAGCTTTACCGGAGGCGGGGGACAGCGTGCTTGGTGCTCGTCGAGAAATGACCGCTCCCTTTGGTGCCCTCTGGGCCTGGCTCCGTGTCGGCACTGAGCGTATCCGAGCCGCGACCAAAGGGAGCGGTTATTTCTTGACGAGCCCTTAACCGTTTTAGGGGGCGGTGGGCCTGGCGTAATTCTCCCCAGATCGGTTATGCACACGGGAGACACTTTGGAGATACATTTTCCGTGACACCGGGACGCCGGCCGGCAGCAGTCAAGGTGGTGGTCGCAACCACCGTGATGTTGTCGTTCATTTCCTTTTGGCGCGCCGCCGCCATCGTGCTGAGCGACCTGGCATCGTCGGCTTACTACGTTGGCGGTATTGCGGAACAGGCCATCGGGAAGGCAGCGCCGTGGTTCATCCTGGCGATCATGCTGTTCTCCTACGCGGTTCGCGCCATCTACATCGAAAGCTGCTCCATGTTCGTGCGCGGCGGCGTGTACAAAGTGGTGCACGAGGCCATGGGAGGCACCCTGGCCAAGTTCTCGGTCTCGGCGCTGATGTTCGACTACGTGCTCACCGGACCCATCAGCGCAGTCAGCGCGGGTCTGTATCTCGGCGGCCTCATGAATGAGACCGGAGAACATCTGCACATCCCTGGGATGCATGTTTTTCCGCCCTATTTCGCGGCCGGATTCGCGGTGGTGGTGACGCTCTATTTCTGGCGCAAAAACATCATCGGGATCCACGAATCCAGCGAGAAGGCGCTGCGCATCATGCAAATCACTACCGTAATGGTGGTGATCTTGATCACCTGGTGCCTGATTACGATTTTCAAGAACGGCTACAACCCCGTGCCGTGGCCCGTTCCGGCCAATCTCAAGTTCAGCCCCGAGGCGCTGGGATGGCTGCGGGGCACACTGGCGCCCTCCATCACGGCAATCGCCGTCATGATCGGGCTGGGCCATTCGCTGCTGGCCATGAGCGGTGAAGAGAGCCTGGCGCAGGTGAATCGCGAGATCGCGCACCCCAAGCTGAAGAATCTGGAACGCGCGGGCTTCGTGATTTTTATTTACAGCATGCTGTTCACCTCGCTGGTTTCCTTCTTCGCGGTGATGATCATCCCCGACTCGGCGCGCCAGGGTTTCCTGGACAACCTAATCGGCGGTCTCTCCATGTTCCTCGCCGGGCCAATTCTGGCCCGCCTGCTGTTTCATGGCTTCGTGGTGCTGGTGGGGACCTTGATTCTGGCGGGCGCCGTGAATACGGCCATCATCGGGTCGAACGGCGTGCTGAATCGCGTGGCCGAAGACGGCGTGCTGCCGGACTGGTTCCGCCATCCGCACAAGAAATTCGGCACCACGTCGCGGCTGATCAACCTGATCGTTTTGCTGCAACTGGTCACCATCGTCATCAGCCGGGGCGACGTCTACATGCTCGGCGAGGCGTACGCATTCGGGGTGGTGTGGAGCTTCGCCATGAAAGCGCTCTCGGTGCTGGTGCTGCGCTATAAGCAGCCGGGCGGGCGCGAATGGAAGGTGCCGCTCAATTTCCACATCGGCAAAACCGAGATCCCACTGGGCCTGATGATGATCACGGTGGCACTGTTCGCGCTGGCCACCATCAACGTGTTGACCAAGAAAGTGGCGACGATTTCGGGCGTGAGTTTCACCATCGCGTTCTTCATTGTGTTCGAGCTTTCCGACATCGCCAACCGCAAACGGAAAGCCGGCCACGGGCACGAGATGGAGAAGTTCCGCCTGGATACGCACGACGAAGTTTCCTGCCAGGGCGTCAGCGTACGGCCGGGGAATGTGCTGGTGGCGGTGCGTAATCCCAATCGACTGCAACACCTGCAGCGCGTGCTGGCGAAGACCGATACGCGCAAGCTCGATATCGTAGTACTCTCGGTGCGCGGGGTGACGCAGGCTGCCTCCGGCGAGCACTCGCTCGATGCCGGGCAAATTTTCTCGGACGACGAGACCAACGTATTCACGCACGTGGTGACGCTTGCGGAGAAGGCCGGCAAGCACGTGGAACTGATGGTTGTGCCCGGTTCCAACCCTTACGAAGCCGTGGTGCAAACGGCCGCCCGGCTGCAATCGTCGCGCATCGTGATGGGGCTTTCGCCCAAGCTGACGCCATCCGAGCAGGGCGCGGAAGTGGGTTACTACTGGGAGCAACTGCCCGAGCCGAGACCTTCGCTTTCGCTCGAGATTGTCTTCGAAAATCAAAAAGACACGGTGTTTCTCAACCTCGGTCCGCATCCGCCGCGCTTGTGGCCCGAGGATATCGACTTGGCTCACCGGCTGTGGCTGGAGTTAAGCGCCAAGGGTCTGGGTGCGAAGCTGCATCATCGCGACATCATCGGGGTGGCGTTGCGGCGCATGAGCGCGGAACTGCACTCGGACCGGTCGTCGGAGGTGGTGGGGGACGTTTTGCGGGAAGTGGCCAACGGCCACGGGGCGGAGGAACCCCCGGAAAACGCCAAAAGCTGACAGCGGAAAGCTGACCGCCTCTCTATGGACGTCCACCTGGTCGACGGCACGTACGAGTTATTCCGGCACTACTATGCCCTGCCACCGGCGCGCGATCGCGACGGCCGCGAGGTGGCCGCTGTTAGAGGTGTGCTCGCGTCGGTTCACGGTATGATTCGCGGCGGCGCGACCCACATTGCGGTCGCCACCGATCACGTCATCGAGTCCTTCCGCAATGAGCTCTGGCCCGGCTACAAAACCAGCGAGGGAGTCGAGCCGGACCTGCTGGCGCAGTTCGACCTGCTCGAGGAGGCGCTGGCAGCAGCCGGGGCCGTAGTGTGGCCCATGGTGGAATTCGAGGCGGACGACGCGCTGGCAGCCGGCGCGGTAGCGGCTGCGCGCGATCCGCGCGTGGACCGCGTGATCGTCTGCACGCCCGATAAGGACCTGGCACAATGCGTGTGCGGCACGCGAATCGTCCAACTGAATCGCCGCACGCGAGTGACGTTCGACGAAGCCGCTATCGTCCGGAAGTTCGGCGTGCCGCCGGAGTCGATCCCGGATTATCTCGCGCTCGTCGGCGACGCGGCGGATGGCTATCCCGGATTGCCTGGCTGGGGGCCGAAATCGTCGGCCGCGGTTCTCGCGAAGTTCCTCCATTTGGAATCTATCCCGCCGGACTCGCGCGATTGGCATGTGGACGCCGCCAACGCGAGCGCATTGGCGCGCACGCTCTCCGCCGAGCGCGATCGTGCGATGCTGTTCCGAACTCTGGCCACGCTCCGCACCGACATCGCTCTATTCCAGGATGTCGACGAGCTTCGATGGCAGGGTCCCGAGCCCGGTTTCGACTCGGCTGTCTTATCCTGAAGCCATGGTCTCCTTTGTCCACGATCTGCGCTACGCCTTCCGCAATCTTAGTAAGAGCCCCAGCTTCACGGCCATGGCAATCTTCACGCTGGCGGTGGGAATCGGCGCCAACACCGCCATTTTCAGCGTCGCCAACGCGCTGCTGCTCCGGCCCCTGCCCTACGCGCGGCCCGATAGGCTGGTGCTGATCGACCTGCAGCGCAAGGATTCCGACACCGGCAGCAGCCCGCTTTCCTGGCCGCGCTTCACACAGATTAGCCAAAGCCAGCGCTCCTTTTCGAACCTCGCGGCCGTCACCAGCGAAAGCTTCACGCTCACCGGCCGGGGCGATCCGGAGCTGCTTACGGCCGCGCGTGTCACCTGGAATTTCTTCGATACTCTCGGCGTGCGAATGGCCACGGGACGCACTTTCCGCCCGCGGGAAGACCAGGCGGGCGGCGATAATGTCGCGATCGTCCCGAGCGGCCGGTGGGAAGTGGGCCAGCACCTCACTTTGGATTCCAAGGACTATACCGTGATCGGCGTGCTGCCGCGCGGGTTTCAGTTCGGCCTGCTGCCGCCCAACGTCCAGGTCTATGCGCCGCGTGTTTTCGATTTGAACATCGTCACCCCGGCCCAGGTGCAGTCGGGAGTAGGCTTTTTGGATTTCGTGGCGCGCCTGCGCGACGGCGTCGCCATCCGCCAGGCGCAAGCCGAAATGGATGCGCTGTCGGCCGCTTATCGCCGCGACAATCCCAAGGCGCCGGATGCCGGCCCCGACACCGCCATCCTGATGGGCAACCTGCAGGACCAAATGGTCACCGGCGTGCGAACGGCCGTGCTGATTCTCTTCGGCGCGGTGGGCCTGGTGCTCCTGATCGCCTGCGCCAATGTCTCGAGCCTCCTGCTTTCGCGCGCTCTCGGCCGCCAGCGCGAGATGGCGGTGCGGATGGCCATTGGGGCGCAGCGGAGTGCCCTTATGCGGCAACTGCTTACTGAGAGCCTGATGCTGTCGCTGGCGGGCGGCGCGCTGGGTGTGGCCCTGAGCGCGTGGGGCACGCGCGCACTGGCCGCGATGGCCGAGGGCAGCCTTCCGCTGGCTTCGGAAATTCGCGCCGATTCCGCGGTGCTGGCATTCACCCTGGCGGTGTCGCTGGCAGCCGGGGTTCTCTTCGGATTGACGCCCGCGCTCCAGGTGTCGCGGCCCGATCTCAACTCGGTGCTGCGATCAGAAGGCCGCGGCTCCACGTCGGGGCGCGGGCGCAATCTCTTCCGCAATCTCCTGGTGGCATCGCAAGTGGCGCTCTCCATGGTTCTGTTGATTGGCGCGGGCCTGCTGGTGCGCAACTTCATCCAACTGCGCAACGCGAGCCCAGGATTCGACGCGCGCACCCTGCTCACCATGAACGTCACGCTTCCTCCCACGCGCTACGCCACGGGACCGCAGATGATCGCTTTCTTCCGCGAGTTGGTGCGCCAGGTGCGCAGCCTGCCGGGAGTGCAATCGGCGGCGATATCGTCGGCGCTGCCTCTCAATCCTGTGCGCTTTTCGCCCGCGCTGCCGGAGGGTCAACCGGCCGTGCCGCTCACGGAGCGGGCGATCTTTAATATTCAGACGCTCAGCCCTGGGTATGTGGCCGCCATGCGGCTGCCCTTGCTGGCCGGCCGGGAATTCACCGAGCATGACGAACAGCCGCCCAGAGTGCTGATAATCAACCGGACCCTGGCGCGCCTTTACTGGCCCAACCAAAACCCCATCGGCAAGCACATCGTTCTTGGCCGCGCTACCGAAGGGTCGGAAATAGTCGGAGTGCTGGGCGATGTGCACAACATCGCCGTGGCCGCCGACGCGAGACCGGAAATTTACCTCCCGTTTGCGCAGCTCCCCTGGGCCTCCATGAATCTGTTGGTGCGTACCGCGGGCGATCCGCGCGGATACGCGGCGGCGGTGCGGCGATGCGTGCTGGCCGTCGATAAGGATCAGCCCGTTACCAAGGTGCAGAGCATGGAGGAGGTTCTGGCCGAGGGCGCGCGGCAGCCACGCTTCGTTGCTACGCTGCTGGGCGGGCTGGCGGCCATCGCGCTGGTGCTGGCGATAGTGGGAATCTACGGGGCGGTGGCTTACTCGGTGAGCCAGCGCACGCAGGAAATGGGGATCCGCATGGCGCTGGGCGCGGAGCGAAGCGATATCCTGCGGCTGGTGCTGCGGCAAGGGCTCGGGCCGGTCTGCGCGGGCATCGCCATCGGGCTCGCGGCATCGCTAGCGCTCACGCGGTTGATGTCGAAAATGCTGTACCACCTGAGCACCACGGATCCCGCGACTTTCGCAGGTGGAGCTGTATTGTTCGTCACAGTGGCGATGCTGGCCAGCTATCTGCCGGCGCGCAGAGCCACGCGCGTCGACCCCGTGTCCGCGATCGCCATGAACACCCGATGAACGAGAGCGCGCCGTGAACGCGCACCGGCCGATGGTGCACCCGCCAAGCGATTTTCATTCCGGAACCGGCACGAGGGCGTGATTTCGAGCGCCAGCGGAGTGAGCACGCCGGGCAGAACCAGGGGACGATGGGCACGTTCCACCACCCACGCACTCACCACCGCGAAGAAGCGCGAAATGGCTCCGATAATCGCCGCGCCGGTGAAGTCTATACGGAGGCCGGGCATGCGGCCGATGCCCATCTCCCGGCAGGCCCGTTGAAAATCAGGATCGCGCCGGGCGAGCGTTACTTGGTGGGGCGGGCAGTTCCGCATGCCAACGCGGGCGCAGTTCCCCTTAGCGCGGCGGAATGCGGCGGATTACTGCGCCATTTTCCTCGGGCGTGGTGCGCGTGTAGGAGTCCGATGCGGCGGGCCGAGGCGGCGCGGCGGCGCGGCCGGCGCCTCGCACTGCGCGCGGCTTCTCGACCGCCGGCGGCACTTCCACCTCGTAGTCGTAAACGCCCCTGCGGCGTTCGGCTTCGTTGGGCGGTATCACGACGCGCTTTTCGAGTATCGTGCAGCCTTCCACCTTCTCACCTACTTCGTGATTGAATCGAGATCGGACGGTTTTAGTCAGCATGTTGAGCGCGGGCGTTCTTGGCCCAGTAACGATTTTAGCATCGTGCCGGGTCGAAAATGCTTTGGAAGGGCAACCCCCGGTTTCTACAGTTGCAGGACCGTTCGCAACCCTTCACCGACGGAGCGCTGCAGACGCGGCGATAGCGTGCCCGCATGTTCCGTCAGGAAGCTTTGGTCGAGCGTCAGAAGTTGGGAGACATTCACCGCCGAATCGCGGGGAAGGCCCGCCGAGCGCGCCGGTAGCAGGACATTTCCCGGAGCATCGGCGAGTTCCACGTTAGTGGCGATGGCGGACACGATCGCGGTTTGAATCCGGCTGAGGCTGAAGGGGTCCGCTTGTACCACAAGAACAGGGCGCCTGTATCCGGGCTCCGAGCCGCGAGGCCCGGGAAGATTCGCCCACCACACCTCCCCGCAGAATCGCGCCCATCCCTACCAGGCGTCCTTTTCGAGAGACTGCAGTTGAGCACGGTGTAATCCGGAATCGACTTTCGCCGGGAACCGCGAGTACACGCCGTTCAAGCGTTCCGTGATCCTGCTTCCGTCGTGCTGTTTCAGAAACTCCGCAATCGCCTTGGCATACAGTTCGCTCCTGGACACCCGAAGGCGGCGGGCGGCTGCTTCCGCCAGGCGGAAAAGGTCGTCAGGCACCGAGACCGCAGTCTTCATGCTCGCAGTATAACCCGAGTTATACCCGGCCTCGAGCGGCTCCTCCCGCTCACGAAATCGCGCAGCGCCCAGCCATACGACAGGCTCACGCCGGCAAGTTCGCGCCGAAGCCGCGGAGCAGCTCGCCGCCGTAAAGGAATCATCGCGGAAGTCGCTGGCCAAAGCGATGGAGACGGCGGGTGCGGCGAGAAATGCGGCGCCAGGACCCGCTCAGGGCACAATCACGGCCCGCAACTTGGCCGGGGGCGGTTTCGGCGTGCCGGGCGAGGCCCGCGGAGAGCGCGCCGCCAGCGCTGTTCAAGACCTGCGCAAGTTGCGTGGCGGCGTCACCGATCGGCTTCCCGGTAACAGGAGAACGCCACTTCCGCCGGTGTTGCGGCAAAACACGGCCCGAGCTGCCGCGGTCTTCGCTGACCGATTGCCCCGGGTCAGCGAAGACCGTCCTTATCGCACTTGTGCGCCCTCCCTTATCGGTACCCGAAGGGCGATGAATCCGCGGCTCCAGCGTTAATTAATCGTCATGGACAATAGCACCTTGGCCGTCTGCTGCGGAGCGCTCGAGTCCGTCACCTGGAACGTCACCAGCCCCGAATACGAGAACGACGGCGTCCCGCTGATCAATCCAGTCGAAGCGTTCAGCGTGAGCCCGGCCGGCAGCCTGCCGGATGCCACGCTCCACGTGTACGGTGCGGTCCCGCCCGTCGCGGATAGAGCCTGCGAGTAAGGTGTGCCCACTACACCGTCGGGGAGCGAAGTCGTCGTAATCTTCAGCACCAGGTTTATGACAGCGATCGTGACGGTCGTCGTGGCGCTTTGCTGCGGCGTGCCGGAATCCGTCACCTTAAACGTGAACGGCGTGGCCGCCACCGCGGAAGTGGGCGTTCCGCTGATGGCTCCCGTGGCGGAATTGAGGGTCAGCCCTGAAGGCAGGGTGCCGGAGGTCAACTGCCAGGTATACGGGGTTACCCCGCCGGCCGCGGTCAGCGTTACCGAACATGCTGCGTTCATTGTGCAATTGAGGGAAACTGTTGACGCAGTCGTTAGCTGGGGTATGATCGTCAGCGTCAAAGTTACCGAGGCGCTTTGCTGCGGCGTGCCGGAATCCGTCACCTGGAACGTCAGCGGCGTAGCCGTCACCGGGGAGGTTGGAGTTCCGCTCACCACTCCGCTGGTGGTATTCAGCGTCAATCCCCCTGGCAGGGTCCCGGAGGTCAACTGCCAGGTATACGGGAGTGTTCCGCCCGTCGCGGCCACACCTTGCGAGTAAGGCGTGCCCACGATGCCGTTGGGAAGCGAAACCGTGGTAATAATCTGCAAGGTTGTGACTGCGATCGTGACAGTGGTCGTGGCGCTTTGCTGCGGCGTGCCGGAATCCGTCACCTTAAACGTGAACGGCGTGGCCGCCAGCAAGGACGTGGGCGTTCCGCTGATCGCTCCGGTGGCGGAGTTGAGGGTCAACCCAGAGGGCAGCGTCCCGGAGGTCAGTTGCCAGGTGTACGGTGTGACCCCGCCCGTCGCGGCCAGCGTTGTCGAACATGGCTTGGTCGATATGCAAGTGAGGGAGACCGCGGGCGCGGTGACTAACTGGGGTATGATCGTCAGGGTCAAAGCTACCGAGGCGGTTTGCTGCGGCGTGCCGGAATCCGTCACCTTGAGCGTCAGCGGCGTAGCCGTTAGCGGTGATGTGGGCGTTCCGCTGATCGCTCCGGTGGAGGTATTCAGCGTCAGTCCCGCCGGGAGCGTCCCGGAGGTCAACTGCCAGGTATACGGCGGCACGCCTCCAGACACGGGCGGCGCTATCGAACATGGCGTGTTCACTATGCAGGTGGGCAGCGTGGGCGGTGAAATCACAAGCCGAGGTTCGACCGTGATTATGACGGTGGTCGCGGCGCTTTGTTGCGGCGTACCGGAATCCGTCACCTTAAACATGAACGGAGTCGCGGTCAACGCGGACGTCAGGGTTCCGCTAATCGCTCCCGTGGCGGAATTGAGGGTCAATCCGGCGGGCAGCGTCCCGGAGGTCAACTGCCAGGTATATGAAGAGACCCCGCCGGTCGCGGTCAGGGTTATCGAACACGACGTCGTCGTTATGCAGTTGAGGGAGACCGTAGGCGCAGTAATCAACTGGGGTATGATCGTCAAGGTCAGATTTGCCGAGGCGCTTTGCTGCGGCGTGCCGGAGTCCGTCACCTTGAACGTCAGCGGCGTGGCCGTTGCGGGTGACGTGGGGGTTCCGCTGACCACTCCGTCGGTGGTATTCAGCGTCAATCCCGCTGGCAGCGTCCCGGAGGTCAACTGCCAGGTGAATGGGGGCGTCCCGCCGGTCGCGGCCACACCTTGCGAGTAAGGCGTGCCCACGATGCCGTTAGGAAGCGAAACCGTGGTAATAATCTGCAGGGCGGTGATCGTGATCGTGACGGTGGTCGTGGTGCTTTGCTGCGGCGTGCCGGAATCCGTCACCTTAAAGAGGAACGGAGTCGCGGTCAACGGGGACGTTGGGGTTCCGCTGATGACTCCGGTGGCGGAATTCAGCGTCAACCCTGGCGGCATGATCCCGGTGGGCAACTGCCAGGTATACGGGGTGACCCCTCCAGTCGCGGTCAGCGTTGTCGAACATGGCCCGCCCGCTACGCAGTTGAGGGAGACTGGTGGCGCAGTTAGCTGGGGTATGATCGTCAGCGTCAAGGATACGGACGCGGTTTGCGGTAGCGCACTCGAATCCGACGCACTGAAGGCCAGTGGCGTAGCCGTTACCGGGGACGTGGGTGTTCCGCTGATCCCTCCAGTGATGGAATTCAGAGTCAACCCGGAGGGCAGCGTCCCGGCAGTCAAGTGCCAGGTGTACGGTGCTGTTCCGCCCGCCGCGGCCAGAGTTTGCGCGTAAGACAAGCCAACCACGCCGTTAGGCAGCGTGGTCGTCGTAACACTGAGCAGCGCGCTTGTGATTGTGAGCGAGAAGGTTGCCGAAGTGCTTTCCGGCGGCGAACTGGAATCCGTGACTTTGAACGTCAGCGGAGTGGCCGTCACAGGGGAGGTGGGCGTTCCGCTGATCGCTCCCGTGGTGGAATTAAACGTCAACCCCGGCGGCAGTGTCCCGGAGGTCAACTGCCAGGTGTACGGGGCTGTCCCGCCCGTGGCGATCAGACCTTGGAAGTACGCCACGCCAACCAGGCCGTTGCTCAGCGACACGGTCGCAATCGTCAGGAAGTATGGAAACTCCAAGGTTGCCGTCGCCGTTTGGGGGGGACTGCTCGAGTCCACCACCTGAACTTTCACCAGGCTTCCTGCACTCGGGTAAGACGGAGTGCCGCTAATCACTCCCGTGGCGGGGTTCAGGGCCAACCCGGGTGGCAGCCTGCCGCTTGCCAAGCTCCACGTGTACGGCGTCGTCCCACCGGTCGCGGTCAGCGTTTGCGAGTATGGCGTGCCTACGACACCGGTATTCAACGCGGTGGTTGTGATGGTCAGGGAAGAGCCTGTTGCAATTTGGCAGACCGGGCCCGCGTCGACCGCCAGGCTGGAGTTGTTGGAATACAGAGCCCCGGCTCCCGTGGATGGCGCCCCTTGAAACCAGGATTGAAATGTCAGTTCCTGAGGATGATAGGACACGCCGTTCGGCATCGGTACGGCGGGTAGCAGCCAGTCCGAGCTCGGCGCGGCGGCCGCGGAATACTTCTGGCAAGCCGGCGAAACGCCGACCTTGCCGGCCGGGGCAGTCCAGCCGGGAGTATTTTGCGTCTCGGTTGGGATTGGATCGTTGATCCATTCTGCAAGCACCTGCGATGCCGTCGCAATGTCGGGGGAGCAGCAGTCACTGCCGTTGATGAGGCTGGTGGCGTATGTCTGGCGGCCAACATAGCTGTGAAATCCAGAGGCGTCCGAGAACGTCGTATTGTAAAGAAGGAAGTACACCAACTGCCGCGGATTGATCGCTTTCTGGGCTTGTAGCTGAGGAATCAGCGTTCCCTCGAGCCACTGCGTCAGCAGCCCGGTAGCGGACGGGCCTAGAGTGATTTGATCGGGATTGCCGCCGGCTTGGGCGACGCAGGCGCTGGTCGCGGTGGAAGCCTCGGGGTCGATGGCGGAAGCTGGAACCACTTGAGCCGCGGCCACAGTGACCGGGTTGAGAACTGTATGGTAGTTCGAACCCTGCACCAGCGACCAGTATTGAGCCCTCTGAAAAGCGTCGAGATATTGAGCGCTCCCGATGTTCTCGCCGTTCATGGTCCAGTCCGTAGCCGTGAAAATCGGTGATTGGAGCAATACCTGGACCGGTGTCTTGCCATTCCAATCCGGCCGCACGCACGAGTTCGCAACCATAGCGGTTGGATCGAGAGTCACGCCGCCCACGGTAACCACAAGCGGAACAACGACAACGGGAATCTTGGTCGTCTTCAGGTCCGTATACGGACTCGAGCCGATCGAAAGGCCCGCGTAGACGTGACCGTCCCGGGACGCCATCGCTGAGTGAATCCAGAGCGGGGGCGGAGCGTCTGAGGTGTTCATCGACGAATTCGAGAGCTCCACCAGCATCTTCGTCTCTTCCGGCGTCAAGGTTCCGTGTCGAAGAACCTGTGCCGTTCGCTGCTGACCGCATAGCGGGGCCCCAAGCGCGAGCGCAGTTATGACAACAACTTGAAAGATCGACGAATTTTTCATAAATTTAGTCCTCCTGAATTTTTTCGTAAGAGAAACGGCGGCGCTGCCAAACTCAAACCACGGGCGCCCTCCGAAATAGGACCCGTGTCTGTGCCTCCATTCAGGCATCGCCGTATTGCTGTCCCGACGACCCGCCGCGCGCGGGACCGGCGGTATGGCCCGAACGCGGACGGCTCAAAACCTGGACTCCGGAACGGCAACAAGGATCCAAGCTCCGGAAACCCCTTGCCGCCATACACCGAGATACGCATATCGAAAAGGCTTTAGCCGAACGAGTACGCTTCCGAAGAGGTTAGGGAACTGAAGACAGCGGTAGATCTGCTTGTCAACTGAACTGCCCGCCAGAATGGTTGAGCCAACGCCGATTCTTTAGCGTACCGCCTGCTCCTGGGGCGGTTTTCGGCCCGATGCTCACCGGGTTATCGCCATTCGTGGCGCGAACGGCGTGGTTTCACCATTGCGCCGCCCGCACATATCATGCCGCCGCCTGCCAGTTCCCTGCCTTTCAACCCACATGCACTTACAATCGATGTGAATTATATCCTTCCGCCCGCGTCTTGTCACGTAATTATTCTGGTTCTTAACATACGAATACGTGCAGCCGCTTGTTGTATAGCTAGAAGAAGCGGACCGTACGCAGAAACGCCGCTAAATTGCGGTTTCATCCAACTTATAGGACTTTAGTTTGGGGATGTTTCTTCCTTTTGGATGAGGTGCGGTGACGTGAGGACACAACTTACTTTGGGGGACTAAGACGTGTTACCGCCAATTTAGACGGTTGAGGTCATCAACTGTAGAGAAATAGAGAAGCTTGGGCCGCGACAATCGGCGAACCCGCCATTCGTGATAGGGCGGACAGCGCCGCCAAGCCGTCTCTCTTGTCCAGGTCATTCGACCGGATTCAAGCGCCAACTAATTCCAGTTCGGCGCCGGTCCGGCCAATTGCCGTAGCAGTTGTACCGCCTGCGGAGAGCATGGCCTTAACTGCAAAGCGCATCAAACTCAGCGGCAGGAGAACTGCGACTGCCGCAAAACGCCCGAGCCCCGGGCGCTCCGAATAGTGCAGACAAGTCCAAAGCAGCAGAACGCTGGTGAGGTGATGTGGCCGGTTATTCAGGCCGAACAACCCGCAATCCAGCGCGCGCGAGAAGCGGGCGCCGGGGAACCACCAGTTGTCAGCGCCCGAAATGAGCGCCCACCACAGCCCTTCCAGGGTGATATTGTTTCGGGTCAAGGGCCCCAAACCCCGTTCAGAACTGAGATCGTCGAAGGCAACGAACTCGAAAGCGCGTACTTGCGCGAATATCGCCGCAGCGAGAACTAAGCCCGAGAAGATCCCAAAATCGCGCCTCGCCCGGCTATGCCGATCCGAGGCCGCCAATTTCCTGGCAGGTCCGGAAGTTCGCCTTTTTGCCGATGCGGGGCTCATGGATCGTCCTTCAGACCGCCGCCTGATGGTGAACGGAAACAGACGTGTGGAGACGGCGCTCAACCTCGTGAAAGGCTAGCACCGGTCGAGTTCTCGGGGCAATCACCTAATCGGACTAACTCAAATGGTGAAGCAAATTTGGGATTCGCCGGTTCACCGAATTAAGTAATCAGCTTGACTAGCCCATTATTGTGAGGAGCCGCGGCCGTCTGTGACCCAAATCGGAGCGCGGGCCGCATTATGACGCGGAGCACCCCATCCCCATTGCGGCGTTCAATACGATCTGAACATCCAGCACGTTGACCTTTCCATCGCCATTCAGGTCGTTTAGCGGCGCCATCAATCCGAGCGCTTCGTTGATCTCTCTTTGGACGTCGGCAACGGTCGCACTGCCGCCTAACGTTACGTTGCAAGCGCTGACGATCGTGAGACTTCCGGAGAAGGTAATCTGGTTGGAGCCGTTGACCACGGTCACTCCGAGGGAGGCTGAGCCTGGCGCATTGTTGCCCACGCTGACGGTTACGACGATCTGGGGATATGCGGAACCGGGGTTCAGCACCGCGTTCGTCGTGCAAGAAGCAGTCGCCACGTTGCAGTTCCACGTCGGGCCGCCGTTGAGCCCCGTCAGCGTGAACCCAGCCGGCAGCGTTATCGTCACGGTGACGGGTCCCGAAGTGGGGCCGGCATTCGCCGCGTTCCCGACAATGACGTCGTAAGACTCGCTCTGCCCCTGTATGAACGTGCCAACTGGCTGTTCCGTGACGGTCAAGGACGAAGCCTTCACGTTCGTCAAGGAGAAGCTGGCCCCGGTTGCCACTCCCGTTACCCCCGCCGTCACCGAAAAGCTGCCCACGGTAGCGTTGGCAGTCAACGCGAGGGATGTGGCGATTCCGGAACTGTTCGTCGTCGCGGAGCAAGTAGTCAGCCCGTTGGCGAACGTTGCGCCCGCTCCGCTCGACGGGGCCGTGAACGTCACCGAGGCATTTGGCACCGGGTCGCCCCCACCATCCTTTACCAAAGCCTCCAACGCGCCTGCGAACGCCGTGGACACCGAGGCGCTCTGCCCCGATCCGCTGGCGGCCGCGATACTCGCGGGAGTTCCATTGAATACCGTCAACTGGAAATTGTTCGACGTCACCCCGCTCAACGCCGCTGTGATGTTGGTCTGCCCTGCCGCAACCGCTGTCGCGAGACCGCTGGTGGCGATGGCCGCCACGCCTGTCGCACTCGAACTCCACGTCACCTGGCTGGTGAGAGTGGCCGTCGAGCCGTCGCTGTAAGTGCCGGTCGCGGTGAACTGCTCGGTATTGCCGTACACAAGAGACGAACTGCCGGCATTCACAGCAATCGACGAAAGCACGATCCCCGTGCCGGCTAGGCCGATCGACTGGGTAGTGCCCACTCCGTTTCCGCTGTTGTCGACGATGGCGATCTGCGCGTTGTTATGCGAGCCCGGAGACACCGGCACGAACGCTACGTCGAGGGTACACGCCGCCCCGGCGCCGAGGGTTGCCGGAGAGATTGGGCAAGGATGAACGGCGTCCGCGGTGTACTGGTAGTTGGCCGCGTCCGGGCCCGCCGGCGCAATCGAAGCGATGGTGAGGAAGGTGTTGCCGCTGTTTTGCAGAGTGAAGGTCTGGACCGCGCTGGACTTGCCGACGATGGTATTGGGGAACTTCAAGTTGGTGACTCCGGCTATTGCGATTCCGGTGGTCACCGTAAAGCTTTGGTTGACGGGCGCGGCGGCGGAGTAGCCGGCGTTGCCCGCCTGGGTCGCCTGGATGGTGCAGGTGCCGGCGGCGGCCAGCGTCACGGTGGCGGCCGATACCGTGCAGACCGATGCCGTTAGCGACGAGAAGCTCACCGTCAGGCCGGACGATGCTGTCGCGCTGACTGTGAAGGGACCCGTTCCGAGGGACTGGTTGGAGAGCGCCCCGAAGGCTATGGTTTGAGTTGCCTGCGTCACGTTGAAGCTTTGGTTGACCGCGGACGCCTGGCTGTAGTTGGCGTTGCCGGCCTGCGTCGCCTGAATCGTGCAGGTACCTACGGAGACCAGCGTCACCGTGCCACCCGACACAGTGCAGACCGGCGTGCTCTGCGAGTTGAAGCTCACCGGTAATCCGGAGGATGCCGCGGCGCTTACCGTGAATGACGGCGACCCGTACGCCTGGCTTGGCAGCGATCCGAACGTGATCGCCTGGCTCGCCTGCGTTACCGCGAAGCTCTGATTCACGGAGGTCGCCGCGGCCCAGTTCGTATTGCCTGGCTGCGCCGCCTGAATCGTGCACGTCCCTACGGAGACCAGCGTCACCGTGCCACCCGACACAGTGCAGACCGGCGTGCTCTGCGAGTTGAAGCTCACCGGCAATCCGGAGGATGCCGTGGCGCTCACCGCGAACGACGGCGACCCGTACGCCTGGCTTGGCAGCGATCCGAACGTGATCGCCTGGCTCGCCTGCGTTACCGCGAAGCTCTGATTCACGGAGGTCGCCGCGGCCCAGTTCGTATTGCCTGGCTGCGTCGCCTGAATCGTGCACGTCCCTACGGAGACCAGCGTCACCGTGCCACCCGACACAGTGCAGACCGGCGTGCTCTGCGAGTTGAAGCTCACCGGCAATCCTGAGGATGCCGTGGCGCTTACCGTGAACGACGGCGACCCGTACGCCTGGCTTGGCAGCGATCCGAACGTGATTGTCTGGCTCGCCTGCATTACCGCAAAGCTCTGATTGACCGGCGTCGCCGCGGCCCAGTTCGTATTGCCTGGCTGCGTTGCCTGAATGGTGCATGTGCCCACGGCAGCCAAAGTCACCGTCGAACCTGAGACCGTGCAAACGGTTCCCGTTTGCGAGTTGAAACTGACCGCCAGGCCTGAAGACGCACCCGCGCTCACCGCAAAGGTTCCCGAACCGTACACCTCGCTTGGCAACGATCCGAAAGTGATAGTCTGGCTGCCTGGCGTTACCGCAAAGCTCTGATTCACGGAAGTCGCAGCGGCCCAGTTCGTATTGCCCGCCTGTGTCGCCTGAATGGTGCATGTGCCCACGGCAACCAGCAGCACCGTCGCGCCCGAAACCGCGCAAACCGCTCCCGTTTGCGAGTTGAAGCTCACCGGCAGTCCCGAAGACGCCGTCGCGCTCACCGCGAACGACGGCGTTCCGAACGCCTGGCTTTGCAGGGATCCGAAAGCGATCGTCTGGCTCCCTTGCGTCACCGAAAAGCTCTGATTAACCGAGGTTGCCGCCGCCCAGTTGGTATTGCCCGCCTGGGTCGCCTGAATGGTGCATGTGCCCACAGAGGCCAAAGTCACGGTACTGCCCGAGACCGTACAAACCGAGGTGGTTTGCGAGTTGAAGCTCACGGGCAATCCCGAGGATGCCGTGGCGCTCAGGGTGAACGGCGTTCCGAACGCCTGACTTTGCAGGGAGCCGAAAACGATCGTCTGGCTCCCTTGCGTCACCGAAAAGCTCTGATTAACCGAGGTTGCCGCCGCCCAGTTGGTATTGCCCGCCTGGGTCGCCTGAATGGTGCACGTGCCCACGGAGGCCAACGTCACGGTACTGCCCGAGACCGCACAGACCGAGGCGGTTTGCGAGTTGAAGCTCACGGGCAATCCCGAGGATGCCGTGGCGCTCAGGGTGAACGGCGTTCCGAACGTCTGACTTTGCAGGGAGCCGAAAACGATCGTCTGGCTCCCTTGCGTCACCGAAAAGCTCTGATTAACCGAGGTTGCCGCCGCCCAGTTGGTATTGCCCGCCTGGGTCGCCTGAATGGTGCATGTGCCCACGGAGGCCAACGTCACGGTACTGCCCGAGACCGTACAGACCGAAGTGGTTTGCGAGTTGAAGCTCGCGGGCAATCCCGAAGATGCCGTGGCGCTCACGGTGAAGGGCGCCGTTCCGAACGCCTGACTTTGCAGCGGTCCGAAAGCGATCGTCTGGCTCCCTTGCGTCACCGAAAAGCTCTGATTGACCGATGGCGCCGCGCTCCAGTTCGTGTTGCCCGCCTGTGCCGCCTGAATTGTGCATGTGCCGGCGGCAACCAACGTCACGGCCGCGTTCGACACGGTGCAGACCGATGTAGTCTGCGAATTAAAGCTGACCGCTAGTCCCGAAGATGCCGTCGCGCTCACGGTGAACGGCGCCGTTCCGAACGCCTGACTTTGCAGCGGTCCGAAAGTGATCGTCTGGCTCCCCTGCGTCACTGAAAAACTCTGATTGACCGATGGCGCCGCGGTCCAGTTGGTGTTGCCCGGCTGCGCCGCCTGAATCGTGCACGTGCCCACCGCAACCAACGTCACGGTCGCGTTCGACACGGTGCAGACCGATGTCGTCAGCGAATTGAAGCTGACCGCCAGTCCCGAAGATGCCGCCGCACTCACCGTGAACGGCGCCGTTCCGAACGCCTGACTTTGGAGCGATCCGAAAGTGATCGTCTGGCTCCCCTGCGTCACCGAAAAGCTCTGGTTGATGGCAGTCGCGGCGGCCCAATCGGCATTGCCTGCCTGAGTCGCCTGAATCGTGCAAGTCCCTACGGAGACCAACGTCACCGTGCCACCCGACACGGTGCAGACCGATGTCGTCAGCGAATTGAAGCTGACCGCCAGTCCCGAAGACGCCGTCGCGCTGATGTTGAGCGTTGCCGTTCCGAACACCTGGCTTTGCAGCGGTCCGAAGGTAATCGTCTGGCCCGCCGGTGTCACAGTGAAGCTCTGGTTGACGGGCTGGGCCGCGGAGTAGATCGAGTTACCCTCCTGCGTCGCCTGAATCGTGCAGGTGCCACCCGAAAGCAGCGTCACCGTCGCCCCCGACACGGACACGGTGCACACCGATGGCGTCAACGAGCTGAAGCTCACTGGCAGCCCTGAAGACGCAGTCGCATTAATCGCGAACGGCCTCGCGCCGTAGACCCGCTCGGGAAGCGTCCCAAAGTCGATGGTCTGGCTGCACTGCACCATGGTTGTCGCCGACGCCTGCACCGAACTTGCATTGTTCGCGCTCATTGACGCGGTGTTAGAGTACCACCCGCAGCTCGCTGCGGTGGTCGCGCTAGTGATGTGAACCGACGCCCTACCGCCGGGCGACAGATTGCCAAAGCTGCAGTTCAAGACCCCGCTAGCAATCGAGCACGTTCCCGGTCCAATATACGCCGGGCTGATGGTCCAACCGATTCCCGTCCCCGTGGGAAGCACGTCGCTCAGCGTAGCGGATGCGGCTGTACTAGGGCCGGTATTGCTCGCAGCTAGTGTGTACCCGATCGAGCTTCCTTCCGTGACGGCCGAGGAGTCGACCATCTTCAGCAGACTCAAATTCGCTGTGCTTCCCTGGATGAAAAGGGTTGAGACTTCCGAGGCGGTCAATGCGCGGCTATAGAGCAGCAGGGATTGCATCGCACCGCTCCAGTTCAAGCCGATCTGCAGGACCGAGGTTACGCTCGTGCTGGTGAATGTGTCGCTGGCCACCATCACGCCATCCACGTAGAGGATAGCGCTGGCGCCGTCATAGGTAGCGGTCACCAAGTGCCATCCGGAGGCGATCGTGCCGCCCTGCGCGCATCCCCATTCAAAGCCGCAAGTGCCGGTGCTGCCCGCGGCTCCATTTACGATGAACTTGTACATCGTGCCGGTCTGATCCACACCCAAGAACCACCCGGGGGTTGACTCCGTTTGAACCAAGCCTGACGAGGCGTTCTGAGAATTGGCCGAGTTCACCCAGACGGACGCAGAGAAGGCGCCGGTGAAGGGAATCGCCGGCGTAAGTCCGTAACTCCGGGAAACATTGAACGTCAGGGCGTAAGGGAACAACAGTCCCGTGGTCCAGGTGATATTGCTCAGCGCGGCGTTGTATCCGTTGCCCGAGTGATCGTAGGCCACGTTCCCCGAACCTTCACTGAATGGCCAATCCCCAAGCAACCCCGTGGCCAGCGCGACTCCCGTGGAAAACCGAAGGTTGACCGTCGTGGAGATGTTGGTGGTCACCGTGACGCCGCTGATGCTCACACTGCCATACCCCGACGCCGACGCGGTGACAGTATAGACTCCTGCCGGTATCCCGAACGTCGAAAAACTCCCGCCGGAGCCGGTTACCGCGCCGCCGCTGAAGCTTGCGCCGGCGAAGTCGATATGGGCATTGGCGACCGGCACGCCGTTCACATCGGTCACCGTGCCGGAAATGTTCCCCAAGGCGGACAAGGCAAGGTTCACAGTCACGGTGCCGTTGGCGCTCAAAGACTGGCTGCTGGATGTGGTGTTGATGTAGTTGGGGGCGGAAGCCGTCAGGGTGTACGAGCCTGGCTGTGCATATAGAGTGTAGCCGCCGGAGGAGCCGGTAACCGCGGTGCCCAGAATCAGACTGCTCGATTTCGATACCGCCTCGACCACCGCGCCGGCCACGCCTACGCCGTTGTATGTCACCGTGCCGGTAAACTCGCCGGACGAAACGTCCATTTGTATGGTCAACATGGTGTCGGCGCCGGCGACCACGACGCCCTGCGTGGTGACCGTGGAATGGCCCGTGGCCGTGACGGTGATCGGGTAGGCGCCCGGGCTCAGATTGATGCGAAAAAGTCCGTTCTCGGATCCCGTAATTGGATCGAGAGCCGTGGTGTAGGACTGGGTTCCGGCCGTTACCACAGCGCCTGTGATGGGATTATTGTTAGAATCGACCACCTGGCCGGTGAGACTGCCCTGGGTGAAGGGCCCCGGGATATTTCCCAGTGCTGCGCCGGCATCGATCACGCCATAACCGATGTATTCGCTCCACACCGTGTTGGGCGATTGGGCGGTCTGCTGGATTCGCTGTGCGACCGACGCTGCGGAGATGCCCGGGTAGGCGGCAAACAACAAGCCGCCGAGTGCGGCCACGTGCGGCGCCGCCATGGAGGTGCCTTCCAGCGAGCCGTAGTTGACGCCCAGCGAACTCCCGTAAGTCGGCAGAGTGGACAGGATATTGACGCCCGGCGCGGCGATCTTCACCCACTCGCCATACGTCGAGAAGGAGGCCACGGTATTCGTATCGTCAGTGGCGCCCACTCCCAGCACGTGATTGCCTGCGCCTGGATAGAACAGGGAGGCATTGCCGGTGTCTCCGGCGGCGGCGATCGTTAATATGTTGTGTTGCCAAGCCGTGTCGATCGCTGTCTGTAAGGTCTGGGAGTAACCTGCGCTACCCAGGCTCATGCAGATCACTTGCGCACCGGCATTGATGGCCGCGGTAATGCCTTGCGCTATCTGGGAGTCGGTTGCGTTGCCGTTCTCGTCGCTCGTCTTGATAATGATGAGTTGCAGCGGAAAACCGAGGGATGCCACGCCTGTAGCGTTGTTCGTGGCAGCGGCGACGATTCCTGCGACGTGGGTGCCGTGCCCGAAATCATCTTCCCACGGGCATACCGGCGAGGAAATCGTCGTCGCCTGGATTGCCGAGCTCGACGCCCACAAGAGTTGTCCGCCGTGCGCCGAGTCCGTGGAAGTGCCACCGGCATTCATGAAGTCCGGGTGGGTGCAATCGGCGCCGCTATCGAGGATGGCGACTTTCACCCGAGTGCTGCCGGCGATGGCCGCGGTAAGGTACTGGTCGGGAAAATAGTTCCACGCCTGCAGCGCCTGTACGGTAGTCAAATTCCATTGCTGCGAGAGCATGGAATCGTTCGGCGGCGCTACGGCAGTGGCACGGATCCGATTGGGTTCCACATAGTTCACCATCGGATTGGCAGCCAGCAGTTGCGAGACCACTGCCTGAGTGCCCGGCGGCAGCTTCAGCAGGTATGTGTTTTGCTGGCTGCTGATGAGCGTGGCTACAGCCTGAGGCGCCAGGGCGCCGACGATCTGGTTAATATCCGCTCCGGGTTGCAGCCCGACCAGCAGTTGATTGGGGACGATCTGCTCCCGCGGTCCCGCCAGGAACTCCTTCCCGGCGAACGAATACCCGCACGCAGCGAGGAGAAGAACAGACGCGACGAGCGGCTTTCGACGACCGAAAATGAGCATCATAGTCTTGCCTTCTGCGGCGTAAGCGCGGTGTATTCCAAAGAACGCTTGGTATTGATAGATTGTAAAGGCACGTAGTACGACGATTGATGGCAATAAGTACCATTACAGTGCTAGGACCTTAGAGCTAAATGACTTGCCATCCCTGGCGGTATTAACGGTTACTTGTTAGCCTCTCGGACGCTGCCCGCTGGATCAGCCGGCTATTGTGGCGGCGGTTCCGGACCGTCGTTCGGCGGTGCGCCGGTCGCGAGCGTTTCCGAAAGCCCGAAGGGAGTTTGGTGCGTATGCCTGTAAAACGGTGGTAAGACAGGAAATCCAGGGCGGTGTGGGACCTTGAAAATTCCGCCCTCGCACTCGATCGTTGCGCGAAGTTGCTCCGCGTCAGGAACCGGATTAATCCTAGCGGGAGTTTACTGCGAAGGGTCCAAGAGTACGAATGCCGGCCCTTTGTCTTCAGACACTTGCCGCGACTTATGTCGTATTACCTACCCAAAATGGGGTAATACACATCCGGCAAATTATTCCACAGGCTATGCTGCTGGCTGGGCTGCATTTGTCGATTTCGGCGTTGTTTGGGTGGAACCATTCGCAGTAAACTCCCGCTAGGTGAGCCGGTCCGCACCGTCCGGTGTATCCTGGCACGCCAGCAACCAAACGTTTGCGATTAGGTTCGCTTTGTTTATGGTTCATTTTGTGCAATGCAAACGTACCTGGACCTTACCGTACTGTTTCCGAAACCGATTATGGAAGAAAATGGCCTCGTGCTGCAACTTGCCTACACGGGCTCTGTCCCGACTTCGTTTCCAAAACCCCAACAGCAGCTTCCGCCACTAATCCTTCATCCGATTGCTGGCCACGGAGAGGTTCTCCGTGAGGGATCCGCCTCCGATGAAGAGAGCCGGCGCACGGAAGTCCGCCGCCTGGAATTGAAGATGCTGTGTTGTCTTGGCAAGGACCTGAATCGCTGGCTGGAGCAGTGCCTGGAATTTGCCGCCACGGACCCGAACCTCGCTGAATTGCGCGAGGGGAACTTGATCGATCTGCTGGTGGAAGACCCTCCCGAGAGCGTCATCCGCAAGATGCAGACCTGGGGAGTCAGCGATTTCCGGCCGATTTTTGCCCGCGCCTTGGGGCTGACTGCCGTTTTTCCCGATCCCCCGGCCCCGGAGCACATCACCGCTACCTTCGTGCGGGACTTCGCCCTCTATGCCGATGTGCTGTATCGCGTTCGGCGGCAAGCTCTGCCGGCCGGCGCCGACGGCCACAGCTTCCGCTTCGAAGTCTACGCGTCCGGCGAGTACGCGCGCCTGCTGGAACGGGCCTGGGGCCTGTAGCAATTGCCGCGACCCTTTCGGAATTGGACGTGAGCGCCTGCGCCAGACTCCCGCAGCCTGCACGGCTGCGGCCGGTGCATGTTTCCAGGCCCGGGCCGACGCTTACGCAAGGCACTCACTTGGTTGCGGCGGATTATTACGAGGGCCGCGGGTGGTGAGTGACGCATCTCGCGTGGATATAGTACTAGATAGGTACTAGAACACTCGGTGCCAGAACGAGAGTGAAAAGGCGGCCCCAGAGTTGGAGGACCCCTCATGCGAAAAGATTTCGTTTTGGGGCAAACCGCGGGGCCGCGACACCAGTATAACGTAAAGGTGTCAGCGAAAAAGCTTGGGGGGATTGGCTGAACACTTGACCGGTTCAGAGAGTGCCCGGAGAGCGGCTGGCGTGATGGAAGATTCACTTCGATGCTACTGGTTCCTCGGCGGTGCCGGAGGTCCGGAAAATGACACGAAAGGCGCGCGATTGGCCGCGGCGAATTGAATTATGCCCGGAACCGATCGCTCACAGTAGCGCCGGCGCGGATGACACACAACGGCGGAGTGCACGTTGACAACGCAGGGGATGACTACGCGAAAAGGGAGGCGCTAAGCACGGCGCACAGCAATAGGACCTGCAAGACGCCGATCGCATGCTTCAGCCTGCGTTCAAAGACTCTCGCAACCACTGCCGCGCGCTTAGTTACTCCCATCTTGGCCATCACCATGCGGACGAAAGCCTTGGCCGTACTGGGACTAATGTCCATTCGCTGCGCCAGTTCTTTGTTGGTGAGCCCCATCACCATTCCAAGCAAGGTTTCCCGCTCGCGCGCGGTTAACCGGTATTCATAAGCTGTTAAGCCCAACGAATCTTCGGCAGTCAGATCCTTGCTCAGGTAGAGCACGATGAGAGAGCGGCCAAAGGAATTCTGAGGTTCCAGAGGATAGGTGCGGCCTGTGTACGTCGAGTTGTCCACGGAAAAGTATACAGTTGTATTAATTATGCCGTCCTCTTGAAACGAGATCATCAGTTCCTGAAGCTCTCTGGCAACCACATCCTCGAGCGGCAAATTGGCGTCGAATCCGCCTCGGCGCTCGCGTGCTAGAGCAGCCAATACGGATGTCGCCCCAACATCGATCGCCAGCGGGTGATACGATGCGTCCATGAGCACAATGCCGGCTCTCTCCGGGTTCTTCTCAAAGCTCATTTCCTTCTTGGGTTCGGAACGCATCGCTTTACCTTAATCCATTGCACAACCCCTTCGGGCGCCGCCCCATGGCTCGTGCCTTCGGGTTCAGTACTTATCCGTGCCTTTTCAGGCGTCTATGGAGATCGTTTGGCCGGATCGCCGGGCTGTTCGGCATCTGGTCCAGTACCTACGGGACCAAGCAGCAAACCGATCCGCGAACTAGCCTCCCGCAGGGCCTCGTCCAACCCTCCGAGTTGGGTAGCCAGGGTATTCAGGTCGCGATTCAGCACCAGGCTCCGGGAACTCAACGCCTCCACTTTGTCGAAAATAGCTAAACGTGCGAATTCCGAGAGGCTGCGGGCGCCGGCCCTGACGCAAGCCTTGGCCAGCAGATCATACTCCTCCGCGGAAACCCGGAACGTCAATGTGCGGGCCCTGCCTCGTAAAAGCGACAAAATAAGCCCCCTTTCTGCGGCTCTGCCCTTCCAAAACTCTGCTTCCGGGTTAAATCGCTGATACGATTAGATACGACAGAAGGCTATCAAAAGTCAAGACACAATGCGCCTCACGCAAATATCTAATACTTTTAGCTAGGCTGTTTGAACGATTGCGAAGAACAGCGGCGAAATGATACCTTTTTTCCCGGAGGACGTACCCCATGCATTTGCGAAACGTTTTGCTAGCGGCCCTTGTATGTACAGTGGTCGCTTTTGCCCAACCAACAGCCACAGCACCCACCATCGGGAATGACGGCCCCTTCCAGGTGGCCTATGCAACTAATTTCTCCGCCGGTGAGTCGTATATCAACATCATCAACGATGGTGCCCAAGGGGCGCCGCCACTTGGGCCCGGATTTGGTACCCAAGAGGGAAACATCTGCGTGAATCTCTACGCATTTGACCCGGGCGAAGAGCTGGTTTCCTGCTGCTCGTGCCAGCTCACCGCTAACCAAGTTGCCAGCTTGGGCGTCCAGGAGGACCTTCTTGCCAAGACCGAGACCGGCGTTACGCCGAGTTCGGTGACGGTCAAGCTGGTGGCGACTGCTGACACCGGCAACTGCACCAATAGCGCGGCTACCAAAGGCACCCTGGTCTGGGGTATGGTGGCTTATGGCACCACTCCCCAGGCAGTGGTGACGGGAGTCTACAACCAAGTGGAGCATCCCTTCACGGTGGCCAGTCTGAGCGCTGATGAGTATACCAGCATCACCGGCCGTTGCGCCAGCATCCTGGGCAACGCTAGCGGTTACGGGCAATGCACTTCGTGCACACCCGGCGCTCTGGGCGCGGCGAAGCAGTAGGTCGGCTAGTCGCTCCTTCCGGTCATCTATAGGTAACCGGGGTCATCCCCCGGTTACCCTTTTTCTCGTAACAAAAACACCGCGGGCCCAAGGGCCATGCGGTGCACGTGTGTCTAAAAATGCTGAGAGGATAATCATGTTTACAAGATTTGTCAACGCGTTAACGGTTTGTCTGCCCCTTCTGTTCTGTCCAGCCGGCATATTCGGTGCCGACACAAATTCGGGAAACGATGTGGCCATTGCCGATATCAATGGCAAGACGGTGTACGTGTCGGACCTTGAGCACCAGTTCCCTTCACCTTTGTTTCAAGCGCGCACAACGTATTTCGATGCCGAGCGAAGGGTCCTCGACCAGTTCATCGACCAATACTTGCTTGACGAGCAGGCCCGCAAGGAAAACCTTACCGTGGCCGAGTTGCTCGAGAAGCACGTGGACAACACCATTGCCAAAGATCCCTCTGAGGAAGCTCTACGGTTCTATTACGAGGGAATCGATACTACAGAGAGCTACGAGGCCTTGCGTCCTAAAATCATCAAGGCGATTCGCGACCGTCGAATCGCCAAAGCGAAAGCGGCGTATCTCCAATCCTTGCACGCCGAGGCCAAGATAATCCTACATCTGGCGCCCCCGCGGGCGTCTTTGTCGATGAAGGAGGCCCCAACCCGTGGCCCGGCCAACGCCCGCGTAACCCTGCTTGAATACGCCGACTACCAGTGCCCTTATTGCCAGCAGATACAACCGGCAATCGAGAAGCTGGAACAGGACTTCAAAGGGACGATCGATTTTGTTTACAAGGATTTCCCGTTGCCGATGCACGCCAATGCGGAAAAGGCAGCGGAGGCATCCCAGTGTGCGCGCCTCCAGGGCAAGTACTGGGAGTATCATGACCAGTTAGAAAAGACCAAGCAACTGGATCCGGCCGCGTTGAAGAGCCACGCCCGGACACTGCAGCTCGACACGGCCGCTTTCGACAAGTGCCTCGATAACGGCGAGACGGCCGATGTAGTCAAGGCGACTGCGTCTGAGGCGGAGAATCTGCAGTTGCAGGGTACCCCCACTTTCTTCGTGAACGGTCGTTACGTAAGCGGAACTGTCAGTTACGAAAAATTGCGCGGCGTAATTGAGGAAGAGCTGAGCGCCTCGCAAGCAAGCGGCCGGGCAACTTCCGGAGAACAGGCATCGCCCAAAAGGGATCCGCTGCCTTGATGACCGTGCGGGGCGTTGGTGCTAGAGTTCGTGCTATGTCAAATCGCCGGCTGTGTATAGACGCCCCGCTGTTCGCCTGTCTTGCGCCGTCTCTGGCCCTGGGAGGAGATGTTTACCGGCCTCTTTCGGGCATGCCCGGAGATTTTCAATACACCTACTATCTTTCCGGGTTCGACTCGGTTCCAAACTTCTTCCCCGGTCTCGCCGACGCGGTGGCTACTCCAGACATCGATGTCCAGCTATTTCAGCCGAAGGCTCCGGCCGGAACTGCGGGCGATTTTGTAGTGGAAGCTGCATCCGACCTTGGGGACGTGACCGGGCTGTGGAGTTCTGACTTCGCGTACTTCCTGCCGGGGCTGCCTGGAGCCCGGACGTACTTTGTCGATCAGTTCGATAGTGATGGAATCCTCGTGGGAAATCCGGTGGAAGCTGAGGATGTTCCCGTTCCGGAACCAGGCATGTTTGGATTCCGGTCTCTCACGGCGGGTTTTGTGGGCGGTCCGTGCTCTGCTGCGGTGCAGTACGGGACCGCTGAATTTCGGGGAACTCGTGGTTCCGATCGGGAGCTTGATTGGAAGAGCGCATCTGTTTCCGGTGCGCCCTTTCCGAGAAAGCCCAATTGGGCTTTTACGAACTGTACCGGAACGGTTTAAAGACGCAGAAATCTGCGGGAAATAAGTCGATCCGGTCGAATTTGAGAGTGTGTGAGGTCACTATGCGACACGTGTGTTTGTCGGCGGCAGCCGCAATCGGCTTCTTAGTGCTATCTCCGTCCATGGCGGTGGCGCAGTCAGGGCTAGCGATAACCAACTACACGCTCATCGACACGGAGCGTGCTACTGCAACGGCCACTTATTACACGTACAGCGCGGATCTGTCTAACGGTAGCTCTTCAGCCGTGGCGGCGTCCACAGCCACATTGTCCAGTTTGAATCCCGCCAGCTTCCAGATACTCGCCGGCCAGGAGACCCTCCAGTTCCCTCCGGTTGCGCCCGGTGGACAGGTGGCGAGCCTCAACACGTTTACGCTCCTGGTCAACGTCAGTGTCCCCTTCAGCGTGTCTTCCTTGCAGTGGTCGTTTCTGGGTCCCGTCGCCAACGCAGGACCGAACCAGACCGTCACCGTGGGCAGCACTGTCACTTTGAACGGCAGTGGATCCACCAGCCCCAGTAGCACTGGCACGCTCACCTATGCTTGGGCGTTTACCAGCGTTCCCACGGGATCTAAAGCTTCGCTCAGCGCTCCGAATGCTGTTATGACGTCTTTCGTGACGGACCTGCCCGGAGCGTACGTCGTGAGTCTAACGGTGACCAATTCAAACGGATCGGATACCGCCAGCGTCACCGTCAGCACGGTGTACTCTCCCCCGGTGGCGGCGCCCGGCCCTAATCAGACTGTTGCAGTTGGATCGCTGGTCACCTTGAACGGAAGCGGGTCAACGGACGTAGACGGCAATCCACTTACGTACCAGTGGAGCTTGATATCGATGCCGGCGGGGAGTCAGGCAGTGTTGGCCAACAGTCGATCTGTAGTGACAACATTTGTGGCCGATCTCGCCGGCACCTACGTTGTTCAGTTGGTGGTGAACGACGGGAACAGCAACAGCCTCCCAGCCACGGTCACAATCGCCACGGTGAACAGCCCGCCCGTGGCGAACGCCGGCCTGAACCAGGTTGTGAATCTCGGTGCGCTGGTGCAACTGAACGGGTCCGGATCTACGGACGTAAACGGTGACCTCCTGCAATATTTGTGGAGCTTCAATTCGGTTCCCGCTGGCAGCAAAGCCACCCTGAGCAATCCCACTCTGGTCAATCCCACCTTCACAGCCGACCTTCCCGGAAGCTATGTCGTGCAACTGGTGGTGAACGATGGAATTGTGCACAGCGCTCCATCCACAGTCACCATTACCACCAATGCGCTTCAGCCGCCGACGGCCAACGCGGGTCCGGCCCAGATCGTCGCGCCGGGCGCCACGGTGACGTTGAGTGGCAGCGGAACCGATCCTCAAAACCTGCCTTTGACCTATTCCTGGTCGCTCATAACGCTGCCCACCGGCAGTGGGGCTGCACTTGTGAATCCCAACAGTCCGACTCCGACGTTCATCGCGGACCTGCCCGGTCAGTACGTGGCGCAACTCATCGTAAACGACGGATTCCTCAGCAGTAAGCCCTCGACAGTTTCGATTTCCACCTCCAGCACTCCTCCCGTCGCGGAAGCCGGGTCCAACCTGAACGTAGCAGTGAGTGCAACTGTGACGCTGAATGGATCGGGTTCGTATTCCCTGAATAACAGGCAGTTGACATATTCGTGGTCCTTCACTGCGCTTCCGCAGGGCAGTCAGGCGGTTTTGCGGGGAGCAAACACGGTGTCGCCAAGTTTTGTCGCCGACCTTGCCGGCACGTACGTGGCGCAGTTGATCGTCAATGACGGTATTTTGAACAGCGCCCCGTCTACGGTGACGATCACGGCTGGTGCAAACGTCACGACTCCGATCATTACGGTGCAGCTTAACTCTAGCGCGGTCGGCCTCACGCACAGGATTGGAGGGACGGTTACCCTCAGTGCGCCGGCGGCGATTTCTACGGTGATAACGCTCAGCTCGAGTCCCATCGGCCTGATTGGCTTTAACCCTTCGAGCGTTACGATAGCGGCGGGAAGCAGTTCCGGAACATTCACTGTGACAGGCGAGATACTCGGCAGCGCCACTATCACTGCGGCGTCCAGCGGCTACGCCAGCGGAACGGCAAGTGTATCTGTCGTCGACCTGGGCGGTATCGCCGTGGGCACCAATGTCATCGTCACCCCGGGACAGACCGTGCCAATCAGCGTTACCCTGTCGGCGCCGGCTCCAGCCGATGGCACGACAGTCACGCTGACCAGCCTGAATACTTCTATATTGACGGTGTCGCCCACCGTTTTCATCGCGCCTGGCGCGACCACGCCGGCGACACCGGCACAAGTGACGGGAGTACTGTTCGGATCGACGAATGTGACTGCCAGCGCGGTTGCCTATACCGGTGACAGCGAAACAGTCACGGTTGCCGAAACCCTCAGTTTCTCGCCTCAGACCGTGTCGGTGGGGGTAGGGGAGACTGCAAACGTTTCCTTAAACCTCTCAGCACCTGCGCCCACCACCGGTCTGCCTTTGACCCTTACCTCCAGCAATACCGGCGTAGCAACGGTACCGTCCCGGATCGTTATTTACGGCGGGCTCTCCAGTACCAGCGTTACCGTGACAGGTGTTGCATCCGGTACGTCTACCATCACCGCGAGCTCGCCGGCTGCGAACGTGGCCTCCGGCACCATGGCCGTAACGGTTGCGCCTCCCGGATCCATCACTCTGCCCAATATCTCGGTTGGTTTGGGCCAGACCGTTGCCTTCCCGATCGCCCTGACCCTTCCCGCTCCGAGCGGCGGTTTGACGGTGAATTTGAGCAGCGGCAATTCCGCCGTTCTCGGAATTTCACCAGCGACGGTCAACATTGCAGCCGGCCAGACCCAGCCGGCGACCCAACCGACGGTGACCGCCAACTCCCTCGGCCAGGCGACCATCACGGCGTCGGCGTCCGGTTACGGATCGGCCAACCAGGTAGTTCTAACGACCGGCGCGCTGAGTTTCAATCCAGGCACAACCACCATTGTCGGAGCCGGAAGCACGAACCTGACACTTACATTGTCCGCACCGGCGCCCACCGGTGGTGTCACGGTCAATCTGAGTGCTAGCCCATCCGGCGTGGTGACAGTGCCGCAATCCGTCCAGATTGCCGCGGGCGCCACCAGTGTGACTGTGCCGGTCACGGCTGTGGCAGGAGGAACTGCCACCATTACCGCCTCCGCCGCCAACGTTCCAAATGTCACAAACGCTGCCGCAACGGTTACGGTGCAATCCGCGGGTAGCATCACGATCACCGCGAGTCCGACCTTGGCCCCGGGCCAATCGGTGCCCCTCTCGGTTACGCTGTCCTCCGCCGCACCGGCAGCCGTCACCGTAAGCCTCTCCAGCAACAATCCGAATGTTGCGGCCGTGCCGGCCTCGGTAACCATTCCAGCCGGCCAGGCTTCGCCTGCCGCACAACCCACGGTGACCGGCGTGAATTTCGGATCGGCTACCATTACCGCCTCCGCGGCAGGCTACGCGACGGGCACGGCAAATGTCGCCGTCAGTGGATCCTTGAGCTTCACCCAGCAGACTTCGACCATAACCGGACTTGCCACCGAGAATCTTACGGTGACATTATCGGCACCCGCACCGGCTGCCATGACAGTCAACCTGAGTGCTGTTCCCTCAGGCGTAGTGTCGGTGCCTTCGACGGTGACGATTGCACAAGGCGCCACTAGCGCTTCGGTACCGGTAACGGGTCTGAGCCTGGGAACCGCCACCATTACCGCCTCCGCCGCCAACATTCCAAATGTCACAAACGGAACCGCAACGGTTACGGTGCAATCCGCGGGTAGCATCACGATCACCGCGAATTCGCCCCTGGCCCCGGGCCAATCGGTGCCCCTCTCGGTTACGCTGTCCGCTGCCGCACCGGCAGCCGTCACCGTAAGCCTCTCCAGCAACAATCCGAATGTTGCGGCCGTGCCGGCATCGGTAACCATTCCAGCCGGCCAGGCTTCGCCTGCCGCACAACCCACGGTGACCGGCGTGAATTTCGGATCGGCTGCCATTACCGCCTCCGCGGCAGGCTACACGGCGGGCACGGCTAATGTCGCCGTCAGTGGATCCTTGAGCTTCACCCAGCAGACTTCGACCATAACCGGACTTGCCACCGAGAATCTTACGGTCACATTATCGGCGCCCGCACCGGCTGCCATGACAGTCAACCTGAGTGCTGTTCCCTCAGGCGTAGTGTCGGTGCCTTCGACGGTGACGATTGCACTGGGCGCGACCAGCGCTTCGGTACCCGTAACGGGCGCGAGCCTGGGAACCGCCACCATTACGGCCAGTTCGAGCCTGTCCAACGTCTCGAGTGGGACTACCAGCGTGACGGTGCAAAGTGGCGGAACCATCGGTCTGCCCTCGGGAGTCTCTTTGAATCTGGGCCAGTCCGCGCCGTTCCAGGTCACTCTGCCCGTTGCGCCCGCGTCAGCCGTTACGGTGAGCCTCTCCAGCAGCAATGCCAACGTGGGTATTTCACCGGCCACCGTTACCATCCCCGCCGGCCAGACCCAACCGTCCACTGCGCCGCAGGTAACCGGTAACAATCTGGGGTCCGCCACGATTACGGCCAGTTCACCGGCCTACACGAGCGGCAGCCGGTCCGTTCAGGTAACCGGCACCATCAGTTTCTCGCCGCAGACTCTCTCGATTGCCGGCACCGCGACCCAGAGCCTCACCCTGACCCTTTCAGGTCCCGCACCAACCGGCGGCATAACCTTCAACGTGACTTCGACCAACCCCGCCGCTGCCACGGTGGGTTCCAGTACCGCGACCATTGCTGCCGGCGCGACTACTACCAGCGTGTTTGTTACGGGAGTAGCCGCTGGTTCGGCGACCATCCAGGCCAGCGCCGCCAATTTGACAACGGCGACTGCCAGTGTCACGGTCACGAATGCCGTGAGCATCAATGTTCCCTCCACCCTCGCGGTCGCGCCAGGGAACACCGCCTCATTCCCCATCAGTTTGGTAAACGCCGCCAGTAGCACGGTAACGCTGGCACTGTCCTCCGCCAATACGGGAATTGCTACGGTTTCGGCTTCGCAGATTTCCGTAGCTGCGGGACAGACAACCTCGAGGACCCCGGTCATCGTTACCGGCGTCTCTGCCGGCACTACGTCGATTACGGTTACCCCGGTCGGTTCCAGTCTCGCGCCGGCGGCTTCGACGGTGAATGTTGGTTTTACCATTTCCATCTCACCCTCGCCACTGACTATAGTTGGCAGCGGCGTCAACGGCACCATGAATATCACGCTGTCGGGCCTGGCCCCAGCGGGCGGAATCGTTGTAAACCTGACGTCAAGCAATACGGCTGTCGCGAACGTGCCACCCTCCGTCACCATTAGCGCCGGCGCCTCAAGCGGCGCAGTACGAGTCACCAGCGTAGGTCTTGGAGACTGCACCGTCACCTTGAGCGCCACCGGCATTCCTACCGTAACTGGAAGCGTAGCAGTAGTCGGCCCGCTGACCGTCACCAGCACAACACTTCCAAACGGCGTGGTTGGCTCGCCTTATTCGGCGACTGTGGCGGCTTCCGGCGGCACTCCGCCGTACACCTGGTCGGCAACGGGCTTGCCGACCGGCCTGTCGATTAATTCTTCTACGGGCGTAATTTCGGGTTCGACGAGCCAAAGTGGCGCATCGACGGTTACTGTGACGGCTCAGGATTCCACGAGTCCCGCGCCCCTCACCGCAAGCGCTCATTTACAGCTCTCGATTATACCCGTCCTCTCCATCGCCACGCCTGCCTTACCGAACGGCATCGTGGGAGTAGCGTATTCAACCACAATGGCGGCGACGGGCGGCGCAACGCCCTTGACGTGGTCGGCCACCGGACTCCCGGCGGGTGTGACGATCAATCCAAATTCCGGCGCGATTAGCGGCGCCCCAACGGCGGCCGGTACCAATGCGGTAACTGTGGCCGTGACCGACTCAACCAGCCCAACACCCCAGACCGCGAGCAAGTCTTATTCCGTGACAATCGCTCCCACGCTTTCGATTACGACCGTGACCTTGCCGGCCGGTAATCAGAACGTGTCCTACACCGCGCAGCTCAGCGCTACGGGTGGAACCTCGCCGTACACGTGGAGTTCAACGAGTCTACCGGCTGGGCTAACGCTGAGTGCCTCCACAGGTGCCATCACCGGAACACCGACTGCTATCGGCACTACGTCAGTCACCGTAACTGCGACCGACAGTACCAGCCCGACGCATCTGACCGTATCGCAAACGTTTTCGATCGCGATCGTTACCGGGCCGGTCATAACCACTGCGTCTTTGCCGGGTGGCGTGGCTACCTCCGCTTATACCGCGACCGTGTCTGCCACCAACGGCACCACGCCTTACACCTGGACCGCCGGCGGACTGCCCTCCGGCCTGAGCATCGGTTCCGTTACCGGAACCATCAGCGGAACACCCAGCGTGAGCGGAACGTTTACGGTGAATGTCACCGTAACAGACTCCACCAAGCCGACAAACCAGACGGGTACCAAGCAGTATTCGCTGGTGATCGGTCCAGCCCTCTCGATCACCACCACGTCTCTGCCCAGCGGCATAGCAGGGCTGTCCTATAGCTCCACGGTGAATGCAACCGGCGGCACCACGCCGTATACTTGGTCGGCCTCGGGATTTCCCTCAGGGCTGACCATCAATGCGGCCTCCGGAGCGATCTCGGGATCACCTGCATCGAGCGGGACGTTCTCGGTGACCGTGACTGCCACCGACTCCACGGCTCCCCCTCATCAGAGCGCTACCCAAGTGCTCTCTTTGTCTATTGCCCCGGCCTTGGCGATTTCGACCTCGCCGTTGCCCACAGGCGTGATGAATACGGGATACAGCGCAACCATCGCCGCGTCCAACGGCACGGCGCCTTTCACTTGGAGCGCTAGCGGGCTACCCTCCGGTCTGAGCATTGGTTCCAGTTCCGGAACCATCAGCGGTACCACGGCATCCACCGGAACGTTTGCGGTGACCATCACCGTAACCGATTCCACCAGTCCCACAAAGCAGACAGCTAGCCAGCAATTCTCGTTGCAAATCGTCACCGGCCTGGCCATTACTACCGCGTCGCTGCCCAACGGCGCGGCAAACTTAGCCTACAGTACGACGGTTGCGGCAGCAGGCGGCGTGACCCCATTGAGCTGGAGCGCCAGCGGATTGCCGTCCACCTTGACGATCGGTGCGTCTTCCGGCATCATCAGCGGAACACCAACTGCCGGCGGCACGTACACCGTCACCGTTTCGGTCATCGATTCCACCAGTCCCACGCATCAAAACGTGAGCAAGACGTTCCCATTGACCATCGCCGCTCCCCTGTCGATCACCAACACGTCGCCGCTGCCCAACGGGGCCGCCAATATCGCGTACAGCACCACTTTGACCGCCGCTGGCGGCAATTCACCGCTTTCTTGGACCGCCACGGGACTGCCGTCCACCTTGACGATCGGTGCGTCTTCCGGGATCATCAGCGGAACACCTACGGCCGTCGGGCCTTACCCGGTGAGCGTCACCGTCAAAGACTCCACAGGTCCCACGCCTCAGAGTCTCACGAAGCTGTTCTCATTGACTGTCGCCGGTCCCGTGTCCGTTACTACTTCGTCGCTGCCCAATGGCGCGGCGGGGCTGGCCTACAGTACGACGGTCACAGCCACCGGCGGTAACGCTCCCGTCAGTTGGAGCGCCACGGGACTACCGTCCACCTTGACGATCAATTCGTCTTCCGGAATCATCAGTGGAACACCCACGGCAGGCGGCACCTACTCGGTTACCGTTACTGCGACGGACTCCACTTCTCTCACGCCACAGACCGCCAGCAAGCCGTTGTCGTTGACTATTGCCCCGACCTTGGCGATCACCAGTACCTCCTTGCCCACCGGTGCAGTCGGCTTGGCGTACAGCTCAACGGTGGGAGTTTCCGGCGGGAACTCTCCTCTCAGTTGGAGTGCTTCGGGGCTGCCCCCGGGCATGAGCATCAATTCGTCCTCCGGGAACATTTCCGGTACACCCCAAGCCAGCGGGACTTTCCCGGTTAGCTTGTCCGTCTCCGACGCAACCATTCCGACGGCCCAGCTCGCGACCAAGCAGCTCTCCTTGACGGTTGTGGCTGCCTTGACGATCACCACTACATCCTTGCCCAATGGTGTGATTGGCGTGGGATACAATACGTCGTTAGGTTTCTCTGGCGGGACTGCTCCCATCAGTTGGATCGCCACGAGTCTGCCGTCGGGCCTGACCATGAGCTCGAACGGGACTATTTCCGGTACGCCGACGGTCAACGGCCCCTTCACGGTCACCGTTACTGCGACGGATTCCGCCATTCCGACGCCCCAGACCGCCACTAAGCAGCTCTCGTTGACCATTGCCGCCGCATTGACGATCACAACCAGCTCTTTGCCCGGCGGCGTCACGAACACGGCGTATAACACAACATTGGCGGCCACCGGAGGAAATGCCCCGCTGAGCTGGTCAGCCACCAGCCTTCCGTCGGGACTGACCCTTTCGAGCACCGGCGCCATTACCGGTACGCCTGGTGCAGTGGGCACGTTCACGTTCAGCGTGGCAGTCACCGATAACACCAGTCCGACGCAGCAGAGTGCTTCCAGACGGTTTTCGCTGACCGTTTCGAGTCTCCTCACGATCACCACCGCGACGCTTCCCAACGGCGTGCAAGGCAGCGCCTACAGCGGCCAGGTTGCTGTCACCGGCGGCACGACTCCCTACGCATGGTCGGCGACAGGACTCCCCTCTGGGCTCAGCATCAGTTCGACCACCGGGATAATCTCCGGGACTCCGGCGTCGACCGGTCCCTCCACGGTGACCGTGACCGTAACCGATGTGAGCAGCCCGATACAAACTGCCAGTGTGCAGTTCTCCCTGATTGTTAACACTCAACTCACGATTACCACCGCCGCTCCTCTGCCCAGCGGCCAATCGGGAGTGGCTTACAGCGCCTCTCTGGCAGCCACCGGCGGAACCACGCCTTTGACTTGGACCGAAACCGGTATGCCGACGACCTTGGCGATCAATTCGTCTACGGGTGCGATCACCGGAACCCCGACCGGGCCGGGCAACTATACCGTGCTCGTCACGGCTACCGACTCGAGCTCGCCACCGCAGGTTGCGACCAAGCAGTTCTCTCTGGCTATAGCGGTGGCGAAGCTGGCAATTACGTCCACTTCACTGCCCAGCGGACAAGCACAAACGGCCTATGCTTACACGGTCGTCCGCACCGGCGGCACTGCGCCATTTAACTGGTCGGGCACCACCGGCCTGCCGCCTGGCCTCTCGATCGGCGCCACCACGGGCCAGATTACCGGAACACCAACAGCCGGCGGCACGTTCAACGTCAATCTTAGTGTGACCGACTCCAGCAGTCCCCAGCAGTCCGCTTCGGTGACCCTCCCGCTGACCATCAACGGTCTCTTCATCACGACCCCTTCACCACTGCCCGGCGCTGCCGTGGGTGTGGCTTACTCTACCCCGTTGGCGGCTACCGGCGGAAGCGGGCAGCTCACCTGGACGGTTAGCAACCTTACGGGCCGTAGCGGCCTATCGTTGTCCTCTACGGGCGTGTTGAGTGGGACTCCCGTAAACCCCGGGACGCTTTACCTCAGCGTGACGGTAACGGATGCCGCCAACGACCAAGCCACCGCAACCCTTGCCCTTACCATTGCGCCGGCTCCGTTGACCATCCCTGCGCAGTCGCTACCCATCGCCGTGGTGAATACCGCGTACCTGACCTCCAGCTCGACCCCGGTGCAACTTGCCGCCTCCGGAGGCACAGCGCCGTACACTTGGGCAGTAAGCGCCAGTACGCCGCTGCCCGCCGGGTTAACTTTGAGCACAGCCGGCGTGATCTCCGGTACGGCCACGGTTCTCAGCACGACCAACGTGACGTTCGTCGTTTCGGATAGCGGGTTGCCCCAGCAACAAGCCTCCGTCACTCTCACTTTGATCGTATCGTCAACGTCAAATGGCGGCACGGTCACCGTGTCCAGCGTGTCCGTAGGCCAGAATCTGCAAGTGCCCATCACCATCACGTTCAATCCAGCTTTGGCCGCCAGCTCCACATTGACCGTTACATCGAGCAATCCATCCGCCGTCCTCTTGGGGGCTTCGGGACTTGTGGGCAGCGGGTCTGTTTCATCGTCCGTTGCCGCCGGTACTAGCAGCTTAGATACGTACGTGCAGGCGGCCGGCTCGGCTGGCACCGTGGTTACCATAACCGCCACACTACCGGGATACGCCACTGGTGTTGGCACGGTAACCATCGCCAACACCGGATTCGTGGTGTCCGGTGCGAATGAAACCAATGGAGCCATCGCCACTTTCGAGGGAGTGACTACTCCGCTCACCGTGACCGCCTATCAACTGGATCAGAACAACAACCCGGTTCAAAACACGAACGAGGCGGTGCGAGCCGGGTTTACGATCAACGTGCCAGTATCCAGTTCGGCGACTTCGGTCGGCACGGTGTCGGCTTCCACAGTGGCGATCGCCTCGCCCGCCTCTAGTGGCACGGTGAACTTCGTCGCCAGCTCGACCACTACGGGCGCCGCAACCGTCTCCGCAGGTCCGTTAGCGGGGTACGGGACCGCGAACGGTTCCTCGGTCGCGTTTAACGTTCAGCCAGCGGACCTGGTTCCCTTCAACGGTGGCGCCGCCGTCACCATCGGCAATAATTTGCAGACCGGCGTCAGTGTTGCCCGGAACGGCGACCCCACTGCCGCCGCGCAGGTTACCATTACCAGCAACAACGCGAGCTTGCTCGCGTTCTCCACTACGCCGACCGGAAACACCGGCAACACGGCGCCCACTAGCTCCATCACCCTGACCATACCGCCCAATCAAACGATTAGCCCCACCTTCTACGCTCATGCCCACGGCAGTAGCGGGACGGTGGGATACACGGTTTCGGCGACAGGCTACACCTCGGTTAGCGGCAGCGTGACATTGGCGCCTTCCGGGCTGGTCATTGTCTCGCCGGCCGGATCGGACCAGGGATTCCAAATGAGTCTGCAATCTTCGGCGGCGACGCTGGTTGTCAACACCGCATGGCTTAGCGGCGGTAGCCCAGCGGCGACACAAGCCGTTGCGTACGGTGTTACCATCCCCGTGACTGTGACGTCGGGGAACACGAACATCGGTACTGTCAGCGGGTCGCCGGTCACGCTCACTGCCGGCCTCGGCGCCGACTCCACAACTTTCGCGACGTTCTCGCCGGCGGGCACGCTAAGTACTACCTCGATTACGGCGAGCGCCACGGGCTATCAGTCGGCGTCGGTTAGTGTAACGGTCAACGCCGAGTCGCTGATTGTCTCCGATGGGGCGGGCGGATTCATCGGTAATAATCTGGAATCTCAAGGTTCGGTGATCGTACCGGGCACTCCCACGTCGGACGTTCAGATCACAGTAGCGGTTACCAGCGGGAACATCTTGCTTTCGAACCACAATAATGGTCCCTGGTCCTCCAGCATCAACGTCACCGTTGCCGCTGGCTCCGGTTCCAATTCGGCTGCCTATTACATAGAATCCCTGGCATCGAGCGGCACAGCGTCTTATTCCGTCTCCACTACGGGCGGTTTTGGACCTGCCACGGACAAGCTCACCCTGACGCCTTCGGGGTTCATGATTTACAGTAACGCCGGTGGCAGTAGCCTTACGATAAGCCTAAGCAGTGGGCCAACTGCCCTATTCACCGTTTTTGCCGCGCAACTGACCAATGGCGCATTCAACCAGGTTCAAAGTGTCGCATCGCCCGTGACTGTAGGGTTCACGAACTTCAACTCGGCCGCCGGAAGTTTCCCCTCAACCCTAACCTTCCCCGCCGGGACCGGCGAGAACACCTCGGTGGTCTTCACGCTCGGAACAGCCAACGAAAGTACAACGATCTCGATAACGCAGCAGCCCACCGGCTTCGTTACGCCGGGAGGTCTGCAGCCTCTGCAGAACGTGTCTGTCACAGTAACTCCATGACCGGAGACCGCAGGCACGTAGCGGAGGATTATTTCAACGTGTGGTCCTCCTCCGGGCGGACGCGAATGGCCTTGCGCGTAGAGAGCCCGGGGCAGTGTTCACTCTGTGCCGGCGGCACGGCGTCAAGCTGCTTTCTGGCGCGAAACTGCCGTTCGGCGGCGGAGCAACCCCTCCCTCACGGTCGGGGCTCCGATGGCGCCATTGATAATACGAGACTTCCGATCGGAGCCGCAACCGTTAGGGAGCGGCCTTACGCGCAGAGACCGGGTTTCGCGGCAGAAACCAGCTAAGCGGCAGTCGCAAGCGCGCCGTGCTCCGTTAGCTTGCTATCCGGGCAGGTGCTAAAGCCTGCGAATTGGGTACAGCCGCTGGCGGTTGCGTCGACAGGCGTCATCCAATTCAGTAATGTCGTGGCGAATGAAGTGCTGGCGACCCCGGCCAAGAACCGGAAATCCGCGATATCCAATCGTCTGTTCCCGGAATTTGCCGCCTCACCGGTTACTCCCCGCGCCGGCTTCTCTGCCGCGATCGGAGGGATGAACGGCGGGCCGGCGCCACAAGCAACCGCTAGCTTCGCCGGCGCCATCGGATCCGGTGTTTCCGATGGCCAGGGGCGCCGTGGGGCCCGAAGCATTTGGCAACAGTCTGGAACGCTGGTCTGGCCATCCAAGGCCGAAATGGCCAGCTAGTCTCCTGTGCCTTTCGGCCGCACCGATTCGCCGGCGGGAATCGCGGCATCTGTGACGATCGCAGGTGGAACCGATGGTACTATGGGAACCTTTACGCCGCTGGCCCCACGGTCTACAATTGTTACGGTACACCAACCGCCGGGGCATGGATGGGTTTGCTCGGAGTAGACCTCGTTGTCGGTAGCGGTAAGCCCGTAAGGATTCCATCATTTGTAGCATAGGGAGACTAACATGAGAAATCTGTCTAAACTGATCGGTGCGGCCGTGCTGAGCTTTACGCCGTCAACGATGTTCTGCGCGACCGCTCTGAAGGCGCCAGACCTGACCGTCGGCCGCAATCTTCAGATGAACGCGATCATCGGGTTGCCGGAGGGTGCGCCTCCTGAAGGGGTGCAACTGACTGTGACGAGCGACGATCCCCGAAAAGCGCTGCTATCGCAATCGGTGGACAAGGCAGGATCGGCAAGCATAACGCTAACCGTGAAAAAGGGCTTCCACAGAAGCCCGGAGTTTTTTGTTCAGGGGCTGGCGGACAACGGGACGGTTACCTACACCGTAACCGCGCCCGGAATGGGGGAGGCTAAGGGCACGGTCACCCTTGCACCGTCCACCATTGCGATCCTCGGACCGTCCAAACAGCCCAGCTTCCGAACAACTCCCAAGGGAGTTGCGAGGAAACTCACACTGGTTGCGGCTACGCTCGATTCGTCCATGAAAGTTTCGGCGGAGCAACAGATCGCAGGCGGCTCCAGCGTTACGGTTAGCATCGACAACTCTCACCCCGAAGTCGGCAGTCTGGGGCAATCGAAGTTTACCTTCAAAGGCGGGGAGAGCCTGGCACTCACAACTTTCACGCCGGCCAGGGAAGGCACATCTACCTTGAGCTTGGTGTTACCCGATGGGTTTCGTACCCCAGCCAACTACTCCACGGTCGTCGCCTCGGTTCAGATGCCCGGCATAGCAGTGGCCGAAGGCCTCACGATCGGGAAGGACCTGCAAACGCGAGGGGTCATTGCTCTCGGCGACCCGGCCGGCCCTGAGGGCTTAGTTGTTACGCTTACCAGCAGCGACCCCAGTAAACTGCTGCTATCTACAGCATCGGACAAATTGGGCAGTGGCATGATCGCAATCCACGTGCCGCCGGGGGCGTCAAGCGCCGAATACTACTTGCAATCACTCAGCGATTCGGGAACGGTGACCCACGAGGCTACTGCGCCGGGGTACCGTGCTCGTGTCGGCCATACCACGTTGGCGCCATCGGGTGTTATCGTAGCGTTCGCGTCCTATGGTCCTCCTGACGAAGCTGCGGTTCGAAACCGGAGAGGAGAAGGTCAAGAACGCAGCTTTTACACTTCTGTGGAGAATTCCAAGAAAAATCCGGTCCATTTGGCGGTTTGGTCGGCTTACCTGGACGGGGGGTTGGCCGCGGACTTTACCGTACAGGCGCTTCGCGTCGGGGTTTCGGTGACCGTGAACTTGACGAGCAGTGATCCAACCGTCGGCACGGTGGAATCGCCGGTGACGATTGCATCCGGCTCCAGCCACAACATGACGCTATTCACCGCACTGAGCCCGGGTGAGACCGTAATCACGGTCGACACGCCGGCAGGATTTTCAAGACCGAGAAATGCAGTATCTGTCCCGGCTCACGTGGCGAAATAATCGGCTCTCCGTAAGAATTCGTGAAGAGCCAGCGGCGCCTTAAATCTCATTCGAAAAGCTCCCCGGTTTCCTACCGCCGGTGTCTTCCACTTACCGGTGCTTGTCTTGGCCTGGGGCTGCGGTCCGAGTAAAGGCGCCTCCGACAGCTAGCGACAGAGAACACCTGCGAATCTTGCGCGCTGGATGCGGCATCGAACTCGACCCAGGTCCTCATCTCGCCGCGGTCCAGCCGCAACTCCATGCATCTACGGAGCCTTGGCTTCATTTACACCTCCCCGGAAGAGGAATTCCAAAACGCAATCGTATGGAGATTTGAAGGGCCTACGCTACTTGCTTCAGGCAATGCGCTGTATTGAATAGTCGTCATGTAATGCAATCGAATTGCAATTAACTTACAATTGGCTATCACATCTCTGCAGACCCATTTCGGGCTTCTGGGGACTCCTAATCATGTCCTCATGGATCTAGTACCAAACTTATACTAGGAATTTACCGTAATTCATATGATGTTAACTCAGAATTTTCCTAACAATCCTGAATCATATGGCGATTGTACTAGTGTTATTAGTACGAAAATGCGAATATCTGGATTGCAAGGTACCAGCTAATGACATTTAAAACGGCATCTTGATGGAGTACTATTTGCATCAATTTCTAGTCTATAGTACATCATTTGGCGTTACACTTATTTTCCGCTTGACTTCTACCTGATGCGCGCCATATGATAAACCCTGTCTAAATTGACTTGCACGAGATAGCGAGTCAGACCTGATAAGGATTCGCGCTCGTGCTCCCTAGGCCGCCGGTCTACGTGGCTTTTCTAGGGAATGTAATCGGAGGCTGAATGCTCGAGAGACTGGGCTTGGTCGTTTTATCCCCGCAAAACGCCTTCGCCATCTGCCTATTGGCAGTGGCGGTTGCCTGCGCGAACGCCGAGACCATCAACTTGGCGTCTTTTACTCTTACCCAGTCGACATTCGCCAACGGCAGCGCCACGTCTCCTGACAGCGGTTTGACGCTCGTCATTACGGGACCCAATGACGGTAGTGGAGAGCCGGGGAGCACCGATTATGTCGGTACCGTGACGGCCGGCGGCATTTTTCAGTTCGATTGGGCCTTCTCTACTCTCGATCGGCCCAATTACGAATCCGCCGGTTACCTGATAGACGGGGACTTCACCCAGTTGGCCGCCGCCAACGGTGAATCCGGCTCTGTTTCGGTGCCGGTAGTCGCCGGCAGTTCGATCGGCTTTGAATTGGAGACTGTAGACAACACTGGAGGTCCCGGTATTCTGACGGTTTCCGACTTTGTTGCGCCGGATCCTTTAGGCGTAGAAGGTGCCTTGCCCGCTCGGGAGGACGGCTCTTTTTGGTTGGTGCTGTCCGCTCTGGCGTTTGGACTCACCTTCAAAATCTCCCGGCGTTATGTGCGCTTGTTCGGAAAGCCGGTTGGCGCCACAATGGCGGCCGCGGCCTGCCTGGCGCTCGTTCAGCCCTTGGCAGCCGCGACCCAGATTCAATACACCGGTACGAACGTAACGGGAAGTCTGGTACTGATAAGCACGGTGAACATGACGCAGCAGGCAACTGCATTGCAGACATCCGCTTTGTCGGTACTGGCGGCCGAAAGGCCGCCCAAATTTCTGCCTGGGCGTTTACGGCCGCCATCGCGCGCGGCTGCCCGCCCAGTCATCGGGATGTCGGATGTGTTAACCCCGCTGGCGCCCATGGCGGCCGCTACGACATCGAGCCTTACCATCACGGCAGCATCCGGAATCACAGGATTCAACGCCCTTTCTCATCTGGACCAGAGGTTAGCCAATAACGGTAATCAGTTCAGTATTGAACCGCCGTCGCAGAGCATTGCCGCGTCGACCAATTACATATTAGAAGGCGTGAACGATGCCATTCAGGTTTTTTATCCTTCCGGCGAGCCTGCTCTGCCGGCCGTCTTGTCCTCAAATCAAGTGTTCGGGTTGTCTCCAGCCATCAACCGCGCCACCGGAGCAAACGGTGTTTATTTCACCGATATGAGGGTCTTCTACGATTTAGACGTTGACCGGTGGTTCATCATCCAGCGCGATTTGGACAATGACATCGATGGCAACACCCTGCAAACTTCCCATTTATACCTGGCTGTGAGCCAAACGGGCGATCCGACAGCGACCTATGACATCTACCGGATGGAGACAACCAACCTGCATCATTACGGATGTCCCTGCCTGGCCGACTATCCCCAGGTGGGGGCCGATCAGTACGGGCTCTACATCTCCTGGAACGAGTTCGACATCCTTTACTCTTCCTTTGTAGATGCGTCCATTCTGAGCCTTTCGAAGGCATCGTTGGCCGGAGGCTCCCTCGCTCCCACGGCGTACCAGTTCTTCATTCCTACGTCGACCGGCTATGAATTTGCGATTACGCCCTCCAGCACGCCACCAGACGCCGTGAATTACGTGGCGGCCGGCGGGTTGGAGTACTTTACCAGCACCTTGTACCAGTCCTCTTACGACGGCGGTATCGCCCTGTGGGCCATGATCAATACCAGTTCATTAGCGCTGTCTCCGAGTCCAGTGCTGACGATGGTTGAGGTTCCGACCCTTTCCTATTCATACCCGGGTGTCGCCCGACAATGTCCCGGCCCTCTGCCGTATGGGTCGACTCTGAGCCCGCCCGGAGTACTCGCATATCTGGATGGCGGCGACAATCGGGTTCAAGCTCTTAGTTATGCCAGCGGAAGGCTTTATGTGACTTTTCAGGCTGGGGTGTTCGATCAGACCGGGCATCTTCAAGTAGGAGGCGCTTTCGTAGTGCTCTCCCCAACATACCGGAACGGAGTGCTGGCCGCCACGGCGATCAATCAAGGTTATTTGGTGGTCAACGGCAACAATTTGCTGCGTCCTGCAATTGCGGTCAATCCTCAAGGATCGGGATCGATCACGGCAACGTTAGTGGGGCCGGACTGGTATCCCAGCGCCGTCGTGATTCCATTCGACACGTTTTCTGCTCCGTCAAGCCTCCAGATCGCGGGCATGGGTACCCTGCCCGAAGACGGCTTCACCGGATACCCGGGCGACGGATCCGCCGGCGTTGCCCGGTGGGGTGACTACAACACAGCAGTTGCCACAAGTGACGGCGCTATATGGATGGTTGCACAGTACATCGGAACGTTTCCAAGAACCACCTTGGCCAACTGGAACACTTACATCGCGCGTTTTCAGCCGTAGCCGAGGAAGCCGAAGTCCTTGGAGTAATCGCAGGCGCTCAAGTTAGTGCCGAGGACTTGGGCAAAGTCAGTAGGGAAGGGTGTGAATAAAATGAAGACGATCTCGCACATCGAGACTGAGGTCGTTCCTGTCCTGGCCCCACATGAGCCGGAAGAGGGCGTCATAATAATGGATTCGCAGTTCCGCATTCTGGGCCTCGATCGGGAGGCGCACGCGATCTTGGGAAGCCACGTGGGCTATGAGAATTCCGTGGACGCGGTGAGGTTGCCCGTACATCTGCACGCCATTGTTAGCAGATTTGCCCTCTCGGAGGAGACCTTTGTTTATGCCAGCGTCGACATAGGGACCACGGAATACGGTTGCAAAGTATTCCGCGTGCAACCGCTGAACGGGATGATGGCTGGCGCAACGTTTGCGCTGCACTTGAAGCGGACAGCGTCCATGAACCAGTCGCTCGAAAAAGTCGTTGAAATGTATCGTCTCACCGACCGGGAGAGTGAAATACTGAAGGGCATTTCGCTTGGGCTCACCAGCAAGGCACTTGCCAAGCGAATGAATATTAGCCCTAATACCGTAAACTCCTTTTTGCGAATGATCATGATCAAGTTGGGGGTGACCACGAGAGCGGGTATGGTGGGTCTCGCGCTCAAAGACAGTGCCGCCTGCGATAGCGCGTCGATGCGCTTGCCGCGGCGGCGGGGAGTTGGAACTTAAGAATGGCTCTTATAAGGTCTATATAAGTAATCGTGCGATATGCCCGAAGGGCCTGTGCGGGACCACGGGCTGTCTAACCCAATAGCTAACACGTCCGCGAGACCGCCGGCAAAGCGTAAGAATAGTCCAAAGATACGCTCGCCGCGGCGGCGCGCCAGCAGTGTGTGACATCCGGCGATAACTGCCGGTTGTCTAGTGAGGAATCAAATGGAAGTTCCGGCGGTTGGATTCAAAGGATTGTTGCGCGTAAATGGCCCCGCGGCACAGTCCGGTCTGTGGCGGCGGCGCGGCGCCTTGGCGGCAGTAGCAAGCGCCCTGTGCTCTCTTAGCTTGTTGTCCGGGCAGGCGCCAGAACCTGCGAATCGGGTGCAGCCGGTGGCGGTCGCGTCGACAGCCGTCATCCAGTTTAATAACGTTGCGGCGAGTGAAGTGTCGGCGCCCCCTGGGGAAAACCGGAGAGCTGCGCTACCCAATCGTGTGTTTCCGGAACCGGCCGCCTCGCCGGCTCCGCCCCGCGCCGGCTCTTCTGCCGCGATCGGCGGCATGAACGGTGGGCCCGCGCCACAAGTGGCCGCTAGTTTTCCCGGGGCCATCGGGTCCGATGTTTCCGATGGCCAGGGCGCTGTGGGGCCGGAGCATTTGGTGATCGCCCGGAACGCCGGTCTGGCCATCCAGAGCCGTGATGGGCAGCCGGTGTCATCGGTCTCAGTGGGGGCGTTTTGGCATGCGGTGGGGGCGGAATCCTCGGGCGCCGCGCATGACTCCCGGATAGTGTACGATTCGGTCGGCAATCGGTGGATCACCGTGGCGGTGAATGGGAACCTGCTGGTGGGCGCCTCTGAGACCAGCGATCCCACCGGGGGATGGTACCTGGAACGGATCGATGCGGAGGCGGGATACGAGCTGGACTTTCCGGCGGTGGCATTCACCCGGGACTGGGTGGCGGTTATGGTGAACGTGTGGGAGGCCACAACGCAGCAGTTCGTGGAAGCACGACTGTATTTGTTCACCAAGGCGGAGCTGTACGCCAATCGGCCGTCGGCTCCGCGAAAATTCGTTACGAGCTACGAAATACCGGCGCGATCCTACGATGCGGATGCTACCAAGCTGTACCTGATGGACTACTCCGGGGGAGTGGCGCGAGTGAGCGCGATTACCGGGCCGGTAGGAGCGGAGAGTCTGCAGGCGGATTATGGCGTCTTCGCGTCGGGAACGAATGCCGGGCCGGCGGAAGCGGCCGGAGGGCTTCCGCAAATGGGGACCTCGCAGACGATCATGAATCGTTCCGCGGTGGGGGACTGCCTGTATCGAAACCAGGCGCTGTGGTGCGCCAGCCCGGTTTCGGTTACGGAGGGGTCGCGCACGCGGCAATCCATCGAATGGGTGCAGTTGGATCCGGAAACCGGGACCTATTACCAGATCGGGAGAGTGGACGATGCGACGGGAACGGTGTGGTATGCGTATCCGAGCATCGCGGTAAGCCGGAACAACGATGTGCTGCTGGGGTATTCGAGTTTTTCGGGGAGCCGGTATCCCAGCGCGGACATGGCCTTTCGATACGCCAGTGACCCTGCGGGAGTGCTGCGGTCGGATGTGGTAGTGAAGAACGGCGAGGCGCCGTATGTGGGGGCCGGATCGCCGAACCGGGGAGGGCGGAGTGCGGCGGCGGTGGATCCGACGGACGACCGGTCGTTATGGACGTTGCAGGGATACGGAGAGTTGCCGGCGGAAGGGGAGAGCCGATACGGGCTGTGGTGGGCGGAAGTGTCCTCGCCGGCGGTGGGGTTGACCGTCGCCACCAGTCATAGCGGTTCGTTTGTGCGGGGGCAGATGGGGGTCTACGCGGTAACGGTGTCGAACGGGACGGCGGCCGGTGGGACGAACGGAACGGTGACGGTGACGGAGAGTCTGCCGGCGGGCTTCACCATGGCGTCGATGGCGGGAAGCGGGTGGAGTTGTTCGACGGGTACGGCCAATGTGTGCACGCGCGGGGATCGGCTAGGAGCGGGAACCAGCTATCCGCCAATCGCGATGACGGTGAATGTAGCGCCCACGGCGCCGGCCCTGGTGACCAACGAGGTGAGCGTATCGGGTGGGGGAACGGCGGCGCTGGCCAAAGCGCTCGACCCCACGGCTGTCGTGACGCCGAGTACATGCGACATCAACGGAGATGGATTCACCAACGTACTCGACGTCCAACTAGAGATCGAGGAAGATCTGACATACTTGCCCGCTACGAACACTCTGAATGGCGGCTCAACCGTGAATGTTGCCGATGTACAGATTGTGATTTCAGCGGCACTGGGGTTGGGATGTTCGGCGACACTTCCGTTGACGATTCCCAGCACCACGCTGCCGGGTGGAGTGGTAGGAACGGCTTACAGCGCGACGGTCACGGCCAGCGGGGGTACCGCGCCGTATAACTGGTCGGGCACCACCGGTCTGCCGGCGGGCCTCACGATCAACGCCACCAGCGGTCAGATTAGCGGAACTCCGACGGCTCCCGGCACGTTTACCGTCAACCTGCAAGTGACCGACTCCAGCAATCCCCAGCAGACAGCGACGTCCAGTCCGAACCCCACGATCGCGATTACGCCAGCCGGTCAGGGACCCTATATTACCGTCCAAAGCGTTACCGTGGGCCAGAATCTGGAAAAGGCCATCAACATCAACTTTATTCCAGCTCTACCCAGCAGCTCCACGGTGACCATTACTTCAAGCGATCCCACCCTGATGCTTGTCGGGAATGCGGGGAGTGTCGGTACTGGCTCCCTTGTGACCACGGAGCCCGCGAACACTTCCGGCATTGGCATCTATGTCCAGGCGTTGGGCTCGGTTGGATCCGCGCCTACCGTCACCGTCACGGTGGTGGGATACACCAGCGGAGTGGGCACGGTAACAATCGGCAATTCCGGATTCGTGATAGCCGGCCCGAACACCGGTCCGAACACCGGCGGCATCGGAGAAGGGTTTTCCACCTACCTAGGAGTAACCTCGATTCTTACTATCTCTTCCGCTAGCTTGGATTCAAAGGGCGAGTTCTTGGAATACGAGGACTTGCAGCCCGGGTACCCGACGGTCAACATCCCGGTCAGCAGCTCTAATACCTCGGTTGGAACCGTGTCCAGCCCCGTGCAGTTTAGCGGCGGCAGCTCAAGTGCGACGGTAAACTTTGTTGCCGCATCGGCGACTACTGGACCTACAACCGTTTCCATAGGTTCCGTCTCGGGTTTCGGCACCGCGTTTGCAGGAGATTCTCTCACCATAACCGTCGGGGCCATCAACCTTTCAGCGTTCATTCCCAGCGGAGCTAGCAGTCCCTCCACAGTCACGATCGGTAACAACTTGCAAACGGGTGTCTATGTTTCCCTAAGCAGCGCCGCTACCAATGCCGTGCTGGTTACCATCACCAGCGACAGCTCGACGCTGCTGTTCACCACTACCCCAACCGGCGGCAACACCACATCGACCGGCGCCGCCAACAAGAGCGGGGGAGCCGTGCAGACCCTTTACTTCAACATACCCGCGGGTTACACAAGCACTCCCACCTTCTACGCGCACGCTTACGGCAGCAGCGGAACCGTAGGTTATTCCATCTCTGCGACGGGCTTTACCACGGTCACATCGACCGTGACACTAGCGCCTTCCGGTCTTGTCATACAGTCGCCGTTCGGCACCGACGCCAACTTCTCGATGCCGATCGACACTACCGCTACCTTGGTTATTAACACCGCGTACTTCAGTGGCGTCAGTCCGATAGCAAGACAAGCAGTTGCATACGGGCAATCCATTTCCGCGTCGGTCGCCGCCGCCAACCAAAATCTCGGTACCATCAACGGGTCGCCAGTTATCATCGCGACTGGTTCCGGCACTGATTCCTCGACCGCCGCGACCTTCACGGCGAATACCTCGACCGGGGGCACGTCGATCACTGCTTCTGCTTCGGCCTCCGGCTACAGCTCCGCCAGCGTTAACGTGACCGTCAATTTGCAGAGTTTACTTCTCTATGACGACGGGAACGGCTACATCGGGCAGGGCCTCGAAGCCAACGGCACCGTGGAGGTGCCAGGCGGAACGAGTTCGGCCGTCCCGATCGTGCTGACGAGTAACTCGCCCAGCGTATTGCTTTCCACCGACAACAAGAGCTGGGCGCAGAGTATTAATGTCACGGTTGCAGCGAACACCTCCATTGCTACCTTCTTCATAGAATCGCTCCTCTCTTCCGGCCAGGGAACAATCACCGCCACCACTACGGCCAGCTACGCAGGTAACACAGACACCATCACCATGGTGCCTTCGGCGATTCTGATTTACAGCGCGACCGGTGGCAGTAGCCTTACTACTAGCCTGAGTAGTGGGCCTGCCCCATTCACGATCTTTTCCACGCAACTGGACAGCTCGGACAATTACAATTATCTTCAGAGTGCCTCTCAACACGTCGCTTCGAACGTAACCGTAACGTTCCAGAACACCAACTCGGCGGTGGGGACATTCACCACATCCCTAACCATCTTGGCCGGGACCGCCACGAACACCAACGGCGCCTTCACACCCCTAGCCGCCGGGTCTACAACTATCTCGGTAATCCAGCCAACTGGCTTCTCTCAGGCAAACATTGAGACGTCCGTGGCTGTCACGGTAAAGCAATGACCGGAGGCCGCAATCTCTGATGTGCGGGAACAGCACGTGGTGGGAATTATGTCAGCGCGCGGGCGTCCGGCGGTTGGATTCAAAGGATTGTTGCGCGTAAATGGCCCCGCGGCACAGTCCGGTCAGTGGCGGCGGCGCGGCGCCTTGGCGGCAGTAGCAAGCGCCCTGTGCTCTCTTAGCTTGTTGTCCGGGCAGGCGCCAGAACCTGCGAATCGGGTGCAGCCGGTGGCGGTCGCGTCGACAGCCGTCATCCAGTTTAATAACGTTGCGGCGAGTGAAGTGTCGGCGCCCCCTGGGGAAAACCGGAGAGCTGCGCTACCCAATCGTGTGTTTCCGGAACCGGCCGCCTCGCCGGCTCCGCCCCGCGCCGGCTCTTCTGCCGCGATCGGCGGCATGAACGGTGGGCCCGCGCCACAAGTGGCCGCTAGTTTTCCCGGGGCCATCGGGTCCGATGTTTCCGATGGCCAGGGCGCTGTGGGGCCGGAGCATTTGGTGATCGCCCGGAACGCCGGTCTGGCCATCCAGAGCCGTGATGGGCAGCCGGTGTCATCGGTCTCAGTGGGGGCGTTTTGGCATGCGGTGGGGGCGGAATCCTCGGGCGCCGCGCATGACTCCCGGATAGTGTACGATTCGGTCGGCAATCGGTGGATCACCGTGGCGGTGAATGGGAACCTGCTGGTGGGCGCCTCTGAGACCAGCGATCCCACCGGGGGATGGTACCTGGAACGGATCGATGCGGAGGCGGGATACGAGCTGGACTTTCCGGCGGTGGCATTCACCCGGGACTGGGTGGCGGTTATGGTGAACGTGTGGGAGGCCACAACGCAGCAGTTCGTGGAAGCACGACTGTATTTGTTCACCAAGGCGGAGCTGTACGCCAATCGGCCGTCGGCTCCGCGAAAATTCGTTACGAGCTACGAAATACCGGCGCGATCCTACGATGCGGATGCTACCAAGCTGTACCTGATGGACTACTCCGGGGGAGTGGCGCGAGTGAGCGCGATTACCGGGCCGGTAGGAGCGGAGAGTCTGCAGGCGGATTATGGCGTCTTCGCGTCGGGAACGAATGCCGGGCCGGCGGAAGCGGCCGGAGGGCTTCCGCAAATGGGGACCTCGCAGACGATCATGAATCGTTCCGCGGTGGGGGACTGCCTGTATCGAAACCAGGCGCTGTGGTGCGCCAGCCCGGTTTCGGTTACGGAGGGGTCGCGCACGCGGCAATCCATCGAATGGGTGCAGTTGGATCCGGAAACCGGGACCTATTACCAGATCGGGAGAGTGGACGATGCGACGGGAACGGTGTGGTATGCGTATCCGAGCATCGCGGTAAGCCGGAACAACGATGTGCTGCTGGGGTATTCGAGTTTTTCGGGGAGCCGGTATCCCAGCGCGGACATGGCCTTTCGATACGCCAGTGACCCTGCGGGAGTGCTGCGGTCGGATGTGGTAGTGAAGAACGGCGAGGCGCCGTATGTGGGGGCCGGATCGCCGAACCGGGGAGGGCGGAGTGCGGCGGCGGTGGATCCGACGGACGACCGGTCGTTATGGACGTTGCAGGGATACGGAGAGTTGCCGGCGGAAGGGGAGAGCCGATACGGGCTGTGGTGGGCGGAAGTGTCCTCGCCGGCGGTGGGGTTGACCGTCGCCACCAGTCATAGCGGTTCGTTTGTGCGGGGGCAGATGGGGGTCTACGCGGTAACGGTGTCGAACGGGACGGCGGCCGGTGGGACGAACGGAACGGTGACGGTGACGGAGAGTCTGCCGGCGGGCTTCACCATGGCGTCGATGGCGGGAAGCGGGTGGAGTTGTTCGACGGGTACGGCCAATGTGTGCACGCGCGGGGATCGGCTAGGAGCGGGAACCAGCTATCCGCCAATCGCGATGACGGTGAATGTAGCGCCCACGGCACCGGCCCTGGTGACCAACGAGGTGAGCGTATCGGGTGGGGGAACGCCGGCGCTGGCCAAAGCGCTCGACCCCACAGCCGTCGTGACGCCGAGTACATGCGACCTCAATGGAGATGGATTCGCCAACGTAATCGACATCCAGATAGAGATCGACGAAGTTCTCAATCTCCTGCCCCCCACCAACGATCTGAACCATGACGGAACCGTGAATGTTTCCGATGTGCAGATTGAGATGGGGGCGGCACTGGGGCTGGGATGTTCGGCGACACTTCCGTTGACGATCCCCAGCACCACGCTGCCGGGTGGAGTGGTAGGAACGGCTTACAGCGCGACGGTCACGGCCAGCGGGGGTACCGCGCCGTATAACTGGTCGGGCACCACCGGTCTGCCGGCAGGCCTCTCGATCAACGCCACCAGCGGCCAGATTAGCGGAACTCCAACCGCTGCCGCCACGTTTACCGTCAACCTGAAAGTGACCGACTCCAGCAATCCCCAGCAGACGGCGACGTCCAGTCCGGACCCCACGATCGCCATTAATGGTCTGACCATCACCACCGCGTCGCTGCCGGCCGGCACTGTGGGCACGGCTTATTCGGCGCAGTTGGCGGCAATTAATGGAGTCGGGCAACTCATTTGGACCGCCGGGAATCTGCCAGGCGGTTTAACGCTTTCCACGTCCGGCCAGCTCACTGGGACTCCCGCTTATTCATGCACGTGCTGGCTGACCCTCATGGTGACGGACTCCAATAATCCAGTGCAGATCGCCAGCGCGAACCTGTCTTTGACCGTTCTGCCGTCGCCAATAGCCATTACCACCAGTTCGCTATCAAGCGGCGTGGCGGGCATGCCATATAGCCAGCCGCTGAGCGCGAGCGGGGGCGTGCTGCCCTATACGTGGACGGCCGCATCGCTGCCGGCGGGTTTGAGCTTGAACCCTTCCACTGGAACGATCACCGGAACGCTGACCACCGCGGGTGTAACCTACGTGACGATCACGGTCAGGGACAGTTCGTTGCCCACACCGCAACAGGTTAGCTCCACGCTGTCACTTACGGCTACGTCGCCGCAGGGGCCGGCGATCGCCGTTACCAGCGTTGCAGTGGGTCAAAACCTGCAAGTGCTGATCACCATATCGTTCACTCCGGCTCTGCCCAGCGGCACCGTGCTGACCCTTACTTCGAGCGATGCGACCCAGGTGCTTCTGGGAGGCATGGCGTCGCTGGGCGGCGGCGAGCTCCAGGCGCCTCTTTCCGCCGGAACTGCCAGCGTAAATGCGTATGTGAAAGCGACCGGGTCGCCTGGAAGCGTCATTGTAATCACCGCCACGGCGCCGGGCTACGCCAATGGAGCGGGCGCCGTAACCATAGCCAATTCCGGGTTTATGATGAACGGCCCGACCGTCAGCCAAGGAGCCCTTTCCACCTACCAGGGAGTAACGACCACCCTTACTGTCTACTCGGGCCGCCTGGACTCGAACAATCAATTCGTGGACAACGAGGCGCTGCGTGCCGGGTATTCGGTGAATGTGCCGATCGCCAGTTCGCAAAGCTCGGTCGGAACCGTGTCGAGCCCCGTGGCATTTAGCGGCGGCATGAATAGCGCGACTGTAAACTTCGTTGCCGGTACGACGGCCGGATCTACAACCCTTTCCCTGGGCCCCATCTCGCCGTTCGTTACACCCGCCACCGGGGCGTCCATCTCGGTGAACGTGCAGTCTGCCGGCCTGGTCCCGTTCAGTGCCACCATTGGAAAAAACCTGCAGGCCAGTGTCAATATCGGCCGAAACGGGAACCCCAACGAGTCCACCACCGTTACCATCACAAGCCTCGACCCGACCCGGCTGACCTTCTCCACAACTCCGACCGGCAACTCCGGCGGAACGGAGCCAACCGCGATCATTCAGATGACTATTCCCCCGAACCGGACAGCCTCCCCCAACTTCTACGCGCATGCCTATGGCAGCAGCGGGTCGGTGGCTTACACTGTGTCGGCCGGCAACTACGGCACCATCACTTCCAATGTGACACTGGCGCCCTCCGGACTAGTCATCCAATCGCCGTTCGGGGCTGACGCCAACTTCGTCATGCCGCTTTCACCCCTCACTGCAAACATCGTGGTCAATACCTATTCGTTGGATCCGGTGAGCGGGAACCCTGTGGCTCCGCAGGCCGTTGCCTATGGAGTCTCGATCAGCGCGGCGGTCTCGGCTGCCAATCCGGCAATCGGTTCCATCACCTCCACACCGGTTGTGATCACTACCGGCTTAGGCACGGACACTACCACTGCCACCAGCTTTCAGGCGGCGGGTTTGGGCAGCACCTCAATCACGGCGGCGGCCACCGGCTACGGTTCCGCGAGCGTAAATGTAACCGTCACGCCACCGCAGTTGGTGGCTTATAACAACGGTCCGAACTCGATCGTCGGCCGGTTCCTGGAAGCCACTGGCACGATATTAATGCCAGTCGAGCCGGGCGCCAGCACGCCGGTCTTGTTGCAGAGCAACTCGAACCAGCTCTTGCTTTCGGCCGACAACGTGAACTGGGCGTCCAGCATTACCGTCACCGTTGCCGCAAACAGCACTACCGCCAACTACTATATACAGGCTCTGGGATCGTCCGGCCAGGCATCGTACACGGCGTCGACGGGCAACTTTCAACCCGCCACCGACACCATCTCCATGGTTCCTTCGGGGGTTGTGATTGTAGGCAGCACGTCGGCCAGCGTGAGCGAGGGAGCCCAGCAATACACCATCTCCACGGTGCAACTGGACGGCTCTGATAATCCTGGGACGCCTCAAAACCTCGCCACGGGACCACTAGCGGTATCTTTGGGGAACACCAACCCGGCGGCCGGCACTTTCGCTGCGTCCGTCACCATCCAGGCCGGAACGAATGGCAATTCCGTCACCTTCACGCCGCTGGCGACAGGCTCGACAACTCTCTCGGTAACCCAACCCACTGGCTGGACCACGCCAACCAGCATGACATCGGTGGCCGTCGCCATAAACCCCTGAGCGAGCTGCTGGATCGCAAACGGGGAGCGTCCAATCACAAAGCGAGTCCAGTCTCCGTTCCTTGGAGTTCGGACGGAATCTGGATGCGCATGTGGCGAAGAATCCGCCGCTACCCCTTGTGAGTTCAGGACAACATGTCCTGAAAATGCACCCTGATTTACTGAAAACAAATAAGTTACGCGAAATTTTCAGGACAACTTGTCCTGAGCCCGCCCCCCTGCGCCTACCGCCCTGCATCCTGCCCCGAGGCAATTGGGGGCTACAATTGGCAATTCGGGCGCAACGATGGAGACTCCAAAGATCAGCGGCAAGATCCAATCCGATCCTCGCATTTCCTTCGGCGGCAGTAGCGCCGCCAGTCCCGGCACTCGGGCGCCGTTCGCTGAACGCTGGTTTCCAGCCCTGTCCTGCGTGTCCGGACTCCTATGCGTGCTCCTGGTCTTCAGGCCGTTCTTCTTGTCGCACTTCGATTCCATCCTGAGCGACCCTGGAGACGGTCGGCTTTGTATAACGATCCTGGAGCACTGGGTCAAGGTTTTTCATGGGCAAGTACAAGTGGCGTCGCCGAACTTCTTCTTTCCTGAGCGGGGAGTTCTGGGTTATAGCGATACCCTCTTCCTCGATGCGCTTCCCTACGCGACGCTGAGGTTTTTGGGCCTGGACCGATACCTTGCGTTCGAAGCCACGATGATGCTGGTTACAGCAGTAGGATTCGCTTCGATGCTTGGCCTGCTCCGGCGGCTTCTGAGCCTCGACCCATGGCTGCAGATCTCCGGCGCGTCTTTATTTACGGTCTCGAACATTTATTACGTGCAGATAGTGCACCCGCAATTGGCATCGGTAACATTCGTCCCGTTGTTGTGCCTGTTGGCGATCGACTACTGGCGGGCAAGCAACCGAAATCTGGCGCGGTTGTACGTCGCGGCTTTCGGCGTCCTCGCAGCTCTTCTTCTCTTCACGTCCTTTTATATCGGCTGGTTTGCGATTCTCGTCTTTCTGACGGTATTTGCCTTTTTTGTGGTTTGCTCAGTCTTCAGCGAGTGGAGTACGTGGCCTGTGCGGCGAGGGGCCCAATTGCTTTGGGCGCGAAAATCCGACCTTCTGTTGGGTCTTGGCGCTTTCGCAGTGGCCCTGGTTCCTCTCCTCGCTCTGTACCTGCCAGTCCTGGGCCAACACCGGGGAAGGAGCCTGGGAGATGCTCTCTACTTCATGCCTGGCCTGTGGAGTGGCATCGACACAGGCAGGCAGAATCTCATTTGGGGAGGGCTCGCGCGCAGAATCGAAGACGTATGGACCCCCGGAGGTATGCGCGAACACCCTGTGGGTTGGCCGATCCTTACCGTCTGTGTCTTTGCCTCCTCCGCGTCTTACTTTGCCAATCGTCTGTATCGCTCCCGGTGCAGGCCATACTCACCTGAGAAGCAGATACTGGCATTGTTGTGCGCCATCTCCCTGGCATGCATCACTCTGTGGTTAACCAGCGTCAAAGTGCATGGAAGCATCACGGGGTGGGCTGTCGTCTGGTGGTTGGTTCCTGGCGCTTCCGCGATCCGTGTACCGCAACGGATCGATCTCGTAATCGATGTGGGGGTCGTCCTGGTCTGCGTGGCTGGCATGAAAGCACTCCTGGAGGCCCAGTCCGGCCATCGTGTGCGGATTCGTCTGGCGGTGGTTCTGTTGTCCCTCGCGCTGCTTGCCGAGCAGGTGAACTCGATGCCGACCCACCTCATCAGCAGGCTCGGGGAAGCACAAAGATTCGGAAGGATCCCGCCACCTCCGAAAAGATGCTCCGCGTTCTTCATTTCCAACGAAGGCCCCGGAGAAGTGAATCCACTAGTGACACAAACAGATGCCATGCTGATAGCCCAGCAGTTCGATATTCCGACCCTCAACGGTTATAGCAGTTGGTCCCCAAAAGGCTGGAATTTTTATCAGGCTGTGAATGATAGCGGTAATGCAGCGATCGATTGGGCCTTGCGTCGAGGCGTGAATCGAGGGTTGTGTGGACTGGATCTTGCCGAAGGACGCTGGTTCCCCGTGGACCTGCAAGACCCCCCGGCTCACTCGCCGTGAGTTCCCAAGGTATCACAGGCTTATTAGGAATTCGGGTTTCGAAGATGGCGATCTCTCGCCCTGGGGCACTTATAGGTTCGTACAAATTGGCGCCCAGCAGCGGACGCACCCGCACTGGAACGTATAGTCTGATGGAACATCGGGCGAAGGCAGTGTCTATCAGGATGTCACCGGCTTGCAGTCCGGGCGTGCATACGGCATCTGCGCCTGGGTGGCAGTTTCTCGCGATGCGCCCGCTACCGCACAGATCGCGGTGTTCGATCCCAGCAAGAACGTCGCGACCTTTTCGCTGGCGGTCAGTCCCGATTCGGTTTGGCAACAGATTGACGATGCCGTCACTGTGGGTCCGGGAGGAACCCTCCGTATTCATCTGTTTCGGAACCAAGGCACGGGGATTATTTACTGGGACGACGTGGGCGTCTATGCTCTAAAATAGATTTTCCCGTTGTCTGAACAGACGGCGGCGGGCGAAGAGAAACGGAGAATAAGCTCGTGGACAAAGTTCGATCCCGCGCGATGCTCGGCGCCGCGCTTGTTCTAGTTTTATTGACAGGGGCCTGCAGCCATAGCGCCGATAAGGACCGGGGGGCTGCCGTACCGAATGGCGGATTCGAGAGCGGCGCCATGGACCCTTGGACGCCGTTTCAAGCCGTGCATGCCGACGTGGTCGGCAGTCCGTCTCACAGCGGAAAGTTCAGCCTGGCGGAGAGTGGGGCGAAAGGCAGCGTATATCAGGATGTGAATGGCCTCGCCCCCGGGGCCGGTTACACTGTTTCCGCGTGGGTGTCCGGATCCCCGGATGCAACGGCGACTGCGCAGATCGCGGTTTTTGACGCCGGCGTTTCTGCCGCCACCTTTTCCGGTACGATTAATCCGACGGCGAGCTGGCAATTGCTGAAGTACGAGTTCAAAGTCAGCGCCGCTTCGAAAGGAATTGCACGCATCCACCTATTCCGGAATGAGGGAAACGGCACCATATTTTGGGATGATGTCCAGGTTTCGCGAACCGACTGATGGCGGACCGGCTGATTCCTTTTACTCCGCCGGCCCATCTGCCGCTGCCCGTCGACCCCTTTTGCTGCTACCGGTACCAGAGTGCGTGGAGCATCTGTACGGCTGCATAGCAGTGGAAGCGGCACTGGGGGTCAAGGCGCGTCTCGTCGTTGGCACCAATTTTGCCGCCGAGGTCCCGGAAATGCGGCCCGGGCGTGCACAGGCAACAATCCGGGTGCGCCGAGAACGCCCTGGATGTCAGAGGCTAAGCTCTACGCTGTATAGGTGAATGCTTCAAAGAAAACGACTGGGGGGAAGCGGCCCGCTCATCCTTGCGCCCTAAGGCATAAATGCGAACCTTCTGCGGGGACGTTGTCTTCACGTCGAAATGCACCGGCTTCCATCCTGGGTCCTTGGCCCATAGGTTCTGCTCCAGTGATTGAAGATGGAAGGGGCAGGAGGCATTTTGCGGCCGTTGATCGGCGAAGACAGGGATCTGAAGCGAGTATAGCGCAACATGATCGAAAATCTCGAAATTGGAGCTCGCCAAGCCCGCGGCTGCGGAGTATGACATCCTTGGAAGGCGTTCGCGGGTTGCTGCGCCTGAAGAGCAGATTCGGAAACCTATCCGGGCTCTGCGGCAGCGAGTTGCTAAGGGCAGATGCCCGGTCCGCCGGTTCCGGCACGCCGCCAAGACGCCGTTGTGCGTCACATGCAACCAGCTTGGTGCGGGAACTGTACGGTGGCGCCATCTGGCTGGGACCGCGGCCAGGTTCATGATGAACAGCCGGATCCGCCTCGTGGTTGAAGATGATGAAGGGCATCGGGCTATCGCCGCTTACGCCGCTTAGTCTAGTCTAGCGTTTAGGCAGGTAATCTTGATATACTTTGGGCTCGTAGGCCCTCGGATCCGGGCTGTCGAAGTCAGCCGTCCATAACCACCGGGCCAAGGGGAGAACGGGGTTATTCCGGGGTCGCTCTCATGGAAGATTTGGCGGAAATCATTCGCGAATACAAGCTCAGCCAGCCGGTCTATGTGACCCAGCCGGTAATGCCGAAGCTGGAGGGCTATGTCGAGCACCTCACCGGCATATGGGAGCGCAAATGGCTGACCAACAATGGTCCCTTACACCAGCAGTTCGAAAGGCGCCTGAGCGAGTACCTCGACGCGGATCACGTCAGCGTCTTTTGTAACGCCACTATTGCCCTGCTGGTGGCGTTGGAAACGCTTCGTATTGACAGCGGCGAGGTTATTACGACGCCCTTCACCTTTCCAGCCACCCCGCATGTCCTTTATTGGAACCGCGTAAGGCCAGTCTTCTGTGATATCGATCCGGTTACCATGAACCTGGACCCCTCCAAGATCGAAAGGCTCATCAGTCCCGAGACCAAGGCGATTCTTCCCGTTCACGTTTACGGCAGACCGTGCGATGTCGAGGAGATCCAGCGCATTGCCGACATCCACGGACTGCACGTGATCTACGATGCGGCCCATGCTTTTGCAGTGCGCCATAAAGGCAAGTCAATTTTGGCGAACGGCGACATATCCGTTCTCAGCTTCCACGCCACCAAGCTCTTCACCACCATCGAAGGCGGCGCCCTGATTTCTCGGACCGACGTTCAGCGCAAGCGGGTCAATTTTCTTAAGAATTTTGGCATTGCGGATGAAGAGACTATCATTGGCCCCGGCATCAACGGTAAGATGAATGAATTCCAGGCGGCTTTTGGGCTAATGCAACTTGAGCTTGTGGACCAGGAAATCCGCCAGCGGCGTGAGATCGCGCTGATCTATCGCGAGGCTTTGCTTCACGTGGCTGGAATTACCGTGCCGGAAGAACTGCCGGAGACTGAGCTAAATTACGCATATTTCCCTATTTTGGTCGATGCAGAGTACTACGGCATGAGTCGCGACGACCTATTCCTGGCCATGCGGCGCTGTAATGTGATTGCCCGGAAGTACTTCTATCCCCTGGTCTCGCACGCATCGTGCTATTCGGCCCTTCCCTCGGCCGCACCCGCCAAGTTGCCGGTAGCAGAACGGATCGCGACTCAGGTGATTTGTCTTCCGATCTACGGCTCCCTGGAGCACGAAACAGTGCGCACGATTTGTCACTTGATCGCTGCCTGCGGCAAGCGGCAAGGCCGTCACGCGGCCGTCTCGAGCACCACATGCTAAGCTATGTGCGAAACAACGGGGTGCCCGGATACTGCCGGCTGGACCGATTACGATTCGCGATGCCCATGACAATGCGGCACGCTTCACAGGACGTTAAACTCTGCCATGTCGTCGACGTTAACCGGCCCTGAACCAGCGGATCTCGCTTCCGGCATTGAGCTCTCGGTACTGGTTACCTGTTACTACGAAGAGAACAGCATTGATGAGTTTTACAGGCGTCTCTCCGCCACCCTGGAGAAGCTGGGCCGTACCTATGAGATCATCTTCGTCAACGATGGCAGCAGGGATGGCACCTGGGAGAAACTGAAGGGGATTTTCGCAGCGGATTCGCACGTGCATGCGGCCCTAGACCTGTTCAAGAACTCCGGACAACAGGCGGCCATCACGGCGGCACTGAACGAGAGCCGGGGCGGTGCAATCGTCCTGATCGATAGCGACCTCCAGTTAGCGCCGGAAGAACTTCCGGTCCTATTGGCCCAATGGGACAAGGGCTTCGATCTTGTCACCGGATACCGGGTCGAGCGAAAAGACTCCCTTTTCCGGATCGCGCCGTCTTTGCTCGCCAACATGATCATGCGCCGGGCTTCCCACAGTAGCATCCGAGATTTTGGCTGCACCTTCAAGATCTACAATGCCGGCCTTTTGCGCGCCTTTCAGTTCGGACCAAGGCACGTGTTTACGAACGTCGAGGCGATAGCCCGGATCGACCGGATCATCGAAGTGCCAGTTTCACACCGGCCCCGCAAGTATGGCAAGTCTGGCTTTACTTTTCGAAAGCTCATGAAATACAACATGGATAACATGGTCATCCTCTCCGAGCGGCCCTTTCAGTTCATCGCTTTGATCTGTCTGATTGTCGCCGTGTTGTTCGGCTGCCGTCTGGTTCTTGACCGGGTCGTGCCGGTCAAAATCCTTGCCTTCGTTTCCAATGGTCTCCTTTTGAATGTCATGGTTATCTCACTATTGGTGAACGTCGCTCTGATTTCGCTCATAGGCGAGTTCGCTATCCGCTCCTTCTATGCGACGCGCAATGTACCTCTGTACATTGTGCGAGAAACCTTACGGCGGAGCGGCCAGCGGGCTGAAGAAGCCGTGCAACAAGGTTGGGGGAACGCCGCGCCAACCCGCGGAGAAGATTGACGGTGATGATTCGCATTCTCACATAATCTTGCGCGGTTTGCTGGCGTAGTATCTAATGCACTGCTCCGGGTAACCTCGTTGCCTCAACTCGGCCAGAAACAGGTCGACATCATAAGGAATGGAGTGCAAGTACATCTTCCCGGCTGCTGTATCGAAGATTGAGTAGTCGACCATGTCAATCCACCTTCGATTCTGCCCCACACTGCCGGGATTGATGATCAGAAACCCTGACCGCTCGATTTGGAATTGGTGGTGCGTGTGTCCAATTACGTAGTCATGTCCAATCTCAATGGTGGTGTCCTGGTAAATCGATCGGCCGTGGATGGTATGTGAGCATTCGAATGCGCCGAGGTTGATTTGGCGGGGAAGGCCTGCGATCAGGTCGGGACGCGAAAAGAACTTGCGCGAGTGACGGTAGAAGTCTTGCACTAATGGCAGTTCGTGGTCAAGGTCCTCCGTGCCCTGAAAGAGGCGCTCGTGGTTGCCTTCGAGAAACGTGATGCCTGGCAGTTGCCATACAACCTCCAGGCACTCGTCGTTCCAGGGCCCATAGTTGACCACGTCGCCGAGACACAGGTACGCATCCACGGAGTTTCGCGTCGCCTGCAGGAATCGCTCGAGCGCGATCAGGTTGCCATGCACGTCGCTAAAGACCGCAACCCTCATGGGTGCGCGCCGTCCATTGCCAGACTGTCTCGATACTCCCGGAGTCCCGCAGCAAGGGAACGCGGCTCGAACCGCCATGCCCGTCGGGCTTTGTCGATCGCCAGAGGTGGAAAGCCGAGAAAAGCCCCTGGCGCCGCGGGCTCGATGTGAAGCGGCACCTCGGGTTTGCCGAACAGTTCCACTACGGCCTGAGCCATCTCCCTGAGGCTGGTATGCTCGCCTGACGCCACGTTGTAGACTCCTGGGAGACCGCTTTCGAGAGACTTCACGGCGCAATCGGCTACGTCGGCAGCATAGACGAAGTTGAACTTAGCGCATCCCCCGTTTACCATACGCAGGGGTTGTCCTTGTGCGGCCAGACGCAGGAAGGTTGGAATCACTTTCTGGCTTGGCTCACCGGGTCCGTACGGGGTTCCGATCCGCAAGATGACGCCCTCCATGGGGGTGTGCTTCCAGACATGCGTCAAGTAGATCTCGGCAGCGAGCTTGCTTACGAAGTAACTGGGCGCACACTCCGTAGAAAACAGGCTGTCAGACTCACTACAAGGCCTGTCGGATGGCGCGTACATGTTGCCTGCTGAAAATTGGACAAAACGCCGGACTCCCCGTTCGGATGCCGCGGCTGCGAGTTCCAATGTCGCCTCAGCATTCACTTGGTAGCACTGCGCCGCCTCCTGCAGGTCATCGAATCGAGCGGGAATGTAGGCGGACAAGTGACAAACAAACTGCACATTCCGAAGGGCTTCCTGCCGAGTGCCCGGATCGCGGATGTCGCCCGACAACACGTATTCGCACTGGGCCTGAAGCTCCGGCGGCAACATCCTGCGTCGCTGAAGCGCCACTACCCGGTACCCTGCGTCCAGCAGGGCCGTCACTACATGCCGGCCGACGAAACCGCCAGCGCCGGTCACCAAGACACAGGCTGCGTCGCTTCTGCGATCAGCGGTCATAGCCGCGTCTCATCTCCCGCCAGAAAACCAGTCTCTCGTAGTTGCTCGATCCGGGCATTCGACACTACCAACTCTTTCCAGTATCGTAAGATGGTGATCTCGCGAATGGCGTACGACGGTGCGATGTTGTTGAGCAGATAGTCGGCTATCATCTTAGGTTCGTTGAAGCCGGCCAAAGCCCGGGCAGCCGTTGTGCCCGAACAGCGCGCGTTGATCTCGAACACGAAGGGCTCGCCATTCCTGACGCGCAATTGAACGTTGCAGGCTCCGAATGGCTTCAGCGCTCCGACAATCGCCCGTACGGCGGATTCCACCGGGGGGTTGCGTTCGACAAAAGCCTTGTAAGTGTCGCCGTCGCGGAGAATCCGGCGCATCACAATGACGCCGGCGCATTCGCCGTCGAGCGTGACACTCCCGCAGGTGTACTCATCCCCTTCGATATACTCTTGGACGATGCAGTTGTTAGGATCGACGAGCTGCCGATAAAGAGTTAGTTCCTGCGAGGAGCGTGCCACATACGTATTTCGCGACCGTGCTCCGCCTCGTTGTGGCTTCAGCACCACGGGCCGGCAAAAAGTGGCGACTTCGCTCAGACGCTGGGTTTCCGGCACCGGGAAACCTTGCCCTTTCAGAAAGGAATAGGTCGCGAGCTTGTCGTCGCAGATCCGGACCACCTCGGTCGAGCTGACAACGGGGACAATGCCTTGGGCACGGAACCGCGCCGCGTGATCCGACAAGGGCAGCAACTCCACATCGTGCCCAGCGAAGACGAGCCCGCAGTCCTCGCTCCGGCCGATCTCCAGCAGTCGATCGATGAAGCGTGGATCGGCGGCATAGTAGCCTTTGTAGGCTTTGGGCGCGGCGTGCAATCCGGCCGCTAACTCTTCGGAGTCGACCCCCACAATACCGTATGGCGTGCCTTCCAGAGCTTTCAGGATGCCTTGTCCGACACCGCCGCCCACACCCGTAACCAGTATGTTTCTCATGCATTTTCCCCGTGCCGGTGCGCTCTCCGGCTTTGGATATCAGGGCCAAGCCACTTTTCCGCCGCCTCGGTTGGCACAAATGCTACCGGGTTTGAGGCCGTGCCGGCAATTGCCGATCGCAAGGGCGCCGCCGGCAAGCCGTCAGCCGCGTCACCCGCCAGATCGGTGCAAGTCCATCTTCGCACTTCTCGCCGCAAATTCGCCAAGCGCTTGCCCGTGCTCAGCAACGACGATTTTACCCGAAAACCCCTTACGACCCCGAAGCCGTTATCGTAGCAGAGGAAGGGCGCCCCAGTCCTCCACTCGCGTGAGGACGAACCTTGATCTTGTGTTTCGGACGGCCGGGCGGCTGGTGGTGGCAACAGATCAGTCGATCACGAGGAATGAGTCCTCCGGATACAGCGATGTGATTTCGAAATCCCTCGTCATTAACACGAGAACGCGGGCGTCGTGGCGACTGGCTTTGCATCGCATTCAAATATCAACTGATGAACGCCGGGGGGGTACGACAAGCTTCGTGCTCCAAGTCCTGTCCGTGGAGTTAATCCGCAATTCTTCGCTGATCGGGCCGGAAACCCTCAACTTTGCGGGCTCGGTATGCCCCGTTCGAGAGGCTGCCCTGACCGTGACGACTCCCGATTCTTCCGAGTTGTTGGTCGGAGTCATGGCGGCTCTCGGTCCGCTCCAGCACCACACTCCAGAATGGTCCATTTTCCAGAGTAGCCCTAGCCCACTGAATCGAGACACCGGCTGAGCTAAGGATACCTGGTCCGACACCGTCGCCCACACCCGCAGCCAGCGCGCTTCTCATCGGACCTCACAGTGTACACCTCGATCCGTTCCATACGCAACATTCACAGCGTCCGCGACGACGAGAGTCTCGACATTTGTGGTCGGTCCCGACGTACGCTTGCCCAATCGCTTCCCGTTAAGGTCGAGCGCTTGCGCATAACAACTCTTCGGGTGCAATCGGGCCGCCTTGTCTCGGCAAGATTCGGAAGATCAATTTAGCAGAAATACCCTGGACCCAGGAGATCAGCGTGTGAGAACGAGCCGTGCATCATCCCAATAAATCGCGCCTCGGCCCGAATGCCGGAACAGGTGAAGCCGAATCGTGCCCGAAGCTCCCGCGGTGACCGATTGCGATACTACTTGCCACGTCGGCCCCGGTGTGACTGCCGGCGACAGAGCTGCAGGCCCGCTGTCTGGTTCCCAAAGGGCAATTTGCGCGGCGGCGGTTCCGTCTAACGAACCGGAAACGAATGCCGTAAACCTATAGTCGCTGCCAGGCACCAGGCCAGAGACATCCTGGTAAACGCTGCCGTCGCCTGCAGCTTCAGCCAAGGCGAATTTACCACCATGTACCTTCTCCCCAGTTACCTTAGGCTCTGCTGACAAATACGGCCGCCAAGGCGCCAAGGCGCCAGATTCGAAGTCCGAGTTAGGAAGAGGGACGAAAGCCGCGTCGGGCCAAACGAACGGTGTCTCCCCTGTGGTTCCACGAAGGAGCCACCGAACCGTCCTCTCGTCATGCGGTATCCGCATGATTGCAATCGCCAAATAGTAGTTCTGATCGTAGCCTAGAGATGAGATTTGTGGATAAGACCGTTGTCCCGAAACAGAGGCCGTCTGAAGGGCGAGCAATCGTCCTCGAAGTCTCATCAGTAGCGACTGATTATAAGGTGTCGACAAAAATGGACCCTGCGAGAGAAATAATAAAGCAAAACAGCCCATAGCTGCCTGCAGTGGATGCCTTTGGAGGGAACTGTGAATACGGAGCGGAACTGTCCAGCGGACCCCAACCAGAAACACGGCTAACTCGGTGCCGAGCAGGTAGAGGTACTTAGTAATTGAATAAACACTTCCGACATGTAGGACAAGATGCGCTAGGGCCTGGAGACAAATAAGAAGACACACGGCTACTAGACCCGCGGCCTGTGCGAGTCGCCTTCGGCTCACGGCGAGGGGGTTGCGGCGAAGATGATGAAGCAAGGCTAAGGAAAGCGCGCAAAACACGAGGCCGAGGCCAATTGCCAAATAGGTGCCGTGATCCGAAAGTTGGGTGAACCGGATCAGGAACCAACCATTGGAGTTGGACATGTTAACCATCTCCCCCGCTGCGACGTGCCATAAAAACAGATTCGTCATGGCGATTAAGGCACACTGCAAGGATGCCATTCGCCAACTCCTCGAGGTCAGACAAAGAATAATCAGACCTGCGAAGGTAAACCACATGGCCGGAAGAAGATGAACGTTGGGAAGGACGACGCCGCCCAGAAAGACGACCAGAAGGCTGGCGAGAGTAGCATCCCAGTCAAGGTTCTGCAGCGCAGCGAGCCCCGCGATGGCGATGACGGTGCCCGCCAGTTGAGGAAAGAAGTAGTTTCGCTCGATATGGCCGCGCAGCGCAAAGCCGGCGTATGCACAGGCGGCAAGATAGATGACTGTGATTCCGGTCCCGAAAACCGAAGGTGGGCCTTTGGCCTGAAAAGTCAATCGCACAGCCATCACGAAACAACCCGTGATCAGGAAGATGGTCGTCCATATCTGCATCGACCGGAGTGGATTGACGCCGAGCGCGGCCGCGGTGTAAGCGACCAGAGCATGACTCCAACCCGGATACCCGGTCATGTACCCCGCACCCCACGGCTGTTGGCCTGGCGATAGCCGGGCGTCGTGGAAGTCCGCCTCCACAAGGAGCATGTGCAGGGCCCAATCGCCACTTGTGATGGGCATAGAATAGCGACCAAATGACGACGAAAATAGCGCAATGATGATCGAAAGGAGCCAAATAGCGGCGAGAGCCGCGGCGCAAATGCGGGGCTTCAAGACGCCGGAGTTGGCACTCACCGAAACCGCGGACCCGCCGGAGCCAGAGACAGACATTGCGGCCGGCTGCTTTCGCATGAGCGACATCACTCGCGCTGGGAGATCCGCACGTCGTCCCAATGCAGGTCACCGTTGCCATCGTCGCGGAATAAATGGACGCGGATCGTGCGGGAGGAGCTTGCCGTGAAGCCGAGCTTCACTAGCTGCCACGCTGGACCCGCCAGCGTGGATGTCGAAGAGCTCGAAGCGTTGGTGCCCGGATCCCAGACCGCGATCTGTGCCCTGGCCGTTGTGCCGGCGGAGCCGCATACCCAAGCCGATACCGTATAACCCGCTCCGCCTTTAAGTCCCTGTATATCCTGATAGACGCTGCCTTTTGCCCGCGCTTCCGTTAGACTGAACCTGCCGCCGTGAACCACTGCCGAATCAACCGACGCTTGGACCGACTGGTAGGTGAGCCAAGGAGGGAGAACGCCGGTTTCGAAGTCGCCGTTGGCTACAGGAAACTGCTTCCCATTCCCTGTGGTGCTGCTCTGCGACGATGAGCACCCACCCAGCAGTGTGAGAGCAAGCAGCAATAAGGGCAATACAGCCGAAGGAAGACGTCTCTTCAGTCCGGTAAGCCTCAGGAGGTCAATCATATTCGGTGTGCCAGCTTCGTGCTCCCAAATTGAGTCGCATGCATGACTAGTTGCCAGCCCGGAGGAGTCAAATCCGAAAGGCCCCCTGGCCGCAACAGCAAGTGCCATATTAGCATGGCGAGGCGCACTGGGCTTCAACCTCGTTGGCGGTTGGCCTGGCCGTTCTTGCGCAAAGCCCGCCGATCTGCGAACATACTCTCTCTGTGCAGTTCGCCTTCGGCGGGGTCGCTCCTGGCGCCGGAAACAACCGCGGTGGTGGCCAAAGCCTCGGCTGGAGGCAAGGCGAATCCCACTTTTGAATCAGTTTATGCGAATCCTTCTTTGCCACGAACGCTTCCTGTTCCGTTTCGGAGCCGACCGTGCCCTAATCCTCTTAGGTAAAGGCCTGGCCGAGCGAGGCCACACCGTATCCATCATGGCGAACCGCTACGACCGCCCCGTCGTAGCGCAGTTTGCCGCGCGCATCGTGGACGTCCCCGAAACTCCGGGCCGCTATTACTACCTGAATGAGGACACCGTTGACTGGCTCCGCACCGCCTGGGAATCGCTGTTTGACGATCGCACACGGCCGGATGTGGTCATCGTGGGAGGATGGCCCTTCTTTGCCGCCATCCCTTTCTTCCGCTCCGTCTGCCCCGAAGTGGTTTATGTCGATTTCGGCGCCGTTCCCACGGAAGGGTACGAGGGCGGCGCGCTGTTGACTCAGCAGAAACTCCGCCAATTGCGCTCCGAGTTTCTGCCCCGGGCTTCCCGTATTGTAGCGATCAGCGATTTCATCCTCAGGGCGCAGAGCGTGCCGGATTCCGGGGGCGCTGTTCCGGCGCAGACGATCTTGCTGGGGGCCGACCATGTGGAGAACAGCCTTTGGGCCACGGGGCAGGTACAGGGAGCCAACGCCGGGCAAGCTTTGGCGGTGGTAGCCGGCCTTAAAGCTGCCGGCCGCAAGGTCATTCTCTCGCTGGGCCGTTGGGAAACCGGGTGCTACAAAAACTCCGAGGAAGCGCTCACGCTACTGCGCGCGGTTCGGGAACAGGTTCCGTCCAGTGTTCTGGCAATACTCGCGCCGGCCGATGCCGAGATCCCGACCGATCTGAAGGACGCCGTGCATCCCCTGGGTTTTCCCGACGATGCGGAACTGGCCGAGGTCATGCGCCGGTGCGACCTGGGTGTTTCGCTTTCCCGCTGGGAAGGGTTCAACCTTCCGCTGGCGGAAATGCAGTGGCTGGACAGACCGGCATTGGCCTTTGACTTGGCGGCTCATCCCGAAGTGATCCTGCACCCGTGGTTTCTGTGCGGCGATTTCGCCGAGATGGTCGGGAAGTCGGTGGCGATTCTGTCGGGCCGAGGAGTCTCCGCGGAGATTCAGGCGCAGGCCGCCGAGCGATTCCGCCACCGGTTCCGTTGGAGCCGGATGGTGCAAGAGTATCGGCAATTGCTCACCGGTTGCGGCGACACCCGGGTACGCCTGGTGATCGATGTCAGCAACTCCACCAGAGACCCCGCCAACTCCGGTGTGATTCGCGTCACGCGCCGTTTTTGCCGGACGTTGCAGCGCTGTGAGGACCCGTTATTCGTGGTCTGGCAAGACGACGCGAAGCGCTACGTTCTGCCTACCCGGGAGGAATTTGCCCAACTGGGACAGTTTAATGGCCCGTTGCTTACCGGCGAGGATCGCCTCTCGCCTTCGGCCGCCGGGCGGGTCGATCTGGAGGAGGCCCTGGAACGGCTTGGCCGGCGGGATCCGTGGATGATCCTCAGCGAAACCCTGATGGAGACGCGGTTTCAGCAGATCCGCCGCTACGTTCGGGGGCTCGACCTGCGCGCGGCGGCTGTATTTTACGACGCCATCCCGGTATTGCGTCCGGACCTTTGCAACGAAGAAACACGGGCCAATCATCGGGGCTATATGACGGGCCTCGCGGAATGCGACGTGGTTATTCCGATTTCCCATTATTCCGCGCAGTGTTTGCGCGACTTTTGGGACGAGCAAGGAATCGCTGGTTGTGCCATTCAGGCCGATGTGCTGCCGGCCGAATTCGGCGGCTCCGGCCGGGCGACCTCTCCGCCCGCGGATTCGAACGTGGTTCGGATTCTGTGTGTATCGACGCTGGAGCCACGCAAGAATCATCGGCGTTTGGTGGAAGCGTGCCTGTCTCTCAAGCATTCGCACCCGCACCTGCGCTGGAAACTGACGCTGGTCGGGAACAAGTATCGAGGCGCCTTCGAAATCGCCGATTGGATTCAAGAAGTGAGCCGGCAGCACCCGGAAGTGGAATGGCTCGGCATCGTGGATGACGACACGCTCCGGCGGCTGTACGGGGAAGCCGCGTTTACCGTTTATCCCTCGGTGATGGAAGGTTTCGGCCTGCCCATCGTGGAAAGCATCTGGCATGGACGCCCCTGCATCTGCTCGCATGCCGGCGTGATGGGGGAACTTGCCCGCGAAGGCGGCTGTCTGACGACTGATGTGGAGGATGTGGGTGCCCTCTCGGAAACCATTGCCGCTTTGGCACAGGACCGGCAACTCCGGCATCGGCTGTTCGAAGAGGCGGTCGCGCGGGAACTGCGGACTTGGGATGGCTATGTCGAGGAGTTCATGGGTATCCTTTCCGCGGCGCCTCCGCCGGTTCGCATGGCTGCCTCCGACGCGCCGCTGCTCCGGAGCGCTCCGGCGCCAGACCGTCCCGTGCCCTGGACGGACGTGTTGTATCCTTCCTGCATTCTGGAGCATTGGCAAATGCACGATGGAGAACGGCTGGCGCTGCTGGCCGTGCTCGCCAGGCACAAGCCGCACTGCAGCGTCGAGATCGGCACTTTCTACGGGGGAAGTCTGTCGCTGATTGCGCAATTCTCGGATATGGTGTTTTCGATCGATATCGATCCGGACGTGCTCCATCGGGTGCGGAGTATGCCCAATGTCACCCTCCTGACGGGCGATTCAGCCGAGGTTCTGCCGGTATTGTTCCGGGAACTTACGGCGGCACAAATAGCCGTGGATTTCATCCTGATCGATGGCGATCATTCCCCAGCAGGATTGAAGCGAGACATCGGTCTGGTCCTTCAATACGTGCCCCTTAAGCCGCTGTTCGTCGTGATGCACGATTGCCTCAACCCAGGCTGCCGTCGGGCCATGATGGAAAGCGCCTGGCAGGAATCGCCCTACTGCCACTGGGTGGAACTGGACTTGGTGCCTGGCAGGCCGGTGGACAACGACGAGCCTGCCAAGGGGGAACTCTGGGGGGGACTGGCCGTTGCCTATTTGCAGCCAAGCCCGCGAAAGGGTGAGCTAATCGTCAACCGTACGGCCGACAGCTTGTTTCGCATAATGGCCGCGGATTTCGAAGCTAAGAGATCCCGCATTCCGTAAATGAACAGGCTCGCGATTATCGAGTCTCCCCCAGGAGGATTCATGCAGGAGCCATACGTGCGACCGAGGGAAGGTCCAATTCCATTGGAAGAGTGCTACTGGTACACCACTATGGACCTCCCCGGCCATGGGGTAATTGAGGGCGAGTGGGACCTCAATTTCGATCGGTACATTGGCAACGTCGATGTTGCGGGGCGGACTTTACTGGACATCGGTTGTGCCTCGGGTTATCTGTCCTTTGAAGCGGAAAGACGGGGTGCTCTTGTGACCTCCTTCGATATGGTGTCAGTCAGCCAGATATTTCATCTTCCGTTTGCGTGTAATCTGAATTTCCGGGATCGCGACGAGTGGGACAGGCAAAAAGAATGTGGCCTGGAAAAGCTGAAGAATAGCTATTGGTATTCTTACCATTATTTCAAATCGCGGAATAAAGTAGTTTATGGGGATATCTTTCGCCTGGATCGCGCCCTTCCCGGACCGGTTGAAGTCTCGATCGCCGGGGCGATCATGGAACACCTGAACGACCAGATCGGTGCGATCGGCAGTATCGCCCGTGTCACGGAAAAGACGATTATTATTGCATTTACACCGATCATCGATTCCGATGAGATGATTGCTCGTCCGCTGCTGCCCCTGACCAATCCGCTGGATGATATCACCTGGTGGAGTTATTCGAGGGGACTCTATGAACAAATCTTCAGAAATGTCGGATTTGCGATCACGGCCATTCGGCCATCCTGCGCTTACCATCGTCCCAGTGGCCAACTCATTCAACGCAGCACGCTCATCGCGGCTAGAACTGTGTAAACGTGACGCCACGGCGCTTATCCTGACACGGGGGAGTTCAGAAGGACTGCCCGACGCTTATCTAATCTGGCGAGACTAACAGGCTGAAAGATACCGCAGCCTTTGGCTAGTTCGGCTTAACGGCGCAGCGGCGGCGTATGACAACGAAACCAGCGAGAGCCAAGCAGGCCAACCCGAAGGAGCCCGGCTCCGGCACGGATTGCGGTGTTGGTTCCGATGATATCGTGGCGTCGAACGTCAGCGCCGCATTCGATACCTCGAGATCGGCATAAAACACTTCGAGCGTGTAATCGCCCGGGGTGAGCGTGTAGGCGTCGTTGGTGCAAGTCCCGGGAACGACGTTATGCACACCGCCGAGCTGGCAAACGTTGGTACCGTCCAGGTAGATAAATGCGACGTCGTCGGCGCCATAAGTGAAGCTGATCGATTCCAGCGATGTAACGTCCAGGATCGTGGAGAGCTCTATCGACTGGAACCCTGACGTCCCTCCATCATTTGTTCCAGTCCCGTTTGGCGGGTAGCAAGCAGGCACCCCTGTCGAGCCATAGCTAGCCGGACAGGTGTAGGGCAGGGTTATTGTCCCGGTCGCTGTTTCCGTTACGTTTGGATTCAGGCTTGGGCTCCACCAGGTGATCTCGCCGCTCTCCAGGGCGCCGTTGGTTCCAGCCACGCTCAGGTCCTGCGGTAGGGGAGCGGTCGGGAACGCCGGATTCAGAAGGGGCAGACCGTCCAGTCCCAGGGTGCTTAGCACCTCATCGCTGTAGGCGCCGCCTGTCAGCGTGTTCATATCTGGATCGCTGGGAGCGATCGTGAAGTAGGTGGCTGTCATCGTGATGGCGCCAGCCTGCGCCGGGAAAGGTACGAGAACAATCGCTGCTACGACCAATAGAATGAGATTTCGAAAAAACGATTTCATGATATCCTCCAGTCCCGAACAAAGTCGTTGTCCGGCGCGCGACCGGTCTTCGCCGGTTTCTATTACGGACCGTTTGGCTCCCAGAAAAAGGGAGATTCCAATTCGGCACTTAGCTAGGGTGAGTATCGCATCAGTTCTGTAATGTTTGCAACCTGAGGAGAGAAACTTAAGATACAGATCGTATAGTACTTTCAGGGCTTTTCGATGACGTCAAAGCCGAGGAAGCGCTTGGGACGGACTGGCCGTTGGCTGTTTGCAGCCGAGCCACCGAGAGGCTCGCTGCCTGCCAATCGCGGGGCCGAAAGCCTGTTCCGAGGCCGAGGAATTTCCAGGCAAAAAGGCGCCGAATTGCGTAGAATCACTCATGATGGGTAAGACGGTACTTTTCTGCTCGAACCTCTATCCTCCCAATTTCGTTGGCGGCGCCGAATTGATCGTCGCCTGTCATGCGAAGACTTTGCAGCAGATGGGCCACAAGCCGGTCGTTTTTGCCGGCCGGTCCGAAGCGGGCTTTTCCCACTATGCGGTAACCCATGAGCTGTTCGAGGGTATTCCTGTTTATCGCGTGCAATTGTCATGCGAAGACTTTGACCCGCGCTTAGTCAACTTTTCTCATCCCCCGGTGGACCGGCAATTCGAGGACTTGCTCGTCAAATGCCGTGCCGACGTCGTCCACATGCACAACATGATCGGGTTATCGCTCGGGATGGTCCACACGGCCAAGCGTCTCGGTATACCGACGGTGATGACGCTCCATGACTTCTGGGGTTTCTGTCTGAAGAACACCTTGCTCGACGCCGATAACCGGATCTGCGAGGATTTCTCCCGCTGCCATGAGTGCCAAAGCGAGATCGTGGATAATCAGCGTGTGCTTCCCATTCGCATGCGAAACGATTTCATGGCGCTGCAGTTTGCCGAGGTTGACGCCTTCATTTCGCCAAGCCGGTTTCTCGCCGATACCTATGTCCGGGCCGGCATTCCGAGGCACAAAATGCACGTCATTTCGAACGGCCTCGACGTGAATCGCTTTTCACGGATTGTCAAGAACCGCGCTGACGGACTTGTCCGCTTCACTCTGATCGGATTTCTGGGAGAACACAAAGGCGTGCAGACCCTTCTCGATGCCGTGGCCCTGCTGCGAGGCCGCGGGTCGTTTCGGGTGAATATTGTGGGAGACGGGCATTTACGCCCCCTATTGGAACGGCAGGTTCAAGAACGCGGGCTTTCCGGACTGGTGAAGTTTTGGGGCAAGGTGAAGCATTCGGAAATAGAAACCGTGTTTCGGGAAACGGACGTTCAAATTCTGGCGTCCATATGGCCTGAGAATCAGCCCGTGTCGATTACCGAGGCGATGGCCTGCCGCACTCCGGTAATTGCCACCCTGCTCGGCGGAAATCCCGAACTGGTCCGTGATGGACAGACGGGTTATCTGGTGGAACCGCGTTCACCGGCGGATCTGGCCCGAGCCATGGGCCGGTTCCTGGATGCGCCCGAAAGCATATCCGTAATGGGCGCGGAGGGGTTTAGGCGCATCAGCGGCAACACGTTTTCCAGCCAGGTGCAGCGTATTGTGGAGCTGTACGAACAGGTTGGCCGTGGTATGAGACCCTTGGCGGCACGGGGCCCGCTGATTGCCTGCTTCGGGCGGAACGCGGGTGAGTTGTGCACCAAGGCAGTGCCGCAAATAGCAGGGAGCTGTCCCGACCTGAACTGGCAATTCGTGATGAGCGATTGGCTCGCCGAAGAGCAGATCCGGCGGGCGGCGGTGTATTGGGTGCTGGATGCCGCTGCCGGGCTGCAGGATATCCGGATCGCGCTCCGCTGTGGCATCCCGCTGCTTGTGCCTGAGCAGAGCCAGGCGCTTAAGCAGGCTTGTATTGAAGGCAACTGCGGCCTTTTTTATCAGAACCTGGAAGAAGCTGTTGCCTGTGTGATCTATCTCGCCCGCAATCCCGCCATCACGGCGGCCCTGGGCGAGAATGCGCGGCGGTTCCTCGAAGCGGATCCGTCACCTCGCAACGCGGCTACGGGCGCCGGGCGATGATATCGTAGTCCTGCGGTCCGTAAGAGCTCTCGTTGAACCTGGCTCCCAATCCGGCCGGGTCTTCCGGGAGCCGGATCGCTTCCGGATAGGGTTGCAGATTCTAAACCTCCGCGTCACAGAAGCCCCGAGCTTCGACGAAGAGTGTCTGTCTGGCTTGGAATTGGCTTTAGACGTGTCGGATCGATCCAGAAAGTACAGGATACCACCAGCACGTTCTGCGGATTCGGCGTTTCAAGGATGAGCACTCCGCGGCGACTGGTCAGCGCGTCCCCTAAGGGTCAGTCGCATCGATGCCGAATGGACGGCGTCGCTCGATCATTCCCGGATCGGCGTCCACTCCTCTGCTGGCCACGAGATTGCGGCCGTGGCTGCAGTTCGAGCCGCTTGCCGCAGCCCGGCAGAAAGCAAACTCGCTGGCAAGTTGTACAGATTAGCCCTGAATGGTGAACGAATGCACCAGCACGTCGGACCCAAGGTGCGTGCCATGGCCGCCGCGATCCTGGAGCAACTATCTTCGGAAACGCCGGGCGAAGCCCAATGCCAATAATCCAGCGCCCATCAAGCCGAATGTACCTGGTTCCGGGACGAAAGGATCGTCAACCGAAATGGTACTCGCATAAGCGTCGTCGACACCCGCGGTGCCACTCGATCCGCTCCCATTCGCAAGTGTCACATCGTACAGAATGAATTCGATCGAAGGTGTCCCCGCCAGACTGAAAGTGTCGGTCCAAGCCGTCCCACCGGCCTGGGAATCCACAGTTCCAACGGGGGTTCCAGCCTCCAATGAGGCCACGGTCGAACCGGCCCCTCCCGCGAACACCTCGAAGCCGATGGAATTTCCGGAGTTGCCGACCCCCGAAATACTGATGCTGTCGACGGGAAAGACACCTCCGAGATCAATCAACAAGGTGGGGTCCTGCGTTCCACCGGGCGCGACCCATTCCGTGGCCGAATTTCCGTCAATAGCGTTCGAGGGCAAGTACTGGACTCCCCCAAACGTCAAGAAGCAAGGCAATGGAGTGCCGCCGCAAGTTGCGCTGGCAGTGCCGCCGGCAGCCGGGTCGAGAGCAATATTGCCCGCAGAAGCCGAACCTACGACCGCGAGAGCCACAACTGCAACGATTGTCAGAATCCGCATGTGTCTTTTTTTCCTCCGCACACGACACGCTCAAAAGCTACTAGCCTACGAGTATACGGCCTCTGCCGTCTAAAATTCAACAGATTCTTGAGAAAACAGTGCTCCTGCTGTCTTTTGGAGTACTAGGGTCGGGAATGCCGAATGAAGCCCCATGCCAGCAATCCCGCAGCCATCAAGCCGAAAGTGCCCATTTCCGGGGCCTCATCGACCAAAATGGTGCTCGCGTAGGCGTCGTCGAGACCGTCGCTGCCGCCCAAGCCGACCGTGGGGTTCGGATTGGAGGTTGTCACATCATATAAGACGTATTGGATGGGAGAAGAGGTCGATACAGAGAAACCATCGGTCCATGGCGTCCCGCCAAGCTGGGAGGGCACTGTTCCAATGGGAGTCCCGGCCTCCAGAGTGGCCAAGTCAGAACTCGTCCCCACGTACACGCTGAAGCCGATCGAATTTCCAGGGTTGCCGACTCCCTCAATCGTGACGTCGTCGACAGTATAAAGACCGCCGAGATCGATCAGCAAGGTGGGATCCTGCGTTCCGCCAGGCGCGACCCATTCGGTGCCCTGGTCACCGTCAATAGGGTTCGACGACGAGTAGTCTGTTCCGGAAGGATAAGGATAGATCAAGTAGCAAAGATTCGGATAATCTGGAAGCGTTATAATGCCGCCGCAGGTCGCAGTTGCACCCAGCGAAGAGAGGGCAATATTGTTCGCAAAGGCTGAACTTGCTAAGGCGAAAGCTGCTGTTAACGCGGCTACGGCGAAACGCATTCGTTTTCCCCTGTTCAATGCTCGCAAGCAGTGCCCACCCGATCAGTATACAACCACTTGTGTGAAATTCAACTGATCCGCTTCGCCAAGGTTACTATTTTGCAGCGACTTGGCAACAGGGGAGGGGGGAACATAGGCAAGTTGTATACACCATCACGTGGGCAAGCGAATCTTCGGGCGCATTCTCTCCTCGATGTGTGCTGTTTATCACCAGCACACTAAACAGGATTTTCTTTCGAATACGTGATATGTTTGGGACAAAATGGAGAAACCAATCGGAAACAACGACATTCGACAGTTTTGCGGCCATCTCGAATGGGAGCGGATTCAAAAACAGCGGGGTGATTTGCTCGTGAAAGGCTCGTCCGAGCCCCGGGGCGCTTGGCTGGGAGCCGGAGATCACTATCCGGAAATTGGAGCGGTTCATCGCCGTTGGAGACAAAAGGGGCGGAAGGTGCACTGTGAGTAACGGCTTGGCGGTGGAAGCGATTGTCGCCCAGATTCGAAGCAGAATCGCCCAAGAAAACGCTCGAAAATCGGGCCCTTCCCAAACAGGCTTATCCGCGGACGAAGGCCCGTCCTGGCACGCCGGGCGCTGTCGCCAGCGCATGGACGAGGATACCGCGCGTTTTGCAGACCTTGACTCGCGGCTCGAAACTGCCGCTCGAAACATAGGCCAGCAGCCCTTTGCTCCGCCAACCTGGCGCGGGCGGGTTGGTGCGTGGATCGTCCAGGTGCTTCGCCGGCTGCTGTGGTGGTATGGACTGCCCATCAAAGAATCCATCGCTCAGATCGGTTTCCGGAACCGCGAACAAGCAATCCGCCATCGATACCTGCGGGAAGACCTGCTGGCATTAAGCGAAAGTCTGCAAACAGTTGTGAGTCGAATCGACCCCCTGCAGAAGAGCCAGGACAACGCGGCGGAAACGGCCGTACGGGGACTGCGGGAAATACGGGAAGACTGGAGCCGCCAGTATTATGGAACGGCACAACAAATTACGGCGCTGAACGACCAGATTGAGCAGTTGAAGGCCGCTCTTGGCGTCTCCGAATCACTTCACGGGAACCTGGCGTTGCGGGTTGCCTACCTGGAAGCACGGCAGGAATCGGAGGCCAAGGCACGTGAAGCGCAATTGGACAAGGCGCTGGGAAATCTGGGAGAACGGATCGCCGATGCCATCGGCAGGGCCGAGCGCCTGGAGCAAACCGCCGATGCGCTGAACCTACAGCTTCAGGCCGAGACGCGGGCAAGGGAAGTCCTGGCCAGCGTCCTCAACGGCCAGGCCGACAAACTCCAGCAGATCACCCGTGCCCTCGAGCCTTTGGCCGGCCGCGTATCCGGTCCGGCGCCAACCCCTGAAAAGCTCACGGCAGCGCCACTGATGCGTGGCGAGTTTCCTCCCGGCAAGGCACCGCAAGGCTCGAGCAGCGAAGACCTCCAACTGCTAACGGTGCGCGAGGTCACAGGCCGGATCGAAGCGGTCCTTTCGTGGATTCCCGACCCGGCGCTTCGCCGCGAGGCCGAGGGCGCCGAACTCCACCTCTCATCTCATGTTCTTGATTCAGCGGACGGCCGCGTAATTATCTTCGATGGCCCGCGCGCCATCCCTTGCCGCGGCCCTGAAGCCAGGCTGGCGGTACTGCCCTTGACGGTTCCGCTTCACCCGGGCCGCTACCGCGTGCAGATTGAGCCGGTCGTGGAGTCGCGCTTCTGGGCGGCAGACCGTGGCTTTAGGCCGCTCGTGCTGGAAGCCGAAAGAAGGCCGGACGGCTCCCTGGTGTTCTCCAGCGCCGCTACGGACCGCCAATACGTCTTAAGCCGGCCGGGTACCCCCACTTTCTCGGTCGATACACCGCTATACGGGCTGGACGATTCGGAGCGCTGTATCGAGATTCCCTGGGTCCTCTCGCGGTATCGGGAGGAGCCAAGGGTGTTGGATGTTGGTCATACCAACGCCGAGCCTCGCTTTCTGCAGGCCCGCGACGCGCTGAAGATTCCCTTCCTGGTGGGGTTGGATCTGGTTGCGGTTCCGCAATCCCGCATTTCCGGCGTCGCTGGCGATGCGCTCGCGCTTCCTTTCCGGCGGGGTGCTTTCGACCTGATCTTCGCAATCTCCGTAATCGAGCACATCGGCCGCGACAATTCCATTTATTGCGCCCGTGAACAGCCGGCGCGGGAATTGGGCGACTTGGAAGCGGCCGCCGGCCTTGCTGCTCTGTTGCGGCCCGGAGGGCGCCTGCTGGTTACAGTGCCATTCGGCCGCCTGGAAGACCATGGCTGGTTTGTCCAATACGACCTACGCCGGGTACAAACACTTGTGGAGTCGAGCGGCTGCGAACTGACGCTGGCCGAGTACTACGCTTACGGCGCTCATGGTTGGACGGGTCCCGCGGATCCCGCGGCGCTCAGCCAAGTGGAATACCGTACCGGTTTTGCGGCCGGTGCCGTGGCCTGCCTGGAACTCACCCGGCTCAACGAGACCGGGAGCAAGGCCCCCAGCCGCCACTACCAAGATCGGATATCTGACGCGGATGACGCCGGGAGCACTGCTCTGTCCCGGGTTTTGTCACCCCGGACCAGCCGGATCTTGAAACTGTCCGGAGCGTGGAGCAAGATGCGCGGAGAAACCGATCGCATGCGGCCCATCATGCTCTTCTGCGAAACTGTCAACTTCTGCAACGCGGATTGCGTGTTCTGTCCGTATTCCGCGCAAACCCGCCCGCGGGGAATCATGAAATCCGAGTTGTTCGAGGCGGTCTTGTCGCAGTACAGCCAAATCGGAGGTGGACGCCTCACGTTGACTCCGATGGTGGGCGACGTTCTTGTGGACCGCTTATGGATGGAGCGCATTCGTTTGCTGGCGGGGATGGCAGAACGGATTACCCCGAGCGTCACGACGAATCTCTATGGCCTGGATCGATACTCGGATCAGGAAGTCGGCGAGATGTTGCGGGTTCTTGCGAGAATCCATGTCTCCTGCTACGGCGTTACGGCGGATGAGTGCGAGACGATTACTCGCCGTCATTCATTTGAACGCTTCATAACTCAGGCACGGCGCCTGCTGAGTCTGCGGCAAATGTCTGCGGCGAAGTGTGAAATCCGGATCGGTTTCCGTCTCCTCAAGCCCCGCAGCACGGACGAACTGGAGACTTTTCTCCGCGAACGGTTGGGTTCAGTACTGCCGTATGGAGCCACCGCCACCTACGCGAATTGGGGCAACGCCATGCACGGCGCACTCCCAGGCGAGGCCCTTTGGGTTCCGGACCGTACCAACGAGTCCGCCTGTATCATGCTGCCATTGGCCATGCAGATCTACTGGGATGGCCGTGTCTCAGCCTGTTCCTGCTGTGACTACGATTCCAGCAGCCAGCTTCATCTCGGAGATCTGACCCAGCAATCGTTGAGCGAGATCTTCAATAGCCCGGCGAGCCAGGAGATTTGGCGAGCCCATGAAAACGCTTGTCTGCCGCCGATCTGCCGCAATTGCACCTTTCACGTTCCGCTGGCCGACCTGAACTCGAAACACCCAATTGTGCAGAATCAGTTGGACTTCATCGGGGGATGAATGCCGGGCCCGCCGTTCCCCTACCGCTTCCGCCCTGGCCACCTGTTGAGCACTCGCCGCCCAGCCTGAATGCTCTGCTCCGGGCCCCAGCCGTTTCGCTGAGACCGCGTTGTAGCCAGGCCGACGTGATGTCATCCGCCGTTGCGCGCCGCGGCTGCGCCACCCTGCCGGCCATTTGCCTGGGTGGGATTGGAGTCCGCGTACGTGCTCCCAGGAACTGGTTCGGGAGATGGTTGAGGCCGACCGCCGGGTCGTAGGCATTGGCAACACGGTGAGCACGGCGTTGGGTGCCCTCGCGATCTGAAGCCACCGGTCGCAGTCCAGCCTCATAGGTCACGGCACGGGGTCCGCATGCTGCGGGTTAAGGCTCTGAGATCGATGGAAACCAGTGCGCCCAAACGTTAGTCGAAATCGGCGGCGGATGGAATAAAGTTGTCCCGTCCCGCGCCAATGCCGGAGCTTTTCGTATGATAAGAAGCAATGCGGATCATGATCGATGCGACCAGCCTGCTACTGCCCGGCGCTGGCGTAAAAACCTACATGTACCACTGGATCCGCTCCCTGCAGCGTTCCGGAACTCAAGACGTGATCCGGTTGTTCCCATTCCTCGGACGGCTCTCGAACCTCGATCACGAGAGTTCTTCGGTTGGAGAACGGCGGACTGCACTGGGCACCATGGCCGTGTATTTCTCCAATATCAAGTGGAACCCGGTACTGGAGGTTGTCGGATGCGCCGCCGATGTGTTTCACGCGTCTCAGCACTTGCACAATCCTCCGCACTTGGCCACGCGGCTGACAGCAACGATCTATGACATGACCTGCTGGTTGATGCCGGAGGTGCACGTCCCCGCGAACGTGACAGCCACCCTCCGGTACGGAGAGAAGGTGTTGCGGCGCGCGACAGCCTGTATTGCGATCTCCGAACAAAGTAAGAAGGACGCTATCGAGATTCTCAAACTGCCCGCTGACAGAATCGAGGTTATCTACCCCGGAGTAGCGGAGGAATTCTTCACCGTTGAGCTGCCGCAGGCGCAAGCCGTTGCGGAGCGGCACGGGCTTGACAAACCCTACTTGCTCCACGTAGGCACCATCGAGCCACGAAAGAACGTTGGCCGTATACTGGACGCGTATCGATCCATCTCCGACCCAATCCGTAAGCAGCACGACTTGGTCATTGCGGGGCCGCTCGGGTGGTGCTCGGATGCGATCAAAGACCGCCTTCGGGCCCCCGAACTGGGAATCCGCTACCTGGGTTACGTGTCCGAGGCCGACCTCCCGGGTCTTACTGCGGGTGCTACCGCGTTCGTCTATCCATCTCTGTACGAAGGATTCGGACTTTCGGTTGCCCAGGCGATGGCTTGCGGCGTGCCGGCCGTCACGTCACGTGGTTCGGCGCTCGGCGAGATTGCGGGCGACGCCGCGATCCTCGTGGACCCGAGGAACACGGACGCGATTGCGGCAGCAATGCAACAACTCCTGTGTTCGCCTTCCCTGAGGGAGGACCTGGGGCAACGCGGACGCTTGAGCGCAGCGTCGTTTCGGTGGGAGCGCAACGCCCAGCAGTCTCTGGCCTTCTTCCACAAGTTCGCCTCCTGTTGAGCTCCTCCCCGCGATTCGCAGGACGCGAAGGTGTTGTGCCGGCGGCAACGGTTGCCGGCCCGTGCCATGCTGGAAGTTCCGTGAGACCCGGCGATCGTCGAAACCGAGCGGAGTTCATGGGCCGGGGTAGCCAGCACCCGCTGGAAGCCCCGAAAGGTTGCCGCCTGAAATGTTAGCGATCATCGAAAAACGTAGAAATTTGGACGCTTTGCCGGACCGCGTTTCTTCCGGGGGTTCCGTCTACGGGGTGCAAGCCTGTCAAACGGGTCGCTCCAACGCGTTGGCCTCGATCACAACTCGCGCAGATAGTGAAAAGCGTGTTGCACGTGGGGTCAAAGCATCGCCGCATCCGAAGGCCCTCCAAAGGCCGATCTGCTGTCAGGGCACTGTCCACTCTTAACACAAATACGCCAAGTATGATCGGACAGATGACTGGCGCCTTCGGCGCGATGATATCGCTGGCCCTCGGCAATAGTTCAGAAAGCTACGCTTTCAGATGATCGCCTACACCTGAAACCGTCACAACGGGAACAAAATTCTCGTTGGGGCCCCTATAACGCTTGCGAGCCACTGTCCCTTATGGCTCCTTCAGTTTCCCGGCATGCCAGAGCGGATCCAAATACCTCTTGACATCCGCTATATTTCGATTTACATATAAAAGGTCTTAAATTCCTCAATTGCTGAATCGATGGCGCTCGGCGCTTGACTGGCGTTGGCGTCGAATCCCTGGTGAAGTGTGTCTAAGCAATTCTGACAGGGTGCGCACATTGCGCCCGGAATCGGGGCTATATGTTTGCCGAAGAGATTGAACGGCCTTTCGAATCCATCGAGAGCGCGCACGACTACATGAGCATCCTGGCCGCCACTATCCTGGAGGTCATGGGGGAATTGCAACGCGATCGGGAGGAGGCCCTGCGCGAGGGCGAGCAACGCCGCGCGCAAGCCATCGATCTGGCAATCTTCAAGCTAAAAACGCTTGGATGTTACGTGTTTAAGGGCCGCCGGGCGCTCAATGACCTCCGCATTCTGCGGAGGCTGATCCTGAACGAGCGTCTGTCCGCGGAAAGTGTCATGGCGGCGATGTAGCCGCCCGACGATCGCCGGCGCCCTTCCCTGCTGCCGCCTTTGTGGGGGGCGAGGATTGGCGGGGCGGTAGGGGAGAGTATTGGCGCGTCGCGCTCCAACTTGGCGCCAACAGCCGGCCGTGTCAATTCACGATGTGGATCCACGGACAGGACTGAGGGCTCCGGCGTCTTTCCACCGCTCGGATGCGAGCCTGCCTCGCCGCTGCCGCCGCTACTCTTATCTCTCCGTGCGGCCGTCCCGTCGAAGCTTTTGCACGCCAGAAATATGCATATTGGCCGGCCGGCGTCGCGGCGGGTTACTCGGATCGCCGTCGCTTCTGCTCCAGCGTGCGCCGCAGAGTCGGCAAAACGGCAAGGTCCTTTTCGCCCGCGAGTTCCTCTTTGAGCGCGATAATCGTTGCCAGATCCAGTACACGCACTCGGACGCCCTCACCTATTTCCATTTCGATAGTGTGAGGTAACAGCTCTTGGTATCCCAATCCGCGGCCGATTGTCCCAAGCACATCGAGGTAACCGCAAGTGGTAACCAGATTCTGATGGCCGGATGAACGAAGATGGCTAGCGTCGGGTTTGAGGCGCCGGCTGGGCTGAATTCGATAGATGGCGTCGATGGCATCAAGCACGCGCAGGAGCCGTGACAGATTCTCTTCGTCTCGCGCTGGAACTATGTCGAGATCGAGAGTATCGACCGGAGCTCCATTGAGAACGGCCGCCAGTCCCCCGACGATGACAAACTCCACGCCGCCTTCGTGCAGGGCGCGCAATGCCCTTTGGAAATCACTTTCCGGCATTTAATTTCCAGATGGCAAAAATTGCATTCACATGGCGCTGTATGACATCCAGGCGTTCCGCTGGTGTGAGCGATAGGAAAGACCGGATCAGCGTCAGGTCGACGCCATCTTCGCTGTAATCGGTCAGAGATTGCGTATCCTGTTCCGTCATACTAATCCCACTTTACTCCACCACTTCCACCCGCGTCGCGATCTCCTCGCGCGGCACCAGCGCCGGCCAGTATGCCACGATCTCGCGCACCGGCGGCCGGCCTTCGCCAAATCCCGTCGCGCCCGGCGGACCGTTCAGCACCAGCGGAATCAATTCGCGCGTGAACCGGTCCACCGCCTTCCGATCGATCCCGCGGACCCCGATGCGCACCTGCACTTCGGGCGGGTCGGCATTCACTGGCGCTGCCGGCCCCAGGCATGCGTTCACGCCGAAAAACTCCGTGTAGATTTCGTCGAACTCGAGGCCCAGGTCCGCCAGCCGCTGGCGTACTATGCCATCCGCCGCGCGCGCCTTGTCGAGCGCCTGCGGCCAGGAGTAGACCAGCGTGCCGATAGCCTTCCATCCGCTGGCGTAACTGATGGAAAGTTTCAACGAGGGCGGACGCGCACCGCCGCGAATTCCGGAGACGCGCACGCGGTCCGGTCCGGCCTCTTCCAATTGGATGCTGGTGAAATCGGCCACGCAATCGGGCGTGATGTAGTTTTTCGGGTCGCCCAATTCGTACAGCAGTTGCTCCTTCACGGTGTGGATACTCACGCGGCCCCCGGCAGCCGCATGCTTGGTCACAGTGAACGCCCCGCCGGGTTCGGCCTCCACAATCGGATAGCCGATGTTCGCCATGTCGGGAATCGTCTGCCAGTCCACCTGGCAATTGCCGCCGCTCGATTGCGCACCGCATTCGATGATGTGGCCGGCAATTGTCCCGGCGGCCAGCTTGTCGTAATCGTCCGGCCGCCAGCCGAAGCGATGCACCATGGGCGCCAGCGTCAGCGCGGTATCGGTCGAACGGCCGGCCACCACCACCTGCGCCCCGGTCGCCAAAGCCTCCACCAGCGGAAACGCGCCGATGTATGCGTTGGCGCTAAGAATGCGATCGCGGAAGCCGGAGAGCGGCGCACCGGTATCCATGTCGCGCAGTTGGTAGCCCTTGGCCAGGAACTCATCGATGCGCCCGTAGACATCGTCGCCCAGCACCACCGCCACTTTCAGCCCCGGCGCCAACCGCACCACTTCGCGCGCGCAGGCCACCGGATTCACGCCGCCGGCGTTGGCGATCACGGTAATGCCCCGCTCCCGGATCTTGCCCGCGAGCCGCGCGATGAGCGGCGGGAAATCGCGCGCGTACCCCAGGCTGGCGTCGGCCTGCCGCTGCTTTTGCAGGATCGACATGGTGATTTCGGCCAGATAGTCGAGCCCCAGGTAGTCGATCGGTCCCTGCTCCACCAGCCGCACGGGCGCTTCCAGCCAGTCGCCCCAAAAGCCCTGTCCGTTGGCAATGCGAATCATGAGAGACACGCCTCCAGTGCGCAGGTAAGCACCCGCCGCGAGTCCAGCGGGTCGATCACTGCGTCGCAATGGCCGCGCGCCGCGGCGTATTTGGCGTCCAGCCAACGCTCGTAATCGGCGCGCGTCTTTTGAATGGCAAGCCGCAGATCTTCGGGCAGAGGTCCGCCCTTGTATTTCTCCAGTTCCACCGCATACAGCGCCTGAATGGCCGATTCGCCCTCCATGACGCCGATGCGCGCGGTGGGCCAGTTGAATGTGAAGTTGGGGTCGAAACCCTGTCCGGCCATGGCGTAATACCCCGCGCCGCTGGCGTGATTGAGCGTCAGCACGATCTTCGGGACCGTGGCGCACGACATGGTCTCCACCATCTCCGCGCCGGCCCGTATGATCCCCTCGCGTTCGGCTTCCGGCCCCACCATGAATCCCGACACATCCTGCAGGTAGATCAGCGGTTGGCCCAGCCGTTCGGCAGTCTCCACAAAATACGCCACCTTGCGCGCCGACTCCGCATAAATAATGCCGCCGATTCGCGGGCGTCCCTCCGCCTTCAAGAATCCGCGCCGGTTGGCCACGATAGCGATCGGGTGTCCCGCGAGTACGGCGTTCGAGCAGAGCATCTCGGGCGCGTATTCCGGCTGAAACTCGCTGTAGTCGCCGTCATCGAAAATTCTCAAAATTATTTCTTCAATTTCATAAGGCAGGCGATGGTCCGCCGGCAGTACGCCATAGAGATCGCCCGCATCGCGCGCGGGTTCGCGCACCGGGCAGGGCGCCGCACCGCGCGGTGCGGGCAATTGGCGGAAGCGTTGGCGGATGCGCTCCAGGCAATCGGCGTCGTCTTTGGCCATGAAGTGGGCCACACCGCTGACTGCGGTGTGCAGGTGCGCGCCGCCCAGCGATTCGGAATCGATTGACTGGCCGGTGGCGCCTTTCACCAGATTGGGCCCTCCCAGGCCCATGAAACTGACGCCCTCCACCATGACGATCACGTCGCTCAGCGCCGGCAGGTATGCCCCGCCGGCGATACACGGGCCCATCACCGCGGCGATTTGCGGGATGCGCAGCTTGCGCCGCATCAGGGAATTGTAGTGAAAAATACGGCCGGCGCCATATTGTCCCGGAAAGATCCCGTCCTGGTAAGGCAGGTTTACACCAGCCGAATCTACCAGATAGACGATTGGAAGGCGGTTCCGCATTGCCACTTCCTGCGCCCGCAGAATCTTGGTGATGGTCTCCGGCCACCATGCGCCGGCCTTTACCGTGGCATCGTTGGCCACCACCACCGCCGGGCGGCCTTCGATTTTGCCGAGGCCGGTGACCACGCCCGCCGCGGGAGCCTGACCGTCGTATTGGTCGTAAGCTATCAGGAGGCCGATCTCCAGAAAGAAGGCGCCAGCGTCGAGCAGGGCGGCGATACGCTCGCGCGCGGTCATTTTCCCGGAGCGATGTTGTTTTTCGATTTTTGCCGCTCCGCCCCCGGCGCGCAAACGGCCTTCGAGTTTCTCCAGTTGTTCCACAAGATGGCGCATGTGCGCCTGGCGTGCGAGATCCACAGCTCTTTGAGTGTAGCGTGAGACGCAGGTAAACGTTTAGGTGGTCGTCCGCAAACAATATTGCACTTAATTCACAGCATAAACATATTAAATTCTTTCGGGTTTCCGCCAAATAAGTTGACAATATCTTCGATCTAAGGATAAACTGAAACTACAAAGAACGTTTGCTGGGCCGGAGTTCAAAGCTAGCTGGCTGGCCAGGACTCTTCCTGATTCAAAACGCTTCGTGCCACGTGGCCCGCACCGTTGACCCCATTTACCGGCGTCTGGAATCCGGGGATTCCAGATAACGAACATTCAACCGTGTGTAATGTTGAGGTTGCCACCATGGCAAAACAGCAGATTAGGTTTGTACCCAAAGCACCATCGGCTTCGACCGAGAATTACGCAACCCGTCCCGTTGTGGCGGAAGAACCGGATTCCACTTCTATTGCTGCGCTCGCCTATCAACTTTGGCAGGCGCGTGGCTGTCCCGAAGGATCCCCTGAAATTGACTGGTTCCTTGCCGAACAGAAACTAAGCCAGTCCGCCAAACCAAAGTCTCCGTCGACTAAACAGCCTCTGCTGACCCGCCAAGTTGGTGCGTGAATTGCTCTAGGAAGACAGTCACGTTTTTTGGCAGTGAAGCGATGCCCCAGGTCCGCCGGTCTAACCGGCGATAAAGAGACGTGTATATCCCATGCCCTCAAAGAACGCAGACAAAATCAACCCCTCTAACGGGAAAGCCAAAACTGCCAGCGTAACCGTCTTTCACGTCGGCCCGCAGGATCAAGACCTTCGCGTTTTGGCTGAGATTCTGGATCGTACCGATTGGAAAATGTGTCCCGGCACCCGCTGGACTCTGGCGGCCACCGAGGACGTGCCCACCGCCACTGCCCACCTAGAAGGCGAAGAAGTGCCCATAGTGCTCTGCGAACGAGAATCCGTGGCGGGAAGCTGGAAAGACGTGCTGGAATCGGTCGGCAGATTCTCCACGCCGCCGATGTTGATTGTCACCTCCCGCACCGCCGACGAGTATCTTTGGGCCGAGGCCTTGAATCTGGGCGCCTACGACGTGCTCTCCAAGCCATACCACCCCGCTGAGGTCGTTCGCGTCCTCAGCATGGCGTGGCTGCATTGGATGAACCGCGGCACGAAAACCGTTGCCATGGCGCAAGCGAGCTAGCCCGCGATTTCCGCCACGCTCTTCTCCGAAAAAGTCACGTACGGAAATGCTTCGGGTATGTGCGAATCGTAGTGCCCGTGGCAATTCCACGTCCAGCCCACGCAGGGGTCCAGCACCTCGCCATTCCTGCCGATCTTCTCGAATCGCGAACAGTCGATGCGCCACACGTCGCCGTGCCTGGGCGGTAACGGCCGGCCGTCGGCGAGGTCCGTGAGCCCGCGCCACGGAAATGCCAGTTCCACCGACCAACCCCGGTCCTGCCCGTCACGGCGATTGACCGTGCCGTCCACGTGTACCGCCGTCCGCAGCCCCGGAAAATCCCAGTCGAGGAACCCCCAACGCTCGCCGTGCGGATGGACGTGGCCGCCCACGCCATCGAGCACCATGGTCCGCTCCCTGGCGGGGTCGAATTCCGCGCGTCCGTAGTAAGGAGACCCCGGCTTCAGAATGTCCTTCCAGATCCAGAACACCTCGTAGACCGTGTTGAGCGCATTGATCTCGAATTCGTAGTAAGCGTTCGTGCCGCCGATGAACACCTCCACGTCATTCTCTTCCCAGATCTTGGAATCGCGCTCGGTGAGCGTTCCCCACACGTCCGTCTCCTCCACCCAGAAGCCGAAGTAGAGGTTATTGTCGTCCCACAGCAGGGCCACACGGGTGTCAAACCAGGCTGGCTCGCCCGTCAAAATGTCGACAAACGGCGCCGATTTCGGCGCCATCCGCCACGAGGGCTCGTCCAGTTTGCCGTCCACCACAATGGGACCCGCCGCCCGATAGCACGTGTAGCGCGCCGGCTGAATCGGGTCAGTTGCCACGTTTCGCCCACTCCTCTTCGAACCGCTCGCGCGTGGCGAACGACTTCTGCGTGCCTACCGCCAGGGTAGATAGCGCCGCGTAGACATTGGCCCGCTCAATGGCCTCGCTTTCCGGGCAGCCGTCCGCCAGGAACGTCGCGAAGCTCCCGATGAAAGCGTCGCCCGCGCCGGTGGTGTCCACCGGTGAGACCGTGTGGCCCGGCACATGGCGTACGCCATCCGCATCGGCGCACAGCGCGCCGTTCTCGCCCAGCGTCACGATCACGCGCCGCAGACCGCGCGCCACCAGGCTTTGGGCGCACGTCCAGGCCTCCGGCACGTTGTGGACCGGCATTCCGCTTAGCGCCTCGGCCTCGGTCTCATTGGGGATGACGTAATCGGCGTTGGCCACCTCGGCCAGGTCGAGCGGCTGGCCGGGCGCAGGGTTCAAGATGGTGCGGATGCCGTGCCGGTGTCCGAAACGCAGCGTGTGATACACGGTTTCCGGCGGTATTTCGAGTTGCAATACGATGCAGTCGGCGGTGCACAGCAGATCGCCCGCGTCGTCCACGTCGGCCGGCGACAGGCGGTCGTTCGCGCCCTTCACCACCAGGATGCGATTCTGCCCGGCGTTATCGACGAAGATCGGCGCCACGCCGCTCGACACGCCCTTGGTCACCATCACGTGGCCGGCTTCGATTCCGCGCTCCTGAAAGTTGCGAATGGTGGCCGGTCCGAACAGGTCGTCGCCCACCCGCGCCACCATGGAGACGCGCGCGCCGCACAGCCGTGCCGCCACCGCCTGGTTGGCGCCCTTGCCGCCAAACCCCAAGTGAAATTCGCGTCCGAAAATCGTTTCTCCGGCTCGCGGCATGGCGTCGGTAAAAGTGGTGAGGTCGATATTGGCACTTCCCACCACCACGATGTGAGGTTTACTCGGCATGGCGTACCATATTGTAGCGAGATGGAATCCGATCCTACAAAGCGTTTTTCTTCGCGGGTGGAAGACTACATCCGCTATCGCCCTTCATACCCCGAGGCAATCCTCGCGTGGCTCGAACGCGAGTGCGGCTTGACGGCCGAATCCCACATCGCCGACATCGGATCCGGCACTGGCATCCTGGCGCGGCTCTTTTTGCATTTCGGATGCCACGTCTTCGGCGTCGAGCCCAATGCGGACATGCGTGCCGGCGCCGAACGGCAGCTTGCCCGCGAGGCTCGATTTCACAGCGTGGATGCGCGTGCGGAAACCACCACGCTCCCCGATGCCTGTGTCGACTTCGTCACCGCCGGGCAGTCGTTTCACTGGTTCGACGCCGCGGCCGCCCGCGCCGAATTCGGCCGCATCTTAAAGCCCCACGGTTGGGCGGTGCTTATCTGGAATGAGCGCCTGGTCACTCCCGGTTTTCTGGCCGAATACGAGGACCTGCTGCAGCGCCTCTCCACGGACTACGGGCGCGTGGATCATCGCCAGATCGGCGACGAAACCATCGGCCGGTTTTTCGCCCACGAACGGTGGCGCGTGGCCAGTTTCCCCAACCATCAGGATTTCGATTGGGATGGCCTTCGCGGCCGCCTCCTTTCATCGTCGTACGCGCCGCTGCCCGGCTCGCCGAAGTACGCGCCGATGATGGAGGAACTGGCTGCGATATTTGCGAAGTACCAGCAGGGCGGGGAAGTCCGCGTGATTTACGAGACTAAGATGTACGTGGGACAACTTCTGGCCGAAAAACGTTAAAGGAAACTGGCTCAAAACGGTTTTCCGGCGTCTGGGTTAGGCCGCAACTTTCTGGAAGGCTGCCGGTCTTTCAGCACGCCACCGCGCCCATCGAGAATGGTGCTGGTCTGGATGACGATGGGCTGCGCGCACAAACTCGCCGCGCACAGAGTGAAAAAGAGAATTCGTTTCAAGGCAGCGGCGTGGATTTCAGCGCTTTCCGCAATTGGGCGATGGTGGCTTCCACTTCCTCCAGCTTCGACGGGATCCCCGCCGAAAGCACCTGCGGCTGGCCCGCGGTAATCAGCACATCGTCTTCAATGCGTACCCCGATGCCCTTGTACTTCTCAAAGACCGGCTTGACGGCCGCGATGAATTTCTCGTTTTCCGGTGTCTTGGGCAAGTTGTCGAGCGCATCCGGCCGGACATAAATACCCGGCTCCATGGTGATCGCCATGCCCGGCTGAAACTCCTTTCGTCCCGGATCGTGCACGTTCAAGCCGATCCCGTGGCTGATCCCGTGATTGAACCAGATACCCAGTTGCTCCTTGCTGTTCACATCCGTCATCAGCCCGAGTTTCACCAGGCCCTCCGCCATCACCTTGTCAGCCGCGGCGGTAATATCGGCGTCGGTCTTGCCCGGAAGCGCCGATTGAATCCCGGCCCGCTGGCCTTCCCACACCAGCCTGTAAATCTCCGCCTGGTCTTTGCTGTATTTGCCGCTTACCGGAATGGTGCGCGTCACATCCGCGCTGTAGCCGTCGAACTCCGCCGCGTCGTCCAGCAGCAGCAGGTCGCCGGCTTTCATGGTGTCTTTGTTGGTCTCGTAATGCAGCGTCGTAGCGTTGACCCCCGACGCCACAATGCACGGATACCCCCAGTGGGCGTTGCGCCGCAAGAAGGTGAATTCGAACTGCGCCTGGATTTCATACTCGGGCGTTCCCGGAACGGCGACGGCGTACGCGCGTTGAAACCCTTCGGCTGTGATCTCCACCGCCCGCTTCAGCAGGTCGATCTCTCGCGCCGATTTCACCGCACGCAAATTGTTAAAGATCTGCGCGGGATTCTTGATGGTGAGGCCCGGATATGCCGCAGCCAGCTTGGTAGTAAATTCGACTTCCCGGCGGTATTCCGGCGAACGGCCGCCGAGCATGTACAGCTCCGCGGATTTGTCGCCCACGGCATCGATAGTTCTGGCGAACTCTTTGCCCACCTCTACCGGAATCGGTGGCGGCGGTGGTACACCTCCCCGTCGCCCGCCCCCGCGTCCGGCCGGCTCCGCCAGCATTTCCTTCGCTTGCGGAATCAATGCGGTGAGAAACACGTTGATATTGCGCGCGTCCCAGATGTCCTGAATGCCCGAGATCCGGCGGCCCTCGTCAGCCGTCAAAATGTGGCCGGTCCAACTCTCCTGCGCGGGGTTGGAAGGCGGCATGAACAGAATCTCGCGAATCTTATCCGCGCCCGGAATCAGCACCAGCGTGCTGCCCGCCTGGGTGATGCCGGTGAGATAGAAGAAGTCGTTTTCCTGGCGATAAGGCCAATCGATGTCGCCCGCGTAATTGCGCGGTTCGGCGGCGTAGAGAATCAGTATGGCCTTGTTGCCGAGTTGCTCCATCGCGGCCTTGCGGCGGCTCGCCAAGTCGGCCAGTCGATCGCGCTGCCAGGATTCCGGAGGCGGCCCGGCGACCTTCCAAATGTGCGAATCGGCGGCGCCCAGACTGCCGGCCATCAGAAATAGAGAGAGGAAAAAACGGCGATTCATAGAGGTCTCGCGAAGCGTTTTTTCATTATATGCGTTATACAATGGCTGAACATGGAACATTACACCTGGGACGAAATGGAAAAGGAAGTTCTGAGCCCCACCATCGGGCGCAAGATCGTTACTGGCGAAAAAGCCATGGTTGCCCAGGTTTTCCTGGCCAAGGGCGCGGTAGTGCCGGAGCACCATCACGAGAGCGAGCAGATCACTTACATTCTGGAAGGCGCTCTCGAATTCCATCTCGAAAGCAAGACCGTCGTGGTTTCCGCCGGCCAGGTGCTGCGCATCCCTTCGAACGTGCCGCACATGGCCGTAGCGCTCGAAGACACGCTCGATCTCGACATCTTCAGCCCTATCCGCCACGACTGGCTGATCAAAGACGACGCCTACTTGAGGAAATAGCCGCATGGACATGGGACTGAAAGATCGTGTGGCGCTGGTGGCCGCGTCAAGCACGGGGCTCGGTAAAGCTGTCGCCCTGGGCCTGGCTCGCGAAGGAGCGAAGCTGGCGCTGTGCGCGCGGACGCAATCGGCGCTGGATGCCGCTGCCGAAGAAATCCATCGCAAAACCGCCGCGGAAGTGCTGGGGCGGGCCATCGATGTGACCGTGTATGAGCAAGTGCGCGCCTTCGTGGCCGAGGCCGCCGCGCATTTCGGCCGCCTCGATATTTGCATCGCCAACGCCGGAGGTCCGCCGTCGAAAAGCTTCGCGGAGACGAGTGTGGACGATTGGCATGCGGCCGCCGAGCTCAATTTGATGAGCACCGTCTATCTGGCCAAGGCGACGCTGCCGCTGATGCAGCAGCGCCGCTGGGGCCGCTTCATCGCGATCACGTCGGTGACCGTGAAGCAGCCGCTCGATGGCCTGATTTTGTCGAACGCCGTGCGCGCCGGCGTGCTGGGCCTCGTCAAATCGCTGGCCAATGAATACGGCCCTTACAACGTGCTGGTGAACAACGTCTGCCCCGGTTTCACCGCCACGGCGCGCTTGAAGGAACTGGCCGAAACGCTGGCCGCGAAGGCCGGCGTGTCGCCGCGCGACATCGAACAGCGATGGGCCAGCCAGGCGCCGCTCGGCCGCGTGGGACAGCCCGAAGAATTCGCGAATCTGGTGGTCTTTCTGGCGTCTGAGCGTGCGAGCTACATCACCGGGACATCGATTGCAGTGGATGGCGGGATGGTGAAGGGGTTTTCATAAGAGCAGCCCGCTAACCATTGCGGCGCCGGACATGCGACGGCGCCGTGCATGTGACCGAGTTCACGATCGGTCTTGAATGCGGCAAAATCACCAACTCCAGGCTGCTCCACCGGTGCATGAACGGTGGGCTGGTTATGGGACTTAGGAACTGTTAAGAAATAAACTTGCCTAACGCCTCACGGGGTGGCCTCTGGGCCCGGCTCCGACGCGCGTTCAGAGGCGCGACCGTGAGGGAGCGTTAGGCGGCGGTTGAACAGGTTATTTCCTCACGGGCACTTAGTGAAGCGCTCAAGAAAGAAGTTACTTTTGACACGGGCATTCAGAATGCCTATTATGCCGGAAGATCACTCCGTGGCGGCCGTGGCCCAGCAGAACTGGAAGCCCGTGGGGCGGACTTCAATCCGCGGAGGGCTTCAGCCCGGCCGGCGAGCGCAGCTCGCCCGGCGGTTCCAGGATGTCCTTCAACCGAGCGGTTTCTGGCCGAAGCATCAGCGGAGTTTTGGCGCACTACACTAGTTATTTACTGCTAAAGTAATACTACGCTGCCTCCATGGGACTTATTGCGGAGTTACGGCCGTAACGTAAAGGAGCGGCCTTTGGCAACCTGCCTCTTCCCGGCCCGGGCCTGTGCATCGTGCACCGGCCGGCGCCCCCCCCATAATGTCCAAAAGAGAGACAATAGGATTTTCAGGTCTCAAATTTATGAAAGTCATCGCGTTTAACGGCAGCGCGAAAAAAGGCGGCAACACCGCCATTCTGCTTCGCCACGTGCTCAGCGAAATCGAAAAAGAAGGCATTGAAACCGAACTCGTGGAACTCAGCGGATCGAAGATTCACGGGTGTCTGGCGTGCCGCGAATGCTCAGCCCGAAAAGACGGCGGGTGCGCGCAGCGCAACGACATCGGGAACGCCTGTATCGAAAAGATGGCGGCGGCGGACGGCATCCTGCTGGGATCGCCGACCTATGTTGCCGACGTCTCGCCGGAGATCAAAGCCCTGATCGACCGCGCCTGCATGGTTGGCATGGCCAACGGCGGCATGTTCCGCCGAAAGGTTGGGGCGGGTGTGATCGCGGTAAGAAGGGCCGGTGCGATGCACGCTTTCGACGCGCTGAATCATTTCTTCCTGATTAGCGAGATGATCGTCCCGGGCTCATCCTATTGGAACATCGGAATCGGCCGCGAGCCCGGCGAGGTGGAAAAAGACGAGGAAGGCGTCCGCACCATGAAAGTCCTGGGGCGGAACATGGCGTGGCTGCTCAAGAAGTTGGGGCCGGGGCAGCCGGGCTCGTAAGCCGCTACGCGATCCGCGCCGCGCCGATCTCATCCAAGATTCGCGAGGCCTCATCCGCGGGATCCGCCGCTCGCGTAATCTGGCGTCCGATTACCAGGTAGTCGGCGCCGTCGCGGACCGCTTCCAGGGGAGTCGCCGTGCGTTTCTGATCGCCCTTCGCCGCGCCGGCGGAGCGGACCCCCGGCGTCACCAGCACCTTCTCCGGACCGATGATTCGCCGAATCGCAGCGGCGTCGAGGGGTGATGCCACGATGCCGTCCATGCCCAATTCCATCGCCTTCCGCGCGCGTATCGCTACCAGGTCGGGGATGGCGCAGGAGTATCCCTGGTCGGCCATGTCCTCGGGGCCGAAACTGGTGAGCACCGTTACGGCCAGCAGCTTCAGGTTGGAATCGCCCCGGCCTTCCACCGCCGCGCGCATTACTGAGCCCACGGCGTGCGCGGTGAGAAATTTCACGCCGGTGCGAGCCACTTGCGCCACCGCGCGCTTCACCGTCTCGGGAATGTCGTAGACTTTGAGATCCAGGAAGACGTCTTTGCCTTCTTGGATCAATTCATGGACGAATTCCACGCCCGCGGCGGTGTAGAGTTCCAAGCCTACTTTATAAAAGTTGACATGGCTGCCCAGTCTCGCGACTAAGGAGCGAGCTTCCCGGGCGGAGTCCACATCGAGGGCGACGATAATGGGGTTTCGTGTCATAGCAGTCGGATGGCTTTCCCCTGCCGCGGCAGCACGCGGCCGATGCGGTACGCTCCTTCGAGGGAGCGCACCAGCGCCGCGGCGTCGCTCGCCGGCAGCGAAATGAGCAGGCCGCCGGAGGTTTGCGGGTCGTAGAGCAAAGCTTCGATTTCGGGGGCCAGTTCGCGCAGCGCCTCCACGGCGCAGGATGCGAACTCGCGATTGTTCTTCAAGCCGCCGGGCACCGCGCCCTGGCGCGCGTATTCCACCGCGCCGGGCAGGTACTGAACCGCGTCCACGTCGAGCTCCAGGGTCACGCCGCTGGCCAGCGCCAACTCGCGCGCGTGCCCCATCAGGCCGAAACCGGTCACGTCGGTGCAGCCGTGTACCTCGAAACCCAGCATCGCTTCGCACGCGCGGCGATTGAGCTTGAGCATCTGCGCGATGGACGCCGCCACATGGGCCTCGGCGGCGATCCCGCGCTTCAATGCCGTAGAAATGACGCCGGTGCCGATTTGCTTGGTGAAGACCAGCGTATCCCCGGGCCGCGCGCCGGCGTTGGCTGTCACGCGCGCCGGATGGACGGTGCCGGTGACGGCGTAGCCGAATTTGATTTCGTCGTCGGCGACGCTGTGTCCGCCCAGCACGGAGCAGCCGGCCTCGTGCATTTTCTCGGCGCCGCCTTTGAGGATGGCCCGCAGGTCGTCGAGATCGCCCTTGGCGGGGTAAGCCAGGATGGAGAGCGACGAAATCGGCCGCCCGCCCATGGCGTACACGTCGCTCAACGCGTTGGCCGCGGCGATGGCGCCGAAGGTCTCGGGATCGTCGACGATGGGCGTGAAGAAGTCCACGGTCTGCACCAGGGCGAGCTCCGCCGTCAGCTTGTACACGCCGGCATCGTCGGCAGTGTCAAACCCGATCAGAACGTTCTCGTCGGCCCAACGGGGCACGGTGGCCAGTACCTGGTCCAAAACCTTTGGACTGAGCTTGGACGCTCAACCCGCGGCTTTCACGTGCGCCGTAAGCTTCTTCAGTGAAGTGCCATCCATGAGGCGCCATCCAGAGTTCGGTTCGCGCTTTTACTATAATAGCGGGGATGCAACGCACGTCTGTTTTTTCCGCCGCCCTTCTGCTGGCACTGGCGTTTACGCTGGTGTCCCGCGAACCGCAAACCGACCCGCGATTGAAAAAGGCGTCGCGCGCGCCCGAGCGCAGCGGCTGGATCCAGGTCCACCTGGAAGGATCGCCCGCCGAGATCGGCTTTCAACACGGCTACCTGCTGGCGCCCGAAATTGAGGACAACTATAAAGAGATCTCCACCGAGCTGACCCACGGCGAGAAAAAAGACTGGGCCTTCTTCCGCAAAACCGCGCAGGAGGTTTTCTGGCCGCACATCGAGCCGGAGTATCGCCAGGAGCTGGCCGGCATCGTGGAAGGACTGAAGGCGCACGGCGGCAGCCTGGACGTGTGGGACATCGTGGCCATGAACGCGTGGCTGGAGCTGCCTTACTACGATAAGTGGCTGGATAAGAGCAAGCCTAATATCACCGCGGACCACTGCAGCGCCTTCGTAGCTACCGGTAAGTACACCCGCGACGGGCGCCCCGTGATCGGCCACAATAATTGGACCAGTTATGCCTCGGGCGAGCGGTGGAACATCATCTTCGACATCCGCCCGAGTGGCGGCTCGCGCATCCTGATGGATGGCCAGCCCGGGCTGATTCATAGCGCCGACGATTTCGGCATCAACGGCATCGGCATCGCCATCACCGAGACCACCATCAGCGGCTTCAGCGGCTTCGACCCCAAGGGCATACCGGAATTTGTGCGCGCCCGCAAGGCCATGCAATACGCCACCACCATCGACGAGTTCGCGGACATCATGAAGTACGGCAATAATGGCGGCTATGCCAACACCTGGCTGGTCGCGGATGTCAGGAGCAACGAAATCGCGAGCCTCGAGCTGGGGCTGAAGAACGTAACTCTCCAGCGGACGCGCGACGGCTTCTTCGTGGGCTCGAATTTCCCGAGCGATCCGAAACTGATCCAGGAAGAGACGGATTTCGACGTCAACGACAAGAGCAAGAGCGAGAATGCCCGGCACGCCCGCTGGCTGACCCTCATGGAGCAGGACAAGGGCAAGATTGACGTGGCTGCCGGCCAGCGCTTTCTTGCGGACCACTACGACAGCTTCGAAGGTAAGGTGGACCCCAGCGAGCGCACCTTGTGCGGGCATATTGAGCTATCGCCGCGCGGCATGGGCTCCTGGCAGGCGCCGTACGCACCGGCCGGCGCGGTACAGAACAAGGTCACCGACGCCGCCGGTGTCGAGAAGATGTCGATGACCGCGGCGCTGGGGCATGCCTGCGGGCGGCACTTCAAGGCTGCCGATCATCTGGCGAAGCACCAGGAATTCGCGTGGTACCAGCCGATTCTGCATGACATGAATGCTCGCGGATGGGCCCGGTTCACGGCTGCCAGGTAAGGGCCGGATCTTCCCGGCAGAAGCTCTCCATCAGCGGCCTGGCGCGTTCAAAGCTCGCCGAAAGCTCCACCAACGCCAGGCAAATCTGTTGCACGCGCCGTGGGATACTGGCGTCAGGTACGGTAGGAGTACTACATGCGCATTGTGCTTGCTGCCTTAGCGATGGCTGCCCTGGTTACCGGTCCAGGCTTTGGGCAGACCGGCAAGACGTTTTACTTCACTCCACCAGTTACACCCGCAGATATGACCGCGATGGCCACCGCGATCCGGACGATTGTGGACCTTCCGGATATATCGGTGGATGAAGCGCACGAAGCCCTGGTGGCTCAAGGTCCGGTTGACCGGTTGGTGGCATCGAGATGGCTGTTCGACCAGTTAGACCGCGCCGGCGCCGGCGCGACAGCCCAATACAAGATGTCCGGCGGGAAAGAAGAGGCGATCGCTGTTTTTCGAGTGTCGCCGGCCGCGACTGTCGCAGATTTGACGGCGTTGACTACCGCCATCCGCACCGTGACCGACATACCGCGGCTGTTCCCCTATGAGAGGCAGATGGCCATAGTGGCGCGCGATACGCCCGAAAAAATCGCGGCGGCCGACTGGGTCGTGCGCCAGTTATCGCCGTACAACGGGGATGCTCCCTCAGTGGACTCTCCGGCCTACCCACTGGCGTCCGAGCGGCCGGACGAAGCCAATGGCGACTGGAGCATCCGAGTATTCCGGATGGATCCCAAGACTACCGACTCGCAGCTTACGTCGATGGTGACCGCGATCCGAACCGTCGCGGATCTGCAGCGTGTGTTTCCCTTCGGATCGGGCAAGGCACTGATTGCACGCGGATCGCCGGCACAAATGGCCGTTGCGGAGTGGCTGGTCCACGAATTGGCGAAGCCAGCCGGCGCCAGCACGGTCCACCAGACTACCATGCCCGGTCTTATCGATGGGGTGGTCCGGCTTTTCTACGTCGGGCAGCAGATGGACGTGACGCCACTCGTCACTCAGCTACGCTCCGAGGTGGGAATAATTCGAATATTCCCTTTTGGCAACCCCTCGGCAGTGGTACTGCGCGGGCGTCCCGACCAGATGTCGAGCGTCGAAGCGTTGGTGGCGAAGTTTATGGCCGATGAGCTTCGCCGGTGAGCATGGCTCAGTACGGGCTGCTAACTGGCGGGTTTCCAACCCGCAGCAGGTTGCCAACCTGGCCCACTTCGCAACATCTGTAAACCTCGCATCCGGTTAGGCCGCCGCTATTAATCAAAGACAGGCTTGAGAGCGTACCGCTCCGATGCTACGGTTTTAGCAATATCTCAAGTGTGAGGGAGCCGGAATGCGTGCTGTCTATGCGATTGCAGCCCTAATGCTGCTAGTCTGGCCCGCGGGGGCGGGAGATGTCACGGTTTACGTGCATATCACCAGACGGCTCACCAAGAAGGCGGTTGCACCCATGGTTTACGATCTGCGGGGCGCTGCGCCCGCGCCGCCGCCCGAAGCGGAGCCGCCGATCAACGAACTGGACCGGACGGTGGTCATGCTGGTGGGGAAGACCCCCGCCCCGGCGGAACCGCAGACCATCGCCATCGAGCAGCACAACAGCCATTTCGAGCCCGATCTGGCGGTAGTGCCGGTAGGCTCCACGGTACAGTTTCCCAACGCCGACCCTATCTTCCACAACGTTTTCTCGCTTTCCGGCGCGCAACCGTTCGACCTCGGATTTTATCCCAAGGGGCAGAGCCGCTCGGTGAAGTTCGATCGCGCAGGCGTGGTACAGGTCTACTGCCACATTCACGCCAACATGTACGCGGCCATCCTGGTGACGGATAGCCCGTGGTACGGCAGGCCGGGGGCCGACGGACAGGTTCTTCTCAAGGGTGTGCCGGCGGGCCACTACCGAGCGGAGGCGTGGCACAAGATTGCCGGGCTCTGCCAGGCTGAAGTGGACGTGCCGGTGGCCGGCGCGGCGCAGGTACACGTCCAGGTGCCGTTGACGGAGCGCAAGCAGTGAACCGGATGAATTCTCTGGCCACTCGGGCGTTCGTGTTTTCGTTCGTCCCCGTGTGCCTGGTTCTGGCCACGAGTTTCTTCGCCCTGACGGCGGCCATGGAGCGCCACATTCGAGCCGGTCTGCGGGAATCGATCGAGAAATCGGAAGCGCTGCTGCAGAGGGCGCACCGGGAGTCGGCCGCGCGGATCGCGCAATTCGCGACTGGCATGGCGGACAGCGCGGGGCTGAAATCCACCATCCAGTTGGCGCACGAAAATGCCCCGAGTTCGGAAGGCGCGGCTGCCGCGCGGCGCACGATCGAAGCGCAATTGCGCGAGATTCACGCGTTAGTGGGCTACGATCTGCTGGCCGTCACGGACTGGAACGGGCAGACCCTGGGGGCGATGGAGTTTCGCGGCGGCACGGCCCAAACGCCCGAGCGGATGCCCGTCTTTCCGGAACCGCCGTCACTCATGGAGTTCCAAGCGGTGCTTTACGACCTCTCGACCGTTCCCGTAACGCTCGGCGCCGGCGAACAGATTGGCGCTCTGAGGCTCGGGAGCCAGTTCGATATTGAACACTACCAGGCGGGAGGCGACGCGGTACTGATGCACAATGGCCGCATTCTGCGCGCTACCTTCGAACGGCGCCGGTGGCCGGAGTTGGAAGCGCGGCTGGGCGCACGATGTGCGCGGCCCGGCGCGGAGTGCGAAATCTCAACCAGCGGCGGCACTTTCCTGGTGCTGCCGGTGCAAGAAGAAGGGATCGGACCGGGTTACCGGCTGTTGGAATTCCGGTCGCTGACTCAGGCCGTTCGCGAGTTTACGGCGGGGTGGGCCGCGGTGCTGATGGAAGTGGGCGTCGGCGGCGTATTGCTGGCGCTGTTTTTCACGCTGGTGACGTCGCGATCGGTGTCGAAACCACTGCGCGACCTGGTGGCGCAGTTGCGCGGTGGCGAACGCGACAGCCAGATTCCGAAAACCGTGACCGTGGGGCCGGCGGCCGGCGAGATTCAGGTGCTGGCGGACGCTTTCAACCGCACCGCGGCGGCGGCGCAGCGCTCGTGGGACGAGTTGCAAGGCGCCAAGCTGGCGGCCGAATCGGCCAACCACGCGAAGACCGAATTCATCGCCAACATGAGCCACGAATTGCGCACGCCGATGAATGGCGTTATCGGCATGACCGACCTGCTGCTGGGCACGGACCTCAACGAGGAACAGCGCGATTACGCTGCCACCGTGCGGGAATCGGCCGATGGCCTCATGAGCATCATCAACGATATTCTGGACTTCGCGCGCATCGATGCCGGCCATATGAAGATCCGGCCGGCTCCCTGCGACCTGCGCCGCACCATATCGGAAGTCACCAGCCTGCTCTCCGTGCGGGCCTCGAGCAAAGGTCTGCGGATCAGCCTGGTGTACCCGGCCGGCGTGCCCAGCGCCGTGGTCGGGGATGCCATGCGGATCCGGCAGATACTGATGAATCTGGTGGGCAACGCGATCAAGTTCACCGAGACCGGCGGGGTGGAGATCCGGGTGGACTGTCGGAAAAGCAGCGCGGCGGAGGCCATTTTCACGCTGGAAGTGGCCGATACCGGGATCGGAATCCCCACCGACAAGCTGGATGCTGTTTTCGAGAAATTCACGCAGGTGGACGGGTCCTTGTCCCGGAGCTACGGCGGCACGGGCTTGGGGCTGACCATCGTGAAGCAGTTGGCCGAGCTGATGGGCGGGACGGTGAGCGTGGAGAGCCGTTTGGGCGAGGGCTCGACGTTTAGGGTGGCGCTGCCGCTGGTTCTGGGGGGTGTGGACTCACCGGCCGTCGGTGTTGGGGCCAGGGCTAAAGAGCAGGCCTCATGTTGAAGCGAGCCCTGGCGCTGGCGGGAGTAAGTGCGCTGTTTGCCGTGGCGGGAGTGGCGCAGGAGGCGGGTTCCGGCTTTGCCATGCCGGTGACCGCGAGCTTCGGGGTAATGGACACACACCGCTTCGATTTGAGCGACGCCACGGCATCGCCGGTGGCGGCCAACTTCCGGTTGATGCTCTACCCTACACTGCGGCTGGGAAAACACTGGTTCGCTTATGCCGCCGTCCAGGTGCGGCGGCTGCCGTACTTCTATTACGACGCTTACCTCACCGAACGGGGCGTTCATACGGACCTGATTCAGGGATACGTGGGGTACACGCTGCATAGCGGCGAGGCGGCCGTGGTATTCAAGGCCGGCCAGATGACGTCGGCGTTCGGGTCGTTTCCGCTGCGCTACGACGACCAGGAGAATCCGCTGATGGATCAACCGCTGAGCTACATCAGCGAACTGCCGATCCGGAGCGATCAGTTGAGCTGCGGCGCCAAGGACTTGCTGAACCAGTATTACGGATGGGTGTGGGCGGGATGCGGCGGAGTGGCGGGGTGGGGACCGGGGCTGACGCCGGTGACGCTGTACGGACTGCCGGCAGTGCAGGCTGAGACCTCGGTGCGGCGCTTTGACGCGCGGGTGCAGATGACCGCCAGTTCTCCGGCGTATCCGGACGGCTGGCACATTTCGCGGCAATACCTGCAGTGGACCGCGGGCGGAGGATTCACCGTTCAGCAGGGATTCCGCGTGGGCGTTTCCGGATTTCGCGGACCGTACCTGGACGATGAAGTGGCTCCATGGCTGCCTGTCGGGACCACGGTGCGCAGTTTTCCGGCGAGCGGCCTCGGGCTCGACGTGCAATGGGCGCGCGGGCGCCTGAGCGCCACGGGAGAACTGCAAGCCTTCCGTTTCGATGCTCCGAACTTTGTGGTGCCGCCGCGGATATTGTCGGGCTACGCGGAGCTGAAGGTCAGGCTGACGCCGCGGTTCTACGCGGCTGTGCGCGAGGGATTTCTGAAGACGGAGCCGGTTTTGGACTCCCAGGGTGTCGCGGCATCGGAGTTCGCTCCCGCGCTGCAAACTACGGAAGTAGGCGTGGGCTGCTGGCTGCACCCGCGGGTGTTGGCGAAGGTGAGCTACGAATTTGCGCAGAGCGCGGGGTCGGCCGGGAGTATGAACAACGTGCTGGGGATGCAGGTGGTGGCGTCGTTCCGGCAGTTGCAGCAAGCTTTTGGCCATTAGTTATGGGCTGGCCAAGAGCCGATCCTGCTACGCTACCTGTGAGCTACGAATTTGCGCAGAGCGCGGGGTCGGCCGGGAGTAAGAATAACGTGCTGGGGATGCAGGTGGTGGCGTCGTTCGGGCAGTTGCAGCAAGCTTTTGGCCATTAGTTATTGGCTGGCCAAGCCGATCCTGCTACCCTACCTTCATGACCCGGCGTGATGCGGCGTTGCTCCTGGCCTTGGGCGCACGCGCGTGGGCGGGACCGCGGAAAAGGCTGGCCCAGGTCATCGGCGACATCCCGGGCGCTGCATTGCTGGTTGACGTGGGCACGCGCGGGCTCTTGGCGGCGCATCGTCCGGAGATCGCGAGGGCGCTGCTTGTGCCGCCAGGGTCGGCGATCAAACCATTCACCATCGAAGCGCTTTTGCGGGGCGGCAAACTCAGGGCTGGCGAGGCGTATGCCTGCCCCGGCACGCTTACCATCGGCGCGAGGCCGTTCGACTGCTCGCATCCCGCCATGGCGGCGCCCATGGACGCGCGGACAGCGCTGGCGTACTCCTGCAATTGCTTCGTGGCGCACTTTGCGGAGCGGTTCGCCCCGGGGGAACTGGCGGCGCACCTGGTTCGCTGCGGGCTCTCGGCGCGCAGCGGATGGTTCGGCGAAAGTGAAGGCTCGGGACGCGTGGAACGCGCCAATGGCCGCGAGGCGCAACAACTGCAGGCTATCGGCGAAGGCGGCGTGATGGTGACTGCGGCGGAGATGGCTCTGGCGTACCGGCGGCTTGCGGGGCACTCTCCGGGTCCGGCATTCGATGTGGTTCGCAGCGGGCTCGAAGGCGCGGTGGAATTCGGGACGGCGCAGCGTGCGCGCGTGGCGGGCGTGAGCGTCGCGGGGAAGACCGGGAGCGTGCGCGCACCGGATGGCGCGATGTTTGCGTGGTTCTGCGGATTCGCGCCCAGCAAGGCGGCATCGGTGGTGGTGACGGTGATGCTCGAAGGGCGGTCGGGTGGCGCGGACGCGGCGCCGGTGGCCGCGAAGATTCTGGAAGCGCATTTCGCGGGGCGGTTGTGAGAATGCTGCTGGTGGCGCTGCTGCTGGCGCCCGCCGCCGATGCGCAGACGCTGCTCAAGGTGCGTCCGCAGCCGGGCGTTAACAGCACCACCATCGAACTGCCGCTGGAAAAATATGTGGCGGCGGTGCTGGCGGGTGAAGGGAGCGTGTTGCGGTCGGACGAGGCGTTGAAGGCGCTGGCGGTAGCGGCGCGCACATTCGGCTTGTACGGACGCGGCCGGCACGCGCAGGAGGGTTACGATCTCTGTGGCACTACGCATTGCCAGCGGGTCGACCTGGCGGGAGTGACGCCGCGCATGGAAGCCGCTGCGGCGGCTACGGCGGGGGAGTTGCTGTGGTCCGCGGGAAAACCGGCTTTCGCGGTGTACTCGCGGGATTGCGGTGGGGAGACCGAAGACGTGTCGGCGGTGTGGCCCGAGGTCACCGCGGCGTACCTGCGAAGGCAGGCGGATCCGTATTGCGTGCGCGGCGGGGCGGGGGAGTGGCGGTGGCGGGCCAAGGCGGCGGACTTGCTGGCGGCGCTGTCGGCGTCGAAACTGCGCGGGCCGCGGACCCTCGAACAGGTGACGATCTCGGAGCGTACCGCGTCCAGGCGGGCGCGCGAGTTGACGCTCGCGGGCGCGGGCGAGCGGGTGCGCATCAGCGCCACGGCGTTTCGGTTCGCCGTGGGGCGCGCGCTGGGATGGGATACGTTGCGCAGCGACCGATACGAAATCGTGGGCCTGGAGTTTCACGGAACGGGCTCTGGACACGGGGTCGGGCTATGCCAGCGCGGCGCCGACGAGATGGGCGCGGAAGGGCGGCCGTACCGCGAGATTCTGGCGTTTTATTATCCGGGAACGGAGTTGGGGCTGACCGGCCGCGGGATTCGGTGGACGCGCCTCGGCGGGGAAAGCGTCACGCTGTTCACCACCCACCCCGATCGCGATGGCGCGGTTCTGGCGCAGGCCGAGAAGCAGTTGCGCGAGTTGGTGGAGCGAACCAATCTGGTGGCGCCGAGGGGGATCGAGATCCTGCTGTATCCCGACGTAGAAACTTTTCGCAATGCCACGGGCGAGCCTGGCTGGGTGGCGGCACATACCGTGGGGGTCCATATTCACTTGCAGGCCGCGAGCGCGTTGCGCCACGAATTGCTGCACGTGCTGGTGGAAGCGCGCGCGATTGCGGGATTGCCCGTTTGGTTCCGCGAAGGGTTGGTGGGATACCTGGAAAACCCCGGGGTAGCGAGAGGAGCGGCTCAGCATCCCGCGGATGCCGACCTGCGGCAGACGGCGGACCCCGCTCGTGCGCGCCGCGCGTATGGCGAGGCTGCGGCAAGCGTGGCGGCGCTTGTCGATCGCTATGGCGAGCCGGTGGTGCTGAGTTGGCTGGCGAGCGGGTTGCCGGGAGAGGTGAGTTCACGGCGGAGACGCTGAGACGCTGAGAATACCAGGGGAACGGCCGCCCTCGTCGGTTGAGAACGCGGCGTCTTCCCCGCGTTGGGTCGCAGAGGTGGCAGAGATAATATGCGCTGCCCCGAATTAGCGCAAGCTCCGAGTTCTCCCAGAAACCACCTCAACCTTTGCGTCCACCTTGGGGCAGCGACCCAACGTGTGGGGAAGACGGTCCGCTCCCAGCCAGCGCAAGTGCCGCAATTCCCGGTGTTCACTGCCATGCTAACCAGAATCTTCGCAAGCCGCGACGATTCTCGCGAACCGAAGCCACTGAGACGCTGGTACCCCGGGCCTATACCCCTCAGCGACCTCCGCCACATCCGCGCTCTCCGGTTTTGACTTTGCTTTGTTTTTCTCCGCGTCTCAGCGCCTCTGCGGTGACCCTATTTGCTTGCGGCACCGCCGCGCTGCGGCCTCTACCGGTGAAGCCTCACGCCGCCGTCAGCAGAATCGGCGCGCCCTTGGTTATCACGACGGTGTGCTCGAAGTGCGCCGAAAGGCTGCGGTCGGCGGTGCGGATGGTCCATTGGTCGGGCTGCAGCTCGCCTTCGCCGGTGCTTACCGCGATGATCGGCTCGATAGTGATTACCAGTCCTTCGTGCAGACGCTGGTGGCAGCGCGGATCGTAGTAATTCGGAACGCTCGGCGCCTCATGAATGGTGCGGCCCACGCCGTGGCCGCAGAGCCCGCGCAGCACGCGGAAGCCGCAGCGGTGCGTTTCCCGCTCGACGGCGCGGCCGATGTCGTATACACGTCTGCCGGCGCGCGCTTCGCGGGCTGCCATGTGGAAGGCGCTCTCGGCACAGCGCGCCAGCGCTTTCGCCGTCGCGCTTGCCTCGCCCACTGTCACGGTGACCGCGGCATCGGCGAAGTAGCCGTCTTTTTCGGCCACCAGGTCGAGCTTTACCAAGTCGCCCGCTTGCACGACGCGGTCGCCGGGGATGCCGTGGATGGCCTCATCGTTCACGCTGATGCACAGCGCGCCGGGGAAACCGTAGACCTTGGGCGGTGCCGGTTCCGCGCCGTGGCCGGCCAGAACGCGCGCGCCAATGCGGTCCAGTTCGCCGGTAGCGATGCCGGGGCGGACCGCGGCGGCGGTGCGGTCCAGGGCCTCGCGCACGATCAGGCCGATGGCGCGGAGTTTCTCGAAATCGCGGCGATTACGGATGGACATATGCTATTGTGGCACGGTCTATAATTGCTATTACAGAGGATTAACGGGTTGGCTGCGGCTTCGGTTCCCCTAACTTCCGAACGTGTGCCGTGGTATGTGTGGTGCGCCGCGGCGGCGGTGACGTGTTCCATGGTGGGCATCCACTGGGACATCTCCTGGCACCGCTCCATCGGACGCGACACGTTTTGGACGCCGGCCCATATGGTCATCCATTTGTGCGGCGTTCTGGCGGGCATTTCATGCGGATACCTGATTCTTTCCACTACGCTCGACGGCCGCTCCGCACTGCGCGAGAGTTCCGTGCGCATCTGGGGATTCCGCGGGCCGTTGGGCGCGTTTCTGGCGGCGTGGGGCGGAATCGCCATGATCGCTTCAGCGCCGTTCGACAACTGGTGGCATGACGCCTACGGGCTCGACGTCAAAATCCTCAGCCCACCGCACATGCTGCTGGCCGCCGGAATCCTGGCGGTGCATTTGGGAGCGCTCATTCTGATACTCGGCAACATGAATCGCGCCGGCGGAGAGTTGCGGATGCACTTTCAGGCTTTGTTCCTCTATGTCGGCGGCATGATCCTGGTCTGCCTGATGGTGCTGCAGATGGAGCTGACGGTTCGCAGCGCCATGCACACCGCTCATTTTTACCGGCTGGTGGCGATTGTCGCTCCCCTGGTGCTGGCCGGCATCGCGCGCGCCAGCGATTTCAAATGGGCCGCCGCGGCGGTGGCGGGTGTTTACACCACCTTCCTGCTGCTGGTGAGCTGGATTCTTCCGCTGTTTCCGGCGGAGCCGAAACTGGGACCGGTGTACACTCACGTGGTGCAATTCATTCCGCCGGAGTTTCCGCTGCTGGTGATGGTTCCGGCCTTCGCGCTCGACCTGCTGTGGCAGCGCACCGCCGATTGGGGCGCGTGGAAGCAGGCGCTGGTTTCCGGCACGCTCTTCCTGGCCGTATTTGCCGCCGTCCAGTGGCCCTTCGCCGATTTCCTGATGTCGCCGGCGGCGCGCAATTGGGTCTTCGGCACGGGATATTTCGGCTACTTCACCCGTCCCGCTTCCCTCTATGCGCGCTACCAGTTTTTCCCCATGGAGACGGGCGCAAATTTTTGGAAAGAGACTGCCATCGCGCTGGCGGTGGCGGTTTGCACCACGCGGTTCGGGCTGGCATGGGGCGATTGGATGCGGCGCATTCGCAGGTAAAAGATGGCGATTCGGTCAAGCTCAGTGGTCGAGGTGAGCCGGGCTAGCGTCCGGCTGGTGGGGCGGGCTTCAGCCCGCCAAAGCAGGGCTGGCGCCCGGCTGGACCGATTGGCAATCGGTCCGCAGGTTACCAACCTGCCCCACAAGAAACCATGAGACTGCTGCCGGTAGTGCTCCTGGCCACCGCACCCTTATGCGCCCACGTGGGCAGTCCGGACATTTTCTTTCAGGGCGATGCCGGCCCGTATAAGCTGCTCGTAACCATACGCCCTCCCGTAGTGGTGCCGGGCGTGGCCGAAGTCGAAATTCGCAGCGCTTCGCCGGACGTCCGCGAAATCCACATCGTTCCCCTGCGGCTGGGCATTTCCGGCCAGCAATTCCCACCGGTGCCCGACTTGGCGCAGCCCTCCAAAGACGATCCGCAGTTTTACACCGGCGCGCTGTGGCTCATGGTCGTCGGGTCGTGGCAGGTGCGCATCGACGTGGACGGCGCGCGCGGCAAAGGCCGCCTTTCCGTGCCGGTGCCGGCGCTCTCCACCCGCGTTCTGGCCATGCAGAAGACGGTGGCCGGAATCCTGTTGGCGCTCGGACTGGTGCTGGCCGTGGGCATCGTGAGCATCGCCGGGGCTTGCGCGCGCGAGGCAGTGGTCGAGCCGGGGAAGCAGCCGGACGCGCAGCAGGTGCGCCGCGGGCGCGTGGCGATGGCCACGGCCGCGGTTGGCGTGGCAGGGGTGGTCTGGTTCGGCGGGCAATGGTGGGGATCGGCGGAAAGCGATTACATGCGCATGATCGTCAAGCCGCTGGTGCTGCGCCCGCAAGTGCAGGGCAGCCGCATTACGCTCTCCTTGCAGGATCCCAGTTGGATGCGGCGGCGCGCCGACGATCTGCTGCCGGACCACGGTCACCTGATGCACCTTTATATGCTCCGCCTGCCCGGCATGGACCTGGTCTGGCACGTGCATCCCGAGCCCGATTCGACGGGCGGCTTCACGCAGCAATTGCCCCCGATGCCGGCCGGCCGCTATGCGCTGTTCGGCGACGTGGTGCACGCCGACGGACTCGCCGAGACGGCCACCGCGGAGATCGAACTGCCCGCGATCGATGGCCAGCCGCTTTCGGGAGACGATGCGGCAGGCGACGGTCCACCGATCGACGAAGCGGATTACAATCGCAGTGTGGCGCCGCTACCCGGAGGCTACCGCATGGTTTGGGATCGCAGCGGTGAGACGGCGCCATGGCACGCCAGACGGCCGTACCTGTTCCGCTTTCGGGTGGAGGATGGCGCGGGCAAGCCGGCCAGCGATATGGAGCTTTATATGGGGATGCTGGGACACGCCGCGTTCGTGCGCTCCGACCGGAGCGTGTTCGCGCACGTCCATCCCTCCGGGTCTGTGCCCATGGCCGCCCTGGCGCTCACGCAGCCTGAGAATCCGCACGCCGGCCACATGACGATGGCCGCGGGACTGCCCGCCGAGGTGTCCTTCCCTTATGGATTTCCCAAGCCCGGCGGCTACCGTATTTACGTCCAGGTGAAGCGCGGCGGCGCCATCCTTATCGGGGTCTTTGACGCCAGAGTGGAGAACTGATCCTTGTGCACACCATTCGAGACAAGAGTGTTCTGATCACCGGGGCCGGCCGGGGAATCGGAAAGCGCCTGGCGCTGGGGTTCGCCGAGGCGGGGGCGCGCGTGGGCTTGCTGGCGCGCAGCCAGGCCGAACTGGACCTGGCAAAACTGGAGATCGAACAGGCCGGCGGCAACGCGCTCCGGCTGCGGGCCGATGTGCGCGATCTGGAGCAGTTGCAGGCCGCGGTAGATCGCATGAAGGTGGTCTTTGGCGGCCTTGACGTGCTGATTGCGTCGGCCGGCGTGCAGGGTCCCATCGGGCCGCTGCTCTCCACCAAGCCCAAGGAGTGGAATGAGACCATCGAAGTCAACCTGATCGGTGTGGTGAATTCGTGCCGCGCGGCGCTGCCGCCGATGGTGGAGAAGCGCTCGGGCAAGATCATTCTGGTGGTGGGCGGAGGGTCGGGCCACACGCGCCCGAATTTCGGAGCGTACTCCGCCTCGAAGGCCGCGGTAGTGCGTTTTGCCGAAGGCCTGGCGGTGGAAGTGAGCGATCACAACGTGCAGGTGAACTGCATTTCTCCAGGCAATGTGTACACCCACATGACGGACGAGATTTTGCACGCCGGCGAAGAGAAGGCGGGGCGGCGTGAGATCGAGGAGTCCGAGCAGGTGCGCATTACGGGCGGCATTCCGCCGGAGAAGCAGTTGCAACTGGCGCTATTTCTCGCGTCGGAGCGGTCCAATCACATCAGCGGGAAACTGATACACGTGAATGACGATTGGAAGCGTTTCGAGCGGGAGAATATGAAGCCGGAGCTGTATACGCTGCGGCGGGTGCAGAAGATTTAGCTTCCAACCGGGCGCCCGCAGGGCGATGTGCGATAATCTTACTGGAGTCTTACCGAATGGAAACCACGCGGCTCTCGACCAAAGGCCAGATCATTCTGCCCAAGGCGATCCGTGTTTCGCGGGATTGGCGGCCGGGCACGGCATTCACAGTCGAAGAGACCGGCGATGGAGTTTTGCTCCGCCCCGCGGCTCGATTTTCCCCTGCCCGGTTGGAAGATGTGGCTGGCTGCCTGCGGTCCAAGCGGAAATCGAAAACGCTCGCGCAGATGCGTGCCACTATTGGCCGGGAAGTGTTGCGGCGACATGATCGCGGTCGATACTAACGTCTTGGTCCGCCTCTTGACGGGCGACGATCCTCGGCAGGCGGCGGCTGCACGGTCCCTCTTCGCGCGCGAGTCGATCTGGATCGCGAAAACAGTGTTGATCGAAACCGGCTGGGTGCTCCGAAGCCTGTACGGATTTGAAGATACTTCGATTCGAGACGCATTTACGAAACTGCTCGGACTTGAGAATGTTCAGGCCGAGGATGTGCCCTCGATTCGTGCAGCCCTTGCGCTCACAGCACACGGGGTTGAATTCGCCGACGCCATGCATTTAAGTAGCCGGCCGCCCGGCGCGCAGTTTGTGACTTTCGACAAGTCCTTTGTGCGGCGCGCGAACCGCGCAGGGGTAACCGGCATTTCGAGCATCTCGGGAAAGCATTGAGGCCGTCGCGCTAGCGCCCGCCGCCTCCACGAAATCCGCCGCCATAGTCCTCCGCGGGCTCCCGAGCCGCGGTACCCGCTGTAGCCACCATAACCCCAGCCCCTGTAGTAGCCAAAGTACGGAACCGGATAACCGTACGCGTAAGGAGAATAGGCGTATGGACCATAACCGTAATAAGGCGCGTAATACGGGATGACGTGCCTGTACGTATACCGATACGCGTAAGCCGGTACCGCCATGCCGAAGCCAAACCTAACGCCTGCTTGAGCCGCGGATGGAGTGAAGAGGGTCATTGCTGCCGCCAAGGCGAAGACCGGGATTCCGAGTTTCTTAAGCATCTCTCTCACCCTTCATTCGGGGAGCCGTCCATGGCCGTCCCGGCATTCCTATCCCAGCGCCTGTAATCCGCGGTATCCTTTCCCAAGGAGGAGTTCATGAACCGAAACAGCTTGTTGGTACTGGCGCTGATGCTTGTGCTGGCGATTCCGGCCCGCGCAGCCGATATCGCCGGCAAGTGGACCGCTTCGTTCGATACCCAGATCGGCACACAGAACTACACCTACACGTTCAAGGTGGATGGCGCCAAACTGACCGGCACCGCCGAGTCGCAGTCCGGCAAAACGGAAATTGCCGAAGGCGCCGTCAACGGGGACGAAATCTCCTTCGTCGAGAACCTGGATTTCCAGGGGAACGCCCTGAAAATCACCTACAAAGGCAAGGTTTCCGGAGACGAGATCAAATTCACCCGCAACGTGGCCGACATGGTCACCGAGGAATTCGTGGCGAAGCGCGCCAAATAGCGCGATTAACGCGGCCCCCTGGCGCTCGAAACGAAAACCATCGACACCGGGAGACCGACTTCGATGGTATCCCCGGTGGGCGTCAGTCCACCGGTCTGCTGGTCGATTTTGAAGACCACTATGTTGCTGGAATCCTGGTTGGCAGCCAGCAGATAATTGCCCGTGGGGTCGATGACGAAGGCGCGCGGCGTCTTGCCGCCCGTGGAGACGCTTCCGGCGGCGGTAAGCGTGCCCTTGGCGGCGTCCACTTTGAAGATGGCGATGGAATTGTCGCCGCGATTAGAGGCGTAGAGGAACTTGGAACTGGGATGGATGGCGATCTCCGCGCCGGATTTCGCCCCGGTGTAGCCCTCCGGCAGCATGGAAATCACTTGCACCTGCTGCATCGTGCCTTTGGCCGGGTCGTAGCTGAACACCGTAATCGCCGCAGCCATTTCACCGATGACGTAAGCGAATTTGGAATCCGCCCGGAACACCAAGTGGCGCGGACCGAACCCCGGCTCCACTTTGGCGAATGGAGGATCGTTGGGTGTCATTCCTCCCTTGGCCGGGTCGATGCGGTAGGAGAGCAGTTCGTCCAGGCCCAGGTCGGGCACCCAGACGAATCTGTTGTCGGGCGAAATGGCTGCCATGTGGGCGTGCGGGCCGCTCTGGCGCTCCGCGTTCACGCTCTTCCCTGCGTGCTGGAAGGTGGCGGAGGCCTCGCCTAGCGAACCGTTCGCATTAATGGGATAGGCTGCCGCACTGCCGTTATTGTAGTTGGCCACGAAGAGCCACTTGCCGGTCCTGTCCACAGAGAGGTGGCAAGGGCCCGAACCTTTGGAAGACACCTGATTCAGCAGTTTCAAGCTGGCCGTGGAGGGATCGATGGCGAAGGCGCTCACCATCCCCGTATTGTTCTCGTTTACCGCATACAGAAAGCGCTGGCTGGGGTGTACCGCCAGAAACGATGGGTTGGACGATTCACCGGCCAGGCCGATCGGCGTCGCCTTGCCGGTGGAGCTTTGGAATCTATACGCGTAGATGCCCTTGCTCGGTCCGTGCGTGTACGTCCCCACGTACATGGTCCGTTCCCCCTGGGCAGCGCCCAGGCTGGCGAATGGGCCCAGGACGGCGAACGCCGTCATCAACAGGGTGGCGATTCGATTCGATGTTTTCATATCTCCTTCTTGACTTACCGCTCCCTCACGGTCGCGGCTCAGTAACATCGGCACGCGGCTCGATAACATCGGCACGCGGCTCAGTAACATCGGCACGCGGCTCGATAACATCGGCACGCGGCTCAGTAACATTGGCACGCTGCTCGGTGACCCCGGCACGCGGCTCGGTAACCTCGGCGCACGGTAGCGAGGTCTCGCACGCTACTCCGGAACGTTCATGGCGATGATATTGCCGCCCGACACGATCGCGATATATTCCTTACCGTCGAACTGGTACGTCATCGGCGATGCGTGCCAATTGGGCGTGTTGGCCTGGAAGCTCCAGAGCACCTTCCCGGTATCGGCGTCGGCGGCTGCGAAGGAACCGGTTTCCTCTTCGAAGAAAACCAGGCCGGTTGCCGTCGATAGCGTGCCGCCCCAGGAATAGTCCTCGCCCGGTTGCGCAATCTCCCATTTGTCCGCGCCCGTCTGGTAATCGATGGCTCTTAGGATACGCTGCGGCTTCGGGTCGTTCGATGCCGATTGCGTTCCGCCAAGATACGTCTTTCCGGGCTCCCAATTCGGCTGGTCCCGCTTGAAATATATGCTGCACCGCTCATTGGTCTGGAAGTAATACATGCCGGTCAGCGGATTGAACGAGGGCGAATACCAATTCGTGGCGCCATCCTGGGAGGGGCATACGCGCGTGCCCTTCTCGGTGGGCTCCTGGTTGGGGAGCTTCACCGGACGGCCGTCGGGGCCGATGCCGCTCGCCCACGTGACATGTCTCAGGAATTGCTTGGCCAGCAGAAGCTTCCCGTCAGTCCGATCGAAGACGTAATAGAAGCCGTTGCGGTCGGCATGCAGCATCAGCTTGCGTTCCTGCCCCTGCCACGGGGCATCCACCAGGATGGAGGTTTCGGTAGCGTCCCAATCCCACAAATCGTGAGGCGTGAACTGGTAATACCACTTGAGCTTGCCGGTTTTGCGGTCGAGCGCCAGGATGCAATCGGTATACAGATTGTCGCCGGGCCGCGCATCGCCATTGTATTCCTCGGAAGGATTCCCGCTGGGCCAGTACACCGTATCGAGCTCGGGGTCATAGCTTCCGGTAAACCAGGTGGGCCCGCCGCCGTGGTCGATCTCCTTACCTTTCCAGGTTTCCGAGCCCGGTTCGCCGCGCTTGGGAATCACGTGGAAGCGCCAGGTCTCTTTGCCCGTAGCCTGGTCGAAGGCCACTACCATGCCGTTGGCCCCGTGTTCGCCTCCCGATACTCCCGTCACCACCTGGTCGCCCGCGGTCAGCGGCGCGGATGTATCGAAGTAGTTCTGCGCCGGGTCGGCAATCGTCGACTCCCACACCTGCTTGCCCGTGAAGCGATTCAACGCCACCAGGTGCGCGTTATCGGTCTCCAGGAACACCTTGTCGGCGGCCACCGCCACGCCGCGATTCACGCCGGCGTCGTTAAACAACTTCGGCGTCTTAGGGCGATAGAATCGCCACACCTGGCGGCCGCTGCCCGCGTCGAGCGCGATGCATTGGTTCACGTCGGTGATGTACATCAGGCCCTCCACCACCACCGGCGTGCCTTCCAGGTGGTTGGGGGGCGCGGCATTGAAACTGGCCGCGGGGAACGCAAATACCCAGCGCGGCGCCAGGCGGCTCACGTTGGCCTTGTCGATCTGGGTCATGGTGGTGTACCGATTGCCTCGCGGGTCGCCGTTGTATTGTGGCCAATTGACCTCGGATGTGACCTCGCGAAACTTGCCGCCGGCTTTGCGAAGCAAATGGATCTTGCCATCGTCCGTCCGCAACTGCAGGTCCTCCAGGCCCTCGCCAAGCACCTCCCCGTTAAGCTGCCCGCCAGCGGTGGTCTCGATAGCCATGCGCACTTGCGGACGCGAAAATCCGCGCCCCATGCGCGGCGTAATGGAGCGCAGGAAACGGACCAGGCCCGTCAGCTCCTGCCCTTCCACGGCATTGGGCGGCATGCCGCTCGCCGGAATGCCCTTATGGATGAGCGCGGTCAGTTGATCGTCGGTGCGGAAGCCTGCCAGCCGCTCCACGATATTGGGGCCCATTTCGCCGCCCCTGCCATCGCCTCCATGACATCGGCCGCACCGCAGCTCGAAGGACTTTCGTCCGGGATCGCTCGCCGCTGGCGGCACTTGCGATAGTCCTTGTGCCGCTAACCCGCCAGCGGCCATCAATCCCACTTCCACCACGCCAAACACCAAGAGCTTCCCGGAGCGCATAGTGTTCATTGTATGTATTGATAGCTTACAAATGCCAGTCTGCGGCTGTCGGGCGACCAGGAATTCACGTTCATCGTGCCCTGCCCGCCGAACAGCTTCGCCAGAACCGTAATTCTCTTGTTGGCCAGGGTCATGACGCACAGCATCACTTCCTTGTCGGGCGGATGCTGATCGGCTGGAACGTCTTTATTGAAGCTGACGAATGCGATGCGGCTCCCGTCGGGCGAAACGTGCGCGAACCAGTTGTTGTAATCGTCGTTGGGAGTCACCTGTTCCTGCCCGCTGCCATCGGGCTTCATGCGCCAGATCTGCATGCTGCCGGAGCGCACCGAGTTGAAATAGATATACTGGCCGTCGGGCGAGTATTCCGGACCGTCGTCCAGCCCCTCAGCGGTGGTGAGGCGCGTCTCTTCGCCGCCGGCGGCGGGAATGGTGTAGACGTCGAAGTTGCCATTCCGTTGCCCGCAGAAGGCCAGCGTCTTGCCGTCCGGCGAAATGCCGTGCAAGTACGATGGCGCTCTCTCGGTGATTTTCCGCGGCGTTCCGCCGGCGATCGGCGCCAGATAAATCCGCGATCCTCCTTGCTCGGTCCCGTCGCTGATCCCCACCATCGTCCCATCGGGCGTAGGAACGTGATCGTTGTTGATGCGCCCGATCGCGCCGGTGTCGATAGTCACCGGTTTCGCGCTGCCATCCGACGGGATTCTCAGCAATTTCCCGCCGGCGTTGTAGAGGAGGGTGTTGTCCTTGAGCCAATTGGGCGCTTCGAAGCGTCCCGCGGCGGAGTAAGCGACGCGCCGGTCGGTGGACGCCACGGTGATCGTCTCCATGGTGCTGTAGAGCGTCCCCCTGGCGGTGGTGGGCGCGAGTGGAACGATGGTCACGTTGGAAAAAGTGGCCGTCTCTATGTTGTCCTTATTGTGTGCGCTCACGCCGATTCCCACGTAGAACGGTTCCTGCAGCTCCACCTTCAGGGCAGGACCGGCGAAATGCATCGCCTCGCCATCGTCTGCCACGGACATATAAAAATAGCTGCCCCGTTTGGTGATTTGCACGTGCTTCGGGATGGCGCTGGCGTTGGCCTGCACTTCGTGCGTGGCCGCGCCCTTAGTTTCGCGCGATTGCAGCGAGGTCAACCCTCCGCCGTGCACGGCGATATCGGTATAGGCCGAATCGGCATCCAGGCTCTGGCGCAACATGAGCATGGCCTTCTTGTGTTCCTCGCCCGTTTTGGTGGCGAAAGAGATGTCGGCGGAAAAGGAGACGTCGCCCGAGACCTTCTTCCATACGAAGAAAAAGCTGTCGGCGGCGCCCCACACGTTTTCTCCGCTTCCGGTGACTTTGTAGCTCTTCTGGGCCGCGTCGTATTCCACCGAGCCTTTGTGCAGAACCGTGCCTATATCGCCGCTGCCTTCGAAAATTCCCGGCTGGGCCAGCGCCGTCACCGGCAATGCCAACCCTGCCGCGAGGGCCAGGACTGCAACCTGGCGGTTGTATCCGATTGTCATGTTTTTTCCCTGCCGCGGGATCATGCCCGCATTTTCTTCCACAGATCCAGGCAGCGCTGCACCGTTTCGATCTCCGGGTAGCGACTGCCCTCCTGCTCGATCAGATAATACTCCACGCCGCCCACGCTTTCGGCCGCATCGAAGATCTGGGGCCACGGGCAAACGCCCTCGCCGAACAGTACGCTGTAGCCCTTCTCCGGGGCCCAATCCTTAATGTGCAGGCTGTTGATGCGTCCGGGATTGGCTTTAATCCACGCCACCGGGTCCGACCCCACTTCCACGCACGTGCCCACATCCAGTTGCAGCATGAGTTCTTTGGGAGTATTGGCGGCCAGCACTTCGATGGGCCGCTTGCCTTCCACCACCCGGAATTCGTCCTGGTGATTGTGATAACCGGCGCGTAAACCCACCGCCTTGAACTTTTCGGAAGCTTCGGTGAGCGTGCCGGCGACATGCTTCCAATCGTCCAGAGTCGCCGGACGGCCCGCGCTCGCCAACACGATGAATTTCGCGCCCAGAATCTTGTTCAGGTCGATGGCCTTTTGCATGCCGCTCGCGGAGAAAGACTGCAGGCCGTTGTGCGTGGAATTGCAGCGGATACCGAGGCCGTCCAGGAGCTTACGGACCTGTTTGGTGTAGTCTTCCGTCCAGTCGTAGTAGGGCGAGTAGAACTCCACCACCTGATAGCCCATTTTGGCTACCGCGGTGACCGTGGCGGTGAGATCTTTGGCCATCTCATCGCGCACCGAGTAGAGCTCCAGGCCCACCGGAATCTTCTTGTTGCCGGCCGCGGACAAGGCCAGGGGCGCCATCGCACTGGCGGCGAGGAACGATCTTCGGGTAGTAGTTTTTGGTGACATCGCAAGTGGCAGCTACGTTATCATCCGGCATTACGCCGCGCAACCGCCGCGGGAGCGTCTGCCAGGACAAGGTAGCAATGTCCCGTTGGTAGGAGAACTGCGGAGAGGGAAATGCCGGGAGCAAACCGATCGAGGATTAGCATTGAGTTCCGCCGCGTTCCTGGTGCCGGCCAACGGGTGCGGAGCCCCACCCGCGGTTTCGTTGGCCGACACGCGGGCCAGAGCTTCGCCTCTGCGAGACGTCCCGTACAATGCAATGTCTGGCGTCTTCCATCGCTCCGAGCGTCAGGCCGACTTATGGGGGAGTAATTCGGCGGAACTTCCCCGTAGGCCATATCTGACCAGTCTCAGCATTGGCGACTATCCGTCAGCTTGGATTTGTAGACGCCAAGCCGTTACGTAGGATCCGCCCCCAAGGAAGTACGAGGGCAATCGACGAAATCCTTCGGGCCATGGACGCGAACAGAGCGCTCTCGCCCACGGCATTCAACTAGCCGATGCTCTGATCGCAGCCACAGCGATGGATTCTGGTCTTCCCCTTTATACGGGAAACGCTAAATACTTCCGTCCCATCCGCGGTCTGTCCCGTGTGGCATTTGGCTTCGGAAAGAGGCAGGATTCGGAATTGAAGTTGGCGAAGCGACTGCAGGATTTGGCGCACCTCCAGCTTTGATCGGGCGCCCTGAAGAAGTTCCATGAGGGAGACGATGGCCAGGGCGCGATCTGGTGCGGCGTCGATAGCGCGGGCGGCCTTTTCGCTGCCGCGGGACGCCCAGATTAGAACATCGGTATCGAAGATCATTTCGGCTTTCGCAAACGCAGTTGCTTCCCGATGCTGGTGCGGAGATGCCCCGAGTAGTCGCCTGACACCAAAGCGTCCCGTGGCCTAATGCAATGCCATCGTGGCGGGAGGAGGTACGCCAGAATTAGCGACCGCCGCACGTGGGCGCAGACCGAGTTGGATCAACTCGATGTCCTCCGGGGCAAACGGCAAGGGCTTGTACGACATCTGCTCAAAGTCATGCCCGTCCCAGTTGGCCTTCATCACGCCGGTTTGGGAGTGACGGGAGACTCCTTGCAGAAGGTGGGTGATCTCATGCGTCATTACGTGGGCCAGGAGAGTGGATACCTCGACGGCCGAGCCGGCGTTCTGCTGGATGCGGTCAAACAGCACGACGATATGGACTGCTTCGTAGGGGAGCGCGTATGCCATGGCTCCAGGGTGCTGGTTTGAGGGCACATTGGTAGCGAAATCGAGAACGACGATACGAGTCGGCTGAAATCCCCTACAGTCGGCAGTTCCCGCGGAGCGCCATTCCAGAGCAACCTCGGCAGTGGCGAACATCCGGGAGGTAATGGCTTTAGCTCGGCTTATGGCCAACACAGAAGCATAGCTGCTGGAATTGACGCAAACTCGTATGGTGCTGGCAGACTGGGCGCTGGCCGTCAGAGCTCGATTGCGGGCGCTTGCCGGCAGGACCGCTAGAAGCCCCACCACGAAAAGTTTGGTTGTCGCACTTGCGAGAACCGCGAGTGCGTTCAGGCACACGTGTTGCGTCGAGTTCCGTAACATGATTTTCCTCCTGGATCCGCTCTAGCGTCCCCCACCCGGCTCGACTGCTCAGCTTGGGGAGGCCGTTTTCACCCTTCGTTCTTCCCAAAGCCTGCCGCCTAGCGGCTAAATTCGACGAATCCCTCGCGATTGGAGACGAACACGGACGCGAAGGCGCTGGCGGGAAGCAAGCCAGGGCCGAGACCGTGCACATCGATGCGGACGGCGTCCATGAGGCGATCGCGGGCGCCGGCGAGGGAGAAGCGAACTGTGCATTTTTGAGCGGGGCAGTGCCATCGTTGGCATCCAACCGAGCCGTAAGGGCGCCATCGAGAGTAGGTTTTTCGTACAGGATGACGGCCGAGGAACCGGAATCCACCACCAGATCTCTCAGGCGGCCATTGATCGAGGCGACCACTACCGGACGCCCGTCTGTGGATCGGAGCGGGACGCGGATGCCGGTGCCGGCAGGCGAACCATCCAGAGCGATACGGTGGTTGCGGTAGTCGATCAGATAGTCGTGGCGGACGAGCCAGCTTTCCCCCAGGACGCCATCGACGCCCGACTCAAATACGTCGCCGATGATGGCTTCCACGGAACGATCGGAGACCGAGCCAGCGCGGACGTCATCGAGAATAGCCACTGGGATCCGGCGGACGCCGGCAACGGATGCCTGGTCGACGGTATAGGCGGGCTTGAGGTTCAAGCGGCGCGCGATTTCGGGGCGAACGATGCTGGTGGCGTTGCCGGTATCGATGAGCATCCGGTACGGCCCGGCGCCGTTGAGGAAGACATCGTTGAGGACGAGGGCGTGGCCGGCGACGGAGGCTTTGAACTGAACTCCGGTTCGGACAGTCAGGCCTTGAGCGGCGGCCGAAAGGGCCGCGAGAGTGAAAAGGAAGCATGCAAGTCGCATGCGAGGAACTTGCGGCTTGCGGCCAGTGATGGTCTTGACGGGATGGTGATTTGTTCCTCCTGGATCCCCTGACAGGCGGCTGGTGCAGCGGAGTGCCAGTTTGGCTGTTGCGTTAGCCTTGACCGCCAGTGCGTTCAGGCACACGTGTTGCGTCGAGTTCCGTAGCATGGTTTTCCTCCTGGGTCCGCTCTACCGCCCCCCCAGCCGCCTCAATTGCTCAGCGTGGAAAGGCCGTTTTCAACCTTTTATCAACGGAAAACCACTCCGGAAACTGTAACTATTTATCAGGTCCTCAACTCTTTTTTTGGTGCTACAATCGCCGCGAGGACATGTCCGAGGCGCAAACAGGACACGACGTGACGGTGCTTCTGCTCGCCTGGCGAGGCGGGGACGGGCGCGCTCTTGAGGGGCTGGTTCCTTTACTGGACAGGGAGTTACACCGCATCGCCAAACATTACATGGCGGGCCAACCGGCGGGCCATACGCTGCAGACTACGGCGCTCGTCAACGAGGCCTACCTGCACCTGATCGATGCCAAGCGCGCCGGTTGGCTGGATCGCTCCCACTTCCTGGCGGCCTGCTCGCAGATCATGCGGCGCATCCTTGTGGACCATGCGCGAGGCCGTCAGGCTGCGAAGCGGGGAGGCGGCGCGCGCGTGGTGCCGCTGGAAGAGGCCTGGGTGGTCGCGCGCGAGCCCGACACGGATGTCGTCGCCGTGGATGAGGCGCTCGATGCTCTGGCGAAGATCGACCCGCGCAAGGCGAAGGTTGTGGAACTGCGCTTCTTCGGGGGGCTGAGCGTGGAAGAAACGGCGGCGGTGCTGGAGATCTCCGCAGAGAGCGTGATGCGCGATTGGCGCCTGGCAAGAGCTTGGCTGGCACGGGAACTGGGCAAGGAGAAACCCGATGGACCCGGCGCAGTGGCGGAAGATTGAGGAGCTGTTCGAGGCGGCTGCGGGGATGGAGCCTGCCCAGCGGGGCGCCTTCCTCGAAGAGAAGTGTGCCGGCGATGAGGGCTTGCGGAAGGAGGTGGAGTCGCTGCTGCTCCATGGCGAGAACGCCGGACGCTTCCTGCAAGTTCCGGCGGGGGTGAGGCCACTGGAAGCCGGCCAGCGAGTCTCCCATTACGAGATTCAGGAGAAGCTCGGCGAAGGCGGCATGGGGGTTGTCTACCGGGCCGAGGATTCGCGCCTCCGGCGGAGAGTGGCCATCAAAGTTCTGGGCGACTGGTTCCCTCCCGCGTCCGGCGCCATCGACCGCTTCTGGGTCGAAGCCCGCGCGGTCTCGGCGCTGAATCATCCCAATATCTGCACCATCTACGATGTCGGCGAGGTGAACGGGCGGCCGTACCTGGTGATGGAGTTGCTCGAAGGCTCGACCCTGAGAGAGCGGATTGGAGGAAAGCCGTTGCCGCGCGGCGAGTTGACGGCATGGGCCTTGCAAATCGCCTCGGCCCTGGAGGCGGCGCACGCGCAAGCCATCATCCACCGCGACCTCAAGCCGGCCAACATCTTCATCACGCGGGCCGCCAGCGGCCACCCCGAGCAGGTGAAGATCCTCGATTTTGGTCTCGCGAAACGCAACTCCACAGCGCCGGCCGGCGAACAGGAGTCGACGCCGACGACTTTGACCCGGCCGGGCTGCACGGTGGGAACGGTCAACTACATGTCGCCCGAGCAGGCCCGCGGCGAGGAGGTGGACCGCCGGTCCGACATCTTCTCTTTTGGCGCGGTCCTTTACGAGATGGCTTCGGGACAAAAGGCGTTTCCGGGCTCGATGGCCGAGGCCTTTGCCGCCATTCTGGGCCGCGACCCCGCGCCGGTAGGCGACGCGAAATTCGATGCCGTGATCAGCCGGGCTCTGCGCAAGAATCCAGCCGAACGGTACCAATCCGCATCCGAGCTGCTGGAGGCTCTCCAGCAGACAGCCGCGCCGTTGAGCCGGCGGAGGCTGCTGTACGGAGCCGGCGCGGTTGCCGCAGCAGGAGCAGCGGCAGTCGCCGCGCGGGCGATTTGGGCGCCATCCGGCACGGCAAAACGCCCCACGTTCGCTGTGGTGCTGATCGAGAATCTGACCGGCGATCCCTCGCTTGATTGGATGGACCGCGGCCTGTGCGAGCTGCTCATCACTGCACTGGCGCAATCCCGGGCGCTGGCGGTGCTTTCGACCGAGGTCGTGCGCTCGGCGGCCGCGCACCGGTTCCGCGACAACACCAAGCTCACCGCCGAACGCGCCTACGACGTGGCGCGCGATATCCATGCCGACCTCTACGCGAGCGGATCGCTGTTCAAGCTCGGCCCTGAATTCCGGCTGAGTCTGCGGGCGCAGGATACCAAATCGGGAAGGCTGGTCTACAGCGGCACCGTGGAAGGCGCGGACGCTCAAGCGCTGTTCGGGATGACCGATGAGGCCGCGGCGGCGATGCTGGCGCAAATCGCGCCGCGCGCGCAAGCCAGGCCGGATTCCGCCGGCGGGCTGACCTCGAATGTGGACGCTCTCAAGGCGTACACGGAAGCTGGTATCTACTACGACCAATGGCTGATGGACCGTGCCGACGAGGAGATCCGGCGGGCCGTGGAACTGGATCCGGAGTTCGCCATGGCTCAGTCCAGGCTGGCAGAGATATCGGCGCTCAACTACAACCTGACGGTCGCGCGCGCGGCGGCCGCACGGGCGGTCGCGATCTCCCAGCGACGGCCGTTGCCGGTGGCTCACGCCCGCCTCATTAAAAGCGTGGCACTGAATCTGGACGGGCGCCTGGACGATGGAGTCAAGGTTCTCGAGGCGGCGAGGAAGGAGGTACCCGAGGATTGGGAGATCTGCGCCTATCTTGCGGATACGTGCTCTCGGCTGGGGCGGTTTAGCGAAGCGATCTCGACCTGGGGGGAGGCCGCGCACCTGAATCCGAATGCGGCGGAAACTTATCTGCAAGGCGCTTACACTTATGCCGAGGCAGGCGATCTTCCCAAAGCGCTGCAGTGGATAGAACGGTATGCCACGATGATGCCGCCAAAGAACTGGAATGCCGCCTCCTCGCGGGGTGACATACTTTCCTGCAACGAGCACTACGAGGAGGCCGTGGAACAGTACAAGATCGCCGAGCAGATCAGGCCGACACCGGAACTCCGGAGGTTGCTAACGATTCTTGGGCGGATTGGGGAGGCGGAGACTTACCTCGAAGCCCAGTCGCAAAATCAGCGGTCGTGGTTAGCCTACCGTGACATTCAGATACGTAAAGGCGACCTCGATAAGGCGTTGACCGCCAGGGAAACGGACATACGTAAGTACAGCGATCTGACACGCTGGACTCACTGGCCGGACACCTGGAATGCGGGCAATCTTCTGCTGGAGCAGCGCGACCCCGAAAAGGCCTTGGAGCTGGGCAAGCGTCTTCCGAACGCCTGGGCTCCGGGCCTGCGCGGCGCCGCCCATCTGATCCTGGGCGATGAAGGCGCCGCTCAGGCGGACTTCGCGGAGTTGCGGGAAGGGATCGCGCCCATCGTCGGCGATTTCATGGCCCGAACCACCGAGTCTCTATGGCGCATCCGGGCGGCGTCCTGCCTCGGCAGGTATGGCGAGGTCGCCGATCTGTGCTCCCGACTGACGCCCTCCCGGAACGGCGCGCGCTGGGCATACTCGCTCGATCTGGTTCGGGCATACCTGGTGTTCGGTCGTCTCGCGGACGCGGAAGCCGAACTGACCTGGCTGATCCGCCTGCTGCTGTGCATCGGAGGTGGCCCGGACACCTTCAGGCAATTCTCGATGTTGACTTATCTGCTGGCGCGCTATCACCTGGGCCAGGTGCGGGAGAGGACGGGGCGCCGCGCCGAGGCAGCGGAATGGTATCGCTTCTTCCTCAGCTCTTTCGAGCACTCGGCTGCGAAGCTCCCGCAAATCGCCGAAGCTCGGGCCGCACTGAAGCGGCTTTAAAGTGTTCCCGGAGAGGCCATTGCAAAGCCACTTGGCCGTATCACGCCCTAACAGTAGACGTGGTTCCTGTCAGGGACCCGGAGAACCGCCCTCCTCAGCGCCCACGCGAGTCACCGGAGCCCGAAAATCATTTGACCTTGAGTCTCAATTACATGAAGACATCCGCCACCCGCAGCCAACCCGCCCCGTGATACAGCTTAGTCGATCCCATGCCAAAATCTCACCATCGAAGTCACATGGAAGATATGACCAAACCAACCCAGCCCCGCCCCGATCCGAAAGAAACGAAACCACTTCCCCAACTCCAATCGAACCCACGCGACAAAATGAGCAAACGAACCCATCTTTCCGCCCCAACCCACACAAACAGAACCCCTTCCCCGCGCAAAAACGAACCCATGCCAAGCGGCGTGTCAGGGGCCCCGATTCCAGGTACAATTCTCTTTCATCTTTACGGCCGCCTCCATGAATGAAATCTGGCATCAGAATTTCGACCCCTTAAACAACCCGGTGCTGTCCACCATCGCGGCTGCCATCCCTGTCTGCACGCTGTTTTACTTTCTGGCGGTGCGGCGAACCGCGGCGTGGCTGGCGGCGGTTTATTCTTTCGCCATCGGGATTGCCGTCGCGCTGGGCATCTTTCACATGCCGGTGCATATGGCCGCGGGCGCCGTCGCCGATGGCTTGGTCTACGGCTGGCTGCGCATCGCCTGGATCCTGGTGGCAGCGGTCTTCATTTACGACGTTTCGGTGGAGACCAGGCAGTTCGAGATCATCAAGCAGTCGATCGGCGGGATCTCGGCCGACCGGCGCTTGCAAGTGCTGCTCATCGCCTTCGCGTTTGGCGCGCTGCTCGAAGGCGCGGGCGGCGGAGGTGCGCCGGTGGCCGTCACCGGCGCCATGCTGATCGGGCTGGGCTTCCCTCCGCTACAAACCGCCCTGCTTTGCCTGGTGGCCAACTCGGCGCCGGTGGCTTTCGGCGGGCTGGGAAATCCCGTGCGCACGCTCGTTGCGGTGACCGGGTTGCCCGAGGCCGATTTCAGCGCCATGATCGGGCGCATTCTGGGAATCATTATCCTGATCCTGCCGTTCTGGCTGGTGCGCATCCTGTGCACGGCTCGCGAGGCTTTAGAGATCTGGCCCGGCCTGGTGGTGGCCGCGGTGACGTCCGCGGGCATCCAGTTCCTGTGGTCGAATTACATGGATGCCTCGCTGGTGAACATCATGTCGGGTCTCGGCACCCTCCTGGTGTTGGCCGTTTTCTTCGGCAAGGTGTGGCATCCGAAAACGAGTTGGCGCTATGCCGGAGAGGCGGCTGCGCCCGTGCCGCAGGCCGCAGGCAAGCTCGGTTTCGGACGCGTGTTGCGGGCCTGGTCGCCGTTCCTGATTCTGAGCGTGCTGGTAGTGTTATGGGGCGCGCCGCCGGTGGCCCGAGTTTTGGAACGCACCTCCTGGAAGCCGCCGGTGCCCGGTCTCCACCTGCTGGTGATGCGCATGCCTCCCGTGACGGCCAAGCCGTTCGCCGAGCCGGCGCTGTTCGATTTCTCGTGGATCGCGACGCCCGGTACGGCGGCGTTCCTGGCAGGCCTGATCAGCGGGCCGTTGCTGGGGCTTTCCCTCAAGAAGACCATCGAGGTTTTCCTACGATGCTGCTGGCGCATCCGACTGAGTGTGGCGGCCATCATGTGCATGCTCGGGCTGGGCTATCTCACGCGTTACTGCGGCATGGATGCCACCCTGGGAATGGCGATGTCGCATACCGGCGTGCTGTTTCCGTTTTTCGGCACGCTCATCGGCTGGATTGGCGTGGCGCTCAGCGGGACCGACGCCGGATCGAACGCCCTGTTTGGGAGCTTCCAGGCGATCACCGCCAATCGCCTGGGCCTCAGCCCCATCTTGATGGGCGCGGCGAACAGCGCGGGAGGTGTGATGGGCAAGATGATCGCCGCGCAATCGTTGGTGATCGCCGCCACCGTGACCGGGCAGGAGGGGCAGGAGGGCACCATTTTCCGCGCCGTTCTCAAACATAGTCTCGGGCTGGCCATGCTGGTGGGGCTGATCGTCCTGCTGTACGCTTATGTCTTCCCCGGCGCCGTGCCGAGCGGTCATCATTATTGGTAATTGAGGAGGCTGCATGCGTCGAAAAATCATCTGTTTATTTGCGCTTGCCGGTCTGGTCGCGCCCTTGTCGAAGGCCCAACTTTGGACTTGGACTAAAGACCAGATGCTGGAGTACACCAAGGCGTGGACCGGTGACCGTTTCCCGGACGGGCGGCCGAAGGTTCCCGATCAGTGGCTGGACCGGGCCAAGGACACGTCCGCCGAAGAGATCGTCATGTCACGCATCGGAGGCGGCGGGCTGCCCGTGTACAGCCAGTACGAAGGCGATTTCCGGGTGCTGCATCCCGACATGAAAATGGCCGGCCGGGCGTTCACCGTAATGTTCATGCCCACCCGGCCGGATCTCGACTCGGTGATTACCGCCAAACTGCGCGCTGTCGGCGTCCCCACGCTCAACAATCAGTACGTGATCGACATGCTGCAGCCGCGCGACGTTCTGGTGGTGGACCTTTACGGGAAGCATGAAGGCGGCACGATTGTGGGCGACAATCTTTTCTACTACATCATGAAGGCCACTAATGGCGGCGGTCTGGTAGTGGATGGATCGTTCCGCGACCTGGATGGGATTCAGGACATGCGCATGCCCTGCTACTACCGGTATGCGCACCCCAGCGCGCTCACCCCGCAGACCACGACTGTTGCGGGCGTCAACGTTCCGATTCGCATCGGCAACGTCACGGTGATGCCGGGCGACTTGGTGGCAGGCGATAAAGAAGGCGTCTCGTTCATTCCGCCATCGCTGGCCGAGGGCATACTGGACCGCGCCGACACGCTTCACATTCACGACGAATGGACGCGCAAGAAATTCGACGAAGGTAAGTATAAGTCGAGCGAGATTTATAGCTCCCCGAAAGACCCCGCGCTGCAGAAGGAATATCAGGAGTACTTAGCCAAGCGCCTGGCGGAAATCAAGGCCAGCAGGCAGAAGTAAGCTGCGGAATGAAGATCGTGTGCGCAGTGTCGCTGGCCGCTGTCGCTTCGGCGCAAGCGCCTTCCGAACCGAAGCCGGCGGCGGTCGAGGGAAAAGTGATGAACTCGATCACGCGTGAGGCCATCCGCAAGGCCGAACTGGCTTTGACGACGACCTGATGCCCGACGATTTCCACTTCCCAGGCGCGCAACCGGCCGCCGATGTCTAATCTGCTTCGATTACACGCATAGCTAACAGAGACAACAGCAACAACCTGCCCGCGCTGACGCGCCCGCGTTTTTTGTTGTTCTCATGTGGGCGACAAATCGTCAACATAGATTCGTAAACGCCACGGCGCCACTCGCGGGCAATCCGGTCAATCCTCCACAAAGGGAGCGCGTGGGCCAGTCTACGATAACCCCGTTTCAAGTTAGCCGCTGGCGCGGCGGACGCTTCGCGTGGGCACAGCTAGAGGCCGCTTGCGTGTAGAGAAGACTTCTTGCTCTGGGGCTGGCGTCGGGTGTAGGATCGTCTTCGTGATCCGTAGATCACCGCACCACGCGCCGCGAAAACCCCACCCTGAATGGTACGAAGGTACCAAAATGCCATTCAATTCCCATACATGCCGCGTCCGCTGCAAGCACCAGCGGCTCCCTTGAAACGGCTCTATCGAAAACGCCACTTCAGCGACAACCCGGCCATTTTGCGTCGGGGCGTTTCCGATAGAGTTCTAACGTCTATCAGCCACGTGGGAGTAATATGGCTACTGGAGCCTTATATATGCCCCTACGATGGGTCCTGTGCTTAATCGCTGGCGTGCTGACGCTACGCGCCCAACCCGCTACAGAATCAGGAGCAAACATTTCATGTATCGACCGGCTAATTGTGCCGAACTATCCCGCCTTGGCAAAGGCGGCGAGAGTTGCAGCGGACGTGACGGTCTCGGTCTTGGTCGGTCGCGATTCGGCCAGCCACCAAATCAGGACACAGGTCGAAAAGCCTCACGGCGACATCATACGACTCTTTTCAGAGAGAGTCGAGAAGGCTGTCCGCTCGTCGACGTTCAATCATCAATGTGTGGGGAAAACCATGGAGCTTGTATTCAATTTTGAGCTGGGGGACGATATGCCTGTCGAAGGATCGAAACAGACAGTATCGTTCTCATATCCTAATCGGTTCACTATCACTACTACAGCGGACCTCGTGCAGCGATAACGGGTGGGATTTGGGCCGCCACTCAGCCTGCCCAGCTCCCAGAAAGTGGTTTGAACGAAGCCGCTATCGCGGCGGACGCTACGCGTGGGCAAGACTTCGGCCTGCATTCTTCGCAGAACCTCCTTGCTTCGCGGCAGGCATCGGTGTAGGATCGTTTCCGTGGTCCGTAGATCACAGCATCTGGCACCGCGAAGACTCCATCCTGAATGGTACGAAGGTACCAAAATGCCATTCAATACCCATATCTGCCGCGTCCGCCGCAAGCAATAGCGGCTTCCTTCAAACGGCTCTATCGAAAACGCTTAATTCATCGACAAGGTCCGGAGTCTTCCGTCTGGGCGTTTCCGATAGAGTACTAACGTTTATCGTACATTGACCGGTCAGAGGCCCCGACGGCTGTGGCCGGCGGCCGCCATGGCGGAGCAACGGGGACCAGTTTCCGAAATGGCCGTCTCGACCTTGTAGCACTCGATGCTGAAGAGGCCGCAAAACCAACGTCGCTAGACAGCCGCACTGGTGTTCTCCCCTGAGACCGAGGGAGGTGATATCATCACGGCCATGGAAAAACGTCTCCGGACCAATGAGGGTCCAGCATTCTGGTTGGCGCCGCTGGTATCTACCATTCCGCTGCTCCCTTTTTTCAGTCTGCCGTCGTCACCCTTGTTCCTTGGCAGACTGATGGGCGATCCGACGCATCCGTTTCTCTGGCCGCAGTTGGGGCCTTGGCTGGCCGCTATAGCTGTTGTGTTCGACGGAACGCTACTGGCATTTTTCGTGGCCGTTCCCGTTTACCTGCTACTCAAAGCCGCTAGAACGATGTCTGTGGTGCGGGTGCTGATTCTCTTCAGTCTGGCCGGCGTGCTTGCATCGCAACTCGTACACGTGACGCAAGGTTTTCGGCAGCCGGGCCTTCGGGAGTTCGCGGTTTCCTGGTTATCCCCACTTTTCGGATGCCTCTGCGGCCTAGTTTCGGGTGCGTGCCTTGCACTCTTCGCGAATCGCCGGTTCTCCGTCACCGCCCGAATTCTCGTTTATTCACTGCCGGTCGCTGTCTTGGTAGCCTGTGGAAGTACTTTGGTCTGGTTTGCGAGGGTGTCGCAGATCCATTAGGATAGCTCCCCGGTCCGTAGTGGTTGGCAAGTAGGCTTATCGTACAGTGGCTTTCGGCACTTGGCCGCGTTACGCCCGAAGCGCCCGTTCCCCTGTCAGGCGGCGGGATCGACTTCTACCACCCCCGCGAAACTTGAGGGCGGGGGAATTGCCATGCCTTCCTCGCGCATGCCCTCAAGATGAAACTCAATGGCTTCCTGGATCAGTTGCTCCACTTCGTCTCGCGAGTCACCAACAGAGATGACACCGGGAAGGTCGGGGACATACGCTCCCCAGGAAGTTGGCCCCTTTTCATAGATAACCGTGTACGTCATCAATTCTCCTCCCTTCCCTCAAGTCCGGCACTGCGGAGAATAGCTTTCAGCGTTCCCACTGGAATATCCTTGCCGGGATGCCCCGGCACAGTGACGACCAGTCCTTTATGCGGATGTCGGAACTGACCGTAGCTGCCTTTGGTCGTCTTTAGCCGCCAACCCGAGGATTCGAGCAGGCGGATCAGATCCCTGACCTTCATCCCTTCACATGATAGCGCTACCCATCCCCGGCGGTCAGAGGGTCCGACGTTTGCCCCATGGCCGGCAGTTCGGTGTTGATGAAGGCTGAGAAAGTGGCGGCGATTGTGAGTCAGTAGAATCCGGCCGTTAGCCGCCGCGAACGCCAGGACCTAGGCGTCCGGCACAGCGTAATTCGCCTTTCCGGCATACGGCAGTGACTACATAGTGCCCCAGTCGCTGCAACTCCGTGACGACCTGCAGCAGGATATTTCCGTTCATGTGGAAACGCGCCATTCCCCACGCGATCCCGTTCTCGCGAATCTGAGACTCGATTTCTTCCGCATGGGAACGTGCGCAGGCCCAAGCGCTTACCAGGTCCTCGGCACGGAGGTGCGAGTACGCAGCGAGCAAGGCCTGTGCGCTGACGCCCAGGCGGCTAGATCCTTTCGAACTTAGCCACAGCCTCTTTGATCGAACGGAACTTCTCGATGAAGGGAATCATGGAGTGCTCGGTATTATCCAGATCCTGCGCCTTCTTCAGCACATCGGAGGCGTGCGCTCTCGGCACCACCGCGACGCCGTCTTCATCCGCCACGATGATGTCGCCGGCATTCACTTTGGCGCCGGCGCAAGTCACCGGAACGTTGACTCCGGCGAAACGATAGTGATTGATGGTCGTCGATGGCACCACGCCGCGGCTAAAGACCGGGAATTGCAGCTTGCGGATTTGCGGCGTATCGCGCACGCTGCCGTCAACCACCGCGCCCGCGAAGCCGCGATACTTCATCGCAGTCGCCATCAGTCCGCCGATTCCCGCATAGTCGCCGCCGTTTTCGAGCACCATCACGTAGACCGACCCGGGCGGCGCATTATCGATCGCGTCCAACATCCCTTGCGAGGCCGCCGAGCCTTCTTTGTGCTCTTCTTTCTTCATGAGGATGGTCACCGCGGGCCCGGCAAATTTGGCCGGCGACAGCGGACGCATTTCATGCGACATGAAGGCCTGCTGGCCGTAGAGTTGCTCCATGGCGTCGGCCACCGAGGCCACTTCCACCTCCCGCAATCCCTGTATTAAGGGGTCGCCCGCGGGTTGGGCCATCAACCAACACACGGCCACCGCGGCCGTCGAACCGGTAATCAACAACAGTCGTTTCATGGGAGTTCCTTTCCGGCGGACCGCTACCGCGCCGGCGGCAGCACGTAGAAATCGTAAGTGAGGCGCCACCGCGATTCCTGTCCGGGCTCGATCTTCATATTGATATATTCTTCCGGACAAACCGTAGTCCGGATCGACCAGAAATCGATCTTCCACAGCGGGCGATCTCCGCTGACGTGCACTCCGGCGCCGGTCTTGCGATTCTCGATGCGAAAATCGAAATCGCGGGCGGAGTCGCCGAAGCCGGTCAGTTGACTGTGAACGCTCTGGCCCCCAGGCTCGAGTTCCTTCAGATAGTGCAGTTCGTTGCCGCGAACCTCCGCCAATCCCTGCAAATCGGCCACGGCCTTCACCTCGAAGGGGAATTTCACGGTAAAATCGGGCCCCGAAGGCTGCCCGTCGATCGTGAAGAAGCCGTGATTGTAGACATTGGTCTCAATGGTCTTCTTGCCGGTGTTTTTCAGGCTGTGCTCGATGATCAGGCGCGGCGCGCCCTTGGCCAGGCTCACGGTCTTCTTATATAGGTAGGCGTAACCGGAAACGGGGTCGGCGAGTACGTGCGTGAATTCCACCGCGTCGGCCGAGGTTTTCACCGTCCACTTACCGTTGTCGACAATCTCGTACGTCTCGAACTGGCCGAAGCGCGCCTCTTCGGGCTTCTTCAGCAGTCCCACGCCGATGCGCACGAAGGTTTCGCCGACCTTGGCTTCGGCATATCCCAGCCCGCTGTCGCCGGTGCGAAATTCCTCCACCGGGCCGGTGATGGCGTCGTGGATTTTGGGATCGTAATGCGGGAACCAGACGCCGAAATAGTTGTGTCCCTGAAACTCGAGACTGGCTACCACGCCCGACCAGTCGAAGCGAGTGGCCCGGTAGTAGCCGTTGGCGGCGTCCGGCAAGTAAAGCTTGGCGCGAACCGTGCCGTTCGAAATCTCGGCCTGCGGAGGGTCGGCAGCGATCAACGAGGATAGCGCCAGCGTCATCGCAACAAGGATTGCTCTACACATGAAACCTATCCTAGCGCTGGTCATGACAGAACGTACAACCGGCGCCGGCATTTTTCGTCTTATGGCAAGTCAGGCAGCCGCCCATCGAAATGTCGGTCTCACGGGACAACCGGCCGCTTTCCGCCACCTTGCCGTGACAGTCTTCACAGGTATTGCCGGCTTTCAGGTGGCTGCGTTGGCTGAAGTTCACGTAGTCGGGAATTTCGTACACGCGCCGCCACGGAATGGGGCGATTGTTGTTGAAGTAGGCCGTCAGCTTCCGGACTGCGGGGCTATCGGTTTTGATGGCTGAGTGGCACTCGATGCAGGTGGCTGCGGGCGGAATTCCCTCCGTCTCGCCGGGGTCGGGGTTGGTGTGGCACATCTGGCACGCCAGCTTCATGGCGCCCGCGTGAGTTTTGTGGCTGAATGGCAGAGGCTGCTCCGGCGCGTCCGCGGCGGTTGCCGCCAGAACTGCCGCGAACGCGAAAAGACAGATCCCTCGCCGGCCTTTCACAGAGCGTCACTATATCATGCGGGGAGTGCCAGCCACTGGACCATTTCAAGCCGGCGTACAGTTCCGTCGTGGACAAACAGCCGGCTTCGGTGATTGGCCATTGCTCCCTGAATGGTGGGCTGAAGCCCGCCCCACCATCCGACAGCGCTGCACTCTTCGTGGGGCGGGCTTCAGCCTGGCTTCAGCCCGCCATGGCCGCATGCGGAGCAAACCGTCCGTGAAGCAGTCAGTGGAGAGCCGGGCTCCGGACTTTGGCCTTTTCATGGCACGCAGGTGGCCAACCCGGTGGGGCAGACCCCACGCAGTCCTCCCCAAAAGGGGGCCCCGGGCTTCAGCCCGCCTCAGGGAATTTCGTCCGGCTTCGTGCCCTTCGGTGCGTCCCTAGCGAAGCCGGAGAAATTCGTCAGGCCTCGTGGAAGCCGGCTGAAAGCCGAATGGCGGGCTGAAGCCTGCCCCACTAAGACGGGCCAAACTCCAGGGGCGGGCTTCAGCCGGCTTCAGCCCGCCATTGCCGGAAAGCAGCCGGCTTAATTTAACAACGCCGTCCCCGGAGGTGGTGGCGATGGCCGGAGTGAAGCAGTTCGGTGCGAGGCGGCGGGGCGACTGTGATTTATTTTCCACTTTGCACATGCCTCCGCACGCGGCTACAATAGATTTTCGGTACCTGTACTCTGAAATCGCTTCATAGAATAGTGAGGTAGGTATTGTGAATCGCGAATCTTCTCGCCGCAACTTCCTGGCGGCCGGGCTGGTTTTGCCCGCCGTAGCTTCCGCGTCGCGCACCTCCGGGCAGTCTCCCCAGGCAGCCACGCCATCGAGCCAGCCGGCTCCCCAATCCAGCTCCAGCGCCCCGGTTTTCCAGTACCGGACCCTGGGTAAGACCGGGCTCAAGGTCACCAGCCTCGGCTTCGGCTGCATGATCACTTCCGACGGAAGCGTGATCCAGCGGGCCGCCGATCTGGGCATCACCTACTTCGACACCGCGCGCAGCTACTCGGGCGGAAACAACGAGCGTATGGTGGGGGCGGCGCTCAAAGGCAAGCGCAACCAGATCACCCTGTCCACCAAGACCGAAGGCCGCAGCAAGCAGGAAGCGCTCGACCAGATCGACAAGAGCCTGTCGGAACTCGGCACGGACCACGTGGATATCTGGTACCTGCACGCCAAAAGCAAACCCGAAGATGTTACCGACGACCTGATTGAGGCGCAGCAGATCGCCAAGAAGGCCGGCAAAATCCGGTTCGCCGGCGTGAGCACCCATACGGGACAGCAGCAATTGATTCCCTGGCTGGCCAAGAACCCCAATATCGATGTCATCCTGACCCAGTACAACTTCACCATGGAGCCGTTCATGAACGATGTCATCGCCGAGGCATCCAAGGCCGGTAAGGGCATCGTGTGCATGAAGGTAATGGCGGGCGGCACGCGCGGACGCGGCGCTTCTCCGGCGATCGTCGAAAAACTGCACCGCGACGGTGCGTTGACCGCCGCTCTGAAGTGGGTGCTCCGCAATCCCCTCATCGGCACCACCGTCCCCAGCATGACCGATACGGACCAGTTGGACGCCAATTTGAAGGCCATGTCGCAGCCGTTCGGCGCCGCCGACGAGAAGATTCTGGCCATGCACCTGGAGCACATCAAGCCGTTCTATTGCCGCCTGTGCGGCGAGTGTGCCGGACAGTGCCGCCAGGGTCTGCCGGTGCAGGATGTGCTGCGCTTCGCCACCTATGCCGACGGCTACGGCCAGTTTGCGCTGGGGCGCGAGCGGTACCTGCAACTGGATCCGGCGCACGTGCAAGCCAAATGCGGGGATTGCGCGGAATGCACGGTGAACTGCCCGTATGGCGTGAAAGTGGCGCGGGAAATGGCGCGCGCGCAGGAGATATTTGCATGCTGATGCGCGCCGGTGCGGTGGCGCTGGTTTGCGGCCTCGCATTTTGCATGGGGGCGAGCGCTGCCGCGCCGGCCTGCAGTCTGGTGCCCGGCTGGACCGCGCAGGCGGCGGTCCGCAGCTACGGGCAGGACAACCTGTTTGAGTACATGGATGGCAACGCCGAAGGCTATCTGCTTTACGGCTTCCAGACCATGCAGGGAGTGACCTGCGAAAAGGGTGGCGTCACCCTGGTGATCGACATCTCCGATTTTGGGGATGCCGATTCGGCGTACGGAATGTTTTCGGCCACGCACGATCCGGGCCAGCCTATGGTGAAGATTGGGACGGGTGGACAGATTGTGCCGCGCCGCGCCCTCTTTGTGAAGGGCAAGTACTACGTGGAGATCGCCGCCAACCCCGAGGGCGATTACACTGCGACGCTCCGCCAGTGGACCGCGGCGATTGAAAGGACGCTCGAAGGCAGTTCCGATCCGCCGCCGGCGCTGGCATGGTTTCCCCCCGAAAGGCAGCAGAGCTTACGCCTGGTGCCGGAAAGCGTGCTGGGCATCAGCATTCTGAAGCGCGGCTATGTGGCGCAGTACGAAGCGGGCAAGGCATTCGTGGTGGAAGAAGAATCGGCTGCCTCCGCCGCCGCCCTGATGGTGAAATTGCGCACGAGATTCGCGGGGAACACGGCGGCGAAGGTCGGCGACGAAGGCTTCCAGGCGGCCGACCAATATCTCGGCAAGCTGTGCATCTTCCGTAAAGGCCGCTATGTGGCCGGTTACGGCAATCTGGCCGAGGGCCAGGACGGCGTGGCGTTAGCGACAGCGCTGGCCGGGCGCATTCCGTAGCCCGCGAAACCGCTTGCTTAGTACATCGTTTCGGAATTATGGTGCGTATTCTGCGGGTGTGTCACGTACCGCTCCCTTGCGGTCGCGGCTCTGTATGCAGCCTCGTTCTGAGCCGCGACCGCCAGGGAGCGGTCTGGCCAGAATACGTTAGCGTATTTCTGAAATGACCGACTTAGCCCGCGCGGCTCGGGAATGCGCCACTGGTGTCGATGGGTGCTACCGCTCGCCGGCCTGCGTTTCGCTGCGCATCGCGGCCAGCAAGTTGGCCGCTTCGCGCGAGTAGCGCGAGGCCGCATCTTTGAGATACCTCTCGGCCTTATCCTTCTCCTGCAAATGCAGCGCGATCGAGCCGGCGTGGAACAGGATTCCGGGGTCCTTGACGTTCATGGCCAGCGCCTTTTGAAGCTGAGTGCCGGCGGCTTCATAATCGCCGTTGCCTGCCAGCGCCCAGGCGTACGAATCGAGGGTGAAAATGTCCTGGCGGACGGCCACTTCGCGGCGCGCAATCTCGAGAGCCTTAGCCGGCTCGCCGGCATGATCGAGATAGTAGGAGATCAGTTCGCGATTGCAGTTCTCCGCCAGCGTCGATTGGGCCAGCGCCTGCCGTTCGAATTCATGGAACGAAGCAGCGGCACCCTCACGCTGTCCGGCAAGTTCCTGCGCTTCCGCCAGCGCGTAGAGAATCTCCGGGTTGGGAGCGGCGTTATAGCGCTTGCGCATCAGGTCTACGGCTTCCGGATAGCGGGATTGCGCGCTGCGCACTTGCGCCAGCGCAGTCAGCGCGTAGGGATAGTCCGGGAACGCGGCCAGAGCCGCCGTGGCATAGGTCTCCGCCTTCGGCAGTTCGCCGCTCAGCAATTCGAGGTGCGCCATTTGAGCGAGTATCCATACCCGGTCTTCCGTCTCCGAACGCGGCAGGGAATCGAAGGCCCTCTGCATGAGTTCCAGGGCGCCGCTCAAATTTCCGTGCAACTCGCGCAGATAGGCGGCGCGCGTTAGCCCGGGAACATTGCCTTCCCTGAGATCGAGCATCCACTGGGCCGCGGCGATGGCTTCTTTGTAATGCCCCAGTTCGACGTTGGCGTCCACCAGGTAACCATAGACCGCCACATCGTCAGGCGCTGTTTTGTTCATCTTGGTGGCAGTTTCCAGGGCGCTGGCGAACTCATGCCGCCCCAATTGGAGCCATGTTTCCACCTTGAGTCCCTCGAAATTTGCTGGAGAAATCGCGAAGGACTTTCGCAGCGACTCCTCGGCCTTGGCATAGAACGCGGCGTCCGCCGTTTCCCGCGCGCGGCGTGCGTAGGCCATCGCCAGGGCGTTGTAGTAGGGGTAGTGAGCCGGTTGTTTCGCAATGTTCCCGAGCGCCTGCTGAATGGCCATTTCGGCCGGAGTGGCGGCGAACGATGGGGCGGCGAATAGCGCCAGTGCGCAGAGCAGTGTCGATTTCATTGGTGTCCTCGAATGATTTTGAGGGGGCAGACCTTTCCCTGGTCCACCCCCATGCTGGTTGCTAATTCACGGGACAAAGGCCATTGGGCGAATTGGCGCATCCCGCCTGGCCAGGCCCTTCGTGAACGCTGTTCCTGCCGCTGTAAGCCGGCGCGAGGAAGGGGAACGCGACGCCCAGAGCCGAGCTTGACATATTGACTCCATCGCCGAGAGGCGCGCCGTACGTTTTGCTGTTGACCAGAATGCCTTCCAGCGCGCGCAATGCGATGTCGAGAACGTCGTCCACCGGGCGCCGTCCATTGGGCCAACCGGCCGAATCGCCCGCAATGAAGCCGAGCCGTTTTTGGGAGGCCGTACTGGTGGGCGGTATTCCCGTGTTGAGCCGGAGCAAGTCGGCAATCGGACCCGCGTCTGCCGCGGTGCAGCCGGGGCAGATAGGCGCCATGTACTGAACCAGTGGGAGCAGGTCGGTTCGCGGCGCCGGGGGCACGGGCAGGCCGAGAGTTGAGAGGATCTGAGGAATCAGCGGGTTTAGGACGAAATTGGCGAATTGGTTGTCGTGGATCGGATTGTCCATACTGAACCGATCCTTCGCACCGGTGCCGATGATGGCCTCGTTGATCAGCGGATTCCCCATCCGCTGCACCTGCGCCCACCCTCCGCGTCCGGACTCGCCGAGTACCGTGATCTTCTGGCGGGAGGTGGTGGCGTAGGTTCCGATTACCGCCAGCGGGTCGGTCGCGGCGTGCAGTTGGCCGTCGCTGGTGAGCATGGCGATGGGAACTTCGAGAATGATGGAGTTCACGTTGTATCCGGACAACGCATTGGGCGCATAGTTATTGTGATCGTCGCCATCCACGGCCGCACTCAGCACGGGGGCCACGGATGCGCGCAGATTCAGGGAGTCGAAAACGCCGCCCAAATCGATAAAGAATGGATCGGCGACGGTGCCGGCAAATACCCGGATGCCATTGTCGAGCGTGTAAATACCTTGCTGGACAAGTTGGGAGTAGTTGGGCATGGTGCGCGGACCCACATTGGTCGGCACGGTGTGCAAGACCTGGTCGTCGGAGATGGGGAAACTGCCGGCGCTGGTGACCATGTTGATGCTGTAAGTCTGCTGGATGCCCAAGCCTTGCGCGCCCTCGCCGTTCAGGGCGGTGATGGGAGGGATTCCCGCGAGATTTCCGACGAATCCCGTAAATATGCCAGGATTCGTGATCTGGGTTTGGAATTGGAACTGGAAGGTGATGTCGGGAACCCCGTCGTGGTTGTTATCGATCTTCATTTCATAGAGGATTCCGGGGTCGAACGGGAAGAAATTGGGCCCGTTCGATGGCTCCAGGAATGGATCTACGTTGAGGATAAAGATCACGCGGTCGGTATGCTCGGGACTTACGAAAGCAAACCAATCGGTGATGTCCGCCTTCTGATCCAACGCGGTGATGGGCGCTTCGCGATGGCTGGCAGCAAAGCCCGGCGGTTGAGCCGCAAGCAGCGACGCGGCGATGGCCAAGGCTGGGCGCAGCTTGGACGTTAGAATGCTCATGCACGAGTCTCCTTTTCGGTGGTGGTGGAGAATTAGATTCTCTTCACCTCCACGTACGACCTTGGGGGCGCCAGCGGATTTACCGCGCGGGAAAATCTGGAGATGTTTACATCTGCGGCTGTGGGCCGAGCTCAATTTATGAATTCACCGCAGAGACACAGCGCAGCATAGGCGCAACCGAAAGAACATTCACCACAGGGGCTATCTCACCGAGTTGCAGCGACATGCCGAGGAGTTGAAGCGAAACCCCTCGTAGTGGATGCCCTGGAATTACCGCGAGCAACTGGCGCGGCCGGCAAGACCCGCCGCCGCGTAATACGAGGGTCCTTCCAGGCCGAAGAGGATCGTCTGCGGTCAAGGCCGGGTGACATTCCGAAATGCCCATGAAACGGGGCTCTCCGAAAAGCAAAATCCGGCGCCGTTTTTTGGCCACCGGCGCAGGGAACCAAGAATGTTCCGGGCCGGCCTTTACGCTCGCGCTCGACGAATTACCAGCAGTCTCTCCCCATGCAGAGCAGGGCTCGGATTGTATCATTAATGCGGAGCTTCCTCATGGCAGCGGCGTGACTCCATCGCGATGCAGGTCTAGTGCATAGATGGCAGGCTCCGGCACTTCGTCAAAGCGCAGTATTGCCTCCTCGGATCCCACCTGAGCCGCGGTGCGCCAGCGGGTTACGGCTGCCGCAGCCATCAGCCCCACGAGGACGGCGGCATAGAGCGCGGGCTCGTGGAACGCACGCATTTCCAGTTCCGCCCCCCAGGTGACGCTCAGCAGGAATAGTACCAGGTAAACGATGGCCATATTGAAATGCAACTTGCCGGGCAGATACGCACAGGTGAACGGAATCTTGTGGAAGCCATAGAGACCAACTTCGGCGATACCGATTCCGAGGGCGGCAAGGAGCGCCAGGTGTTCGGCGGCGATTTGCCGGGGCCAAAACCAGAAAAACAGAGCCGCGGCAGCGATCCAGACCGGAAGCAAGGCCAGGGTATAGAACGTGCACCGGCTGGCCGCCAGACACGGGCCGGCGCCGGCGTGCGAAGCTACCCGAAATATCCAGTTCGCGCGGATTTCGAGCGGCAACGAGAACACCACACGCATCCCCAGCACCGCAAAACAGAGGATGATAATGCTGGCTACCATCAGAGACGTATTCACCCGATACCAGGGGCCGTTTTCCAAAGCGAACTGCCGGAGCGCCGGGCCGCTGGAAAGGAACATCGCCAGGCCGAGCGCAATTCCCAGGTAGAAGGAGAGGATCACGCGATGCTGGCGGCTGCGGAGCAGCGTGCGAATACTGAATTGCACCACGGCAGTTTGGAAGGAATTGCCGAAACGCGGCAGCCATCGCAACCCGCTGCGGTCCGGCAAGATGTCGGGCTGCTCGGCGATTTGGCGCAGCGTGCGCCAGTAGCAGAGAAAGTAGGACGCGGCGGCGCCGCAGGCGACGATCGCCAATCCCATCAGAGCCCGGCGTGCCAGCAAGCCAGCGCCGGGCAGTGTGGATCCGGCCAACTCCTGGAACAGCCCGAAATACCAATAGGACGGCACCCAGTAAAGCATGCGTTGGTTCCTCAGCAGATCCGCGACATCCGAGAACGGCGGCTGCAGAAAATAGACCGTCAGCAACAGGACGAAGAAGCCCATTTGCAGGAAGGATGAGATGCGCAGGAATTTTTGACGAGGCAATAGCTGCGCAAGCCCCTGCACGGTGAGCACACCACAGAAGATGAAGACACCCGCGGCGAAAGTGGCGATCCAGTAGGCAGCAAAGGAGCGGGCCAAAGGCAATACGCCGATTGCGGACGCGGAGGCCGCCGGCGCGATAATGCCCGTGAACACATTGAGCGAAAGCACGGTTATGCCGAGCGCCGTGGCAACGGCGGCAATCTTGGCCAATAGCAGCGTGCGCGCGCGGATGGGCAGCGGAAACAGCACCAGGACATCGCGGCGGTCCGGGAAAGTGGAGTCCCAGCTCATCACGGCGAACAAACCGACGGCCAGCATGGTGGTGGCGACGAGAAAATGCCCGGCCACCCAGGTGATGAGCAATCCCGCCACCGGGTTCGTCCGTCCGGCAGACATCAAGCCCGCCACGAACGATAGCCATAGGCTGACAAAAATCAGCAGCGCGGCGAACTGCCCCAGTAGTTTGCTCGTCTCTCCCTGAGGCGCGAGGATCTCCAGATCGACCATGCGGAAGAGGAATTCGCGGTAGAGGACGCGGAACTGCTGCTTGTTCATGCCAGTATGAGGTCCGCAATCTGGCGGGAGACGGCTACTGTATCCTGCTCGACGGCGAGCTGCGAAAAGATATCTTCGAGCGTGGGTAGCGCCATGAGCGTCCGCAGCCGCTCGATGGAATCGTCCGCCACCAGCTTGCCGCGGTGCAGGATGACGACGTGCGAGCAAACACGCTCCACGACCTCCAGTTCATGCGAGCTGAAGAGCACCACCTTGCCGCGCGCGGCGAGTTCCCGGATGAGGCTGCGCACGACCTGCGCCGAAGCTACGTCGAGCCCGGAAAAAGGCTCATCCAACAGGATGAGATCCGGGTTGTGCAGCAGCGCCGCCGAGAGCAGGATTTTCTGCCGCATGCCTTTGGAATACGACGAGATGGGCATGTGCCGGTCGCCATAGAGTGAGAACAAGCGCAGAAGACCATCGATCCGCTCGGCGGTCAGTTTCGAAGGTAGGCCGCGCAATTGCCCGACCATGACGAGGTATTCGAGGCCGCTGAGGTGCGGGTACAAGTAGGGCTCCTCGGGAACATAACCCATGCGCTGCTTGTAAGCGATGAGGTCGCGCTGAATGAACTCGCCCTCGAAAAGGATCTCGCCGGAAGTCTTCTCGATTAGGCCGGTGATCATCTTCATGGTGGTCGACTTGCCCGAGCCGTTCGGCCCCAGATACCCGGTCACTTCGCCCGGACGCGCCGTGAAGCTTACGTTATCGACGGCGGCAATGCCGGAAAATCGTTTTGTGACGTTGCGCAGTTCAAGCATAGATTCCCCCCCTGCTATCCGCTCTCTTGACGACCACGAAGTCGGTACCAACTCTTTGGGAGCTAAGCACGCCTCGGTTCGCACCTAATTATCCGTGGGCATCTTCTCGCAATGGTCCACGACCACAACCAGCATGGGGACCTTGCGCAGCTCCAGTTTCAGCCCCATCGACTTAATCGCGGCGAAGAGCGAGCCGCCCGGCTCCGGGGCCTCCGTCCCCCCGCCGGCGGAGGCACACTCGCAATCATCGATCGGGCGCCATGCTGGCAGTATACCTATGTAGATCTCTACACGCAAGAAGAAAATTTTCCGCTCCCAGGTGTTTGGGACTGGCGGTCACCTCCTTTAGCGTGGCAGCTACAGACTGGAACAGCAGGCCGTAGAGGGCGCGCTTTTGTTCTGCAGCATTAATTCCGAAAGTTGGCGATCGGACGACGATATCGATAACTACCCCCGACCTTGGCAAAACTCGGAAGCCTGGTAGCGCGATGCTCGACATAGTTGAGCCGGCCGGTATCATACCTCCAGGACCGCGCGCTGAGCGCAACGTCGCGCACCCTGGCGGCCCGGTTTGCCACGTTTGCCAGCATCGCCACGTTCGTCCATATATAGGCAAAAACGCGTTTTGCGTATAAGAACTTTGAAATTACGACCGCTCCGAACTTAGACACCAGCAAACCCAATTAAGTTCCGCCACCAACCAGCCCCAGCAGTTCTTGCTTTTCGTTGTGTCTCTGTGCCTCTGTCGTGGACAATTCCCCACCTACCGAAGCCGAGCCTCTGCACCGACTTACAGAAACTCTCGCAGCAACGCCCGCTGCTTTTCGCCGATGGCCCGCCAGTCGAAGTTGCGGACCGCGTGAGCGTAAGCGGCCCGGGCCACCTGCGCGCGCCGCTGCGAATCGGCAAGCAAGGTGGCGACCCCGGCGGCGAAGGCCTCGGGCGTGTCCCCGACCCACACGCTGTGGCCGTGCGTCAAACCGAGACCGGCGCAGCCCGATTGCGTGGATACCACCGCGCGCTGCATGGCCATCGCCTCCAGCACCTTTACGTTGGTGCCGGCGGAGACGGTGGTGGGCACCAGCACCAGATTGGCGTCCACGTAGAGCGGGCGCACGTCGGCCACGAATCCCAGCATGCGGATGCGCGGGTCTGGCGAAGGCTCGGGCGAGTCGGCGAAGGCGCGCCAGTAGGTGAGATGGTCGGGGCCGCACACCACGGTGAGCTCCATCCGCGGGAATTTGTCGCGCAGCAAGGGCCATACGCGCTCGGTAAAGAAGCGATAGGCCGACACGTTGGGGAAGTGGCGAAACGAGCCGATGAATAAGAGCCGTTGACCGGGCTGCTCGGGTTGCGGCTGAAAACGCTCCAAGTCCACGCCGTTTTCGATGACGGCGGATGGCACGCTGCGGCCCAGCAGAGCGGCGTCTTTCGGCGACATCACCACCACGCGACGGTAGCGGCCGGCGGCGCGCATTTCGTAGCGGCGCCAGCGGACGAAATCCCACCATGCCGCGAGGGTGCGCTCGCGGCGCGCAATCTGGCCCAGGAGATCGAAGGTGACATCGTGCTCCACCAGGATGTTGCCGCCGTGCGCGGCCAGGTGCGTGTATTCCACCTGCAGCAACTCAAAACCGAAGGCTTGGCTCTCTTCGGCGATGGCTTTGTCCATGGCCGGCGACAGAAACTCGTGTACCTCGGGAGGCGCCAGGGTCGACCAGCGCGGTTCCCGGTACCGGCGCTTGCGCACCAGCACGAGGCGCGCGCAAAACTCCAGCAACGGGGCGGTATCCGGGTCTTCCGCGCCGTCCGTGAACGCGAATAGTTCCACGTCGAACTCGCGCGCGATCTCGCGCAGGAGGTGGTAAATGCGGACCGCGCCCCCGTGCGCCAGGGGATACGGAAAATAGGGTGAGAGCACGGCCACGCGGCGGCGATCCGGAGAGCAGGCGCGGCCTTCGAGCACGCGATATCCCTGCGGCGTAACCGTATGCTCGCGCTTGGGCCAAGGCCACCACCAGGGACGCAGATAAATGCGATCGAGCGGCACACCGCGCCAGAAGAGGAACGAGGCCAAATCGAACCGCAGATGGTGACGCTCCAGGCGCGAGTTGTAGGCCAGGATTTTACCCGGCGCCAGGCGATACGCGGCGCGGCGCAGCGCACTCGATTGGCCGAGCATCACGGGCGCGAGGCCGATGCGGTATTGCCGCAGCTCGACGCGCAGTCTCGGCAAGTTCTCTTCCGTCGCCACGAAATGGCGCCTGTCGGGCACCAGGCTGCGGACTTCGTCGGCCATGCGCCGGCACAATGCCCGATCGCCACTGCAGAAGGTGACCACCACGGCATCGGGATCTTTGCCCAGGAGCCGAAAGATCCACTGCTTTAGACGCTGCTTCAGGCTCTGCTTCACTGGGCCGACCTCGATCCCCACAACGTTGCGCAGGCGGCCATCGGTGTGAGCGCCGCGATGGCCGTGACAGGGCCGTAGCCGTGGCGATCGATGATGGCGCCAAACAGCGGCGAAATCACCAGTTGGATGGCGCCATAAGAAGCCACCAGCATGGAGACGGCGAAGGCCGCGCGCGCACCCCCGAAGATATCGAGCGGCAGCGTGTACGTGTTGACGCTGAAGGCCGACACCGCGAAGATGCTGAGCGAAATTCCGGTCGAGGCCCAGGCCGCCGTGGGGGCGTACGGGATCGCGGCCGTGGCCAGCGAGAGCAGCGCAGCCGCGAAGCACACCCGAAAACGCGCCGCCGGCGCCCTCAACCCGCGACCCATCAGGCGCAGGGAAAGCCAACCTCCTGCGAATCCGCCGCCCATCGCAACCAGCGGCGGAATCCATGCGTACCACGCAGCCTGCGCCACCGTGAGATGGTGCATGTCCACCAGATACTGCGTGGTCCAGTTGGTCCACAGCGAGTAGCCCACCATAGAGAGCGCGTTGGCGGCCACGAAGCTCCACAAGCGACGGTCGCGCAGGAGTTCGCCATGGCCCAGCACCATGCTGGCTTTGGGCGTTGGCGCAGAGTGGCGGGCCGCCCAATTCCATACTGGGATCCACAAAAACCCGAGGACGCCGGTGAGCACGAACGCCATTCGCCATCCGTATCGCACGGCGATCCAGGTGGCCACGGGCGGCGCGAGAATGGCGCCCAGGCTCACGCCGGCCTGGTTGATGGCGTTGCCCATGGCGCGTTCGGGCGGCCGCAGATACGTGTGGATGGCCTTGCCCGCCGACGGAATGCCGCCGGCTTCGGCCACTCCCAGCACCGCGCGGCAGCCCACCAAGCCGCCGAGTCCCGTAGTGAATCCAGTGACGATGCCGGCGCCCGACCACAAGCCTACGGCCAGGCTGATGCCGCGGTTGAGACCGACGCGGTCGATAAACATGCCGGCGAATGGCGCGCTGGCCGCGTAGGTAATGGAGAAGGCGCCCAGAATCCAACCGTACTGCTCGCGTGAGAGGTGGAAATCGGCGCGCAGCAACGGCGCCAGAGTGGCAAGCGACTGGCGGTCGAGGTAGTTGATCGCGGAGGAGAGCACGAAGACGGCGAGGATCCACCAGCGGTAGCGGACCGCGCCGATGGTTGTCGTCACTGGAACTCGATGGTTGCCACTTCACCCGCGGTTGCCAGGCGGGTATCGGCCTTGGGGAAATATCCGATGGTTACGTGGCGCGGCTTCTGGACGCCACATCCCAGTTGCGCCTGGTTGGCGCCCGAGATGACGATCTTGCCCGGGTCGGTGACCAGCAACTTCACGGTCTTGTGGTCCACGCTTTCCACCACCAGGCGCGCCTGCTTGCCGAGGCAATCCACCTGCTTGAGGTTGCCGATGATTTTGCCCGTGGGCTGGGGGCCATCCCACCAGGGAACGGCGTCAGTGGCGGGCTTGGTGTCGCCGTTGTACTTGGCCTCGACTTCGTGCAGGTGGGCGCGGGCCTGGTCCTTGAGCCTTTCGATCTCGCGGGCTTCCTCCGCGGCCTGGCGTTGCTTCTCCGCGGCCTCGTAATCCAGGCGCTGGCCTTCGATGGCCAATCGCGCCTGCCGCATGCGCTCGCGTTGCGCCGGATCGGTGGCGGCCTGCTCGGCCTCGCGCCAGGCTTTGGCCGCCTCGGTGAAATTATGATCGGCCAGGTAGCATTCCGCCAGCGCCTGCCAGTAAGAAGCGTTGCGCGGATCGTGTTCGGCCGCGGCCTTCCAGTGCGCCAGGCGTTTTTGCGGGTCGGTATCGCGCTGGGCCATCATGGCGAAAGGCTCGTCGAGCTTGGGGTTGATGGCGGCGGCGCGAAGCAGCGCTTTGTCGGCCTTTTCGTCGTCGGATTCCAGGCGGGCGTACTCGAGGTAGCAGCGCGCGCTGGTGGAACCGGCCTCCATGGCAGCGGCGAAATAGCCGCGCGCCTCGTCGTTACGATGCTCGCGCAGCGCCAGAAGCCCGAGACCCTCTTCGGATTCCGCGACTTTTAGATGATCGTTGAGCAGGCTGCGGTATTCGCCGGCCGATTGCTCGCCGGCCAACAGATCGGCGCGCGCCAGGCGCATATCGGTATCGGAGATGGGCCTCTCATGGAAATCGGTGGGAGCCATGGGCAGGCTGGAAATCGTACCCGTCTGAAAGTTGCCGGCGGCGAAGTGACGCTTGGCCAGCGCCTCCACCTCGGCGGCCGATTTACCGAAGGCATTTTGATAAGCGGCATCCTCGTCCACGCCTTTGCGCAGGTTGTAGAGCAGGATGCGCAGTTTGCCGAAATACTCCGGCGCAACGACGAGCAGATGGATGCGGGCCCAGTCGAGATCCGGCTGCGCGGGCGGCGCGCCGACGGTAATGCGTATACCGTTCACCTGGAACGTGGAGAAAAATTCCACCAGCCCGTGCTCGAACGCTGCCGGCATTCGGTTGGTATTGGAATTTAGAAGCAGGCGGGTAAGTTCGCCGAACACCTCGGGCGGCACGGGCGTTTTGTCGGCGAGGACGATGGCATAGCGGTCGCGGCCCATGGTGAGGGCTGACTGCGAGGTCCAGCCCTTGGAATTCCGGAAGACGAGGATGCGGATGGGCTGGGGCGTTTCGAGGTCCGGTTCGCCGACGATGGTGCCGAGCGAATGGCGGAACTCTTCGAAACGGACCATGGTTTCCTGGCCGGCCTTTTCGCCGGCATCGGTAAGGACCTCGAAGGGTCCCGACGTGTAGCGCGCCCAATGGTCGGCCGCCACGAGGGAGGGGGCGAGCGAAATCCAGCAGAGGAGGAGGGCGCGGCGCATGCCACTTTTATTATGGCGCGGATTGCGGTGGTCGGCCGGCGGGCGGTTTTGGTAGAATGAAGGCACCCGTGGCGCTATCGTCTAACGGTTAGGACGGAGCCCTCTCAAGGCTTAAATACGGGTTCGATTCCCGTTAGCGCTACCATGTTTTCATAAACTTACGGACTTTTGCCGACCACCGCCGACCACCAGAAAGGTCCAGCTACTAAGGAATTCGTAGAGTGCGGCTTTTCTAGCACGCGTGGTTCCGGCGGCCAGTTGGCCCGCAAAGAGCAAAAAAAGCCCACCCCGAAGGGTGGGCTGGCGCTCCAAAGGATCGGGCTGCGCCGAAGAGCCTACTGCACCGCCTTCACCGGCGGATTCGCCGCCCGCGCCAGCTTCTGATACTCCTCCCACTTCTTGGTTGCGTCGTCGTCCTGCCCGTGAATCGCGTGCGCATATATCTCGCTCGTCGTCCGAATGCTGCTGTGGCCCAACCGCGCCGAGACCGCCGTCAGAGGAACACCGGCGTCGAGCATCTGCGACGCCAGAGTGTGGCGCAGCAGGTGAAGTGCGCCGCCCTTGGGGCGTGGGATTTTCAGCCTCTTGAACAGCGCGGACACGGTAGCGCTGATGCTGTCGGGCCGCAGCGGAGCGCCGGTGGGATCGCAGAACACGAGATCGAGGTCGGTGCGGTAGGTCTCGATGAACTGCTGGCGGAATTCGTTCTGGCGCTTGCGGTGTTCTTCGAGCTTCACGAGCGTCTCTTCGGGTATTCCGACGGTCCGTTCCTGCTCATCATCTTCATGGCCCTTCACGGCCTTGAAGATCAGGCCCTCCTCCTTCGTCTGTGACAGCGAACGTGAGATCGTCGCGCGGCCGTTGCGGAGGTCGCTCCAGCGTAGCGCCAGGACCTCGCCGCGGCGCGCGCCCAGCGCCACCGCCATCTCCATGATCATCGCCATGCACCAAGGCCCGGACGCGGCGCCGATCAGCGTGTCTACCTGCGACGTGGTCATTCCGACACCCTTCGGCTTTCGGGGTACGGGCGGGCTCGAACCCAACACCGGATTCTTGTCCACAAGATCCGACGCGAGCGCGTATTTGAACGCGCTGCTCAGGACGCCCGCGATATTGCGGACCGTTTTGCGGCTGAGTGGGCGCGGCGCTTTCGTCTTCCGGTGGTGGCCACCGGACGCGAGCAGGCGGTTCCACTCACGGCTAAGATGCATCGGCCTGATGTCCGGCAACGCCATCTTGAGCAGCGCGGGATCGAGCATCGCAGCTTGCTCGTGATAGCGCTGTCTGGTCTTCGGCGCGAGCTTCACATCGACGTGCTGCGCGAACCACTCCTGCAGGAGCGAGTCGAGCGTCTTCGGCAAGGCGGCGACCACCGGGCTGCCGGCGGCGGCGCGCTCGGACTTCTCTTCTTCCGTTTTGCGCCGTGCGTTCTCGGCGTCGATTGCGGCTTGCCTGGTCGAGAAGCCGTACTCCCGGTTCATGCGACGCTCGCCGCGGGTGCTGCCTTCGGCGTCGTACTTGTACTCCCACGTCGTCTTCCCGTTTCGTTTTCGTTTGTGAACGGACATATCAGGTGACACTTACCTCGCCGCACTCGTTGCTTCCAGCGCGGGAACCAGATGCTGTTGTTGATCTGGCCGCAAGAAGTACAGCGGGTGCACTACGCCAAGAGTAGTCGCGCCACGCTGTAGCAATTGCGACGTGCCGGGGCAGCGCTTAGCGGGCAAAGGAGATCGCGCGGCGCAAATGCATTGACAGGAATTCGGCTTCGCGCCGCACGTCGATAAGTACTTGCAGCACAGCGGATTGCACGCGACGGTGCATAACTCGAAAATCCGACGCTCGAAGGAACGGTAGGTGAAAATATTTTTTGTGCGCCTAAGATTCGGACCTCCTGCGTTATCTGAATCATGCAGTGATTTGATTGTCTTAGCTGGCGAGAACATGCGGGCCTATAAGCATGTCATTCGGACCTGACTTACTAAGTGCGGATCTTGCAATGATTGCGAAACTGGCGTACTTTCAGAGCTAAATTGCATGGAACCGAACTATTCAGAGAACCCTGAAACGATGCTGGCCGCGAATGTGAGCCAAAGGCCGACGCGGAGGAAGCCCGCGACAATGTCGATAGACGAGATTGCCAGGACACTGAAGATCGGCCGTCTAAAGGCGTACCGTCTGCTCGAAGCGGGTGTGATTCCAGGTGTGCGACTTGGATCGAGAACCCGCTGGCTGGTCAGCCGCTGCGCGTTCACAAAGTGGCTTGAGTCGGCTGGCAGCAAGGTGGCGTAGATGGCCACCACCACCGCCGCGCCGCCCACCCCGCCCGCGGATCGCGGATCGCCGAACGGGTTCGTGGCGGTGCCGCGAACGCTGGCCGAGAGGCTGGCGTATTTGCGGGAGGACGCCGCGCGAATCTTGGCACGGCCCGTGGCGTTCCTAGCCGAAGAAATCGCCTGGGCCGAAGATATGCTGCGCGCCGGGACGGCCGATAGAGAGGATGCGCGATGAGTATCACGCCGGCCACACCGACCGTGGGTAGCGACCGCGACCTCGCCACGCTCGCCGACGCCATCAACGCTGAACACGTCGCAGTATGCGATGCCATCGCGGCTGGCCTGGCTCACGCCCGGCGCGCTGGTGAAATGCTGGCGCAGGCCAAAGCCCAGGTGCCGCACGGCGAGTGGTTGCCCTGGCTGGAGCGCAACGTCCGTTTCTCCGCGCGGACGGCGCAGGGTTACATTCGCGTCGCCAGCCGGTGGTGCGAGATCGAGCCAAATACGCAACGCGTTGCGCATTTGTCGTACCGCGAGGCACTGGCACTGCTGGCCGAACCGGAACCGCCAGATACGCGCTTGATCCCTCGTGACGGCCACGCGCTGGGTGCGTGGGACGGACACGGCCGGACGGTGTCGATCAACCCGTCCACGTCTCGCGGCTTCTACTTCGTCACCTTGTTCGATCTCGATAGCGGCATCGTCGACGGATCGGAGCGTCCGGTTCGCACCGACTACATTGAGGCCTCTTTGGCGCTCCTTAACCCGGCGGATCGAGTTTGGTATAGGCGTCTCGACTGGAGAGAGATTCCGTTCGCAAGCCATTCACGCAACCCATGGCTGAATCCAGAGTTGCTTGCGCCCGCCGATCCGCCCGCCGGGAGCGCGGAGGCGCCATGACGACGGACTTGCAGGCGATCATCGACCGGCACCCTGCCCTCGCGGCGCTGCGGGAGGCGCTAGCCGCCGAAATCGGCACGCCTAACAGCACGGTGGCCACGCGGGAGGCGCTGAACGCCCTGACCATAGTGACGGCGCGCTGTTACAGCCTCGTTTGCAAGGGAGACGAACGATACCACATTCTCTCTCCGGCAATGCATCGCTTGTGGGCTGGCGGCGAGAAGCTCGTCTGCGCTGAGGCCACGGCCGCTGCCACGGTCACCAGCAACCACGCTCTCTCGGACGCGGGGCGGAACAGCGCCGCCATCGACGTGGCTGGCTGCCCATCGAGTTTTTCAGCCAACCAGGGCACGCAATGGCGTGTTTCGGCGTGTTGTGTCGGGGCTGCGGCTTCGTCTCGTCGCACGCGGTGAACCCGAAGGCCTAAGATCGACGCACCATCGCCCTTTTCTGGCATCCCTCGCCGGAAACCGCTTATTGCACGGCTTTCACGGGCGGATTCGCCAGCCGGGCCAACCTCTGGTATTCCTCCCACTTCTTCGTCGCGGCGTCGTCCTGGCCGTGGATCGCGTGCGCATATATCTCGCTCGTCGTCCGAATGCTGCTGTGGCCCAACCGCGCCGAGACCGCCGTCAGAGGAACACCGGCGTCGAGCATCTGCGACGCCAGAGTGTGGCGCAGCAGGTGAAGTGCGCCGCCCTTGGGGCGTGGGATTTTCAGCCTCTTGAACAGCGCGGACACGGTAGCGCTGATGCTGTCGGGCCGCAGCGGAGCGCCGGTGGGATCGCAGAACACGAGATCGAGGTCGGTGCGGTAGGTCTCGATGAACTGCTGGCGGAATTCGTTCTGGCGCTTGCGGTGTTCTTCGAGCTTCACGAGCGTCTCTTCGGGTATTCCGACGGTCCGTTCCTGCTCATCATCTTCATGGCCCTTCACGGCCTTGAAGATCAGGCCCTCCTCCTTCGTCTGTGACAGCGAACGTGAGATCGTCGCGCGGCCGTTGCGGAGGTCGCTCCAGCGTAGCGCCAGGACCTCGCCGCGGCGCGCGCCCAGCGCCACCGCCATCTCCATGATCATCGCCATGCACCAAGGCCCGGACGCGGCGCCGATCAGCGTGTCTACCTGCGACGTGGTCATTCCGACACCCTTCGGCTTTCGGGGTACGGGCGGGCTCGAACCCAACACCGGATTCTTGTCCACAAGATCCGACGCGAGCGCGTATTTGAACGCGCTGCTCAGGACGCCCGCGATATTGCGGACCGTTTTGCGGCTGAGTGGGCGCGGCGCTTTCGTCTTCCGGTGGTGGCCACCGGACGCGAGCAGGCGGTTCCACTCACGGCTAAGATGCATCGGCCTGATGTCCGGCAACGCCATCTTGAGCAGCGCGGGATCGAGCATCGCAGCTTGCTCGTGATAGCGCTGTCTGGTCTTCGGCGCGAGCTTCACATCGACGTGCTGCGCGAACCACTCCTGCAGGAGCGAGTCGAGCGTCTTCGGCAAGGCGGCGACCACCGGGCTGCCGGCGGCGGCGCGCTCGGACTTCTCTTCTTCCGTTTTGCGCCGTGCGTTCTCGGCGTCGATTGCGGCTTGCCTGGTCGAGAAGCCGTACTCCCGGTTCATGCGACGCTCGCCGCGGGTGCTGCCTTCGGCGTCGTACTTGTACTCCCACGTCGTCTTCCCGTTTCGTTTTCGTTTGTGAACGGACATATCAGGTGACACTTACCTCGCCGCACTCGTTGCTTCCAGCGCGGGAACCAGATGCTGTTGTTGATCTGGCCGCAAGAAGTACAGCGGGTGCACTACGCCAAGAGTAGTCGCGCCACGCTGTAGCAATTGCGACGTGCCGGGGCAGCGCTTAGCGGGCAAAGGAGATCGCGCGGCGCAAATGCATTGACAGGAATTCGGCTTCGCGCCGCACGTCGATAAGTACTTGCAGCACAGCGGATTGCACGCGACGGTGCATAACTCGAAAATCCGACGCTCGAAGGAACGGTAGGTGAAAATATTTTTTGTGCGCCTAAGATTCGGACCTCCTGCGTTATCTGAATCATGCAGTGATTTGATTGTCTTAGCTGGCGAGAACATGCGGGCCTATAAGCATGTCATTCGGACCTGACTTACTAAGTGCGGATCTTGCAATGATTGCGAAACTGGCGTACTTTCAGAGCTAAATTGCATGGAACCGAACTATTCAGAGAACCCTGAAACGATGCTGGCCGCGAATGTGAGCCAAAGGCCGACGCGGAGGAAGCCCGCGACAATGTCGATAGACGAGATTGCCAGGACACTGAAGATCGGCCGTCTAAAGGCGTACCGTCTGCTCGAAGCGGGTGTGATTCCAGGTGTGCGACTTGGATCGAGAACCCGCTGGCTGGTCAGCCGCTGCGCGTTCACAAAGTGGCTTGAGTCGGCTGGCAGCAAGGTGGCGTAGATGGCCACCACCACCGCCGCGCCGCCCACCCCGCCCGCGGATCGCGGATCGCCGAACGGGTTCGTGGCGGTGCCGCGAACGCTGGCCGAGAGGCTGGCGTATTTGCGGGAGGACGCCGCGCGAATCTTGGCACGGCCCGTGGCGTTCCTAGCCGAAGAAATCGCCTGGGCCGAAGATATGCTGCGCGCCGGGACGGCCGATAGAGAGGATGCGCGATGAGTATCACGCCGGCCACACCGACCGTGGGTAGCGACCGCGACCTCGCCACGCTCGCCGACGCCATCAACGCTGAACACGTCGCAGTATGCGATGCCATCGCGGCTGGCCTGGCTCACGCCCGGCGCGCTGGTGAAATGCTGGCGCAGGCCAAAGCCCAGGTGCCGCACGGCGAGTGGTTGCCCTGGCTGGAGCGCAACGTCCGTTTCTCCGCGCGGACGGCGCAGGGTTACATTCGCGTCGCCAGCCGGTGGTGCGAGATCGAGCCAAATACGCAACGCGTTGCGCATTTGTCGTACCGCGAGGCACTGGCACTGCTGGCCGAACCGGAACCGCCAGATACGCGCTTGATCCCTCGTGACGGCCACGCGCTGGGTGCGTGGGACGGACACGGCCGGACGGTGTCGATCAACCCGTCCACGTCTCGCGGCTTCTACTTCGTCACCTTGTTCGATCTCGATAGCGGCATCGTCGACGGATCGGAGCGTCCGGTTCGCACCGACTACATTGAGGCCTCTTTGGCGCTCCTTAACCCGGCGGATCGAGTTTGGTATAGGCGTCTCGACTGGAGAGAGATTCCGTTCGCAAGCCATTCACGCAACCCATGGCTGAATCCAGAGTTGCTTGCGCCCGCCGATCCGCCCGCCGGGAGCGCGGAGGCGCCATGACGACGGACTTGCAGGCGATCATCGACCGGCACCCTGCCCTCGCGGCGCTGCGGGAGGCGCTAGCCGCCGAAATCGGCACGCCTAACAGCACGGTGGCCACGCGGGAGGCGCTGAACGCCCTGACCATAGTGACGGCGCGCTGTTACAGCCTCGTTTGCAAGGGAGACGAACGATACCACATTCTCTCTCCGGCAATGCATCGCTTGTGGGCTGGCGGCGAGAAGCTCGTCTGCGCTGAGGCCACGGCCGCTGCCACGGTCACCAGCAACCACGCTCTCTCGGACGCGGGGCGGAACAGCGCCGCCATCGACGTGGCTGGCTTCCTGCACGACACGCTCAAGATCCCGGCTGGCACCGTGCCGAGCTCGATCATCAGGACGTCCACTCCGGGCGACGTCGCAAGGATCGATGACTACGACTACTACGGTGCCATTACCCAAGAGCTTGTGGCTCAACGCTGGGCCCGGCCGGACATCAGACGGCCCCAGGCTTATCTTCGCAAGGCACTCCTTCAGGAGGCGCATCGTTACTACGCCGGCAAGTTGCGAGAGCAGCGTCTCTTCGACGGTATCGGGCCTGCCCTCCGCATGCCGGCTCCCGGCGAGTTCCGGCCGGACCACGTCGTCGTGCCCTTCGATCTGGAACGCGGCCTGGCGGTACTGCGCGCGGCCGGGCTGCCCGAGGATGTAGCCACGTTGCTCGCGGAGCGTTACCTCCGGCACCAACGGCGCGGCGATGTTGGTGTGGATTTCGAGGCGGCGCAGGAACTGGGTTGGAGCCCGAAGCGGTTGGACCGGGTGCAGGCCGCTCTGCGGCACGATTGGGGTGCCCGCGTAAGGGACTGGTTCATACGCGGCAGTTACCGTCCCCGAAAAAAGATTGAAAATCGCGTCGGCGGCAAGGCCGAAAATCCTCCCTTAGATACATAGAGGCCAGAACCAGATGGATCACATCGAGATCGCAATCGTTTTGCGCGTCGGTCCAGGTGGCATCCCGCTTATCCTGGCGCGAATCCAGAATCACCGGTTGCTTCGTGATGCCCTTGGTCAAGCCATTACCGCTGCCGAACATCGCGCCGACCATGGCGGTGGCGACCCCTTCGATGCGGTTGCCGCTCAGCAAGAAGTGGAAATCCTCCGCGGCCTGCTCATCCACATTGGCGAGACGGCCTCGCTGGTCATGTGAACAAGAACAAAGAAAAGCCCGGAACGCCGTGGGAAGCGCGCCGGGCTCAATTTCAAAGGAGTGTCATGCCTATTGTAGAGAGCTTCACATCACAAAGCAATCAGCCGGACGGCGATGTGATGTGCATTTTGCCGCCGTCCATCCTGCGCGA
>Ga0326727_10000374_pt1 | contig 185964 bp, 145 predicted proteins | sample MB2enrmetagenome_FD_207643 | JGI IMG/M metagenome (GOLD analysis project Ga0326727, IMG submission 207643) | Lab enriched peat soil microbial communities from McLean, Ithaca, NY, United States - MB29MY | ecosystem: Environmental > Terrestrial > Soil > Wetlands > Peat | place: USA: New York... | reverse complement strand
CGGGAGTGAAGATGGCTGCGATAGTGCAGCTCTTCCCGGCTCCGAGTTTGGCTGGACATTCATGTTCGAGGCTGAACTGGGACGCATCTCCCGTGGTGACGGAGAACGTAATGGGACCGATCTCCACTGGGTTAACGCCCTGGTTTTCCAGGGTCACAACCCTCTTTGCATGGTGGCCTAAATGGATCTTGCCGAAGTTGAGGCTGGCTGGAGAGACGCTCACTCCCGCTGGGGCGAGCTTGAAGACCACGCCGCAGCCTCCCTCTCCTTGGCAGAATGCGCCCTGGTTGCCTCCCCCTGATGCAGTGCCGTAAAGGTTGCCCGCGGCATCTTCGATAACCCCCGCCAAGGGTTCAGCGCCGTCCGCAGTGCCAGTAAAACTGTACAGCACGGTTTCATTTCCACTGGTATCGAGCTTGAAGACAACGCCGCAGAAGGAATCACATGGGGGGCCCGCAAGGCCGCCGAACCAAGTGGTGCCGTAGAGGTTGCCCGCAGCGTCCTGGATCACACCAGCGTAGGGAGTTCCGCCGTCCGTTCCTTCGGTGAAGGCGTGGAGCACGGTCTCAGTCCAAGCGCCACTCAGTTGTGCCGGAGGTGCAAGCTTGAACACTACGCCGCAACCGGGGCCAAATACGGCGTTGCAGCTAGAGTCGCCGCCGACGAGGGTGGTGCCGTAGAGATTACCCGCAGCGTCCAGAATCACGCTCGCCTGGGGTTGTCCGCCGTCCGTTCCGCCTGTGAAGCTGTAGAGCACGGTCTCAGTCCAAACGCCACCCTGCTGTGCCGGAGGCGCGAGCTTGAACACCGTCCCCTGGTTAGCGCCGCCGCTGGAGGTGGTGCCGTAGAGGTTGCCCGCTGCGTCCTGGGTGAGACCAGCTTCGGGATACGCCCCGTCCGTACAGTTGCCATACCCGGCCGGGCAGAAGCTGTATAGCACGGTCTCGTTGCCTTTTCGGTCCAGCTTGTACACCACTCCGCAGCCGCCGTAGCCACTACAGCCTTCGCCGCCCCCGTACGTAGTGCCATAGAGGTTGCCCGCAGCGTCCCGGATCGGACCAGCAAAGGGCACCTGCCCGTCTGTGCAGTTCGGTTGAGAGCAGAAGGTGTAGAGAACGGTGTGAGTCCATGCGTCCCCGGTTTGTGCCGGAGGTGCGAGCTTGAACACTGTTCCGACAGGGCCGGCGCCGAAGATGCCGGAGACGCCGTAGAGGTTGCCGTCATCGTCCCGGATTAAACCAGAGGGGTTTGTCTCATCCGCTCCCCCCGTGAAGGTGTAGAGCACAGTCTCTGCGCCGCTCCGGTCCAGCTTGAACACCACTCCGCAGCCGGGGTTACCAAAAACGCTGCAGCCAGAGTCGTCGCCACCGTAGACAGTGGTGCCGTAGAGATTTCCTTCACCGTCCCGAATCAGGCCCGCTTCGGGGAGTAACCCGTCCGCCAATCCGGTAAACGTGTAGAGTACAGTTTCCTGTTCCTGAACAATCGGCCCCAATGTGGCGGGTTGGCTTTGGGCTGGTTTTGTTTGGTTGAGAGTTGCCGCGTCGGCGATGTTGGCGCCGGTGTAGCCGGCTGGAATCGCAGACAGATCGAACTGAATGTAGGCCGTCTGCGAGGAGCTTTCGACGTTTAGGGTTGCTGCCGCTCCGAAATTTGAGGTTGGAGTAGCAGTGTTGGTGAAGGCGTCGGCGCTGGGAGTCAGTTGGCTGTAGGCCCCGGTACACGCCACCAGAATCAAAGACAGACCCAAAGCTAAGCGCAACTGAGTTTTCAGATTTTTCATAATTCTCTCCAAGTGTGTTTTCGTTTACTTATCGCTCTTTCTTTCTTTGTCTCGATCCCCTACGCAGCACGACGCAACAGCCGGGTGACCCCCACCCTAACGTCGAAAAGCACGACGCTAGGGTGGCGCGCCGGCTGTCGTTTATTGCTCTTGCCCAGCCGCTGTGATGGGTACCTCGATCGGGCTGCCTGGAGCGCTGGTCACGATGTTCAGCGTGGCTGCGTCCGCGCCTACGGCATCGGGAGTGAAGATGGCTGCGATAGTGCAGCTCTTCCCGGCTCCGAGTTTGGCTGGACATTCATGTTCGAGGCTGAACTGGGACGCATCTCCCGTGGTGACGGAGAACGTAATGGGACCGATCTCCACCGGGTCAATGCCCTGGTTTTCCAGGGTCACAACCTGCTTTGCCCGGTGGCCTAACCAGACGTTGCCGAAGTTGAGGCTAGTGGGGGAGACACTCGGCGCCACTGGGGCAAGCATGAACAGCACGCCCCCGCCCGATGTCCCGCCATACAAGGTGGTCCCGTAGAGGTGGCCCGCGGCGTCGCCGATCACGCCCGCTACAGGTTCGTATCCGTCAGCGAATGTGAAGCTGTACAGCACCGTCTGGTGGCCGGTGGGATCCAACTCGAAGACATCGCCCAGGCCTTGTCCGCCATATTGAGTCGTTCCGTAGAGATTGCCCTGTGAATCGAAAATCAGGGTCGAAGCCGAGCCGCCTAAGTCGGTAAAGGTGTATAAGACCGAGAAGTTTCCGGAGGAATCGATCTTGTACACCACGCCGGGATAGTCCAAGCTGGGCGGGCCGCCGGACCAAGTGGTCCCGTACAGGTTGCCGGCCGAGTCGAAGATGAGGCCTCCAATGGGGAAGCCCCCGTCGACCCCGAACGTGAACCCGTGCAGCACGGTTTCGTTACCAGACGGATCCAGCTTGTACACCGCGCCACAGCCGTAGACGCCACAACCTGAACCGCCGCCTTCGAACGTGGTCCCATAGATATTATTAGCCGAGTCCATGATCACGCCCGATCGGGGATACGCACCATCGAGACCGCTAAAGCTGTAGAGCACCGCCTCAGTCCAAGCGCCATCCGGTTGTGCCGGGGGTGCGAGCTTGAAAACCGCGCCCGCGCCCGATGTGCCGCCGTTGATGGTCGTGCCGTAAAGGTTCCCCGCCGAATCCATGATTACGCCGGCTATGGGGTAAGCTCCATCGGGTGCGCCGGTGAAGTTGTATAGCACCGTCTCAGTCCAAGCGCCGCCCGGTTGTGCCGGAGGTGCGAGCTTGAACACCACTCCGCACCCGGAAGAAGGTGCGCACGCAGGGCCGCTGAGATCGCCGCCATAGGCAGTAGTGCCGTAGAGGTTGCCAGCCGCGTCGGCGATCAGACCTCCTTGGGGGTCGCTTCCATCGGCCCCGCCCGTGAAGGCGTGCAGAACTGTCTGGTGCCCTCTGGTTCCCTGACTCGTCACGTGCACCTTGTAGACGACGCCCGCATTCCCCGCGCCGCCCGAGCTGGCAGTTCCGTAGAGGTTGCCAGCCGCGTCGCGGATCACACCAGCTTCGGGGTTGGCCCCATCAAGCGGGGGCGGAAAGGTGTATACGGCTGAGTACTGGCTGGCCGTGTCGACTTTGAACACCACGCCATAGCCCGATGCACCTCCAGGGCCGCCATCGGTGGTAGTCCCGTAGAGGTTGCCAGCCGCGTCGAGGATCACGCCGACGTAGGGGTTGCCCCCATCGGCGCCGTTCGTAAAGGCGTAGAGCACCGTCTCAGTCCAGGCGCCGCCCGGTTGCGTCGGAGGTGCGAGCTTGAACACCACGCCCGCGCCCGATGTGCCGCCACCGTAAGTAGTCCCGTAGAGGTTACCGGCCGCGTCTCGGATCACGGCGTTGGGGTCGCCCCCATCGGCTCCGCCCGTGAACGTGTACAGCACCGTCTCCTGGCCGGCTAAGTCCAGCTTGAACACCACGCCCGCGCCTGCGTACCCTACGCCTGAGCCGCCGTATTGGGTAGTCCCGTAGAGGTTGCCAGCTGCGTCTCGGATCACCCCGTTGGGGTCGCCTCCATCGGCTCCGCCCGTGAACGTGTACAACACCGTCTCCTGGCCGGCTAAGTCCAGCTCGAACACCACGCCCGCCCCCGATGCGCTGCCGCCGCCGGCAGTAGTCCCGTAGAGGTTGCCAGCCGCGTCGCGGATCACGGCGTTAGGGTAGCCCCCATCGGCTCCGCCCGTGAACGTGTACAGCACTGTCTCAGTCCAGACGCCGCCCGGTTGTGCCGGAGGCACGAGCTTGAACACCACGCCCGTGCCCGATGCGCCGCCGCCACCGGAAGCAGTCCCGTAGAGGTTGCCGGCTCCGTCGCGGATTACCCCTGCGACGGGGTAGCCCCCGTCGGCTCCGCCCGTGAAGGTGTACAGTACCGTCTCCTCCCCGGCCTTATCCACCATGAACACCACCCCCGCACCCGCGAACCCTACCGCTGAGCCGCCGCCGTAAGTAGTCCCGTAGAGGTTGCCGTCCCCGTCGCGGATCACTCCGTTGGTGAAGGCGCCACCATCGGCTCCGCCCGTAAAACTGTATAGCGCTGTCTCTTTGCCGGAAGCATTCACCCTGTACACGACGCCGGAGTTTGACGAGCCGCCGCCAAAGGTAGTCCCGTAGAGGTTACCGTCTGCGTCGCGGAACACACCAGAGTCTGGATTCCCCCCGTTCGGCATGGTTCCGAAAGAGTGCAGCACGATTTCCTGGTCCTGAGATTGTGCGGCTGAGGTCGCGATGGCTGCACGGTCAGTATTCTCATTCTTTTGCCACGCATAAGGCCGACGATTCAGCCGGTTGAAGGGTTTTCCTTGCGCGCCCGCGTGGGCGGTAAAGGCGGGATAAGGAGCGCCGCTGGGACGTCCTTGGTTGAGAGTTGCCGCGTCGCCTCTGGGGATAACTTGCCCGTAGGCGGCAGTGAACAAACCTAGTGTGGACAGCAAGAGTACCATTAACTGCGTCTTCAAGCCTTTCATGGTGTTCTCCAGTCTTCTCTTTGTATTTTTTGGGGCAATCTTGTACTGAAACTGGTTAGTCGTGATCTGGCGGACTGCTGAAGGTCCGCGCTCACATCAGAAGGCGGAAAGCGCGAGCGAAACGCCTCATCCGCCACAAAGAAATTTGCCGAGTCTGGGAGGTTAGGCGGCATCTTGCAGGAATTACAGGCGGTTGACGACGGGTGAGCCTTCGCATATGCTGGTGGCCTTCCCCGGAAAGGGCACCGGATCCTTATGCCCGACGATCAGGCAGGTCAGGTCACCGAGCTTCTGCAAGCGTGGAAGAATGGCGATCAGGATGCCCTACGCGCTCTCGTGCCGCTTGTCTACCAAGAGCTGCGCCGTCTCGCTCATTACCACCTGCAATCCGAGCGGACGGACCACACCCTGCAGAGCACGGCCCTGGTTCACGAGGCCTATCTCCGACTGCTGGGAGGCCAACCGGTCGAACTGGAGAATCGCGCACATTTCATCGCGGTTGCTTCCCGGCTGATGCGACAGATTCTCGTGGACTACGCCCGCAACCGCCGAGCCAATAAACGCGACGGGGGATGCAGAATTACGCTCGACGATCTAGCCAGCCTGCCCGTCAGTGGGGATGCCGAGCTTCTGGCGTTGGACAGTGCGCTGGACGAACTAGCGCGCATCGATGAGCGTCAGGTAAAGATCGTCGAGATGAAATTCTTCGGCGGGCTGTCGGCTCCGGAAATCTCCGAAGTGCTGGGCATCTCTCGCGCCACCATCGACCGCGACTGGGCCACCGCCCGCGTCTGGCTCCATCGCCAAATACAAAGGACGGCATAGCCGTAATGGTGAGATTATGACCGTCAAACGCTGGCAGGACGTCAAAGACCTGCTGCACCGGGCTATGCAACTTGCTCCCGAACAGCGCGCCTCGTTTCTCGATGAAGCCTGCTCCTCCGACACGGCGCTGCGCGCTGAGGTGGAGTCGCTTCTGCTGGCGGATGAAGGTGTGCGCTCCAGCTTTTTGCAAACCCCGCCGGCCGACGAACTGGACGCGGACTCGGACTGGATCGGTTCCTCCGTTGCGTTGCAGGCAGGACAGGTCTTTGCCGGACGTTTTCAACTGATCCGCAAGCTTGGCGAAGGCGGCATGGGCCAAGTCTGGCTGGCCGATCAGACTTCTCCGGTGCGGCGACAAGTTGCGCTCAAGCTAATCAAGGCGGGAATGTACGACGAGGCTGTCGTGCAGCGTTTCCAATCGGAGCGGCAATCGCTCGCGATCATGGATCATCCCGCCATCGCCAAAGTGTTCGACGCAGGGGCGACGCCGCAGGGCCAACCCTATTTCGTGATGGAGTACGTGCCCGGCCTGCCGATCGCCGAATATTGCGATCAAAACAAACTCAAGATCAGGGACCGCCTTGCACTCTTCATACAAGCCTGCGAAGGAGTGCAGCACGCGCATCAGAAAGCGATCATCCATCGCGATCTGAAACCGGCGAATATTCTTGTGGTGGAAGTGGACGGCAAACCAGTGCCCCGGATCATCGACTTCGGGCTGGCCAAGGCGACTTCGCCTCGGACTGAGGGCGAAAGCATCTGCACACAGTTGGGACATTTTGTCGGTACGCCGGGATATATGAGTCCCGAGCAGGCCGATCCCGATGTGCATGACATCGACACCCGCACCGACGTGTACTCGCTGGGAGTGGTTCTCTATGTGCTGCTGACGGGATCGCGACCGTTCGACGCGAAGCCTGGACAGAAGCAGCCGCTCGACGAGTTACTAAGAAAGTTACGCGAAGAGGATCCGCCGAGTCCGAGTAATAAGGTCAGCGGTGATCGGGGTACATCAAGCGCGACCGCCGAAGCGCGCGGCACCGAGCCCAGGCAACTGGCGAGCCTGCTTCGTGGCGATCTCGACTGGATCACGCTGAAGGCGCTGGAAAAGGATCGCGCCCGCCGCTACAGCGCGCCTTCAAGGTTGGCCGCCGATATTCGACGCTATCTGAACCTTGAGGCCATCGTGGCGCGTCCGGCGAGTGCCGGCTATAGATTTCAAAAGTATACCCAGCGGCACCGTGTCGCCGTAGGTGTGGCTGCGGGGTTGGCCCTGCTGCTAGCGGCATTCTCCGTTTTACAGGCGCTGCAGTTGCGCCGGACTATCCGGGAGCGCGACCGAGCGAACCTCGAACGCGACCGCGCCACCCGCATCACCGATTTCATGACCAACATGTTCAAGGTGCCGGACCCCAGCGAAGCGCGCGGCAAAAGCGTTACCGCCAAGGAGATCCTCGACAAGGCCTCGAACGACATAGTGAAAGGCTTGCCGATGGACCCCGAGGTGCAATCGCAGATGATGCACGTCATGGCAGCCACGTACATGAACCTGGGGCTATACCCGAGGTCCCATGAATTGGCCAAGCGCGCCTTGGATGTTCGACTGAGCCTTCTCGGGCCCAAAGACCCGAAGACACTGGAGTCGATGTCTCTGTTGGGCTGGATTCTGGATCGCGAAGGGCATTATGCCGAGGCAGAGAAGATCGAGCGTCAAGCGCTAGCGGACGAGCGTCGCCTTTTCGACCCAGAAGACCCGCTTACACTCCAGACCACGAGTCGCCTGGCCGCCATCCTTGGGCACCAAGGCCTCTTCGATGAAACCGACCAACTGGCGCGCCAGGTGATAGGGTCCGCCACTCGCAAGCTGGGTCCGGCTAGCGAACAAGTGCTCAGTTCTAGACATGTTCTGGGCCATTCGCTCTGGCTCCAAGGCCGTTATGTCGAGTCTGAACGAGAGTTCCGCCAGTTACTCGATGTCGAGCGTAGCAGTTTGGGACCCGATCAGCCGGAAACCCTCAGATCGATGATGAGTCTGGCAGTGGACATCCGGGCGCAGGGTCGCGTGGCGGAAGCCGAGCACATGTACCGCGAGGTTTTAGCTGCCGACCAGCGCGTGCTTGGACTGGAACATCAAAATACGGCCCTCGCTATATTTAACCTTGCAGACCTCCTCAATGACGAGGGCAGCACCGCTGATGCCGAAAAGCTGTTCCGCGAGGCGCTGGCGGTTCAGTTGCGAGTGCTTGGGCCGGAAAACCCCTATACGCTGCTATCCAAATCCAACTTGGCAGACGTGCTTTTCGAGGAGGGCCAGCCCCACGAAGCAGCGAGATTGCACCGGGAATCGCTTGAGACCATGAGTCGCGCCCTAGGGCCTGAACATCCCCAAACCTTGCTATGCCAGGCCAGCCTTGCCAGAGATCTGATCGGCGAGGGGCGCTACACGGAGGCGGAGAAGATTGCCCGGAAGGCCTTCGAAGCAAACCTGCGCAATCTGGGTCCGCAGCGCGTCTTTACGATGTTTGCACTGCAGCAACTTGGCATCGCGCTTGCCTTGACGGATCGCTATGCCGACGCAAGAAAGCTGTTTAGGGATGTGATCGAGAGGCAAGGCAATATCCAGGGACATTGGGACGCCTTGCCTGTAGGGTATTACTTCGCCTGCGTGGCAGCGGCGTCCAACCACCCCGATGACGCGCTGCAATCTCTCCGTGAGGCGATCGACAACGGGTTTAAAGAAACTGATTACTTGATGAGCGAACCCGATCTGAAGAAGCTCCACTCCAACCCCAAATTTCAGCAACTCGTCGCCGACCTCAAACACCCGCCGCCCGCCAAAGATCAAAAAGTTCAAACTCAATAGCGGTCCCAGTCCAAACATTCGCTGAATCGAAAACGACGTTAGGACGCGCTCGCCTGAGCGCAATCGAGGCGGACGCCAAGGCCAGACGATATGTCGTCGTCGCACGCAAAGCGGCTTTCGCCCGCGGCTGAGTTTCCCACTCAAACCAGGGGAACAACGGACCGAATCATCCGAGGAGGATGAACGAAAAGAGAATTTGCATAAGTTTGCCATGTTTGTTCGCCCGTTTCTTGCCCCTCGAGGTTTTCGGGCTGGAAGTCAGCCTGCGGACTTAGAGTAATGTGGCGAAGGCGCTACTGGCTGTCGATGGAGGCGGCATGCAGTTTTACTTCGTAATGACTGCGAACTAATGCTGATTCCGACCGCTGAGGACGCGTAGTCCGTAAGGAAGTCAGGGTCATAGTAGGCATCGTCGGGCGCGGCTTCCAAGGCATAGATGCAATACGCTACATTGGCTAGACCGTGCAACACAAAGTGGCCATATTGGTCTGCGGTTGCGGTACGAGATAGATCGCCGCTGTAATTCCGCGCACTTTGTGGTAAAGCAATTACGACGGCTCCCGGTAGCGGTTGCTCACTCGAATCAAGTACAACACCGTCCATACTGGCTCCGTGAGAGTTCAAATGAACGATAAGATATTCGGCCCCTGGTATCTCCTTTCCGCGATAGGTCGCGCTTTGAACTTCTGCACCGTTGATGAAGAAATCACCCTTCGGAAGTTTTTCGACCGACACAACAAAAGGTCCGGGGAATGGAGGCTCGATTGTCGTACCGGTGTGCGTGTTGATTTCCCGGCGATCCGTAGCTAGTTCCTCTTCCGCGACCATAACGTTATCTTCGTTCGAGGCGAAAGCCGGATGCAGGGATATCACGATGTCGTTCGTCAGAACGGAGGGCGTATCAAGGTCCACTGAAACCGATAGCCGTGCATGGGTTGTCTGTGTTCCTAATAGAACCGAGACGGCGTTGAGTTCGTGATCTCCCACAGTGATCGACGTGCGACCTTCCAGGATTCCAGTCGCGCTCTGGCTGGTTGCGAGCACCTTGTAATCGCCCGTTAATACGCCTTTGAATTCAAAAGAGCCGTTCGACGTTTCTACCGTCAGCAGTTGAGTGTAAGGAACTCCTCCCCGCGGAATCAGGGACACATGAACGCTCGCTGCACTGTTGCCACCTACACTGCCACGGACCTTGACGGGTTTTCCCGGCACCAAAATAAACTTTATGGGCGTTTCCCCGCTTGGGGAAAGCCGAAATGGTAGCGCATCTTCAAACGAGGCGACATCGGGGTAGTACACGGGCGGGCAGACCACGTCCGCGATACGCGAATGGTAAGTGGCTACCGCAAAATAGCGTCCGGGATTCAGATCCCCCATGCGGTATTCGCCGCGCTCATCAGAAATCGCTTCGCGGGCAACGGCAGGCGGCGGCCTCCCGAATAATCTGACGCCGAACGAGTTTGCGGCGCGGAGCGCAAAAGCGAGCGGTGGAAATGACGGCGATAAAGCCGCCTTGGAAAACGCCTCGGCGTGCGCCTCCGGCGTTTCCCACATTCCCCCCGCTCCGGCTGCGGCGAAATTAAGATACGTCATTTAATGCGGGGTCCCAATACAAGCGCCTGACCTGGCAGGAAGGTCGGTCTAATGACAACTTCGAATACGACAAGCCCTGCAGGATCGACGCCACCCTCGTTCGGAATTGGACAGTTCCCGTTTGTAGTCGTCCTGGCAATCATTCTTTTTCTGCTTGGCCATAGCATGGTGAGTCATCGTTTCTTTCAAGGCGGCCGAGAACACCGGAACGGCTCCATCGGACAGCGGCAGAGACTGATGAAAGCCTTGGTCGAAGCCCTTGTGAAACCACAGGTTTGTTCTGTGAACAGTGCTGAGGCCAAACTGCCAAATCAGAATTTCGCTCTGGAAAAGGAAGATAAAACGATGAGCAATTGACAGCAGTCAGCTTAATGACAGTGCACACTCCTGGCCAGCAATGCCGATTCCTGGATCCGCACCGCTACCGAAGCCAGGTGACAGTGCTACATTCAACGCGATGCGTTCTGACATCGAAAAGGCAGTCCAACTCTTGCGACAGGGTGACGATACCGCCTTGGAGCAGGCTCTGGCTCTACTCCAAAATACCGTGTTCTCTTTCAGCATGCGTGTCTGCGGCCAGCGTGAGGACGCCGAGGACACTATGCAAGAGGTGCTCGTGAAGTCTGTTCCCTATCTGCCCAAGTTCGATAGTCCGAAGGCGCTCGCCGTGTGGCTTTATAAGGTCGCAAAAAACCGGTGCCTGATGAGCCGCCGCAGAAGCAAGTTCGCTCCGAAACAGGAGCTGTCTCTTGAAGAACTCATGCCGGATCGCAAAGAGCTGGAGACACTGAGTGCCGAGGGCAGCGTCAATCCGGAAATGTTCGCGATCCGAAGCGAAGAGGCGGAGCGGTTGCGCGAGGCAATTCAGAGACTGCCGGCGCAGTATCGCATAGTCCTGGTCCTGCGAGACATGGAAGGACTCGCGGACGACGAGGTAGCGGATATCACGGGCCTGCGCGCAGGAACGATTCGCGTGCGTCTGCACCGGGCGAGGCTGTTTGTTCGCAAAGAATTGACGAAGACACGGAAACCGCGCCGCGGACGGAGGATCGAACCTGTCGCTTCGCGGGCTGCGGCCATGGGGAAATTCAGACCTCCTCGTTGCAAGGCGATGTTCGCGGAACTCTCGAACTATTTGGACGAGCAGCTCGACGACTCCTTGTGTGAAGAAATAGAGAAGCACCTCGACGGCTGTGGTCCCTGCAAGGCATTTCTTGCGAGTTTGGAAGCCACGATCAACAATTGCCGGCGGTTGCCAAGTCAAGCGCCGGATCGCGCCACGGCCAGCAGGCTGCGAAGGGAACTGCTGCTGCAGTATGAGAGCGTCCTATCCAGCACAAATAGCTAGGAACGGTGTTAAGTCTCCAGTTGCACAATTAAGATATTGTTCGAAGTGAGGTTCTCTAGTTTAGGCTCGCGCCTATTTTTTCGAGGCCAAAGGACAAGTATTGACTCCGACCAGACTGTAGAGCGGACAAACTCCGAAGAGTGCGGTCGCCAAGGGCACGACGCCGATCAGCCCCAGCCACTTGGCAGTTCCATTGAGTACACATAGAAGGCTAAGCAAGCCAAGCCCGAGCACAACGCGAATACCCCGATCCAAGCCACCTACATTCGATTTCATAAGCTCCTCCTAAGTCGATCTGGAGCGAGCATAGACACCTCAAAATGCGTTGTCTGCAACCTAGGTTACAGATCGTGAGTGCCAGACGTGTTCTTCGGATAATTTCTTCAGAGCATCGGAGTTAAGGATTCGTATGTGCTCGCGGCCAAGGGCGACCCATTCTTGTTCCTCGAAGTTCTTCAGCAATCGACTCACGACGACTCTCACGCTCCCCAATTCATCCGCCAAGTTCTGGTGCGAGGCGTAAATCTCTGTCCCGTGTCTCAGCAGAAGTGCCGCCAAGCGCCGGTCCATCTTCCCAAAAGCAACCTCCTCGACCAGTTGCATCAGCTCGGTCAAGCGCTCTGCGGAGAGTCCGAATACCATTGTCCGAAAAAGGTCGTGCTCCCCCAGTAGCCGGTGAAAGTATGCGGGATCAACCAGCACAAGCTCGGTTTTTGTCTCAGCGATGCCGCGAGCCGGGTAGGTGGCTTTCCCCAGCAGACAACTGCTAGTCAACAAGCAAAGTCGACCCGGAGCAATTCGGTAAAGGACCATTTCGCGGCCTTCCGAGCTCACCTTGGTCAGGCGCACAGAACCGCTGAGCAGCAGCGGGAATGCCCGGCACGGGGCTTCGTCTTCGAACAGCGTAGCGCCAACAGGAACGGAGATATGCTGTTGCAGAGCCGGGAAAGCTTTTCCGCAGCGATTCCGTCAGACCCTGAATCACCGGGAATGCGATCAGCAGAGCCCTCTCAATGTCTATCGGGATCATTTCCCCGGATTCTAGCAGTCTGGCCCTCGCCTTTGGCACTCACGAAATTTCATGTAACAAATTCCGTCCGGCTGCATTTATTCGTGTGCTCCATCAGCAGAACCGACCAGGAGGCGAACATGATCACAGCGAAGGTTGAACTCACTCAACCACTTAAGCAGCAGCGCCAATTTGTGGCCCAGACCGGCAGCGGCCATCGCCTGCTATTGGATGATGCAGCCGGGGGCACCGGCCCCAAGCCGATCGAACTGGTTGCCGGAGGGCTGGCTGGCTGCACGGCTTTCGACGTCATCACGGTTCTCCGTCAGAAGTATCACCAGAAAGTTACGGGCTATGAGGTAAGGGTTGAGGCCGATCAAGCGGACCGTCCGCCGCAAGTCTTCACAGCCGTGCGAATTCACCACGTAGTCACTGGGATTGGAATCGAAACAGCCGCGCTGGAGGAAGCGATTCGCCTCTCGGAAGAGAAGTATTGCTCCGTGGGGGCCATGGTACAGAAGACGGCGAGCTTTCACACCACATATGAGATCGTTGAGGAAAAGACCGAGTGGATGAAACCGGTCGAGCCGGCCGAGGTTCAGAGTTGAGAACTCGCTTGAAGTTCACAGCGGCGGCCATCGCGGCGGCATGGTTTTTGCAAGCGGCCCTGGCCCAACCAGCGGCGGAGCCCTCGCCGCTTACTCTGCAGCAGGCCGTAACCATTGCGCTGGAGAAGAACCCGTTGCGCAAGGCGGCACTCGCGGACACAAGAGTTGCATCCGCAGATGTTCGCGAAGCGCGATCCGTGCTTATGCCCCGGCTGATGTTCTCCGAGACAGCGACCCGCGGGAACGATCCGGTTTACGTGTTTGGCAGCGAATTGCGGCAGCAGCGCTTTACGAACGCCGACCTCGCACTGAATCGGTTAAACACGCCCACGCCCATCGGAAACTTCAGTACAAGACTTGGCGGAACCTGGAATCTGTTTGACTCCTTTGCCAGTTGGCACGGTGTGAATCGCGCAAAGCAGCGGAACGACGCGGCTGAGCATCAACTGGCGCGCACGGAGCAGGAGATTGTCTTCCGAGTGGTCGATTCCTACTACGCAGTGTTGCTTGCAACGAGGCAACTGGAAGTCGCCGAAAAAGCGGTGAAAACGTCGCAAGCCATCATGGATCGGAGCCAGGCGCGGTTCGACAGCGGGTTGGTGGTGGAGTCCGATCTGCTTACCGCAAAGGTGCGCATGGCAGGGCGACAACAGGAACTGATTCGGGCCAGGAACAATCTAGACCTCGCACGCACCCAATTGAGCACCGCGATGGGCGTTCCCGCGGACTCCGTGTTTCAGCCGGTCGAAGCGCTGGCGGAACACACGTTTTCGATCCCTGTTCTCCGGGAAATCGAAAAGCAGGCACTCGCGAATCGACCGGACTTGAAGCGAATTCAATCCGAGGAATCTGCCCAGCAACAGAGCGTTGCCATAGCGAAGTCATCATTCGGCCCGCGAGTGAACGCCTTCGCCGGATGGGAAATGGATAATCCGATCTTTGTGGCGGGTGGCGGCGGCAACAACTGGCTGGGCGGAGTCGAAGTGCAGTACGACATCTTTCAGGGTGGCGCAAAACGAGCAGAGCTTTCACGTGAACGTGCCCTGCAGGAGAGAGTGACAGCCATGAAGCAGGTGGCTGCCGACGGAGTCCGCCTTGAGGTCCGCCGCGCTTATTACAACCTGGACTCCGCTCGTCAGGAAGTAGAGGTTGCGCGGGCTGCCATCGCCCAGGCACAGGACAGTCTCCGCATCAACCAGAACCGATACGCCGGCGGGCTGACCACCGTTACCGACCTGCTGGGCGCCGAAGAAGCGACGCAACGCAGCCAGACTAGTTATTGGGAAGCTGTCTACCGCTTTCATACCAGCTACGCCAACCTGGAGTTGGCGAGCGGGACTCTGAACGCTCGATCTCCCGTGGTGACGCCATGATCCGCAACAACTCCGTTCTTTCACGACTCATTCCTCTGGCCGTGGTTCTCCTGGCCATCGTTCTGTCCGGCGGCCTCAGCGGTTGCTCCATTTCCAGTTCCAACGACCGGCAACTGACGCCGACGGCGCCAGAGACCATACGCAATGTCGCCGTGTTCGCGGTACAGCGGGCCGATGCACCCGATTTGCTGGAAGCGGTTGGAACGGTGCGCGCGGTGGAAACCACACAGCTGGCAAGCCAGATGATGGGGAACATCGTGGAACTCCGGGTACATGAGGGAGATCGCGTGAAGCGCGGGCAAGTGCTGGCGGTAATCGACGATGCACAACCTCGGGCTGCCGTCGAGCGCGCTACATCGGCCGTGAACGCTGCCGAACAGGAAGTAGCCGCATCGGATTCCGACCTCACTCTCGCCCAATCGACACTCAACCGCTACCAGAGTCTCTATGACAAGAAGTCGGTGAGCCCACAGGAATTCGACGAAGTGAAGGCTCGCTACCAGGCAGCCCTGGCGCATCGCGACATGACACGCGCCGGAGAGGCGCAGGCCAAGGCGGCATTGGCCCAGGCGCGCACATCGTACTCTTACACGCGCATTCTTGCGCCCTTCGATGGAGTCATCACCGAGAAGAAAGCCGATCATGGCACGTTGGCCAGTCCTGGCCTTCCGATCTTCACAGTCGAGGGCCTGGGACTCTATCGATTGGAAGCTGCGGTCAATGAAAACGACCTGCGGTATGTCCGGATGGGAGAGCAGGTGCCGGTTGTAGTGGACGCATTGGATACCGCGGAGCTGAAAGGAAAAGTTGTGCAAATCGTACCTGCAGCGGACCCAGGCAGCCGCAGTTTCCTGGTAAAGATCGAACTGCCTGCGGATGTGCGTTTGCGTTCGGGTCTGTTCGGGCGAGCGCAGTTTTCCCGCGGGGAGCAGTCGTCATTGTTGATTCCCCAAAGCGCTGTGGTGGAGCGCGGCCAATTGCAGGGTGTCTACGTTCTGGACCTGAATAGGATTGCCAGCTTGCGCTATGTCACGTTGGGGAAGAAATCCGGAACCCAGGTCGAGGTGCTCGCGGGTCTTCAAGAGAGCGAGCGCCTCGTGACGACACCCGGCGAACTCGACTTAAATGGCAAGCGCATCGAGGCCCAGTGATGAAAGACAAAGACGTCAAATCATCAAGCCCGCTTGCCCATGGTCTAGGTGTGGCGGGACGCATCGCCCACACCTTCATCGACTCGAAGCTGACTCCGCTGGTGATCGTCGCGGCATTGCTTTTGGGGGCCTTCAGCATCCTTGAGACTCCACGAGAAGAAGAGCCGCAGATCGTTGTCCCCATGCTTGACGTGTTCGTGCAGATGCCGGGCGCATCGCCGGAAGAAATCTCGCAACGCGTCAGTCTTCCCATGGAGAAGCTGCTGCGTGAGGTTCCGGGTGTCGAGTATGTCTACTCCATCAGCCACCCGGGCATGAGCTTGCTGATCGTGCGTTTCTACGTTGGCTCGAAAGAAGAAGACGCGATCGTACAGACCTACAACAAGCTCTACTCCAACTTCGACCGAATCCCGCCGGGCGTTTCGCAACCGATCATCAAGGTCCGCTCGATCAACGACGTTCCCATCATGGCGCTCACGTTATGGGGCAAGAACTATGACTCGTATCACTTGCGACGCATCGCGGGCGAAGTGGAAAATTCGCTGAAACAGCTTGACGATGTCTCTGAAACCTCGCTGATCGGGGGCCAACCACGCCAGATACGGGTGGTCTTGGATACAGAGCGACTGGCCGCCTATGGCCTTACGCCAGCAGCTGTCGCAGGGCAACTCCAGAGTGCGAATACCCGCGCTGATGTGGGCAGCTTCGCCCGTGACAACCACGAGTTCAAGGTCGAGGCTGGCAAATTCTTCACGCGTCCGGAAGATTTACAGCAAGTTTTAGTCGGAGTCCACTCTGGCCGTCCGGTCTACTTGCGCGATGTCGTGGAGAAGTTGGAAGACGGCCCCGCTGAGCCGGACAGCTATGTCATGTTCGCGAATGCCCGTGGTGGTGTGGACCAGACGGCCGGCGCGGAGTATCCAGCAGTTACGGTCACGCTTGCCAAGCGCAAAGGCACGAACGCCACGATCATCTCCGAACGTGTTCTGGAGAAGGTCAACTCGCTGCGAGGGTATGTTCTACCGAATGACTTGAACATCACGGTCACCCGTAACTATGGTGAAACCGCGAAAGACAAGTCGAATGAACTACTGAAGCACCTGCTGATCGCGACGCTGTCGGTCACATTGTTGATTGCCTTGGCGCTCGGTTGGCGCGAATCTGGTGTCGTGCTGCTGGCCGTACCCGTAACCCTGGCCCTCACCTTGGCCGTTTTTTATCTCTATGGTTACACCCTCAACCGGGTCACTCTGTTTGCGCTGATTTTCTCCATCGGCATTCTGGTGGACGACGCCATTGTGGTAGTGGAGAACATCGTGCGGCATTTCCGATTACCGGGAAGTCACGGGCGTCCTCTGGCAGAAGTGGCGGTTGAGGCAGTGGATGAGGTGGGCAATCCCACGATTCTTGCCACATTCGCCGTCATCGGCGCCATCCTGCCCATGGCCTTTGTCCGCGGCCTGATGGGACCCTACATGCGCCCGATTCCCGTGGGAGCTTCGGCAGCCATGCTGTTTTCCCTGATGGTGGCTTTCGTGGTTTCGCCCTGGGCAGCTCTGAGACTGCTGCGTAACTACGCAGGCGAGGGCGGCCACGATAAGCATGAGGTCGAAGGCTGGACGACGCGTCTGTATCGTCGCGTGATGAACCCGCTGATCCTGGACGCCCGTCGCCGCTGGATGTTTCTAGGCGGAGTGGTGGTGCTCTTGCTGGCCGCCATTGCGTTCGTGCCTCTGAAGTGGGTGCGAGTCAAGATGCTTCCCTTCGACAACAAGAGCGAATTCCAGGTCATCGTTGACATGCCGGACGGAACTCCGCTGGAGCAGACGACCCGCGTTGCGCAGGCGCTCGGCGCTTATCTTGGACAGCAGCCCGACGTCACGAATTATCAGATTTACGCCGGCACCTCCGGCCCCTACAACTTCAACGGACTGGTGCGGCATTACTTCTTGCGCCATCAGCCTAACCAAGCTGACATCCAGGTCAATCTGCTCTCGCGCCACGACCGCAAAGCGCAGAGCCATGAAATTGCACGGCGGTTGCGTCCGGAACTGGATAAGATCGCTCTTCCGTTCGGAGCACGGATCAAAGTCGCGGAAGTTCCACCTGGGCCGCCTGTGCTCCAGACGTTGGTCGCGGAAGTCTACGGGCCGGACTACAAAAGTCAAATCGAATTGGCGGCGCAGATCAAGAAAATCTTCCAGCAGACCGCTGGAGTCGTAGACGTTGACTGGTACGTTGAGGACCCGCAGACCAAGTACGACCTGAGAGTGGATCTCGATAAGGCCGCACTGCACGGAATCTCACCCGCCGACGTTACGCGCTCTCTACAGGTGGGACTGACTGGCACGAAGGCCGGGCTTTTGCACGATCCGAACTCGCGCGAGGACGTGCCCGTCGAAGTGCGCCTGGCGCGATCCGATCGCTCGGGAATCGAGAATCTAGAAAACCTAAAGCTGCCCACTCCCTCCGGGGGACAGATTGCGTTGCAAGAAGTCACGAACCTCCAGCAGACCACGATTGACCCCAGTGTCTATCGCAAGAATCTGCAACCGGTGGTTTACGTGACTGGTGACGTGGCGGGCGGGGAGGAGAGTCCCGTCTATGCCATCATGAAGATGAGCGAGGCCATCGACCAGATCAAGTTGCCCAATGGTTATGGGGTCAAGCAGTACAAGGGCACGACCATGCCCGAGCGCACCGACCGTTTGTCCATGAAGTGGGATGGTGAGTGGCACATCACAGTAGAAGTGTTCCGTGATTTGGGACTGGCGTTCGCCGCTGTGCTGGTGCTGATCTACGTGCTGGTCGTCGGCTGGTTCCGATCTTTCATAACGCCTCTGGTCATCATGGCGCCGATTCCGCTGACGCTCGTTGGCATTCTGCCTGCGCATGCGTTAATGGGTGCGTTCTTTACAGCTACCTCGATGATCGGCTTCATCGCCGGTGCCGGCATCATCGTTCGGAATTCCATTATCCTCGTCGATTTCATTGAACTTCGCCGTTCGCAAGGAATGAAGTTAGAGGATGCAGTCGTCGATGCGGGCGCGGTGCGATTCCGCCCGATGCTGTTGACCGCGGCGGCTGTCGTTGTCGGTGCGAGCGTGATCCTGTTCGATCCGATCTTCCAGGGCCTGGCGCTGTCGCTGATGGCGGGCGAAGTGGCCTCGACTGTACTCTCGCGTATGGCTGTCCCAGTACTGTATTACCTGAGCCAGCGCGGTCACAACTCGAAGCAATCGCCGGTCGGACCCTTGGCAACGGCCTGAGAGTAAGGATTTCAAAAAGGAAGGTGACACTATGACAATTGAACGCTACTTGAGACTGATCGCCGGGGCTTTCATTCTGGTTTCGCTGGCACTTGGCCACTGGGCGAGCCCTTATTGGTATTTTTTCACCGCGTTTGTCGGCCTGAACCTGTTTCAGTCAGCATTCACCAACTGGTGCCCGATGATGACCTTCTTGCGTAAACTTCAGGTCTCCGATTGAAATCCACCAGACCTCCGGAGCGATTAGAACTGTTGCTGCCGCTTTAGAAATCACCGGAGTTCCAAATGTGCCGGTCCCCGTACCCGGCAGAACAGCTAGTGCGTCTCTTCCGCCATTCGGAGCTAGACCTGCCATGATGTCGAGCTTACCGTCTCCGTTGAAGTCGCCTATCGCTAACGATATGGGAGCATCCTTCAGTAGATACTGTTGCTCCGTTGCGAACGTGCCATCTCCTTTTCCCAGGAATACCCCGATGCTGCTCGCATCCGCCTCGGCGACGACGATGTCCTGCTTACCGTTCCCCCGAAAATCACCCACCGCTACCCAAACCGGAGCCAAACCTGTAACTGGAAGTATCGTGGGTGACTGCCAGGTTCCGTCTCCTCGTCCCAGATAGACCCAAAGATCGTTGTCGCCAGAAGTCCCGGAAACAGCGTGGCTTCGATCACCGTTACGGTGAGTCCAGTAGAGTCCGGGACTGCCACTTCGTTGAATACCGCTTTGATTTGTTACCGATGCTTGCGATCTGCTTGGGCCTGCTGAGAGTCCCCCGGCTGCGTGCTGTATGGTGGGCAGTGGTCTTGGCCGTTTGTTTCGCCATGACCGGATGCGGCGGAGGCAGCGGAAGCAACTCCGGCAACGGTGGTGGACACAATGAAATCCCCCCGGGAAACTACACGTTAACGCTGGCAGCTACGTCTGGAACGAACCAGAAGAACACCACCGTTCAATTGATCGTGCAATGAAAGTCATTCGCGAGCGCAATAAACTCACGGATGCGAGTCAGCGACCGGTTTTGACATCAGACATACGAATCGACCACGAGTGCTCGCTTCTATTTGACCGCACACCCTTCGCTGAATGATCGACTTTTGATCGCAATCGCCGAGTGATCGCCTTTGATCGCATTCGGTTCGCCTAAGCAGGAATGCTGAAACCGGACTGCCAATTCGCCGACCAGAGAAAATGAAGGCTGTAGGGGCGTGGGAGCACTGGCGTTGCATTCTCTCCGGTCCGATTCAAGAAGAGAAAACCGCGAATTGGCGGGCTTTTCGCGATCATTTCCAGGAACGCACGCACGATCTCTCTGCGGTGCAGACTGCGTGGCGGAGAGGGAGGGATTCGAACCCCCGATACCCTTTCGGGTATGCCGGTTTTCAAGACCGGAGCCATCAACCACTCGGCCACCTCTCCGGATACTAATGTTTTACTACACCCCGCAGATTTCCCGGATCTGTTCTGCGCAAAAAATAGCTGAACCCTTGGCCTCGAGGACTAAGCTGATTGTCCCCCGGTCGTCCAGGAACCCGGCTGGACGCGATGCGCGACTCGGGGTGCGGATGTATCATAGTCGGTCTGTAATAACTCGCGCCCAAACAGAAATGACGAAAGACAAGAAGTCTCGCCTCAGCCAGCCCGGCAGAGTCACGCTGCGCGACGTCGCGGCGCGAGTCGGCCTCGCTCCGGGCACGGTCTCGGCCGTCCTCAACAACTCTCCCTCGGCGCGTGCCATTCCCGAACGCACCCAGCAACGCATCCAGGCTGCCGCCCTGGAACTGAACTATCGTCCCAATTTCCTGGCCCGCTCTTTGCGCAAAAAGCGCACTTTCACAGTCGGCCTCATTATCCAGGAGATCGGTGACGTCTACGGAGCCATGGTCATCAGTGGAGTCGAAGCCTACCTTCGCCGTCACAATTACTTTTTCCTGACCGTCATTCACCGCCACGACGCCTCCATGCTTCGCGATCACGCCCAGCTTCTCCTGGAGCGCGGAGCAGAAGGACTCATCACCGTTGACACCAGCCTGCACGAACCTCTGCCGCTGCCAACCGTCTGCGTCGCCGGACACAAGACTCTGAAAGGAGTTACCAACATCTTATTGGACCAGGAGCGTGGTGCCCGAGTGGCCCTGGAGCATCTGCTGCATCTCGGCCACCGTAAGATCGCCTTCATGAAGGGCCAGCCCCGCAGTTCCGATGCCGAAGACCGCTGGAGCGCAGTCTGCAAAGTGGCGCAAGAATTATGCATTGAGATGGACCCGAACCTGATCGTCAACCTTGAATTCGACGATTCTTCTCCCCAGGTCGGATATCCCTATGCCAAACAACTGCTCGCCAGAAAGACCCCTTTCACCGCGCTATTCGCTTATAACGACATCTCCGCGATCGGCGCCATCCGCGCCGTACGCGAAGCAGGCCTTCGCATTCCGCAGGATGTCTCCGTCGTGGGGTTCGACGATATTCCCTGGGCCGCCTACCACACTCCCAGTCTCACCACCGTGCAGCAACCCCTGGGCAGAATGGGTGAAATGGCTGCCGAAACCGTGATCCAGATGATCGAACATGATGGGGCGTACGCTCCTGAAATCGCGATTGAACCAACGCTCGTCGTCCGCGAGTCAACCGGACGGGCCCCGAACTAAGGTTGCGGCGGCAAGGCTCGCGCCGTGGCACATTGGATATTCAGTCCTGGAAAATTGATCGGAATCGTGAATGAGAAATAGAACACGCTTCGCTCTTCGGACGACCCGTTAACATCGAGGTTAAATTTAGGATCGCTGAATTCTATGAGAATCCCTCCAACTTCTCCGCGGCACGCACTCTTCGCCTTCGCCCTCACCATGGCATCGCTGTCCGTACCAGCTTCCGGCGGCGATGGCCCCCAGCATTGGATCACAACCTGGGCCACGTCGAATGTGTCCAGCGACCAACCCGCCACTTTCTCCAATCAGACCATTCGCGAAATCGTCCATACCACCATCGGCGGTTCCAGCCTTCGCATCGTGCTCTCCAACACGTTTGGCCCGCGCCCAATCCGATTCGATGCCGTCTATGTTGGATTGCAAAAAGAAGCAGCCACTCTGGTTCCGCAATCGAATCACGCGGTAACCTTCGGCGGTAGCCCATCCATCGCGATTCCTGAAGGCGCTGAAGCTTTAAGCGATCCCGTTCCGCTCGCCGTCGGCCCTGAGCAGAATCTCACCATCAGTTTGTTTACTGCCGCCGATACCGGCCCTGCCACGGTTCACGGCTCGGCTTTCCAAACCAACTTTATCTCCGGCGCGGGCAACTTCGCCGCTGACGAAAAAGCCATCGGCTTTACCAACGCCGCGGGATCTCGGGCCGCCGCACCTCAAACTACCGGCTCTTGGTACTTCCTGAGCGCCGTCGAAGTGCTCGCCTCCCCCGCCGCCAAAGGCGCCGTGGTTGCCCTCGGAGACTCCATCACCGACGGCGCCTCTGCCCGCCCCGACAAGAACGAACGCTGGACTGACGTGCTCGCCCGCCGCCTCCTGGCCAATCATTCGGAAATTGCCGTCCTCAATGCCGGCATCGGCGGTAATCGCGTTTTAACCACCTCACCCTGCTGGGGACAGAACGCGCTGGCCCGGCTGCGCCGCGACGTTCTGTCGCAAACCGGAATCTCATCAGTCATTTTGTTCGAGGGCACCAACGACATTGGTCAGCCCGATACGCCCGCCGCGGCTACCAACCCTTGCCTCACCCGGACACCGGTCACCGCCGATGAAATCATCGCCGGCTATAAACAGATCATCGCGCGTACCCATGCCCGCGCCCTCAAGATCTTCGGCGCCACCATCCTCCCCTATCAAGGCTTCGCTGGATGGACCGCAATCGGTGAGGCCAAACGCACCGCCGTCAATCACTGGATTCGCACCTCCGGCGCTTTCGATGGAATCATCGACTTTGACGCCGCCCTGCGCGACCCGGCAACCCCCACCCGCTTAGCTCCGAACTACGACAGTGGAGATCACCTCCATCCCGGCCCCGCAGGTCATGAAGCAATGGCCAATGCCGTCGATCTGTCGCTATTCCGCTGAATTCACCGACTATCTCGGCCGATACGCTCGTGCCCTGACCAGCTCTGCCCGTTCCGCCAACGCCCCATCGCGCTAGAATCCGTACTTCGCCACCACCGCCTTCTCCCGCTTGCCTATCACCGCGATCGCCGCATGTTGCCCCGGTAGCAGCAAGTTAATCCGCGCGCCCGTAAGCTTGTCCCGCAAGTCGATTCTCGTATCCTCCCCCGCATCTGAAACCATCACATACATCACTCCATCCTCGAGTACCGTCGGATAAATAAGCACGCCGGGCGACATCGTGGCCTCAACTTCAGCCCCGAGTTCAAAAAGCGGCTCGATCCCAACCCGCCCCGCCACATAGGTATATAAATCCGCGGCGGCTTGCGTACCTTCCGCCAGTTCCACCGGATACGCGGCCCAGAAGACTCGCCCCTTGCCGTACGGAATCTCCTCGAATGTGGAACCGTCGTTGAATCGCAACGCATCCAGCCAAGTCTGCTTTTGCATGTCAAATGAAAGTCTGACGTCCCGGTCCTTCAGCCGGAGGCTGGCGTTGTGATAGGTCAGCGGAACAGCGTGCGCTTCCAGTTTCACCTGCCCGGCGCGCCCGGCATGTTGCCAGTGTTCGTCATACTCCACCGGGCCTGTGATCAGCAGATTGCCGCCCTCCTTCGCATACTGCAACAAGGCCTGCCACGCCTTCTCCGACAAGGCCTGCGCGGAAGGCAAAATCGCCAACTTGGGCATCCCCAGTTTGTCGATCTGATTCTCTGCGATCGCATAGGCCGTCAGCCGATCGTTGTATGCCAGCGCCCGCACCGCCTTCTGCTGCGCCTCAATCTGCATTCCTTGGATTACTGAAAACTGCGCCGCCTGCGAAGTGACAATGGCCACCGAGGGCAATTGCGGCTTGCGCAAATGCGGGCTTAGCGACTTCGAGAAAGCCGCGTACTCCCGCAGCAAGCTTGCTTCCGGCTTCTCCGTGCCATCCGGAAGCACCGCCCCAATCGGTGTCTCGTTGCCATTCGTCATGTACGAATTCGTGTTCCACAACCACTCAATGGCGCCCGACCCCTGAATGAATGACGTAGCAATCTTGCGCTCCAGAAGTGCGGCTTCCTCCTGCGGACTGCGACGAGCCGTCTCATCAGGATTCAACTCGCGCTGCAAACCCGTCTCCTGGATCAGCAGTGTCTCTCCCGGCTGCTTCGCCAGAATCGAATCCCACAGCACGTAATCGTTCAGCCACCACGTGTGATTCGTAGTGAAATCCACAAACCGCCCGTAATAAGCCGGCGAGAGACGGTCCTGAACTCCGCCCTCGTCCTGTCCAACCGTGACCAGTTGCTGCGATCCCGCGCCGCGAATCGCCTCATGCATCTCGCGCGCCCAGTTCGCAAATACATCCTGAGCGAAAAGATAATAGTCGTAGACTTTCAGCGAGTTGTGGCCAATGTACATTCCACGTGGTGTAAATTCGACGTCTTCGGGAACCGGCACCGTCCCCTGCACTGCACCAGCCGGAAGATTCCACGCCGCCGCCAGCGCCGCCCGATCCGGATAACGTCGGTTCAACCACTCGTTCCATTTCGCCAGTTCGATGGCATCGCCGTTCGGCCGCATCGTCCACAGCCTCTCAGAATCGCTCGGCTCGTTGATCAAGTCCCAGGCCAGCCACGGCACATCGTGGAAACGCTCGACCACCGAAGCGATCAATGTCTTCTGCCGTCGCACCGCCTCCGGATCCAGATAAGGATTCACTCCTCCCAGCACATCCGGCGCAAACGCGAAAAAATTGAACTGCACCGGCAACCCGTTCTTGCGCGCCGTCATGAGATACGCTTCCAGCGTCCGCAGCGTCCTTTCGTAGGGCTGCCCGTTTTCATCGCAAAGCTTGTCCCAGCCCGTCCACCAGCCCGTGCGAATCATGTTCAAACCGCCGGAATGGATCTGCGCCAGATCCTGATCCCACACGTAAACATTGGGGCGCTCGAAGTAAAGACGCTGGAATTCACTCGACATGTAGGTCGTTCCAACCACCGCCAGCGGCTGCCCCTCCAGCTCGAAGTAATCTCCATTGACCGTCATCCGCGGGCCCGAACCCAAGAACGCCCGGTCGCGCACCCAGAATCCGGAATGATGAATCGCGCGCACCTTGCCTTGCCCATCGCCGCCTTCCACCAGTTGCGCTTCGATGATCTGCAGACCCGCCGTTTTCGGAGCCGGCAAATAAAGCGGCTGCTCGGCCAGCTCGGAAAGCGTTCCTCTTACTTCAGAGCGCGCCTGCGGCTGATCCTGCGAGTAGCTCGTGACCTTGATTGTGAGCGGCAAGCTCGAGGCCGCGTTCGCGTGCCAATTCACTTCCAGTTGAACCGGCTCCCCCGGAAAGTAGAGCGGAAATTCCGGGTGCACATTGAATTCTTCGCTGCCCCGCAGAGCCATCTCGGCGAGCCCTTGCACTAACTCCGTGGCCGCCGCGCCAACATAAAAATCCGCCCCCACTTCCGAGTTCAAAAAGACCCAGCGCCCGCCCCCAAAACCGTTTCGTAAATGATCGATCGCAACCGCCGGAGCCGCCATCTTCCGTCCATCCTTGACGCCCCATGCCAGCGCGTCGAGGCGCGCATCAATCGAGCCCGCCGCGCCACCACGGTGAGAGAGATCGACCGCGCTCAGGCGAATCACCGGACTGAACCCTCGTCCCCACCCGAAGCGCGGCAATCGCAACGGCAGCTCCGGATTCGGTTGAAATTCCAATCCCTCCGACCCCGGAGTCGTCTGGTACTGGTCAATCATCAACGCCCGCGCGAATCGCACACTGTATTCGCGCAGCTTCCAGCCATTGGCATCGCGATACGCCGAGCGCGTGAAGGGCCTGCCGCCCAGCACCAGCAGATTCCCTCCATGCTCAAGAAACCCCAAAATCTCAGCCCATGATTCTTCCGGAAACGCCGACCCATAAGGCAGCACCAGCAGTCGCGACGTCGGATCCTTTAGCGCACCGCCAAGCTCCGCTGCCGAGGCAAATCGCGCGCCCTCCATCATCTTCGCGAGACGCTGGTCCGGCGGTCCAGCCGTATCCGCTGCCGGAAATCCCGCTTCGCTGAACACTACCGCGCCGGAAAATCGCTCGGCCGCCGCGACGCTTGTACCCATCATCAACGGCAGCGCCCAACCCACCGCACAAAATAGAAAGAGAGAAATTCTTCTCATCAGAATGCCTGCCTTATCGCTTGTGATCGTACCCCTTGAGAGCGTTCCGCTTTCAGATCCTGCCGCTTTGTTCGAACGAAGCCCGAGCCACTTCGAGCCCGCCTCCACCATGGCAAACAATAATACTGTAACGATTTTGTAGTAACGATCAACGATTATCTTTGACGGCAGGCCGTGTTATCCTCGTGTTTTGGATGGTATGATCTGCCCACATGAAGAGGTGGCCCTGCTATGCTGCGCCGCCCTTTCGTAGCCGAGACAATGGAGGCCAATGCCGTCTCTCCCTAGCACGAATCTGCCGCCGCAATCGTTGACGTCCGCTCCTGCCACCACCCATCGGGCCGCGCTGTCGGTCGTGACCACTCTGTTTTTCATGTGGGGATTTCTTACCTGCTTAAACGACATCCTCGTCCCTCACCTGAAATCCATCTTCGACCTCAACTACCGGCAAGTGATGTTGATCCAGTTCGCATTTTTCGGCGCCTATTTCCTTTTCTCCATTCCTTCCGCCAAGATCATTGACTGGATTGGTTATCAGCGCTCCATGGTGGTCGGTCTGCTCACCATGGGCCTCGGAGCCTTTCTCTTCGTCCCCGCAGCCAGTGTTCCATCCTACCCTTTGTTCCTCGGTGCGCTGATTGTCCTAGCCGCCGGCATCACCTGCCTGCAGGTCGCTGCCAATCCTTACGTCAGTGTCCTAGGTACTCCCGAGACCGCTTCCAGTCGCCTCAACCTGACCCAGGCATTCAATTCCCTCGGAACCTTCCTTGCCCCTTTCTTTGGCGGCTTGCTGATTCTCAGCGCCGCCCCCAAAACCATTGACGAGATTCGCGCCTTGGCTCCCGCCGCCTTGCAAGCCTATCGCCTGCATGAAGCGGCCACGGTCAAGACGCCCTACGTCGGCCTTGGCATCGCGCTGGTTGTGCTCGCCGCCGCCATTGGTAGCTTCAAACTGCCCAAGATCGAACACGCCCAGCACCGCATTGGCGAAAAAGTCAGCGACTCCATTTGGAAGCATCCAAATCTCGTTCTCGGCGCCATCGCCATCTTCGTCTACGTCGGAGCCGAAGTCTCCATTGGAAGCTTCCTCGTGAATTACTTCAACCAGCCCGAAATCGGCGGTCTCTCGGCCCGGGTCGCCGCTGGATTTGTCGCCTTGTACTGGGGTAGCGCTATGGTCGGACGGTTTTTCGGCTCCGCTTTATTGAGCGGCGCGAAAGCATCTCGCTTGGCCTTGGCATCCGCCGCCGGAGCCCTCATGGCCTTCGTTTCCTACTGGCTCCGCGGCCGAGTCGCTGTCGAGGATCAAAACGGACTCACCGTTTTGCTCCGGCAACTCGGAGCGGTTCTGGTTTCCGCAGGCCCTCTGTTTGCCCTGGTTGCGGTTCTGGCTGCCATTCTCGCAATCATCGCCGCGCTTCGCGGCGGCAACGTCTCTGCCCGTACCAATGCCCTCCTCGGCCTTTGTGCCTTGGCCGCCTGCATTCTCGTCGCAACCTCCATGCTCAGCATGGGTCCAACCGCCATGTGGAGCATTATCCTCGTCGGCCTGTTCAACTCCATCATGTTCCCCAGCATCTTCACCCTGGCCATCGCCGAACTCGGACCCCTCACCGGCGATGGCTCCGGCCTCCTGGTCATGGCCATTGTCGGCGGCGCGATTATTCCGGTGGCCCAAGGCGCGATCGCCGATAGCATTGGGATTCATCACGCTTTTTTCCTCCCAGTCATTTGCTATCTCTACATCGTGTTCTATGCGTTCAAAGGCTCCAAGCCCCGGAAAGTACTGGCGAACTAGACCCACGAAAGGTAAAGGTAACGAATGTCTTCGGTTGCGGTGCGCGACGAACTCGTCATCGGCGTGGACATAGGCGGCACCAAGGTCGCCGCCGGCCTCGTCGATCCGGGCGGCGAGATCCTTTGCCACAACCGTAATCCCATGGTTCCAAACCAGGGTCCCGCCAGCGCCCTCGCCGCCGTTACCAAAGCCATTGAAACCGCTTCCGCCCAGGCCATCAGCACTGCCGGCAAACATAACCTGATCCGCGGAGTCGGAATCTGTTGTCCCGGGCCCCTCGATCCAACCACGGGAGTGATCATCAACCCTCCCAACCTTCCCAGTTGGAGGAATTTCCCTCTCGCTGCTGAAATCGCGCAGATCTATCGCGTCCGCGTCAAAGTGGATAATGACGCCAATGCCGCCGGCCTCGCCGAAACTCTCTGGGGATCCGGACGCGGCTACCGCAACGTCTTTTATGCCACCATCGGCACCGGAATCGGCACCGCCATCGTCCTCGACGGACACATCTATCACGGTCGCACCGGCGCCGCCGCCGAGGGCGGACACATGACCATTGACTACAATGGACCACGCTGCGGTTGCGGCAAGCCCGGTTGCATCGAGGTCCTCGCCTCCGGTCCGGCCATCGCCCGCCGCGCCCGCGCCAAACTCACTGCCGGACAACCCTCCAGCCTGCTCGATCTCGCCGCGGGTAAACCCGAAAACGTTACCAGCGAAATGGTGGGCGAAGCCGCCTCGGCAGACGATCCCGCCGCCCGCGACGTTCTTCGCGAGACCATCGAACTCTTGTCCTTCTGGTTCGGCAACATCATTGACCTGCTCGAACCGGACGTCATGATTGTCGGTGGCGGCGTGGCCTCTATGCTCAAACCTTATTTCGGCCAGATCCAGGATCGCCTGCCCGGTTGTTGTGTCAACCAGCGCTGCCAGGAAATCCCTCTGTTGTCCGCTCGCTACGGCGAAGATGCCGGCATTGCGGGAGGCGCCGCCCTCTGCTTCGACGAGGCCAGAAACGACACGCGCCCCGAACCCGCCTCTGGCCCTGCTCAGGCCCTTCTGGGACGCTAGTGCAGTTGAATAGGCTGAGGTTTTTGACTTTCTCCGATTTACGGAGCAACCTTCGCCCCCGGCCTGATCTGCTCCGGCGCCACGACCCCTTTGCCTTCCAGCACCGAATAAAAATGATCTGCCACCAGATTCTTGAGAACTTCCGTTGCCCCCGATGGCCAGTGAATTTCGACACTCTCAACCTTCGTGGCTGACCCTAATCCGAAATGCACCCTCAGATCGCTCTGCGATAGATAGCTGCCGCCACTATGGATTTCGTCCGTCTGCGTCATCCCTCCGGCCACAACCTTGATCCGCGCTCCGATCGCCAGCCGATTGCTCTTTACCCCGGCAAGTTCCAGGCTGATCCAGTGCCTTCCCGCAACTCCGTGGTTCTTCAGAATCATCGGACCGCCATCCAGATCGTTAATCGCCACATCCATGTTTCCATCGTTGAAAAGATCGCCCACCGCAACCCCGCGCGACACCCGTCGCTCCATCAGCGCCGGACCCGCCAGTTCGCTCGCGTCGCAGAACGTCCCATCCCCCTGATTCAGATGGAGCAACTTCGGCTGCCGATATCCTCCTCCCGAAGGCAGCGAATCCACCTGGGGATAAACATGGCCACTCACCGCAATCAGGTCAAGCCACCCGTCGTTGTCCAGATCGACGAAGGCATCTCCCCATTTGACCCAAGGCAGCGAAGGCAGCGCCACCCCAGCCTGATAAGAAACATCGTGAAAATCCCAATCCCCATCGTTCCGGTAAAGCGCATCGTCCTCATCCGAAAAATTCGTCACGTAGATCGACGGCCGTCCCGTGTGGTTGTAGTCGCCAATCGCTACCCCCATCGATGCCTGCTCCGAACCGTCTTCACTCACCGCCGTCCCCGACTCCAGGCCGATCTCCGTGAACTTTCCTTTGCCGTCGTTGCGATAAAGAAAATTGGGCCCGGAATCATTGGCGATGTAGATATCCGGACGCCCGCTGTTATTGAAATCCGCCCACACCGTGCCCAGCCCGTAGTAGCCATTCGGGTCATCCACCCCGGCGCTCTTCGAAACATTGGTAAAGGTACCATCGCCGTTATTGTGGAAGAGCGCGTCACCCGCGCCCTTCAACCCCCTCGGGCCGCACTGCACGTCGAGCCCCCGGTACCGGCAAGTCGGGCTGCTGCCAAACCGCGGCATGTCGTCCAGATGAAAATCCACGTAATTCGCAACCATCAGATCCACAAAACCGTCGCCATCGTAGTCGCCAAACGCCGCCCCGGTGGACCACCGCCCATCCGCAACTCCCGCCTTAGCCGTGACGTCGGTAAAAGTCCCGTCCCCGTTATTGCGATAAAGAACATTGCCCCCGAAACAAGTCACATAGATATCCGGCCACCCATCGTTGTTATAGTCGCCAACTGCTCCGCCCATGGCGAAGCACGGCGTGCCCACTCCGGCCTTCGCCGTCACATCCGTGAACGTCCCGTCATGATTGTTGTGGTAAAGCGCTCCCGAACTCTTCTCGCCCTTCAGCGCCATCGCCACTGTTGGCGAGTTCGTGAAATAGATATCCAGCCAGCCGTCGCGATCGTAGTCCAGCAGCAGCACACCGCCGCCCATCGACTCCACGATGTACTTCTTCTCCGGGTCGGCAGTGTGCACGAAATTGATTGCGGCTTTCTTGCTGACGTCTTCGAGTTGCGGCACCGGTCGCCCGCTGCACTTGATCTTCTTAACCCCGGGCGGTGGCGGCGAGGGCACGGGATGCCCCCCTTGCGCCCAGGCGATTCCACCAGTCTGCATCCCAAGCAGCACGCACGAAATTGCCCAATTCCACCTTCGCCAGCGTCGGTTCTTCAATCTCGGCCCATCCCCTGCGCCTGGCGCTCGCGTTTGCCCGCCTTGATCTCCTTATAAAGCGCGAGTTCACGATCCGCATCCTCAATCCGCGAATCCATCCGGTAAGCCGCTTGTAACTGGTAATGGATGTAGTCGGCCTGCGGTTTCAGTCGCGCCGCCGCTTCCAGGTGAACAATCCCTGCCTTGACCTTGCCTTGGTCCATTAACATCTTTCCCCACTCATACTGGGCATCCGCATGCTCTGGATGCGCCTTCACAACCTCCTCGAAAAGAGCAGCCGCCTCGTCGCGCCTCGACTCCTGCAAGTAAGCGTACCCGAGATTGTACCTCGCGTCCGCATCGTCCGGAGCCAGCGCCAGTTCAGCCTGAAACTCCGTGGCCGCGTCCGCCGGACGGTCCGCTTTTATATATGCTGCCCCCGCAAAGTAATGCGCCTTCGGTTCCGTTGGAACCATCTCCAGAACCTTGTGATAACTCGCTACCGCGCGCATGTGATTCCCAACTTCCTCCCATAACCGCCCGACTAACATGAGCGTGTCCGCTGACAGCGGCGTCCGCTCCAGCCTGTCCAGCACCGCGCCGGCCGCCTGCAACTCCTGTTGCTTCACCAGCGCATCTGCCCACGCATATCCCAGTCCCGGATCCTTCAACGCGGCATCCCCGAGAGGCTCGATCGTTTGCGCTGCCTCCTTATAGTTATCGGTCATGTAATACGACATACCCAGCATCGCACGCGCCGGGTTATCCTTCGGATTCGACGCCAGCACCTGTCTTAGCGCCTTCACCGCTTCCCCGTACTTCCCGGCCTTCACCGCCGTAACTCCCAGGTTACGAACCAACCCCGGCGATTCCGCATCCCAGTGTTCCGCCTCCTGGTAATGGTTCAACGCCAATTCGTATTGCTGGCGGATTGCCTCCGATGTTGCCAGGTCGTTAAAACTGGCTCCCAGCAGGGCTCTCAGCCGCTTCTCTTCGCCGAGCGCCGCCTCTTTTTCCGCCGCCGTCAGATTCACGCGTGACAAGGCGGCGTCGTCCAACTCGGCTGTGGGATCTTGGCGGCTGAAGTCAGGCGCTGTTCGCTCCTCCGCTGTCTTTAACTCTCCAGTCGCAATATATGCGTCATTGGCCCCGCCCATGCCGCCCGTCTGTGGACTGTTATTCACGCTGTCCGCTTGCACTCGCTCTTCTAACTCGCGTGCTTTCTGGAGAAATGGACGAGCTTCTTCCTTTCTTCCCGTCTGACTCAGAATCCGCCCTAACGCGAGATATGCTTTCCGAATCGTGAAGTTAGATCGCGAGTCGTCCGCACCATTCAACGTGATCGCCTTGCGGAAGTAGGTCTCCGCATTCTTTATATCTCCCCGACTATTGGCGTTCATCCCCAGATAGAGCCACGGTTCTGACCATTCCGGCTGGATCGCCGTCGCATTCTTAAGATACTTGTCTGACTCCGAGAAGTTCTTCAGGGTTGATTCCGTGGCGCCCAGCAGGTAATTACTCAGAAAATCGCGCGGATTCAGTCGTAACTCCGCCAGGAATTGCTCCCGTATCTTCGGCTTTGGCGCCCACTCCTCCTGCAGCAGATACACTACGCCCAGCAGGTAATGCGCGTGCCGCGTCTTGGGATCCAACTCCAGCGCCGTCCTTAACTCCCGCACCGCGTCGTCCAGATAGCCGCCGTCGCGATAAGCTCGGGCCATCAACACGTGCATCGCCCCCCGGTTCGCCGCTTCTTCATCCATCTGTTTGAATACCGCGGCCGCCTTTTCCTTCTGGTGCAGTGCCATAAAGCAGATCGCCAGCGAATATGCGCCTTCCAGGTCGTCCCGCAGGGCAATCGAGCGTTGCAGCGAGTCCGCTCCTTTCGCGTATTCCCCCTTCGACATGTAAGTCATGCCTTGAATTCGCCAAGCCCGCGCATCCTCCCCATCCTTCAGAATCGCGCTTCCTGCTTCCGTCAGCGCATCGTCGTACCTTTTCGCGCGTAAATCCGCGATCGCCAGGTCAACCCGCGTCGAGGGATTTTCCTCGAAGTCCAGCGACCTCTTATACAGATCAATAGCCGCCGGATACGCATCTTCCACCAGCCGCAAATGCGCGACCTGTCGCAGGCCCACCGCAATCAGCGCCCGGCTCGCCTGCGCCACCGCCAGCGCATCACCCGCCTGCCGCGCCGCCTGCACTGCCGCCGCTCTTTTTTGAAGTTCTGCTAGCGCCGAAGAGGCTGGAATGGAAGTTAGAGAAGAAGCTGAAGAAGAGGACTCTTCCGGATTCTGGTTGGCCGATCGCTTGTGAGGCGTACTCTGCGCCTGAACTCCGCCGGGCGCTTCCGCCACCGCAATTCCGCAAGCTAAGGCAAATCCACTGACCGCGGCCAGAAAGCAATTCCACAGCCCAAACCAGCGCCGCCGCCACCAGAGATGCTGTGAGATGCGATCCACAAGTCGTTGGCCCGTGTCCAAAAAGTATGCGGCGGGACCCGATTCGTCAAGTCCCGCCGCAACGGTTATGGCCGCGTGAAAAGCCGCACGCTCCCGGCTCTACGCTACCGAAGTTCTCTCCTAGAAGATAAACTTCAGCCCGTACTGCAGTTGTCGATTCCCCGCGCCACCCGCGCGAGTACTCGTTACCTGCCCGAAGGTGGAAGAGTAACTTCCGGTCGTGGAAGTAACCACGTTGTTCGTCGGACTGCAAGCGGTCGTGCCGCACGAGACGCCAGTCACGCCTCCCGTGTTAATGCCACCGCTCTGGAATTGCGGGTGGTTCAGAGCATCGAACCCGTCAAATCGGAACTGAATGCTCAACCGCTCGCCCACCTTCCATGTCTTGTAAAGCGACATGTCCAGGTCCACCTGTCTCGGTCCGTGACAATAGCCTTTCGGCGAGTTGCCAATCGTTCCGAATTGGTAGCCAACCAGGCTGAATGCCGCTGGATTCAAGATCTGGATCCCGTTTTCGCCCGCGTTGCAGGCGACTCCGGTCTGCATGAAGCGGCCCGCATTAATGTTGCCCGCCCCGTTGCCCGTGCCGTACACGTCCGAAATGTTATTCCCGCTACAGCCAGGTATCGGAGTGCCACTCGGGTCAATGCAGTAGTTCTGATCCTGCACCGTTGCATTAAAGAAGTTCGTCAACGAGTTCCCCGACAGCGCCTGGAAGATTGTGCCAAATTCCCATCCCCCCAGAGCCTCTCTCTCGAAAGCATTCGCGTCGTTGAACTTCGGCAGGTAATAAACTCCGTTCAGACTGAAAATGTTCGGCCGGTTAATCGTGGAGTTGCCCCGGTCCGCGTTGATGTTGTAGGCGTCGGTCTGCGAGTGCTGTCCAAATCCGCTGCCCGATGAGTCTCCTTCATCGACGTTCGAGATCGTGTGCGACCAGGTGTAAGCCGCCTGTAGGAGCGACCTATTGCCCAGCCGTGTCGATGCCAGAACCTGCAGCGAGTGGTAGTTCGAGGAACCGGCGTGACCGAACTGATCGATTCCGCCGAAATTCGCCGCCGGCCTGCTCACCGTCGGGCAGCCGAGCAGCGAGGGATTCGCTACCGTCGGCGCTCCGCACACTGGCGTGCCTTGGAAGGCTTCCAGCAGCCGTTCTGCCGGAACGAGTGGAATTCCGTTCGCGTCCCGGTCGCTTGTCAGATGCAATCCCCGGTTGCCCACATAGCCAATTTCCAGGGTTGTATCCTTATGCAGCTCGCGCTGCACGCTGAAGTTCCACTGCCAGGAATTGGGGATAAAGGAATCGGGTGTAGTCGAAGCGTTCGGTGAAGTGCTGCCACCCACCGCGGGCACCGCGATATCCAAGGTTCGGGTGGAACTAAAAGCCACGCTGAACGGCGCATTCTGGCCCATCAGGTTCGTGACTCGGCTCACCCGCTCGCGCTGGTAAAACTGCCCGAATCCCGCTCGAATCGCGGTCTTCCCGTCACTCCATGGATCCCAACTGATACCAAAGCGAGGCGCAATGGCGTGGTTATTGTTCGGTACCAGCGCCCTGTCGACGCCCGGAGTTCCCGCGCTGAAGTTCGTGCCATGCAGCGCATTCGCAGCCCCGCACGGGTTCGTCCCAGGAACAATGATCAGACCGTTACAAGCGTCGCTCGCCGGAAGCGCCGGGTTATACGCCGACAGTTCCCACGAGGCGATCATGTTGTGCTGTTCCACCGGTTGCCGCAGGAATGACCACCGGAAGCCATAATCCACCGTCAGATTCCGGCGAATCTTCCAGCTGTCTTGGACGTAAAACTCGAAGTCCTTCCAGATCGCCGTGGGGAACAGGTTGGCGGAGTTCTCGCTGAAGCCGTACTCGCTGCCGACGGTCAGTATATCCATCAGCGAATTGTAGGTATTTCCCGGCGAATTCCCGTTCGCAACACCATTGTTGCCGTTGTTAAAGGAGAAGCTGGGCTCGTCGTGCCCGCCTTCCGAAGGCTCGTGCTTCTTGTTGTAGCCAATGAAAGCTCCAACTTTAAACGTATGTTGACCTCGTACTTTCGCCAGATCGTCGCGGAAGTTGTACAAATCTGAAGTGTTGTTCCACGGAGCAATCAGCCAGATATTGCCGCCGCCGTAAGCTCCAAATCCTCCCCACGCTGCGTCCGGAGGCATGCCCCCCGGCTTCTTCGGTTCGCTGAACGCCGGCGGGATGGCCGCTTCCAGCGCTTTTACGAATGCGGCCGGAGTGTACGTGTTGCCCAGGGCGTCCGGCGTCGTGATGCCCGTCCCGCCCAGGGTCGCGTAAATGCGATTATTCGAATACGAAAGTTGCGCTTCGTTCGTCAACGTGCTGCTCAGCACGCTTACATCCTTAATCATCACACTCTTCGACGGCTGCTTCCAGCTTCCTTCTACCGCCGGGAACGCATCGTCGCCCCAGTATGCCTGATCGTTCGGCGCCGGGTTGACCCAGTTTTCCTGTGTGTAGCGGAACGTGATGTTGTTTCTCCGGGTCAGATTAAAGTCAACCCGGGCATTCTCCTGACGCCAGTTCAACGATGTCGCCAGAGCCGTCAGCCAGTTGTTGCCAGAGTTCGGGGTCGTGTGCCCGGCAAGATTCGGCAACGGCAATTGATCGCTCATCAGAACGCCAGCCGGATCCAGAACACCGCCCGGAACCGTCAAGATAGGCGTCCCAACTTCATTCGCCGCGGTTCTCGACCCAGGCACCGCCGGCAGCGCAGCATTGCACTGGTCGACCGGTACCACCGTGGGGTCGGTGTTCGTCCATGCCGCCCACGCCGCCGTGAAGTCACCGCCCAGTTCAGCCGGTGTGGGCACGCAGGCTTGGCGCACGCTGCCCAGTTTTTCCTTGTTCCATTCTTCGCTATAGAAGAACCAGAGCTTATCTTTCTTCACCGGACCGCCGATCGAAAATCCGTAGTCATTGCGGCGCAGCGGAGGCTTCGGCCCAAAGAAGTTCGCCGCGTTCAGCGCGCTGTTGCGGCCATCATAGAAAGCCGTGCCATGGAACTGGTTCGTTCCACCCTTGGTGATGATGCTGATGACGCCGCCCGACGCCTGCCCATACTCCGGACCATAGGAGTTGCGCACAAACTTGAATTCCTGGATCGCGTCGATCGAGGGATAAATAAGAAGCGTGCGGTTCGACCCCAGATCGTTGTCGTTGACACCGTCCACCAGCCACAGATTGTTGGTGACCGGATTGCCATTCACCGAAATGTCTGAACCAGCGAGCAACCCTTTATCGGAAATGTCGAGACCATCTCTGCCCGCAACCCCCGGCTCCAGCAGCGCCAGTTGCTTAAAGCTGCGCCCGTTCAGCGGCAGCTCGGTCACTTGCTCCCCTTCGATAACCTCGCCCAGCGCGGCGCTGTCCGTCTGCACCTGCAGGGCGTTGGCCTCGACCGTCACTTGCTCGTTCGCGGCCTTGGCCAATTTCATCTGCGCATTGACCTCGTACGTACTCGATACGTGCAACTCCACAGCCTTCGCCACAAACTCGGCAAAGCTGCCCTGCTTCACGTGTACGTCGTAGGTTCCAGGAGGAAGCGCGGTGATTACATACGCGCCCTCGGAGTTCGTCGTCGCGGTGCGCGTATCGTTGTTGGCAACGTTGATTGCGGTTACCTGGGCGCCCGGGATGATCGCCCCCGTCTGGTCGGTCACCACGCCTTGGATCGTGCCAGCGTACTGCCCGTACGCGGCGCCCGCAAACAGCATGAACAACATCAAACTCAAAGCTAGTGTTCGTCTCATCGCAGCTCCTGTCGTTCCTGTTAAGTTGCCGGTTAATTTTCTTGTCAATTCGTTTTCAATTTCGAATCTCTATCAATGTGTGCATCGCCACTCTCGTGGTTCCCGCTTCGCGGCGTCCCGTAGGCCCTACTCCAAAACCACTATGGCTATCCGGCGTGCAGTGTCTTGCACAAGGGGTATCCTTGTCAAGAAGAAAAACGATTATGTTCCAGTAGATAAACGATAATCCTATGAATAATTGTAGGCCCGGTTTCTCGCCCCGTGCTATCCTCCCGCCATATGGCGGTCACCATGCAAGACATTGCCCGGGACCTCAATGTCTCGGTAGTCACTGTTTCCAAAGCCCTACGCCATCAAGGCAGTATCAGCGTCGCCACCCGCAACCGGGTTCTGCAGCGCGCCAGGGAATTGAATTACCAGATGAACTGGGTGGCCCGCAGCCTGGTGACCCGTCGGACCTACACCATCGGTTTGCTTCTGCCCGACTTTCAGCACCCTTTCTTTGCCGAGATCGCCAAGGCCGTCGCTGAAACCGTCCGTCCTCGGGGCTACCACGTCATCATTTCTTACTTCGAAGAAGATCCCGAGCTGGAGGCCACCGAAGTCGAATCCCTGGTCGCTCGCCAGGTCGACGGATTGATTGTGGCCTCTGCTCAGACCCCGGAAAGCGGCTTATTCCAGAATATTCGTCAACGCAAAATTCCCTTCGTTCTCATCGACCGCCCCATCGCCGGCTCCCGCGTAAGCTTCGTAGGCACCGACAACGAAGCCCTGGGCAGGCTCGCCACCGAGCACCTCATCGCCCAGGGCTGCCAGCGCATCGCCCACTTACGCGGCCCCGCGGGATTGGGCATTGCCGCCGCCCGCATGGCGGGCTACCGCAAAGCCCTCGCCAAACATAAACTCTCCATGCCAACCGAATATGTCGTGGAAGCCCGCTACGATGACGATATGGGATTTCGCGGAATGCAGCGCTTGCTCGGCAGAAAGCCTCCGCCGGACGGGGTCGTTTGTTACAACGATCCCGTGGCCATCGGCGCCATGAAAGCCATCCTCGCCGCGGGATTGAACGTGCCCCGCGATATCGCCATCATTGGCGCAGGCAACGTCCATTACTCGGACCTCCTGGCCGTGCCCCTCACCACCGTCGATCAGGGCGCAACCCTGATCGGTGATCAGGCCTCCGAAATCCTGCTGCAACAAATCTCGTCGAAACGCACCCTTTGCCCCAAGGCCATTCTGATCAAACCCCGCCTCGTCATCCGCAAATCAACTGCAAGACAGCCGACAGAAGTCAGCTCCTCGATTATTATCTAGTATCGAATTGCCAAAGCGGATGAGCGCCAACTGCCAACCGCGAAACAGTGAACCTCCCGATCCGGAATATGTGCATGCCATGCAGCCCAATTCAGCGTCGCGTAGCGCATCGGTTGAAGGCGGCCGCATTCTCCGCCATGTTCGTCGTCTCCATGTTGCTTCCCTTAATTGCTCAGGGCCCGCCCGCTGCTTCGCCTGAGCCCCTTGGCGTGCGGATTATCGTGGTCGGTTCCGCCGGCGAAGCGCAGCAGATCCTCGGACTCCTGCGCTACGGCTGGAATTTTGCCGGCTTGGCCCGCGAGAAATCCATCGACTCCACCGCCCCCGATGGCGGCTACATGGGCAAGATCGACCCCGCGTCCCTCCGCGCCGAGTTGCGGGATGCGCTTCGCGGCCTTGCGCCCGGCCAGGTGAGCGAGCCCATCAAGATTCCATCCGGATACGCCATCTTGAAAGTGCTCGCAGCCAATGAGCCCGGCGAAGAAAAAAACAAAGTCCCCAATGAGATCCTTCCCCTTGCCGGTCAGGGAAGCGTCCGCTACACCCCCAACATCGCAGGCGCTCCCGAAGCCGATGCCGCCTTGCAGGCTTATCCCAAGGAACCCGGCTTCGAACAGGATCTGCGCGCCATCTGCCAGGCTCGGAAACAATCCGTCAGCCGAACCGTCGACCGCCTTGGCCGCCTCGTCGATGAAGGCGATCGGGGACAGTCCAGCCGGAATCCCGCCGAACTCCTGCAGATGCGTTATGTCCTCGGCGAGTTGGAGGCCTACCTCGGCAACATGGACCAGATGATCCTGCGCTGGGAAAAGGCTTACCACTCCCTCCCCGCCGAGCATCCCGAAGCGGGCCTTCCATTGGAGGAAGCCCTCGGCATTGCCTACCTCCACAAATCTGAGATGGAGAACGGCGTTTACAAGAATCCCGGCGACCGCTGTATTTTTCCTCCCCGGCCAGACCTTGCCTATGACACCTACAAGAAGCCGGCGAGTTCGGAAGCCGCCATCCGCTATTTCATGAAATACCTCGACAAAAAGCCCGACGACCTCGAAATCAAGTGGCAGCTCAATCTGGCCTACATGACCTTGGGAAAATATCCCGAGGGCGTTCCCGCGAAAGACTTGATTCCGCCTTCGGCCTTCGCCTCCAGGGAAAGCGTGGGACGCTTTACCGATGTCGCCAAGGAAGCTGGAGTCGATCTGTTCTCCATGGCCGGCGGCCTGATCGTGGACGACTTCGACAACGATGGCCTGCTCGACATCATCACTTCTTCCTATGACATGTGCGAGCACGTCCACTTCTTTCACAACAATGGAGACGGCACCTTCACCGATCGCAGCGCCCAAGCCGGACTGCTCGATGAGCTCGGCGGATTGAATCTCATCCAGGCCGATTACAACAACGACGGATGTATGGACTTTCTGGTCATGCGCGGCGGTTGGCAGGCTGCCATGCGCATGTCCTTAATGCGTAACAACTGCAACGGTACCTTCACCGATGTTACCCGCGAAGCCGGATTGAGCCAGCCCGTCTCCTCCCAGACCGCAGTCTGGGCCGACATCGACAACGACGGCTTCGTCGATTTATTCATGGGCAACGAACGCGGTCCGGCGCACTTGTTCCGCAACCGTGGCGATGGCACCTTCGAAGACATCTCCCATTCCGCTGGAATCGACGCCAGCACCTTCACCAAGGCCATCGTATCCGCCGACTACGACAACGATGGCTATCCTGACTTCTACGTTTCCAATCTCAATGGCGACAATCTCCTCTACCACAACAACGGCAACCGCACCTTCACCGAAGTCGCCAAAAAAGCCGGCGTCGAGCGCCCCTGGACCAGCTTTGCCGCCTGGTTCTTCGACTACGACAATGACGGCCTCCCCGATCTTTTCGTGACCAGCTATTACATGTCGGTCGATGAAGTCATGAAAAGCTATCTCGGCCTTCCCTACAACGCCGAAACCCTTAAACTCTACAAAAACCTCGGCGACGGTAATTTTCGCGACGTGACCAGGGAGGTTGGACTCGACCGCGTATTCATGCCCATGGCCGCCAACTTCGGCGACATCGACAACGACGGATTCCTCGACATCTATATGGGTATGGGTAATCCCTCCTACGCGTCCATGACACCCTACGAACTGCTCCGCAACAAAGATGGGAAATCCTTCGTCGATGTCACTGCCTCCGCCGGCGTCGGCGATCTCCACAAAGGCCACGGCATCGCCTTTGCCGACATCGACAACGACGGCGACGAAGACATTCTGACGGTCACCGGTGGCGCCGTGCCCGGAGACGCGCACGCCTTTCGCCTCTATGAAAATCCCGGAAATGGCAACCACTGGATCAGCCTTCACCTCGTCGGTGTAAAGACCAACCGCGCCGCGCTCGGCGCCCGCATCAAAGTAAGCGTGCTGGAAGGCGGAAAAATACAGCGTTCGATCTATCGCACGGTCGGCAGTGGCGGGTCTTTTGGCGCGTCACCCCTGCAGCAACACATCGGCCTCGGCAAGTCCGCCGAGACGGTGAATCTGGAAATCTGGTGGCCCACCAGCAACACGCGCCAGAATTTCACCAACCTGAAAGTCGATCAATTCATCGAGATTAAAGAGTTTGCCACGGAATATTCCAAACTGGAAAAGCGCGCTTTCCGACTCGGCGGGAACCGGCGCCCGCCCCCTTCTTCAACTCATCCGTAAAACACAACACAACTACAATGACCAGAAATCGTTCCTTCCTCGTCCCCATCCTCACCATCATGCTCTGCATGCTGGCATCAACCTATGCGTGGCCCGCGCAGCGCTACTCCGCGACTGGACTGGTACTTCGCGTGGATCGCCCCGCCCACACCATGGTTGTTTCCTGCGATCCCATCCCCGGCTACATGGACGCCATGGTCATGCCGTTTTCCGTCCGCGACTCTACCGCGCTGGAAAATCTTGCGCCCGGCACCATGATTGAATTCACCCTGGTCGTCGACAGGAAATCCTCCCATGTCGAGAATGTGAAGGTCCGCCCTTTCGAGAGTTTTGCGCAGGAACCCATGCAGGCCAACCGCTTGGCGATGTTGCAGGAACTCCTCGATCCCAGTTTAGCGGCCGCGCAACTCAAACTCGGTCAACCGGTCCCCGATTTCACCCTCATCGATCAAAACCAGCGCACCGTCAGCCTCCATCAATTTGCCGGCAGGATTGTGGCTGTCGACTTCGTCTACACCCGTTGCCGCCTCCCCGACTATTGCTTTCGCTTCTCCAATAATTTCGGGCGGCTGCAGAAACGCTTTGCCGATCGCCTCGGCAGCCATCTCGTGCTCCTGACCATCACCTTCGATCCCGTCCATGACCAGCCCGGAATCCTCGCCGACTACGCTCGCACCTTTAAGGCAAACCCCGAATCTTGGCGATTCCTCACCGGCCCACTCGACGATGTCCGCCGTGTGTGCAGTTGGTTCGGAGTGGAATTCTGGTCCGACGAGTCTCAGTTCACCCACACCCAGCACACTGTAATCATCGACCGTCGGGGCAAGCTGGTCACCAACATCGAAGGAAACCTATACACTGCCGAACAGCTTGGCGACCTGCTGGAAACCATGATGGCAGGCCCCATGTCTCCCGAAAACAACCACTAGCCTAATCCGCGCCCTGCGCGTCGCCCTATTTCCACTTGCCCGTGCCCTCGACAATCGTGATGTACCGGTCCACCGGCAGGTTGCTAAACCGCTCGACCCCTCCCGGTTGCGGCCACCGCACCTCCACCCAATCTACCTTCGTTCTTTGTCCCAGCCCGAGAACCACCCTCGGGTCGTGCGACGACTGGAAACTGCCCCCGCCCACTTTCATTCTGCCTCTCTTCAAGTCCCCGGACTGGTACGTGATCCGCGCCCCCACCGCATCCGCGTTCGACTTCGTTCCAACCAGTTTCAGCCCCAGCCAGTGGTTCTTCGTTCCCACATCATTCCGCAGCAGAACCGGAGCCCCATCGTTCACAGCCACCAGCACGTCCACCGCACCGTCATTGTTGAAATCCCCTAAAGCCAATCCTCGCGCCGATAGCGATTTTGAAAACGCCGGCCCCCCCTGCTCACTCACGTTCTTAAAAACATGGCCGGTATTCTGAAACAGCAGCAGCGGTTCGTGGTATTTCACCAGATCCGAAAAATCTTCCACCAGGTCGTCGGGAAATCCGTTCGCCAAAATCAAATCCAGATTGCCGTCGTTGTCGTAGTCAAAAAACTTTAATCCCCAACCGCTCATCCAGCGCGTAGCCATGCCAATGCCCATCGGCACCGCCACATCGTCAAACGTCAGATCCTTATTATTCTGATAGAGAGAAAAGATCTCCTCATCAATATTGGCGACAAAGAGATCCATCCATCCGTCCTCGTTGAAATCCGCCGAGTCCACTCCCATCCCCGACCGCGGTCGCCCTTCCGCGCTGTATCCGACATCGGCCTGCAGTCCAATCTCCTCAAATCGACCGTTGCCCCGGTTCACAAAAAGAAAATTGGCCACCGTGTCGTTCGCTACAAAAAGATCCATCAGCCCATCGTTGTTCACATCCGTCGCGACCACGCCCAGGGTCTTTCCAAGCCGGCTGCCGATGCCCGATTCCTTGCTCACGTCGGTGAACGTTCCGTCCCCGTTATTGTGGAAGAGCCAGTTTGCCGTCGCCCCGAAAACCCGCGGAATGCAGTAGTGCCGCTTTCCGTCCCCGGCGATGCCGCACCCACTGGCCTTGTCAAAATCCACAAAATGCCCGACAAACAAATCCAGCCGCCCATCGTTGTCGTAGTCGAACCAGACCGCGCTCGTCGCCCATCCCAGGATCCCAACGCCCGCCTTCTCCGTGACGTCCGTAAATGTCCCGTTCCCATTGTTGTGGTACAGAATGCTTCTGCCATATTGCGTTACGAAGAGATCCGGAAAACCGTCGCCGTCGTAGTCCCCAACCGCCACGCCCATGCCGAATCCTCCGCCACCGACGCCCGCCTTCTCCGTTACATCCGTAAATGTGCCGTCCCGGTTGTTGTGATAAAGCGCATTGCGTAAGGGCTTCGTAGGCGTAAAAAAATCGCACTTGCCGCTGTTCACCAGGTAGATGTCCATCCACCCATCATTGTCGTAATCGAGAAACGCGCACCCCGGCCCTTCCGATTCCGGCAGATATTTATTGGGACTTCTGGCCGCATCGTGGACCCACGTTATTCCGCTCACCGCCGGGGGTACTTCCGCGAAAAACGATTCCGCCCCCGTCAAGCCCGCCGAAAAACGCGGAAGCGCGCCGCACCCCAGTGTCCCGCCCAAAGCCATTAGAAATTTCCGGCGCGAAAATGGAAACCGGTAGATCGGCGGTGAAGGCATCTTGAAATTTTTACCACAACCTCGAGAATCGCAACGAAGTTCGCAAAGAAGCTCGCAACGAGGTTCGCAACCAACGTCGCAGGAAGATCCCAATCCGATCCGCGAATGCCGCCGTCGTCCTCCGCAAACTCCGTGCTACCATTCACCCCAGGGATCGGCCATGATAGGCATGTTTCGAGCGAACAAACCCTCTGGTTTTTCGCTCGCTCTATTTCTGCTTCTTTGTCTGAAACCGATCGCTGTTTGCACACAAACCGGCCCTCCCACCAGCGATCCCACCCCCAACCCGACCTTCCAACAGCTTTCCGCCCAAGCCACATCCGCCCGCGAAGCCGGACGCCCGGATGACGCCATCCGTTTCTATCAGAGCGCCCTCAAACTCCAACCCGATTGGGCCGAGGGCCTCTGGTACCTGGGTACGCTAAATTACGACGCCGACCATTATTCCGAAGCCATTCCCGTCCTGCAAAAACTGATTTCCTTGCTTCCACGGATGGGCCCCGCGCTCGCTTTTCTGGGCTTGTCTGAATTTGAAACCAAAGACTACAAGAACTCTCTGCTTCATCTGCAGCAGGCACATCGTCAGGGATACGACGACGATACCGAACTGGCGAAAGTGGCCACCTACCACCTCGCCGTGCTTTTCAACTGGAGCGGTGAGTTCGACAAAACCGTGGAATTACTAACCCCCATAATCAAGGAGAGCCGCCCGCCCGATGAGATTAAAGTCGCCCTCGGCATGGCGCTCCTCCAAATTCCTCTTCTCCCCAGCGATATCGACCCTGAAAAGGATGCCTTGATCCACGCAGCAGGAGACGCCGCTGTGCTCCTCGACGCTGGAAACTCAGCCGCCGCCCTCGATGCGCTTCGGCAAATGCTGCTGGAATACCCCAAGACTCCCTATCTCCATTACGCCTGCGCTACGGCACTCGCCGCCGCCGGCAAGAACGAAGAAGCTCTTCAGGCCCTCACGGACGAAACAAAAATTTCGCCTCGAAGCGCTCTGCCTTACCTCCGCATCGCTGCGCTCAACCTGCAACACCACCATGCGAAGCAGGCCCTGCCCTCCGCCCGTCAAGCGGTTCTCCTCGCTCCTCGCTCCGCTGCCACTCATGAACTCCTCGCTCAAACACTAAAAAGTTTGGGCCAGATTCCGGAGGCCACGAAAGAAACCGCGCTGGCGAAAAAACTCAAGTCCTCCACCGCTGACGTGGATTCGGCGCAACGCCAGCTCTATGCCCGTACTCGCGCTGGCGAAAAAACCGCAAGCCCAAACGCGGCTGCGGGAGCTTCTGGCCAGCAAACAGACGACACTGCCAATTCCGCTGACACCTTTGAGGCGCTCGCTCAAAAGGCGCAGGCCTCCCAGGCCGCTGGCCAAACCGACCTCACCATTTCCTATTTCCAACGCGCCCTCGCTCTTCATCCGGAGTGGGGCGACGGCTGGCGCAACCTCGGCACCTTGTACTACACGTCCGCGCGTTATGCCGACGCCGTCGCCGCCCTCAAGAATTCCGTCGCCATCGACGCCCAGCAGGGCAACACCTGGGCTTTGCTGGGACTCTCTGAATTTCAGACCAAGGACTACAAGAATTCCCTCATCCACCTCCAACGAGGCCACGACCTTGGGTTTGCCGGTAACGCCGCCGCCGTTCAATTCGCCAAGTATCATCTCGCCGTGCTCTTCAATCGGAACGGAGATTTCGACCGCGCCACCGAATTGCTCACTCCCGAGGTTGGATCCGGTCCCCCGGATGAACAAACTACCTTCGCATTAGGATTGGCCTTGCTTCGCATCCCCTCCCTTCCCGATGAAGTCGATCCTTCCCGGAACTCCTTAATCCGGCTCGCGGGAGCGACCGCCGCCCTGCTTTCCGGAAGCAAGTACGACGAGGCCTTCGTCAAATTTCAGCAACTCCTCCAAATGGCCCCCAACACTCCTTATCTACACTATGTCTACGGCTCCGCCCTCGCTTCCATTTCTCAATTCGACAAAGCCGAAGAGCAACTCGTGGAAGAAACGAAAATTACTCCCGGCAGCGCCTTGCCTTTTCTGCGGCGCAGCACCATCGCTCTGCAGTTAAAGCATCCCGAAGACGCCGCCCGCCTGGCCCAACGCGCCGTGCAACTTGACCCGGAATCGGCCGAAGCCCACTATCTCCTGGGACGCTCCTGGTTGGATCTGGGAAAAACTGCGGATTCACTGAAAGAACTGGAGACAGCTCGCGGACTCGCACCCAACAGCCCCGAGGTCCGCTTCAATCTGGCCCGCGCCTACGCCAAAGCTGGCCAACCCGACGCCGCCCAGCAGGAGCGGGACACTTTCGAGCGCCTGAACGCCATGGTCCAAAACCAGCGCAGTCGCACCGGAAGCCAGGCCTACGGAGCTGCCAAGAGTCAAAGCGGCATTCGTGCCGCAGAATCGCCGAGCCAGCCGCAATCTGCCTCCCACCCCTGATCGCTCCCGCCACCACTCCGCCATCAGGGCGACGCGTGCGGCCGAGTCGGTCCCTTATAAATCTCGGCCGTATCGTTCGCATCATTTTCGCTCTGCCGGTCGAGTCTCCCGACCTTAGGTCCGGAGCCGCGATTTTTCCAAACTTCGTAATCGGCTCGGGCGCTTGCCAGTTCCTCCGGAGTAACTTCCAAATCCGCGCGCACAATGTCGGTGTGTGCGTCGTATTTATCGATCGCCGGTTCGTCCGCTTTCCCATGCAAAAAGTGCCGGTAGATATTGTCGTCGATCTTGTCGTTCAACTTCTTCGCGGCGTCCCCAATGGCCTTCCAGTTCGCGTTGCGCTCGTTGGCAATGTGGATGATATCTTTTCCACCCTCAAGCTCCAGCGCAATATCGAGCATGGGCACCCCCGTCGCGGTCAATTCATGCGCAATAAACAGCGAACCGTAACTCATATTCATCGCGTGCCGCTGCCGCATCAACTCGATTCTCTTGGCATGGAATTCGTCCGCCATCGTCTGGTTGACAATCGCGCGCGTCCTGCTATCAACCGCCATGGCCGAGATCTGGCGGACCCGCTTTTCAGCCTTTTGCTGATCGCTGCCCAAGGCTCCGGTCGCCGAGGCCGTCAGCAAAGCTACCAGGCAAATTCTCGACAAACTCTTTCGCTGGTTTCTGATCATGGATACCTCCGGCCGCAAGGCTGCGACAGCCAGCTACATTGCGAAATCGTCTCACATTTGCCCACCGCGCTCAACAAAATCCGATCTTCGCGTGTTATAAGCCGCGGAACCAAGCCGCTCCTAAGAATGACCCCTGGAATCACCGACTTCATTTGACCGCCGCTGTATGATCGTTGGCACGTTCGTTGCAGAAGCGATAACAGCATTTCATGCTAAGGAGCAACCCTTATGCCCCGCAAAGCACTCATTCCGTTCGCTGCTATATTGATTCTCGTTTCCTCGCCCCTTGCACCGGCCCAGAACCAGGACCAGTCCTCCCCCAACAAGTGGGCCAGCAGCTTGGCCCCCACTCCCCCAATGGGTTGGAACACCTGGAACAAGATGGGTTGCGACATCAGCGAGCAACTGATCCGCCAGATGGCCGACGCCATGGTCTCCACCGGCATGAAAGACGCCGGCTACCAATACATCATCATCGACGACTGCTGGCAGGTGGATCGCGATCGTCAGGGCAATATCGTGGTCGACGCCCGGAAATTCCCTTCCGGTATCAAGGCGCTCGCCGACTACGTTCACGCCAAAGGCCTGAAGTTCGGCATCTATTCCGACGCCGGCACCAAGACCTGCCAGGGCCGTCCGGGCGGGCGGGGATATGAATTTCAAGACGCGCGCCAATACGCCGCGTGGGGCGTGGATTATCTGAAGTATGACTGGTGCAGCACCTCGACCCAGGATGCGCGGTCTTCGTATGAACTCATGCGCGCCGCCCTCGATGCCTCCGGCCGCCCCATTGTCTTCAGCATCTGCGAATGGGGCAACCATTCGCCCTGGCTCTGGGCCAAAGGTGTCGGCAACCTCTGGCGCACTACCGGCGACATCAAAGACCGCTGGGAGGGGAAAGAAGAATGGAAGCCCGGCGATTGCTGCAACTATGGAGTGATGGACATCCTCGATCAGCAGGTTGGGCTGGAGTCTTTCGCCGGGCCGGGGCACTGGAATGATCCTGACATGCTTGAAGTCGGCAACGGTGGAATGACTCTGACCGAATACCGCGCCCACTTCAGTTTGTGGGCCATGCTGGCGGCTCCCCTGATTGCCGGGAACGATTTGCGCGACATGAAGCCGGAGATTCGCCAAATTCTCACGCACAAAGAAGTCATTGCCGTCGACCAGGATCCGGCGGGCATTGAGGCACACCGCGTCCGCAAAAACGGAGACCTCGAAGTGTGGTCGAGACCTCTTCAGGATGGAAGCCGCGCTGTGATTCTGTTGAACCGTGGCGCCAAGGATGCAGAGATCGGAGTGACCTGGCAAGAACTGGGATATCCCGCGCACCTCAGCGCGCACCTTCGCGACCTGTGGCAGCAGAAGGAACTCGGAGAACACAAAGGCGAGTTTTCGGCGACGGTGGCCCCCCACGACGTAGTCATGGTCACGGTCAGGCCCTAGCGATCTGCTGAAAAACTCCTATGCACGGCGATTTTGGGAAGGGCACGACTCCAGTCGTGCCGTAACTCGCCGAAAATGTCTTGCGCTTCAGCGCCTGGGGGCGAGCTTTTCGCGACTTTGACGAGTTTTTCTACAGCCTCCAAAGCGCGCTGGGCATCCGTCGTTAGCAGTTAACCCGCTGCACCAGTTCGCTACCTCACCCCATTCGGATACACCAGGATCTTGCTGGCCTCGCCGGTTTTCAGCCGCGCCATGGCTTGGGAAAAATCTTTCATCGCGATGCGGTCCGTGATCACCGGGTGAAGATCGAGGCGTCCGCTCTTGAGCAAAGCCGTCATCTGGTACCAGGTCTGGTACATGCGACGCCCATTGATGCCTTGAATGGTGATGCCTTTGAAGATGATGTCTTCCGAAAAATTGAGCGGGATCGGTTTCGATGTCAGGCCGAGCAGCGACATTCGTCCGCCCCGCCGGATGATGTCGAAGGCAATCCGAATCGCGTCCGGATGGCCGGCCATCTCGAGGACAACGTCCACGCCCAGACCTCCCGTTTTCTCCGCGACGATAGCGCGCACGTCGTCTTTCGATGGATCGAGCGCATAATCGGCGTTCATTCTGGTTGCAAGCTTGCGCCGGTGCTCGTTGACTTCGATCGCAAATATTGTCGTTGCGCCGACCGCCCGGGCCACCGCGATGGAGAATAACCCAATCGGCCCGCACCCAGTGACGGCCACCGTCTTGGCGGCGATCTCTCCCGCCAGCACCGTATGTACGGCGTTGCCGAGGGGATCGAGAATCGAAGCGTACTCCTGCGGAATACCGGGATCGAGTTTCCAGATGTTCGATTCCGGGATGACCACGTATTCGGCGAACGCCCCGTCGGTATCGACGCCGATAATTTTCACCTGCTGGCAAATGTGGGCTTCGCCGGTGCGGCACTGCAGACACTTGCCGCAGGCAACGTGCATTTCCGCGGATACAAAGTCCCCTTCTTTGACGCTCGTGACTTCATCGCCGAAAGCCACCACCTCGCCGCAGAACTCATGTCCGGGAATCAGCGGCGGATGAATCCGTCCCTGGGCCCATCGGTCCCATTCGTAGATGTGGAGATCGGTCCCGCAGATGGACGCCACCTTCACCTTGACCAGAACGTCGGTCCGGCCGTAGCCCGGAACTTTCACTTCGCGGATCTCCGCCCCCGGCGCGGCTTCCGGCTTGACCACCGCGAGCATCTTGCCGGGTATGCTGCTGGGCATGGAAGCTCCCTTGTGTGTGCGGAATTATAGGAACAAACGGATTATTCTACACTGCGGTTTGCCCCACTTGCCGACCATCCGGATGGTGTTGGCGTTGGATGATTTTGAAAACCTGCTTACTCGGCGTCGAAATCCGCGCCTGCAAGACCAATGCAAATTAACCTGCACGCTTAGCGAAATTTCGTTACCAGTTCGCTGAATGGATCAGAGGCCACATTCCAGGTTCCCTCAAACGGGTTATCCAGATCGGTCAGAACAAAGTGCGCGAAGAACAGCAGCATAGTAGTGATGGCCACCGCGACCACGCCAAGCGCTGCGTTGCGAAACGGATAAAAGAAAAGCAGGAAGAGAATCATCGACGCGGTCAGATTCCCAAAGAGAAAAAGGGTTTGCGGCATCCTTTTCGCGCTGAGGGATAACCTCTCGTCCCGATGTGCGCTTGCCTGGTTCGCGATATCTAGCAGGCGCTCGTACAACATGCGTTCCGTTTCGTCTTCCGGTTTAACGCTGGTCACGCTGGAAATGACTTCATGGAAAAGACGGTCGCTCTTATCCGTTTTTTCATTCCTGGAAAGCGCGCCCCACTCGGTCTCAATCACCGTCCGCGCATAGACTTTTACGGCCCGCACCATGGGCTCGCGGATGGCCTCTTGCAGACGGTTGCTGAAAAGAAGCAAGTCCTTCAGGGATCCCGACTCTTTTCGAATTTCGTTTTCGACGGCGGTGAATTGTCCCCAGATGACGTACGTTGCGAAGGCGTAAACGACACTGTAGAGCGTGCCGATGATTTGCAGAAGGGTAGCCAGACCCTCGGCATCATTGAGGAACAACTTCTGAAATCCGAGCAGCCAAAATACGGCGTAGACAGCCGCTGTCGCCAATAGCGCTTTGGCACAACGAATGCGGGTGGCTGCGGGAATGACGCCGAAGGCCATGGCAGGAAATCCCCGGTCACTGGCGTCGTAGCGCTTCACGGGACAAATCTACAGCAAAATCGGGGATTCCACACACTGGAATGTCAAAGATCGGACTACGTGTCGAACCCTCCCCGAATATGGGTTTTCGGGCTCGCGGTTTTGAAGTCCTCCGATTTGCCCCGGGCAATGCTGAGCGTCTGCCATTGCTTCGAGCGCAGGTGCTTGGCCAGGAAGACGATCTGTCCAATGTGCTGGGCGTAATGCGCAAGGGCGCGATTGAGCGCCTGCATCACCGTGTGCGGCTCCTGGCGGATAGTTACGGTGCGCTGCACATCTTCGGGGGCCAGCGAGTCGAGCGTGGAGAATACATGCAGCCATGCCTCCTCCCACCAGCCCATCACTTCGTCTCGGGTGGTTTGCACCGACATCTCAAATTCCCGATCGCGAAAACGGTCCGGCTTTTCGCCGTCGCTGCTGAGAAAGTCCGTAAAGCGCGAGCGGGCGTTGCCGGCAATGTGTTTGACCAGCGTCCCTACGGAATTCGATTCCGCATCGAGCGCGACCACGAAATCGCGGTCTTCCAGTTGAGCCATCGCGGCTTCCCCCATGCGTTTGTGGCCCCGGAACTGGCGCTTGATTTCTTCGAGGTAGTGTGTCGCGAGATCGGCCATGGAATCAATGACCCCCTACATCTGAAGGCTCGCGATCACGGGTCTCAGCTCTAACCTGATGCCGCCAATTTTGCGGGCGGCGAAATTGTAGACCCACGCGCTCAGCGCCCCGACAAAAAAGCCTATCAATCCATAGAGGAACGGGGCAAGAACCGCCGGAAGCACGAGCCCGAGCCCCCAAGAGGACGGAGAACTAAGCCCTTGAGAACCATGCAGTAGAGAGGAAAACGCGCTCCACAGGACGAGCGGCGGCACCACGATCAGCGCCAGGCAACCGTAAATTACGCCCGTAATCTTGGCGCAGGACAACACATCGAGAGAGCGAATGGAGTACATGATTCTCCTTTCGTGTGCACGCCACCAATTTACACGATTGCCGCAGGCCCGGTCATTCCGGGCCAACCGGAGCTTGGCGCGGCCTGGCGAAAGCCGGGTCGCAGGCCACCCGGAAGCCGTAGTCCGCGTACTTGAATTCCGGAGGAATGCTGGACCGGGCGGCGCAGCGCGACATCTTGATGTGATGCCGCCAGGAGCCACCGCGCGAGGCCCGCCGCACGCCCGTTTCAGGACCGCGCGGATTGCGCTCCGGCGACACCGCATAATAATCCGGAGCGTACCAATCGCTGCACCACTCATGCACGTTGTCGCACATGTTGTAGAGACCGTATGCGTTCGCTGCGGCCCGGGCAACCGGCTCGGGGCCGCTCCTCCAATAGCCACCGCACCGATCGGCATAGTCGGGCAGTCCTGTCGGAGCCGTGTTGCCCCAGGGATATAGCGCTTCTCCGTCGCGATTGCCGCCACGCGCAGCGCGCTCCCACTCCGCCTCCGTCGGCAAGCGGAATTTCAATCCGCTGCTGGCGCTCAGCCACTCGCAATATCGAACTGCCTCGAACCACGACACGGCAACGACGGCCTGCTCGGGATGGCAAAATGCCGGGTCAGCGCAGAAAGGCGGCGGCGCCAGATCCGACGAAAAGGATGACCCTTCGCGAAGAAAGCGCTCATAGTCGCCGTTGGTCACCTGGCGAGCAGCGAGCAGAAATTCGTCAACCCACACCCGATGCACCGGCTTCTCGTTATCCTGCCCCGCGTCAGAGCCCATCAGAAACCATCCCGCGGGAATTCGGACGAGCGTGGACACGGAATTCTGCGCATCCAAGTCGGAGTGCAATTCGGCGGCCGAATTCATAGGGTCAGAGTGCGCGCAGTGCGCGGACAACGTCTTCGATTTCATTCTCCTGAAACAAGCGAATGCCGGCAATGCCAGCCGCGCCGGCATCCAGGCACGACGCGGCATTGCCAATCGTGACACCGCCCAGAGCGATGACCGGCAGTTGCGAACCGCACGCGAGGCGCAACGCGGCAAGACCCGCAGGCGGCATGCCGAAAGCCCCTCTTTTCCCAAACACCGGAGCAAACACCGCAAGGTCTGCACCCTCGGACTCGGCGCCAATTACCTCCTCATTCGTGTGGCAAGAGGCGACCACGAGAAAGCGTGCCGTCGACCGCGAACCGGCCGCAGAGAGTTGCACAACAGATCGCACTTCGCGGGCCGACAGGTCATCGGAGCGTAGATGGACCCCGTCCGCTCCAACCGCCAGCGCAACGTCGGCGCGGGAGTTAAGCAGCAGCTGGGTCGATGCTGAATTCTCCCGGACGCCTGCGAGTGCTTCCCGCGCCAGCATTTCCAGCTCTTTTGCGCTCAGGTCTTTTTCTCGAAGCTGGACGTAATCGACACCGGCACGGGCAGCATCGATGATTTTTCCCGACAGCGCGTGACGGCGGTCCGCTTCGTCGCCCCGAAACTGGCTACGGTCGGTAATGTAATAGAGCAGGCAACGGTCCGACATTCATTCTCAGCCTACACTTCTGAGACTACTGCGATGGCGCCGCCTGCAAGGTCGCGGGCTTGGATCGATGCGTCTCAACGTGCGCCACCGCAACCGGTCGCGTCCGCGGCAGGGTCAGGAAAATGATCAGGACGATCAAGCCCAGGATAGCCACGATGAAGATGCTGCCTTCCGGCCCCGTCGTACCGCCGCTCAAAATCGCCTTGCCGGCGGCGTGCGTGGCCAGCAGATGGTGCTGCGCCATCAGTCCACTGTCAGCCACCCCATAGAGGAACGATTGCGACCAGTCCCACGAAGTGTGGATGCCAATCGCCCACCACAGGGAACCCGTGCGCCAGAGGCTGAGACAGAAAACCATTCCAGCCAGTCCGGCCGAGAGCAGTCCGATCGGAGATTCGCCGGGATTTCTGCCGTGTCCCAGCCCAAACAGAAAAGACAGAATCACCGCCGAAGTCCAGAAGCCAAGCGCCTCGCCATGGCGCGTTTTGAACGCCCAGCGGTACAGTCCCGCCAGACCGCGCGTCAGCGTGTACTGGATGTAGCCGCGATTGATGTACTCCTCCAAGAGACCAACCAGCAGGAAGCAGAAAAGCCACGCGGCCCCATAACCAAGCACATCGCCACCAAAAATCAGCCGTCCGTCAAAAACCAGCAATCCCAGTTTCCAGAGGATCAGGACGAGCAGGGAAAGACAGACCACTCCCCACCCCAGCCCCGCGAAAAAGTGCGCAACCTTACGCGTGCCGCCAAAGCCATACACCGAGTTCGGACGACGCTCGATCTTCGACATGATCCACGTCACCAGCACAACCGCCAGCAGCGGAATCGACTCATTGATCATCCCGACCTTGATCGTGATCTCCGAGTTCTTAGGCGCGTTCGGATCGCGAGGGTGGACCTTGTGGGCGACGAAGTTCGCGGTAACAAGAATCGCGGCGAGCAGAGCGATGAAGATGAGCAGGCTCCAACCCGCCCGCAGCCCATCCTGGCCGAGAAAAATCTTGCGCAGCAACGACGGCGGCGCAGGGTCCACGGGCGCAACGGGAATCGGCGAAGCAACGGCATCGGCTGGTTCGAGATGCTCCGGTTCTATGCTCATTGGCCCTCCTCCCGCCGAGAAAATAGTTTCAAATTTTCCGCTTTCCAGCGCATCGCCGCATAAATGCGATTGCGTCCGCTGGGATGATCGAAAAATATGAATTCCTCGATCGGACCGGGATTCATCTTGCGGTATTCCCCAAGATGGATCGCCGCCTGCGCAAATCCATCTGGCTGCCGGCTCGTGTTCAGTCCGTACATGTCGGCTTCGTACTCCTGCGTGCGGATCGACGTATTCATGATAGGCGTGATGGCGAAACCAAAGACCGACACCAGCAGCACCACCAGCGGAACAACCGCCGTGTCGCCCACGCCCCGAATCTGCCATCTCTCGCCCCAGCGTTGCAGCGCCCAGTCCAGCCCCCAGCGCAAATAGACGAAGGCCAGCACGACGACGATCGAGAAAAACATGATGCCCTTGTAGATGTGATTCATCACGTAGTGCCCCATCTCGTGTCCCATGACCGCCTGAATTTCCTCCGGCGAGCCCCGGCGCAAAAGATTGTCATTGAGCGTGATGCGCATGGTATTCGCAAAGCCGCTCACATTGGCGCTCATCCGCGTCGTCTGCCGCGACGCATCCACTTCATATACATCTTTGGCCGGGATCCCGTTCGCCCGCGCCATGCTCAGAATTGGATCGACAATCTTCGGATCGTCCAGCCGTGTGACTTTGTTGAAGATGGGAATTATGTAGACCGGCGAAATCAACACAGTGAAGATCAAGAACACGATCGTCACCACCGCGCCCCAGATCCACCAGGTTCGCGGCAGTCGCCGGACTACGCCGAACAGCAACATTGCCAGCACGCCGCCCAGCACCATTCCAACTCCAAGACCCTTCATCTGATCGCCCACCCAAGGGCCGAAACTCTGCGTCGCAAGTCCGTACTTGCGTTCGCGAAAATACTCTTCGTAAACCGTGAGCGGAAACACCAGGATGCTGGTGAGCGCAAGGTATTCCAGCCAGTACACAAACGTGTGCACCGGTTTGAAGCGAGTCACTCGCTCCGCCAAATCCCTCATGCCAGCCGACCACCGCAGATTCAGCAACAGTAGCGCGACGATCACGCCATAGAGGAAGTCCCAGAGAATCATCCAGTACCCGCCCTCGAAATACGCGTCGGAACGCGCCGTTTTGTCGGCGGGAATCTGAGCGAGGTAAGCATTGGTGGCGGCAAGGGCATCGAACTGCGCCGACGCTTGCGCCTCTGCTGGAACCTGGATCACCGATGGCATCTCATTCGCCCCCGGTGGTTGAGCCAGCCCGGACGTTGCCAGAAAGCCTACGCAGCAGAGAATCAGCCAACCAGGGATTACCGCCAGAAATGTTCGCGAGAGCATCTTAAACTTGTCTCCTGAAGCGCCAATACGTTAGGAGTGTATACGGAGACAACCTGCCCGGGGTTCAATTCTCAGCAGGCGCTGGCGGCTCAATTTAAATTTGCTTAGAAAAGCGGGCTGCCGAAGAACACCGCGATCAGCAGGTTCTTCGGGAAAGGTGCGACTTCACAGCTTGCGGAAAACCTCCAAATCCGCGGTGGCCTCGGGAACAACACGCCCCCCGCGCCCCACTCCTTAAGGCCGCGTCTTGGCGATCTCCGGCACGGCCGCCTCGCCTGTCCGTTTGCTGGGTTGCTGCCCGAGATGGTACCTGGTGAGCCCTTCTTTCAAGTATTCGAAACTTTCTTCCGGCGAATCCGCCATCTTAAACAAGTCGATATCCTCGGGTGAGATCACTCCGGCATCGGCCATGGCTTCGAAGTTGACAATCTTCTTCCAGTAATCGCTGCCATAGACCACGATGACTATTTTCTTGGCCAGCTTCTCCGTTTGGGCGAGGGTGACGATTTCAAAGAACTCATCCAGCGTTCCAAATCCGCCCGGAAACACCACCAGCGCTTTGGCCAGGTAGGCGAACCAGAACTTGCGCATGAAAAAATAATGGAATTCGAAGTTGAGCGATGGCGTGATGTAAGGGTTCGGACTCTGCTCGAACGGCAGGTTGATATTGAGCCCGATCGTCTTCCCTCCCGCTTCATGCGCCCCCAGATTCGCCGCTTCCATAATCCCCGGCCCTCCGCCCGTGGTCACCACAAAGCGATGCCGCTTCGCCGGAATGTGCATCGACCATTCCGTCAGCAGGAACGCCAGCCGGCGCGCGTCTTCGTAATACCGGGCCATATCTACCGCCGCCTCGGCCCGCTTCATATCCTTGGCTTGCTGGTCGGCGGAAACTTCGGCCCCGTTGCCCCGCACTTCAGTCAGTCGGTTGGCCGCGTTGTCGCGGCTGTGGATGCGAGCCGACCCAAAAAAAACAACCGTGTCCTGGATCTGCTCCCGGCGGAAGCGCGACAGCGGCTCGCTGTATTCCGACAGCAGCCGCAGAATCCTCCCGTCAGGACTGTTGAGAAACGGCTCGTTCTGATACGCCAGAGGTGCGGACTTGATTTTTTGATCTGTCATAAGTCGGTCGGTCGTTGCTAGCCATTTCTCGTGCCCCGCGGGCTGTCTCTCACGAACCAGAGACCCAAGATCAATGAGCAACGCCCCATGAGCAGCGCTCAAGAATCAATGCCCAAGAATCAATGCTCAAGAAATCAATACTCAAGGTCAATGCCCCACGCCCAGCGTCGTACCTTCACTCCTCTTCCTGATACCGAATCGCCTCCCAAAAACCAATCCACACATTCAGAACGCCCAAGCCCGTCGAGACACCACGCGCGAAACCGCTGCCTACGATGGCGCGCAGTTCCGGGTACGGCAGAAGCAGCGGATTGTCGGACCACTCCGGCCGCCAGGGTAAGATCATCAGCATTACCCCTAGCGTCGCGCATAAGAAAACAAACAATAGCACTCCGATCCGGCGCAGCCATACCCGCGCCACCGAAGGCGCTCGCCGCGAAACCGGGGCCGGCATCGCAACCACTGCACTAGATTGTTCCGCCGAAGACTTGCGTTCTCCGACACTCGTGGATTCGCCCGCAAAAGGTAGTTTGGGATCGGAAATCATGGCTCGCGTCGTTGTGAATAGGGCCGTGAAGGTGGGCATGGAACCGGGTTGCATCCCCACGTAAATGCCAAACCCACTTCGTGCATTCTACGACTTCAGAGCCTGTATGCGCTCGGCCACGTCGCGATAATCGATATTTGTAATGTATACGTCGGTAAAATGGCGCAGGGCCGCGGGCTTGTCGCTCGCAGTTTCGCAAGCCGAACCCAGCTCATAGCTGATCGCCAGTCGTGCCTGGTCGTCCAGTCCCGGAATTTTAAGCGCCTTTTCGTACCACCGGATCGCCGCTTCAGGAACTCCTTTATCCAGAAAGCACTGCGCCAGCCAGGTGTAAGTCTGCACCGGCTGCCCAAACTCCTTGCCCCGTTCGATCGCGCTGCAGACTTTCTGAAATTCGGCAATGGCCTCGTCCAGCAGGCCCATTTCGCGGAAGGCAACACCCAGGTTATAATGCGTTTCCGGATCGTCGTCGCCCGCCACTACCTCTTCTTCCAGTTCCTGCTTCAACTCGCCGAACATCTCCGAAAGATCGACGCTGCTCGCGGGATGCATGGCCTGCGCCCCCGCCCCCAACGGCCGCACCGGAGCCGCGCTATAGCTCATGGTGGGGACGCTAGCGGCGCCGCTGGCCCCGATCCCCGCCGATGCTGCCTCCGCTGACATCACAGCCGGAGCCACGGCAGCCGCCGGAATTCCAGGTTCGCTGTGCCCCCCAGCCTCTGCTTCCACCTCCCGCGTGCTTGCCGCAGCCGGCCCTGTCGCCACTCCCGTAGGCCAGCCCGGCAATGCCCCGTTGCCCAGCTTCGCTTCCGGTAGTTGCGTTGCCGGCGCCTGCGGGAAGGAGTCGCCCAGCGATGCTTCCAGATCCGCCACCAACGAAGTCAACTCACCCGCCGCCGCAGCCTCCGTCACAGCTTGTGCTGCTTCAGGTGCGACTTCCAACCTTCCCTGATCGATCTGGTTATGGACCTCCCCCGGAGCTTCATGCTCGTAGCCCGCCATCAGATCGGGCGAGGCGGCGATCGCAGCCCCGTGCTGGGTTTCCAGATCGACTTCAAATCCCGTCGGCTCGTCGGCGTTGATCTCGGTGATCTCCGCTTCCGGCTCGGCCGGAGGCTGGCCCGCGGCTTGGACGGCAGCCCGTAACGGATCGAGAATCCTGGCATCGCTGGTCAGGGATTCCAGCTTCTCCATCCCCGCGCGAGCCTGATCCACCATGAAGTGCTCCAGATAAAAACGGATCTCTTCCGCCGTCTCGGCGATCTCGGGATTGCTCGACCCATCGGCATGGGCTTCGCCTTCGACCGTGGGCGGTAATTCCCCCGCCAGAGCGGGTTGGTCGACCGAAAGGGAATGCTCCCACTCGGAGGACAGATCGGAGGAGAAATCGGAAGATAGTTCCCCTCCTCCAGAAACGTCGGAGGAAAGCTCCTGTGCCTCTGTTGCGGGCGCATGCACCGCTAATTCCTGGATGCCCAATTCAGTCGGCGCCGCTCCGCGAGGGAAAACCGCGGGCGCGACCATCGGCCAAGGCGCAGCCGCTGCTGCCGTAACGGGTCCCGATGCGGGAGACAATAGCACCGGCAATGGCTTGGCGGGCAAAGATGCCGCGGCTTCCGCATTCCGCTCGTAGCGCTCCGCCAATTCTCCATAGCGCATCGCTTCATCCGGATAGCCCGCATCATGGTACACGCTCTCCAGCGTGCGGCAGCACACCGCCGCTTCGACAAAACGCTGGAAGCGAGTATGCAGCGCCGCCAAACGCTGATTCAGCCGTGCGTCGCGCGGCGCCTGCGGCAGTGCGCCCAGCAGCGGCACCACCGCCTTTTCCGGCAGATTGTAAGAAAGAAACAGATCCGCATCCGTCACCGCGGAGCGCACTGCGATCGCAATATGGTCGGGATACGACTGATCGATCACCGGAGCCGTCGCTTCCAACTCCTCCACGATCACCGCTCCCTCTTCCGCCGTGATCGCCAGCGCAGGCAAGCCTCCAGTCATCCGCCCCACCACCTGCTGGTAATTCTGCAGGTGCAACGGATTCTGCGGCTCCGTCGTCGACAGCATCTTGTACAGGTCGCGAGCCCGCGCCAGGTTCCCGTCCTTCACCGAGGAATGCGCCAGCAACTCCGTAACCTCGTTCACGTGGGTGCTTTCGCCCGCCTTGTTCAGCAACAGCAGCAGCGAGTCCAGCGCGCCCGAATCGTCGCGCACATGGGTGATCATCGAATGCAGGCTGGCCAGCAGTTTCGTCGAATCCGTCGCCAGCAGCCGATCTGCGTGCCGCGTGTAAACCTCGATCGCCTCGTGATATTCACCCAGCCGCGCGCAACCCTCCGCCAGCAGAAACAGCCCTTCCGGATCGTTGTGCACCGTCAGCAGTTTCTCCGCAATCGGCACGCCCTTGGCCAACGCTCCAATTTGCAGGTACGCCTTCAGCAGATCGCGTAACCCCTCCGGATGAGAATCGAGGTCGGGAGCTTTCTCCAGATACCCGATCGCGTCCTTTGGATTGTCACTCTCCAGCGCCGCCCTCCCTCGCAGCAGCAGAACCTGACTGTTGCCGGGATCGAGCGTCAGCATCCGCTTCAGAATGTCTTCCGAGGCCGCCAGTGATCCCCGCGCCCGCAGCGCTTCCGCCGCCGCACTGAAAATCTCCCACGCCTCTTGCTTCTTGCCCAGCTTGACGTAGACTTCGGCCAGCTTAATTCGCATGGGCACGTTTTCCGGGTCCATCTCCAGAACCTTCTGGAATAGCCGCACCGCTTGCTCCAGGTCGCCGTTCTTCATGAAATCTTCGGCCACCTGCAGATACTGCGCCCGGGCGTCGTTGAACAGCCCCTGCTGCGTGTAGAGTTCCGCCAGCTTCAAAGATCCATCCACGCTCGGCTGCAGCTTGGTGATCTTCTTGTACATGGCGATGCCCTTGACCGTGAAACCCTGCGCCGCATACGCGTCGCCCACCGTCTTGAAACACTCGATCGCTTTGGCGCTGTCACCCAGACGAGCGTAGAGATCCCCGATGGTGTTGTTGACGGTCAGATCCTTGGCATCGTTTTTCAGGACCTTGTCATACTCAGCTATGGCATTCTGCAGCTTGCCCTGCTGCACAAACTTTTCCGCGGCGCTGAGAACTTTCTGTTTGTTAAAGCCAAAACCAAACGCCATAGGGGGTGCGGACTCCAGCCTCTTTGCGCCCAACGCTCGCGATTTGCACAGCGCTGAAACGCTTCCAACCTCGCCGGGAGATTCCCAGACGAATACCCCGCAAACCCGCGCAACCAGCATCGCGAAACAGGACCGCGGAGTGAACTAATTGTAAGGCCCCCTACTCGCAGTCCGATGGTTACCAACGATTACCGGGGTTACCAAAAGGGAGTGTACGTCCGGTTTTGTCCCCATTTCCAGATCGGGAACCAATTGTCGACACCCAAATGCCCCACCCATCTCCAAATAGTGTATTCTGCTGCCCCCGCGTTCTTCGTGTCGCAACGCTCTTGGGCGTGGAAATTCATCCTGGAGGAAAAGTTATGACATCGACCGCTCCCCCTGCAAAAACCAGCCTATGGGCCGGACGCATTCTCAGCGCCCTGGCCGTTCTCTTGTTCGTCGGTACAGGTTTGTTCTCCTTGCTTAAACCCGAGGTTGCCGCGCAGGCGTCGATTCGCTACGGATATCCCGACGGCGCCATGCTGCGCATCGCAATCGTCGAGATCGCCTGTGCCGTTATCTACGCGATCCCGCGCTCTTCCGTGCTGGGTGCGATTCTCTTGACCGGCTATCTGGGCGGCGCGATCTCAACCCACGTGCGCGCCGGGGAGCCATTTGTACTGCCGCTGGTCGTCGGCATCGTGGTCTGGCTCGGGCTTTTCTTGCGCGATGAACGTGTCCGCGCGCTGATCCCCCTGCGCACCTAGGAACCAGCCGGGGAGCACGAGGTCGTTTCTGTCACCATCCATTCGCGAGATTCAGGAAGGAGTCAGCCATGAGCCAGGTACGAGTTCTCGTCGGTACCCGTAAAGGCGCATTCGTCCTCGCCTCGGACGGCAAACGCGAGCACTGGGTTGTCACCGGACCCCATTTTGCCGGCTGGGAAATCTACCACGTCAAAGCATCGCCCGCCGATCCCAATCGCCTCTATGCCTCGCAGTCCAGTTCATGGTTCGGGCAGTTGATCCAGCGCTCCAACGACGGTGGTAACACTTGGGAACCCGTCGGCAACAAGTTCGCCTACGACGGCGCTCCCGGCACCCACCAGTGGTATGACGGCACGCCCCATCCCTGGGAGTTCAAGCGGGTATGGCATCTGGAACCGTCGCTGACCGATCCCGACACCCTCTATGCCGGGGTGGAAGACGCCGCGTTTTTTCGCTCCTCCGACGGTGGCCTCTCCTGGCAGGAACTCTCTGGACTGCGAGGCCACGGCTCCGGTCCCAAGTGGCAACCGGGCGCGGGCGGAATGTGTTTGCATACCATCATTCTCGATCCCAGCAACCCCAACCGTATCTTCATCGCCATCTCCGCAGCCGGCGCTTTTCGCACCGACGACGGCGGCCAAACCTGGAAACCGATCAACCGCGGCCTGCATTCCCAATACATCCCCGACCCGACGGCCGAGGTCGGTCACTGTGTTCATCACGTCGCCATGCACCCCTCCCGTCCCAACGTGCTCTTCATGCAGAAGCACTGGGACGTCATGCGCAGCGATAACGCCGGCGATTCCTGGCACGAGATCAGCGGCAACCTGCCCACCGACTTCGGCTTCGTGATCGACGTCCACGCCCACCAGCCGGAGACGATCTATGTGATCCCGATCAAGAGCGACTCCGAGCATTTCGTTCCCGATGGCAAGCTGCGCGTGTTTCGCAGCCGCACCGGAGGTAACCAGTGGGAGCCCCTGACGAATGGTCTGCCGCAAGCCAACTGCTACGTCAACGTGTTGCGCGATGCCATGGCGGTCGACTCGCTCGATCAGTGCGGCGTGTACTTCGGCACCAGCGGCGGTCAGGTCTACGCTTCGGCCGATGCCGGTGATAGCTGGGCGCCAATCGTGCGCGATCTTCCACCGGTACTTTCAGTAGAGGTGCAGACCCTGGCCTGAGCGGGCTCTCCGGGAATTGAGAAAGGAATCGAACATGCGACGCTTGATCGTTTTCAACAATGTAACCCTGGACGGTTACTTTGCCGACGAGCATGGAGACATGAGCTGGGCGCATCAACCGGATCCGGAGTGGAAATCCTTTGTCGAGCAGAATGCCAGCGGTGGAGGCGAGCTGGTTTTCGGCCGCATTACCTACGAACTGATGGCCAGCTACTGGCCCACACCGCGCGCCATCAAGAATGACCCGCTGGTGGCGGAGGGAATGAACCGCCTTCCGAAAGTTGTTTTTTCAAAAACATTGCAGAAGGCGTCGTGGAACAACACCAGGCTGGTGAAGGAAGACCTGTCGGCGGAGATTCGCAAAATGAAGCAGGACCCTGGCCAAGCTCCGGGCCTGGACATGCTGATTTTTGGCAGCGGCAGCCTGATTGCCCAACTCGCGCACCAGGGGCTGATCGATGAATATCAGATCGTTGTCCATCCGGTCGTTCTCGGCAAAGGACGGACGATGTTCGATGGCCTCACTCGGAAGCTGCCCCTGAAACTGACCCGGACGCGCACTTTCGCCAACGGCAATGTCTTGCTGTGGTACCAACCGGCGGCCTGATTTCTAAGGATGCAACATGATCCGCGTCACCCTTCCCCATCATCTGCGCACCCTGGCCAATGCCGGTGGCGAGCTGCAACTCGAAGTGAAAGGTCAGGTGACGCAGCGCTCGGTACTGGACGCGCTGGAGGCTGCCTATCCCATGTTGCGCGGAACGATTCGCGATCAAAGCACCGGGCAGCGCCGCCCGTTCCTGCGCTTCTTCGCCTGCGAAGAAGATCTATCCCATCAGTCGCCCGACGCCCCCCTCCCCGACGCCGTCGCGTCCGGAGCCGAGCCCTTAATCGTGATCGGAGCCATTGCGGGCGGGTGAAACAAGCCAAAACTACTCCTCTTCACCGCTTCTCGATGGGCACAAACTCCCGCGTGTCATGCCCAATCCACACTTGCCGCGGGCGGGCGATTTTCTGCTCCGGATCGTTTAACAGTTCCTGCCATTGCGTCAGCCAGCCGATCGTGCGCGGGATCGCAAACAGCACCGTGAACATCTCGGGCTTGAACCCCATCGCCTGGTACATGATGCCGGAGTAAAAATCCACGTTCGGATAGAGCTTGCGGTGCACGAAATAATCGTCTTCGAGCGCGATGCGTTCCAACTCCAGAGCAATCTCCAGCCGGGTGTTGCGTCCGGTCACTTCGAAAACCTGGTCGGCCGCCCATTTGATGATCTTCGCCCGCGGATCGTAATTCTTGTATACCCGGTGGCCAAAGCCCATCAGCTTGCCTTTGCCTTCCTTGATCTTCTTGATGTAGGCCGGGACGTTGTCTTTCGAGCCGATTTCATCCAGCATGTGCAACACTTCCTCGTTCGCCCCGCCGTGCAACGGACCCGACAGCGCCGAGGCGGCCGACGCCGCTGCCAGATACGGGTCGGCATGCGAACTGCCGACAGCCCGCATCGCGTTGGTGCTGCAGTTCTGCTCGTGGTCCGCGTGCAGCACAAAAAGAATGTCGATCGCCCGCGCAATCACCGGATTCGCGGCATATTTCGGCTCCACCATCTTCCACAGCATGTTCATGAAATTTTCCGGGTAGGTCAGATCGTTATCCGGATAGATGTAGGGAAAGCCAACGCTGTGCCGATACGACATGGCCGCGATCGAGGGCATCTTGCCGATCAGGCGTTTGATCTGCAGCAGCCGGTTTTCCGGATCGTGAATGTTCTTCGCGTCCGGATACACCGTCGAAAGCGCCGCCACCGTGCTTACCAGCATCGCCATGGGGTGGGCGTTATGGCGAAACCCCTCCATGAACTTCTTCGTGGTTTCGTTCAACATCGTGTGGTGCGTGATCTCGTACACCCACTCCTTCAGTTCATTCGCCTTCGGCAGTTCGCCGAACAGCAGCAGGTAGGCCACCTCTAGGTAAGTGCAATGCTCCGCCAGCACCTCGATCGGATAACCCCGATAGCGCAGGATTCCCCGGTCGCCGTCAATATAGGTGATCGAACTCCGGCACGACGCCGTATTCATGAACGCCGGATCGTAGGTCATCAGGCCGAAGTCCTCAGGCCCGGTCTTGATCTTGCGCAGATCCATCGCGCGGATCGTCCCTTTTTCGACCGGAAGGGTGTAGCTCTGCCCGGTGCGGTTATCGGTGATGGTCAAGGTGTCTTGGGGCATCGAAGTTCTCCTCGGAGCAGTCCTTCAGACCAGCGGCCGGCAAAAAAAAGCTGCCCCCGGCGCGCGGCCAATTTCGCCCGCCAACAGTATCGACTGCCGGTACCGGGCGCTGTGATCCAAAGCACAGAAGAATGTTTACCATACCATTCCCTCAGCGCAGGTAAATGCTACCAGCATCCCGCCAGTTGCGTGTTCACTAGCTCTTTCTGACTATTGGCAACTGCCCCGACCTCCGTGTAGCGTGTGGAAACGTCAGCAACACAGGTATCCTTCTCAGCGATCCCACCAGGAGGCAAATCGAAATCATGACCTGGATTCGCACTATCCCCTTCTCGGAAGCCGATGCCGAACTGCGGCAGGCGATGGAAGGGCAAAAGCCCCTGTATCCCCAGGAGTACGCCGTCCCTGTCCATCCTTCCGAAGGCGGCGGCTCCGACATCGTCGCCTCCCATTCCCTGATTCCCCAAGCCCTCTATCACGCCTTCTCGACTTTTGGCGCCCTCATGTCGCCCGACCTGCCCCTCCAGCGGCGTCATCACGAAATGATCGCCACCATGGTCTCCGTCACCAACCGGTGCGTCTATTGAATCGAGTCCCACGCAGAGTTTCTGCGTCGCGTCACTTTAGATCAGGACCTGGTGGCTGCCCTGGAACGCGATTACACCACCGCCTCCATCACGCCGCAGGAGCGCGTCATGGTCGACTTCGTCGTCAAACTAACCAGGGATGCCACCCAGATTGGAAAAGGCGATCACGAGAAATTGCGCGCCGCCGGCTTCGAAGATCAGGCCATCCTCCAGATCACGCTGATTGCTTCCTGGTTCAACTACATCAACCGCGTGGCGGATGCCTTGGGTGTGGGCCGCGAGCCCTAGGCCTGCTCGATCAGTGCCGCGACGGGCGTCCCCGCCCGACCGCAACCAGTGTCGCGGACTGACACTTACTCGTTCGCCGCCCGCCGCGGCGGCTTCACCGCCAGACAGCGCGCAAATATCGCCGACACCTGCGGAATCTCTCCCTCTTCCAGCCGAATCGCGCTGCCCAGCTTCTTCAGCCCCGCATTCAACGCCGCAGGGTGTCCACCGGTTAGTTCCAAGAGCTGCTGCCACTGGCGCGCCACCGGAATGCGCTCGTCGCTATCCGCGTCTTCGCAAAACTGATCGGCCGCCTCCGGAGGCGTTCCATACTCGTCGGCAACATCTTCATGAAAGTAGCCCCGCAAAAATGTATGCAGCTCAGGAAAATTGGCAGCCGTGATTTCCGGTTTCGAACTCATTCGCGGCACTCCGGATAAGAAGTTAAAACATAGTACTGCCCGGGCCCGGCGTATTTCAGAATCACCAGCGCATGCGAGCATGGACGCGACTCGCTCTCGCCTCGGTTGATCGTGCGCCCCACCGGAGTGGGACTGTCGTAGTCAAGCACCAGATTCGGGTGTCCGCCGGAACGGTTCAGCCAACGCTGAATCCGTTCCTGCGAGGCCGCGATCGCCGCGCCCACCGCGCTCTCCGCCGCCGGTCGGTCCGTGTAAGTCGACGCCCCCGTGATCCGCCGTTCCCGCTGCAGCCGTTCCCGCAGTTCATCATCCGTCTGTCCCACGTGCTTCCGCAGAATGTGTCCGCCGGCAGCCTCGTCCTGACTGAGGTCGCGCGTGGGACCATTGGTAAGGTGCGACTCGATCTGCGCTGCCACCCGGGACTCGACTCGCGCCTCCATTCGTCCGGCCATCGAAGAAGGCGCCGGACTGGTTCCATTACTGGAGTTGGGTGGCTGGCAGGAGAGCAGGGAGAACAGGCCGAGCGTGAAGAGAATCCGAGCGGCAACGGTGCGAGTTGTGGAAAACTGATTCATCGAGCCCCAAGCGGCAGCCAGTGCCGGTCATTTTCGATCTGAGTCGTTTGGAACGATCCGTTTGTTTAGCGTTATTTCCGTACAGTTTCTTATCTGTAACAGTCCCCGCCTGTAAAGTTCTCGGAATTGTGCTACTAAACAGGGTGTGCGGGCAAGTGTACTGGATTCCCTCGACGATTTCGAGCGCTGGAACAAAGACGAACACTTCGCCTACGTCTTTCCCCGCGGCTACCGGCGCGAGCGCTGGAGCTACCCCCGCCTCGCCGCCGTCGCCTATCAGTTCGCCCGCCATCTGCAGGCCCTCCACATCTCCCAGGGCGATGCCGTGCTGTTGTGGAGCCCGAACTGCGCCGAGTGGGTTGCCGCCTTCCTCGGCTGCGCCCTCTGCGGTGTCATCGCCGTTCCCATTGACGACGCCGCCAACCCCGATTTCGCCCGCCGCATCAGCACCCAGGTCCGCACCAGGCTCGTCTTGTGCCCGCGCGAACGAGCTTCTGTATTTGCCCCAGTCGACACCCCATCCATTCACCACACTGCAGCCATTCCCACCATCGACCCCGCCGATCTGGCAACTACAGTCGCGGAACATTCCACCAAACGTTATCGCCCCATTTCCATCCAGCCCTCCGATCCCCTCGAAATTGTCTTCACCTCCGGAACCACGGCCGAACCCAAGGGTGTCGTACTGACCCACGCCAACGTTGTCGGCAACCTCTCTCCCATCGAAACCGAAATCAAGAAGTATCTGCGCTACGAACCCCTCGTTCACCCCATCCGCTTCCTCAACCTCTTGCCCCTGAGCCACGTCTTCGGACAGTTCCTCGGAATCTTCCTTCCCCCACTGCTCGGCGGAACTGTGGTTTTTGAAAACACCTTCAACCCCTCCGCCATCATGGCCACCATCCACCGCGAACGAATCTCGGTGCTGGTAGCCGTCCCCCGCATGATCGAATCCCTGCAGCAGAAAATCGAACGCGATCTTGAAAAGAGCGCCGGCGACGCGACTGGTCGCGACCGCTTCAACGCTCGCTTCGCCGCTGCCAAAAACCAGCATTTCCTCCGCCGCTGGTTCACCTTCCGCCACCTGCGCCGCCAGTTTGGATGGAAGTTCTGGGCCATCATCAGCGGTGGCGCCGCCCTCGATCGACTCACCGAAGAATTCTGGCATCGCCTGGGATACGCCGTCATCCAGGGCTACGGCTTGACCGAAACCACCTCGCTCATCAGCCTCAATCATCCTTTCCACACCAGCCGCGGCTCCATCGGGAAAGTCCTCCCCGGCCGCGAAATTAAGCTTGCCGAAGATGGCGAAATTCTGGTGCGCGGCAGCGGCGTTGCCAGCGCCTACTGGAACGGCCGCGAACTGCTGCCCGTGGCCGAGACCGATGGTGAGAACGCCGGCTGGTATCGTACCGGCGATCTCGGCGCACTCGACCAGCAGGGCAATCTCTTCTTCCAGGGCCGCAAAAAAGAAGTGATCGTCACCCCCGCCGGCATGAATGTCTACCCCCAGGACCTTGAAGCCGTCCTCCGGCAGCACCCGGAAGTCCGCGATTGCGTGGTAGTCGGGCTAGCGCGCGGCGGCAATGCCGAGCCCTGCGCCGTCCTGATCTTGCGCCCTCCAGCTTCCGCCGACAATTCCGATCTGAAGCCCGTTTCGAACTCTAGCGAACCCACTGTCCTCGCCGACGATCTCGCCGCCGAAATCGTCGCGCACGCCAATCAAACCCTGGCTGACTATCAGCGTATCCGCCGGTGGTTTCTTTGGCCTGACCCGGATTTCCCGCGCAGCGCCACCCAGAAGCCCCGTCGCAACGCCATCCGCGATGCCATCCAAGCCTGGAGCGCAGCAGACCACACCACCGCCCCAGACGCGCATGCCCCCTCGACTCAGGCATTGGCTGAACTGGTGACCCGCATTACCCGACGCCCGGCCCATAACCTGGCGCCGGACGCTAACCTCGAAAGCGGTTTGGGCCTGACTTCTCTCGAACGAGTCGAACTGCTCAGCGCCCTCGAAGATCGCTACCAGATCGACCTCGGTGAAACCAGCCTTACCGCTGCCTCGACCGTCGGCGATCTCGAGAGATTGCTGCTGCTGCAAGATCGGCAGAAAGCCGCGCCCGCTCCTGGCCTGCCCAACGAAATCCGCACTCCCGCCTTCCACTATCCGCGCTGGACCCTCCGTTGGCCAACAACCTGGGTCCGCCTTGCGTCCCACTACCTCCTGCAGCGTCCGGCGGTCTTTCTGCTCGGCTGGCCTCGTGTAACTGGACTGCAAAACCTGCGTGCAGTCCACGGGCCGCTGCTCGTTATCTCGAATCACATCTCCGATGTCGACTTTGCCCTTATCCAGACCGCTCTGCCCGTCCCCATCCGCCACCAACTCGCCATCGCAACCCGTGGCGAGGCCCTCGAGATGTTGCGCTCACCCGCTCCCGATCCCCGCTGGTTCGGCCAAATCCGTAATCTCTATGCCCGCATGCAGTGGACGCTCGGTGTAGCCCTGCTCAACCTCTTTCCCTTGCCCCGCCAATCCGGATTCCGCAAGAGCTTTGCCTACGCCGGAGAAGCCGTCGATCGCGGCTACAGCGTCCTCGTCTTTCCCGAGGGCAAGCACTCCGAAGACGGCCGCCTTCTCCCCTTTCGCTCCGGAATCGGACTCCTCGCCAACAACCTCCACATCCCAATTCTCCCCATGCGAATCGATGGCCTGTTTGAACTCAAGCAGGCTAACAAGAAATTCGCCGCCCCTGGAACGATCCACGTTCACATCGGCAGACCCCTCCAGTTCTCACCCGAAACCGACCCCGAGGAAATCGCCCGCGCCCTGCAACAGGCCGTCGAGAACATCCCGACTCACCCCGCGAATTGACGACAACCTTCGCGCTCCAGCCGTGTTAGAACTACTGCAGAAGGCCTGCTTCCCATGGAAACAAATCTGACTCGATGCTTGCTCGCCCTGCTGGTCGCCGTGAGCCCCGCCCTGGCTCAGCAACCCCCGCACTCACCCACGGCCCCCAAGTCCCCTGTCCGCGCGTCCAATGTTCCCTCCTCCAAGCCCACTCCCCCTCTAACCCAAGAGCAGCGCGCCCTCCACGCCCTCAACCGTCTCACCTTCGGCCCCCGTCCCGGCGACCTCCAGAAGGTCATGGACACCGACGTCAACGACTGGATCGAGCAGCAATTGCATCCCGAAGAGATCAACGATAGCGTCCTCGACGGTAAACTCGGTCCCCTTCGCACCCTCCGCATCTCAACCCGCGACCTCGTCCAGACCTTCCCGAACAACAACCTCATCAAGCAAGCGGCTGAGGGCAAGATTCCCCTGCCCTCCGATCCCATCAAGCGATCAATTTACGAAGTCCAGATCAGCATTCTCGCCGAGCGCCAGAAGCAGGACCAAGCCGCCCGCGACGGCAAGACCCTCGACCCCGATTCCAGGGAAAAAATCGAAAAGCAGAATCAGGATTCCGCCGCCACCCGAGCCGAAACCATCCTCGCCTTGCCCAAAGACAAGCGCATGGAAGCCATCATCGCCCTGCCTCCCGATGAGCGTCGCCTCTTCGTCACCTACGTCCGCGGACAGCAACGCGACCGTCTGCTCGCCGACTTGCCCTCCGATCAACGCGAGGCCTTCCTGGCGATGAATTCCGCTCCCGTGAATGTCGTCACCAGCGAACTGCAGCAGGCCAAGCTCCTGCGTGCCCTCTACAGCGAACGCCAGTTGCAGGAAGTGATGACCGACTTCTGGTTCAATCACTTCAATGTTTATCTCAACAAGGATTCCGACCAGTATCTGCTCACTGCCTATGAACGCGACGTCATCCGCCCTCACGCCCTCGGCAAGTTCAAAGATTTGCTGGTCGCGACCGCGCAGAGTCCCGCCATGCTTTTCTACCTCGACAACTGGTTGAGCATGGGACCAAAATCGCCCGCCGCCCTCGCAGCGAATAAAGGTAAGCCCGGCCAGGCTGTCTCCGGTCTTAACGAAAATTACGGCCGCGAGATCATGGAACTCCACACCCTAAGCGTCTCTGGCGGCTACACCCAGCACGACGTCACCGAACTCGCCCGCGTGCTCACCGGCTGGACCATCCAACCCCTCGAGCAGGGCGCCGCCTTTCAGTTCGACCCAAAAAAGCACGAGCCCGGAGACAAAATCGTCCTCGGCCAGACCATTCCCGACAATGGCGTCAATGAAGGCATGCAGGTTCTCGACCTGCTTGCCCACCATCCCAATACCGCCAGATTCATCGCGAAAAAACTGGCCATGCGCTTCGTCGCCGACGACCCCCCGCCCGCGCTCGTCGATCGCTTGGCCCAGAAGTTTCTTTCCACCGACGGCGACATCCGCGAGGTCCTTCGCACTCTCTTCAAGTCGCCCGAGTTCTGGTCCCCCAAGGCCTACCGCGCCAAGGTCAAAACTCCCTTCGAATTCGTCGTTTCTTCCCTGCGCGCCACCGGCACCGACCTCAATAATCCCGGCCCGCTTCTCGCCACCCTCAACAAAATGGGAATGCCCCTCTACCAGATGGTCCCGCCAACCGGGTACTCCATGACCGCATCCACCTGGATGAGTTCCGACGCCCTGCTTGATCGCGTGAACTATGCCCTCGCGCTGAGTAACGGGCAGGTCGCCGGAACCAATTTCGATGCCGGACGCCTCCTCGCCTTAGGCACCCTCACCAGCCGCGGCTTTCCCCGCCCCAATCCGGCCGATTCCGATTCCGCTCGCGGTCAGGAGACCGCCCTCCTCCTGCTAGAAAACGCCCTTCTGAATGGCGAGGTTTCCGCCCCCACCCAAAAGGCGATTCGTAAGCAGCTCGACGACCCCCAGGTCGGGGCGCATGCCCTCGACGATCCCAAACGTACCCTCAACACTATGACCGCCCTGCTCCTCGGCTCGCCCGAGTTTCAACACCGCTAGCCCACCATAACGAAAAAAGCCTCCCGCTTTCACGGGAGGCCTTCCAGGGAGGATCACTACTGCTTACTTCTGCTGCTGTTGATCTTGATTCGCCGGCGTGCTGCCCGTCGAGGCCAGTTGCTCCAGATTGTTCTTCAGCAGACTGACTTCAACCCGCCCGCCCGTGATGCGCTTCGGCTTCGCGTCGCCGGTCGTAGCCGGAGTCGGCGCGTTGCCCATGCCCACGAGGTAAATCCGGTAGATGGGAATGTCATGATTCAGCGCCAGGTAACGGACCACCGACTCGGCCATCTTCTGCGAAGTCGAGATCGCGGCTTGTCCCTTGCCCGACGAGAAGCCTTGCACCTCGACCACATAGCCACGCTGGTTCTTCAGCGGAGTCGCCATCTCATCCAAAGCCGTCTTGGCATTCTGGCTGAGCACGGTTTGTCCCGGCTTGAACAGAATTTCCGTCTGCGTCGTGGGCTGGTATTGATCGATGTTCGTGACCACCTGCTCCACTGTATTCAAACGAGTGTGCGCCTGCTGCGCCGTCTGCTGCGCGGCCTGTGCCTTATTGCCGGCTTCGATCGCGTGCTGATCGGCCTCGCTGGCCTTCGCCGAAGCCAGCTGGATTCCCTGCTGCGCCCGCATATCGGTGTCCTTGATCGCCCGCGTGTTGGAGGCGGTCAATTCATCCAGTTCGTTGATGCGGTCGCGGATCGGCTCGGTCTGGCGCGCCACATACTTCTTGCGCGCAAACGGATTTACGCGGCCCCAAAAGCCTTCGCGCGCCTCCGGTTGCAAGGGGTCTTTGCCCGTCGCGGTGTCCGCCTTGGTGTTGGTCTGCGCCGCCGGCTGAGTTGTCGCCGGCTGGGTTGCGGGAGTCGTAACAGTCTGCTGCGCGAATACTGGCACCGCCAGAATCACGGCCAGCAGCAGAGCGAAGATGGTGCGGTTTTTCATTTTAAACTTCCTCCAAGTGGGGAATGGGAGATTCCACCCTTACGCCTTACGGCGTGTTTGAATTTGCGTCGTCTCAATAACTATCCAATAAACTCGTAAGGCAACCGCCGACGCTCACCGATGCCTCGAATACTTGCGACAAGAAACCCGGCTGCAATCGCCAGCCTGCATTTCTATAAACAGTTTGGGTGCCAAATGCCAGTGTAACAAGCGTAGAATGTAAGTGCTTTAGTTTCATACATATTGTACCTTGTCGCCCAGTCGCTCCGGTTCGCGCCTGACGGTAATTTTGGCGGGAACCGGTATAAAAACTGCGTGCCGGACCGCCCTCCGGCTTCCGTCGACGCCTGATAACCTCGAAAACACCGTGCAAACTGAATAAAATAATGAAGAAAGCGAACCGTACAAACATCCACTAAACCATGCGACAACTGAATCTGCAACGATCATTATTGATCCTGTCCCCATTCCTCTTGCTGTTTGTGGTTCACGCCCCTCTTGCTCGCGCCGAGAAAACCCGCTTCGATCTGGCGCAATTGCAAACGCCGCCAGGATTTCATATCTCTGTTTTTGCCGACCAGGTGGATGGCGCCCGCATGATGATCTTCACGCCCGCCGGAGTTTTGCTGGTCAGCCAATCGGGTGAAGGCAAGGTGGTCGCGCTTCCTGATCCGAAACATACCGGCAAAGCGGCGCCGCCCGTGACCGTCCTCACCGGACTGAACGAGCCCCACGGCTTGGCCTTCCACGAAGGCAAGCTGTACGTGGCCGAGAACGACAAAATTCGCAGCTACGACTGGGACGAGGCCAGCCTCCGCGCATCCAATCCCAAAGCCCTCGCCGATCTTCCCACCGGGGGCGGCCACTCCACCCGCACTGTTCTGTTTCACGACGGCAAGATGTACGTCTCCGCCGGATCGAGTTGCAATGTCTGCATCGAAAAGGATGCGCGCCGGGCAACCGTAATGGAATTCAATCCCGATGGCAGCGGCCAGAAGATCTTCGCCAAAGGCTTGCGCAACGCCGTGGGCCTCGCCGTGAATCCGAAAACCGACACCCTCTGGGTGACGGTCAATGGCCGCGACTGGCTGGGCGACGACCTGCCGCCGGAAACTATCTACGATCTGGGCAAAGACGGCGGCGATGCCGGTTGGCCCTATTGCTATGGCGACCGCGTGCCCGATTCCAACTTCACCAAGCCCGGAGACAATCGCTGCCAGAGTGTGCTCCAACCCAAAGTCCAGATGCAGGCCCACTCGGCTCCGCTCGGCCTCGCGTTCTATGAAGGCACGGAATTTCCCGCCGAATATCGCAATAACATCTTCGTCGCCTTTCACGGATCGTGGAATCGCAGCATTCCCACTGGCTACAAGATAGTGCGCGTGAAACTCGACGACAAAGGCCAGCCCCAGGGCGGCGCCGAGGATTTCATCACCGGATGGCTCGCCCCAGGCGAAAAGCAAAAAGGCCGCTGGATGGGCCGTCCTGTAGGAATTCTGTTCGGCGATGGCGGGATGTACCTGAGCGACGACGCGGCCGGCGTGATTTACCGCGTGACTTGGACCAAATAGAACGCGTGGCGGATATCGTTGCACCAGGGCGAACCCGAGAGGCTTCCGCCGTGCGGGCGCTCGCTACCCCCCGCAATACTTCTCATACTGCTGGTAAATAAACGGATCGGTCATGCCCGCGATGTAGTCGCAGATAACCCGCGGCAGCGGCTCCTTCCCGGCTTTTTCCTTGTAGTTGCGCGGCAGGTCGTCCGGTTCCTCCATCCAGTGCGCGAAGAGTTCCCCCGTGATGCGCTCGGCATCCTCCTTCTCAGCCGCCAGCGCCGGGCTGTAATAGAGATTTTCGTAGAGAAACTCCTTGAGCCGTCGGCGTTCCGCCTCGACCGCCGGACTGAAGGCCGCGAGTCGCTCGCGGTGGCGCCGCACTTCTTCCAGGGAATGCACGCCCGCAGCTTGCACCCGCTGCCCTGTATTCGCAATTAGGTCCCCCACCAAACCGTCAAAGATGCTCTTCAACGCTTCGTTAAAAACCAGCTTCTCCGCCGCTTGCGGGTATCGGCCTTTCGCGTCGCGATAGTGCCGCGCGAACAGATCTACGCTGCCCGCAATCTGCTCCACCGCCAGCAGGTGCGCTTCATAGCCATCGTCTAAATCGGCGATGCTGTAGGCAATCTCATCCGTCAGGTCGATCAGTTGCGCTTCCAGCGGCGGCCGTTGGTCGAGCAAGTATTCCGCCAGCTCGGGATGGTCGTTCGCATCGTAATCATGGGAGTGCTTGATAATGCCCTCGCGCACTTCAAAGGTCAGATTCAGCCCCCGAAACGCCGCGTAGCGCAGCTCGAAGTCTTCCACAATCCGCAGCGCATGCAAATTGTGATCGAACGACATCCCGTGCAGCCGCATCGCCGCATCCAGCGCTTTTTCTCCGGAGTGCCCAAAAGGCGGGTGCCCAAGGTCGTGCACCAGCGCAAGCGCCTCCACCAGATCCCGGTTCAGTCCAAGTTGCCGGGCAATGGTGCGCGAGATCTGCGCCACCTCGATGGTGTGCGTCAGCCGGTTGCGGAAGTGATCCGAGTAGCGGCGCGTGAAAACCTGCGTCTTCGCTTCAAGACGTCGAAAGGCGCGAGCATGGACGACCCGATCGCGATCGCGCTCAAAGTCGTTGCGGTAAGAATGCGGTGGCTCGGGATGGCGGCGTCCCCGAGACTGCTCCACGCGGACCGCATAGTCGGCCAGCATGGGAAAAGTTTAGCAGTGTTTGCCGCCGTCGGGATTATTCGTCGCCAAGACGCCGAGATCGCCGGGAAACCCTTTTACGGAATCTCCAAACTCCGGAGGACGGGAACGAAAAATAAAGACCTTCTCGGAGCCCTCGGCGTCTCCGCAGTGAAAGTCCCCGCTACTGTTTCGCGCCCTCTTCCTTCGCTAACTTCATTTTCGCGGAATCCAGCTTCTTCTGCACTCGAACCGGATCCGCCGGATCCACTTCCGCCGCGATCGTCCGATTCCACTCGGTCAGCGCGCGCTCCCAGTTCGTGGCGGCCAGTTTCAGCCTTCCCGTTTTCTGGTAGAGATCGCCCAGATGGTCGTGCACCGTGGGATCGGTATTAATCTTCTGCGACGCCTTCAGCAGGTTGTCCTCCGCTAGTTCAAACTTTCCCAGCCGGAAATAAGCCCACCCCAGCGAATCCAGATACGCGCCATTCGAAGGATCAAGATCCACGGCGCGCTTAATGTATCCCAAGGCTTCTTCCAGCTTTATATTCTGGTCGGCCAGCATGTAGCCCAGGTAATTCAGCGCTGAAGCATGATCCGGATCGCTGGCCAGAACTTTCTTGAACTGTTCTTCCGCTTCGGCATAGCGCTTCTCCCGCTCAAAAGTCGAGCCCCGCAAAAACCAGACATATTCCTTGTCGTCCGTCTTTGTCGATAACTGCTCCGCCTTGTCCAGCGCACCTTCCGCATCGCTGAACCGCCGCAGCCGCGTGTACATCTGCGCCAGCGTGATATAAACCTGCCGGTCATCGGAACTGGATGCGCCGTCGCCCTTCAACATCGCGCGCACATCCTTGAGCGCCTTGTCCGCCTCCCCCATGTCCGCCTGTTGCGCCGCCAGCACCATCTTCAAATCGCGGCTCGTGGGCAGCTTCTGCACCGCCTCTTTCGCCACTTCCGTGGCTTTCTGCCATTCCTTGGCTTCCCGCCAGGTGTCGATGATCTGCTGATAACCGCGTTCGATGTTCTCGTCGCCACCCAACCCTACAATCTCCCGGAAGCTCTCGTTGGCCGCCGCGTTGTTGCCCTGGTCCCGGTAGATCGTCCCCAGCCGCTCCAGAAACACTGCCCGATTGCTGCGCTCCCCGTTCGAATACTTGCCATCCGCCTTCTCGGACTTCTTCAGCAGGTCTCGCATGATCGGGATCGCTTCGTCATATCTACCCTGCGCCTGGTAAATCGCGGCGATGTTGTAGGGGACTTCGACCGAGTCCTGCACCATCGACTCCGCCTTCTTCAGGTCCTCCAGCGCCAGATCGTACTTGCCCTGCTTGCGGTAAATCTCCGCGATGCGTACGTAGGTTTGCGCATCTTCCGGATTCGCGTCCGCAATCACTTTGTATTGTTCCAGCGCCGCGTCGGCTTGGCCATCATTAAGCAGATTTTGCGCCAGCCCCCGAATCGCGTCCAGATTGTCGCGATCCATTTCGATCGCGTGCCGGTAGGCTTCGACCGCATTCTTGTATTGCTTCTGTTGCTCGTACGTGTATCCCAGCGCCGAATAGAGCTTCGCCGAACGCTCCGCGCTCGGAACTCCGCTCAGCACTTGCGTCGCCCGCCCCGTGTCGCCCAGTTCGTTGTACAGATAGGCTAGCGTGGTTACCGCTTCTTCGGAATCCGGCTGCAGCTTTACCGCGATCTTGAATTCGCCTTCCGCCTTCTGTAAATCGTTGTTCAAGCGATACAGCCGCCCCAGCAGCAGATGGTCGTCCATGCTGTCGGGCTGCAGTCGCACAATCTGCTCATACTGCTCGATCGCCAGTTTCAGCACGCTCTCCGAACCGCTCCCCGCCTGCATGTCCCCCAGCGAGCGCAGATAGATTCTCCCCAGCAGCCGTCGCGCTTCCAGGTTGTTCGGATTCCGCTTGATGATGTCCTGCGCTTCCACCACCGCATCGCGAATCCGCCCCGTCTTGGCATATAGCTCCGCCAGCCCCGAGGTCAGGTACGCCGAGGTCGGGTCGGCATCAATGGCGGCGCGGTATTCCTCGATGGCCTTATTCGCCAGTTCGCTGCGGCCATACGTGGCCACCTGTTCCTCGTACATGTGCGCCAAGGCAAAATGGTAGTAGGCGGCTGCTCGGTCCGGCGTCTTGCCCTTGGCTGCGGACTGCGAGACCGCAGCAGCCGTGGCGTCCGCTGCGTGAGCGGGCTGGCTCTGGGCTGGCAAACTTTCACTTCGCAGGAACGAAATGCCTGCAATAAAAACGACCATCCACCACTGCTTTTTCATGAAAAATCCCGCAACCTTTAGTTTCCAGCCCGCAACTTCATTGGATGCCGATCTTCGGCGATCCGGATTTCCTTATTCTACCCTCGACCGGCCCGTCAGCGGGGAGAAAGCGCAGCCTCCCGTTGAAGCCGGAAGTACAGCGGCTTTGGACCCTGAATTGCCATGAAAAGTAGAAATTCCGCAGGCGTCCGTTTGAATTTGCTCTTGGGCACCGCTTCACCGCCTGCCGAGAAACTCGTGAGGTGTCGGACCCCTGTTCCGTCTAGGGAAACTCCGATGAAGTCCCGGCTTCCCCGTGCACTCCTGTTTTATGCTCTCCGCCGATCTTTTAACCTGATTTTATGAAGGTGTCCGCTCCTTACGAACGGTGTGAATCTGTCCCCAGCCTAATGTCTGAAATGCCGCACTCCAGTGAAGATCATCGCCAGCCCCAGCCGGTCCCCCGCTTCGATCACCTCCTGGTCGCGCACCGACCCGCCCGGCTGGATAATGGCCGTCGCCCCAGCTTTGGCGATTTCTTCGACCCCGTCCGGGAATGGAAAGAAGGCGTCGGAGGCCGCCACCGTCCCTTTAAGCGGCAGCTGCGCTTTCATCGCGCCCAGCTTGCACGAATCCACCCGGCTCATCTGCCCCGCCCCCACCCCCACCGTTTGCCCATCGCGGGCGTAGAGAATCGCGTTCGACTTGACGTGCTTGCACACCTTCCACGCAAACAGAAGCGCCCGCTTTTCTTCCGCCGTAGGCAGCCGTTGGCTCACCACTTTCAGATCGCTCTCCGACAGCTTGTGCCGGTCCGCGTCCTGAACCAGCATGCCCCCCGAGACATTCTTCAGCACCCAGCTCTGCTTCCCGGCGGGAACCTCTACCAGCCGCAGATTCTTCTTCGAAGCAAACACAGCCTTCGCGCCTTCCTCAAATCTGGGAGCCGCAATGACTTCCAGAAATAGCTTGGCCATCTCGCTCGCTGCCGCCGCGTCCACCGCCTGGTTCACTCCAATCACTCCCCCGAACGCCGAGACCGGATCGCATTCCAGTGCCCGCAGATAAGCCTCCACCAGCGTCTTGCCCGTCGCCGTTCCGCAGGGATTCGTGTGCTTGATAATGGCGCACACCGGCTCCTCAAATTCCTGCGCCAGCTCCCACGCCGCTTGCAGATCGACAATGTTGTTATAGGAAAGTTCTTTGCCCTGCACCTGGCGAGCGTTCGCCACTCCCGCACCCGATCCATCCGTATACATCGCCGCCTTCTGGTGCGGATTCTCGCCGTAGCGCAGGTCGGTCACTTTTTGAAACGACAGCCGAAGATTCTGTGGGAACCCCTCCGCCCCGCGCAGAGCGAAGTCTCCGCCCACCCGCTCCAGCGTCGAAGCGATCGCCGAATCGTATGCCGCCGTCGTCGCAAACGCTTTCCGCGCCAGCCTCCACTTCGTCTCCTTCGACAGCGCACCCCCCAAACGCGCCATCTCCTCGCCGATCGCACCATAATCCGATGGCGAAGTAACCACCGCGACATCCTGAAAATTCTTCGCCGCCGAACGGATCATCGAAGGCCCGCCAATATCGATGTCTTCTATCACTTCTTCAAAATGCACTCCCGCTTTGGCCGCCGTCTTTTCGAAGGCGTACAAATTGACCACCACCATGTCGATCGCGCCAATGCCATGCTCGGCGACCGCCGCCAGATGCCCCTTGTCATCGCGCCGGTGCAAAATACCCCCGTGAACCTTCGGATGCAACGTCTTGACGCGCCCGTCTAGCATTTCAGGAAATCCGGTCAGCTCCGAAATGTCTTTCACCGCAATCCCGGAGTCGCGCAGCAGTTTGGCCGTGCCTCCGGTGGAAATCAGTTCTACCCCGAAGGCGGCGAGCTGGCCGGCAAAATCCACCAGCCCGGACTTGTCGGTGACGCTCAGAATGGCGCGCTGGATCTTAGACATAAAAGCCTCGCTGCGGAGGAAATCAAAGAAGGGAAAGTTTACCAGCTTAGGATGGAGTTCTCAGTTGTCGGTTCTCATTGCTTGAACGGCTTCAGCGTTTGCCGGCGGCCACCGCAAATCGGGATTCCCGTCCGTCACACCTTTCACAGTGCGCGCAGGCGTCGGTTCGTTCCGAAGTACTAGATTTTCGCCTTCGCCTTCAGCCTGACCTGTCCCGCCTGCATCTCGATCGAGTATTCCACCGCTTCGCATCCGTGCTGCTTGCGAATCTCACTGGTTTTTTTCTTCACGAAAGACGCGAAAGAATTGAGGTCGCCGGAAATCTTCTCTCCCGACTTTTGCTTGGCTTCGGTAAGCGCCTTGTAAAGCCTCTCGACTTTCTGCTGCTCCAGCGCCGTGCCCGAACACTGCACCGCAAACGGTTGCTCCCCTCCCTCACCGCCGCTGGGCGCCTCCGCGGCCGCCTCTTGCGCCGGGCGGCTCAGACCATAAGCTTGATGATGTTTTGCCTCCCGCGCTTCGCTGGCCCGCACCCCGCGCACCGACAAGATCGCTTCCTGCGGCCGCCGATACCCCTCCTCGCGAATCCGCATCTTCTTCCGCCACAAGTCGCTTTGCACCGCATACCGCTGCGCCATTTCGTTGTACCGGTAACGCTGCGGAAAACTCATGCGCGTCCCATCGCTGAACTTCCGGATGAGCGAGAGCACCTTCCACTCCACGTCCGTGGGCGGCCGCTTGGCCGGATTGTTGAAGAAAATCTCGTACTCGATCTTCAGTCGCCGAAGTTGCTGATCGAGCACATTCAGCTCTTCATCAATCGTCACAAAAATCCCCCATCCAACAGCGTAGCGTTGCACGCTGCTCTTGACGAGGTTCCCGCCGCGCACGCAAGGGATGGTACGAAAGTAAGCTTGCCCGCCAGTCGGTGTGATCGGGACGCGCCCCTGATCCTGCTTTTGTGCGGATGAGCTACTGGGTTACCTCAGACTTGACGCCTGATCGCTGATGGCTTACTTCGCGCTCGACGCCATCTTCTTCACCATCGCCAGCACCAGCTTCCGGTCGCTGTCGTTCAGATTCGCCGAGTACCGCCGCATCTGGCTCAGGAAGCGCACTTCATCGTCGGAAAGTTGCGGCAACCCTTTATGGCCGTTGCTGTTGCCTTCGGAGAAAAATTGCGACAACGCCAGATCCATCGCTCCCGCAATCTTCGCCAGCGTGTCCAGCGATGGGATGGTGTGCCCGTTTTCAACCCGCGACAGGTAGCAGCGCAGTAGCCCCGTGCGCTTTTCGATGTCACCCTGCGACATGCTGCGCTGCAGCCGGAAATTGCGGATGGTCTCGCCAATATTCATAAATGCGTAACTAACTCAAAGTGAAAAAAAAGATGCGTGCATAGTAACCAGAGTAGTACCGTCTGGCAAGTGGAATTTCCTTGCGTTCCAGCCAATTCTGCGTTTCCTGAATGCGCCTCCCGAAACGTCACGACCTCCGCCGTGCCACAGTTGTGCCACAGACGAGTCCTCAAATTGCGATCTTAGCCCCGGACGGCCGCCACAATCCCACCAGAACTTTGTGCGGACGACCCCTTCTTCATCGGAAATCGCCCATCCTTCGCCCCTCGGGAATACGAGCCTCTTTCCTCACTTCTTCAGCGTCGCCGCCAGAAAGTCCACCGTTCGCTGCCACGCATCGGCCGCATCCTCCGCCCGGTATCCCTGTTTGTTGTTGGGATTCTCAAACGCGTGCCCCGCCTCCCCATAGATCTTCACTTCCACCTTCTTGCCCAGCTTTTCCATCGCACTCTGAAATTTCTTCACGTCTTCCGGCGTGATGCCGCGATCCTGTCCCCCAAATAGCCCCAGAATCGGAGCCTTGATCTTTTTCAGCTCCGACGTTTCCGTCGCCAGTCGCCCATAGTTGATGACCGTGGCCGCCAATTGTGGCTCGGCCAGCGCCGTATCCAGCGCATAGCCTCCGCCCATGCACCAGCCGATCGAACCGATGCGATCCTTCTTCACATTCCCCTGCCCCGCCAGATAATCATAGGCCGCTCTCAAATCCCGGGTAGCTCGGTCCTCCGGCAACCCCCTCATCAACTCGTGCGCCATGTCCGCGTTGTCGGCCACTTTGCCGCGATACAGGTCGACTGCCAGCGCCACGTATCCCTGCCCCGCCAGTTTCTCCGCCTGCTGCTTCACCCAGTCGTTCAATCCCCACCATTCATGAATCACAATCAGCGCCGGAAACGGCCCTTTGCCTGCCGGCATGTACAGAACTCCATTGACGGTCTCGTCCCCCGACTTGTACGAAACGGCTCGGCCATCCGCGGCCACCGCCGACACCGCCAACCCGAACGACACAACCAGCGCGAGAAAAAGCCTTTTCATGGGATCGCCCCGTTTCATTGGTCCCCTATGCTACAGCTTCTGAACGACCTAAAGCATCTCTGACCCAGTTTGGCGCGGACACTCTTGTCCGCGAAATGCCTGCGCACTGACACTGATACTGCGGCCCATGATACTTCCGCTCCATCCGGCGAGTGCCTGTGCGGACCTCCCTAATTGTGCTTAATGAACTTTCCGTTCCTTTGTCCCGTCAGCGAGTTGTAGACCGTCTCCAGAAACGCATCTTCGTTAATAAACTCTCCCGAATACTTCTTCCAGGGATCGAGAACTTTCTTCTCCTTCATCTGCTCCAGCGTCATCTTCCTGTCCAGCCCCTCTTGCACCACTGCCCGCGTTTCTTTCAGCATCTTCACATAGGCGCGCACGTCATCGAGACTTGAAACCGGCCCGTGTCCCGGAATGATCTTCACATCCGGCGGAAGCTGCGCGATGGCACCCTCAACCCCGCGGATCATCCCGTCGATGCTCCCCCCGCTATCCACGTCGATAAACGGAAAACCGTAGGTCACGAAATCGTCGCCCATGTGCACCACGTTCGATTTCGGAAAATAGATGATCGAGTCGCCGTCGGTATGCCCCGCCGGAAAATGCAGCGCCCGGATGTCCTCCCCGTTCAAGTGCACGGTGATGTCGTGATCGAATGTGATAATCGGCAGCGCGCCCTTCGCCTGTGCCTTCGTGTCCATGCGGATCGAACTCCCGTTACCCGCCTGGCCGCCCGCTTCCAGGCGCTTGCGCACGTTGTCGTGCGCAATGACGGGTGCCTGCTTCTGGAAGAATTCATTTCCTCCGGTATGGTCCCCGTGGTAATGCGTGTTGATAATGAAGCGCACTGGCTTCTCGGTAATCCCCTTCAGCGCTGCCTGAATCTTGTCCGCCAGCGGAGCGTACTGATCGTCGACGATCACAATGCCGTCCTCGCCGACCGACGCGCCAATGTTGCCCCCCTCGCCCTCCAGCATGTAGACATTCCCGGCGACTTTCGACACCTTAATCTGAACTTTGCTGAAGTCCTGATCCTGTCCTGCGCAGAATCCCGAGAGACAAGCGAGTATGGCAATGCGAAAAGCAGTACGCATGGTTCTCACCCCTGAGAAAAAACATTGTAAACGGAAGTGACGGACTGCATCACTGCAGCAATCCCTCATTGGTTGTCGCGAAATGCCTAAGGCGTGCCCTCAAACAACGGCCAAAGCTGGTCGGCCGTGACGCGGTAGATCGCGTAGGCGCTCCCACTGTCGAATGTCCGCCGGAACAGCAATTCGCCGCGCCCGTCTCCGTCGGCATCCACTGCATCGATCAACTCCATCCGCGGAGTGACGTCAAGATGTCCCGAATCCGTCTGCGAAAAAAATAGCTTATGCAGTTCGCCTTCAAGGTCGGTGCGCGCGATGAGAGTCACCTCTTTGGGAACTGCGAGGTTTCCCGTCCCGCCGCCAGCAGGAGGCCCAGTCTTCGCCGACATTACGAGGATCGGCTGATTCGAATTGGAAAGATCGAAGATGCGCAACTTCACATCCTCGAAAGCGGCCTTGGGCGGCTTGGCGGATTTGCCCGGCGACTTATTTCCCGACGTCTTCTTGCCGGCAGGCGCAGCATCCGCCGCCACACCTCCTTGGTTGCGAAGCAGGAACCCCGCCAGATCCAGCATTTTGTTGCGATAGATAGCCTCTTCCGCCGGCTTCACTTCATAGGTGTAAGGACGCGGATCGGGCCCGCCCGCGTCGGATATCGCAGGCACGAAGGTGAAAGTGACCGCCGCTGAAGCCGGGTCTTTCGCCTTGACGTCGCTCTTCGGAGAACCGGTGGACACGGATGCCCCCACTGGCCCGACGTCGGTCAAAGGGTCAAAGGTCGTAAAGGCTTCGTGCCGCGTGCTTGGGTCCGGCTTGCCCCGTCGCAGCCGCGGTCGGTTGGGATCTGAGATGTTCTCCTCTGCCTCTGGCGCAGATGCAGCAGCCTTGCCCGCCTCCGGCGCCGCAGGTGCCTTCGCGGTATCCGGCGCTGGCGCCGGAACCGGCGCGCTCGTACCGGCGGGGCCGCTCGGCGAGCCAGCCGAAGTCGCCCCCTTTGCTTCGTCTTTACTTTTGTCCTTATCAGAATTCTTGTCCTTGCCCTTGTCGTCCTTGCTCTTCTCTTTGCCATCCCCGTCCGAGTCCGCCTTCTCGGCTCGACGGTGCAAAACCGGCGGCCCATCCTTGTCGTCGTCCGCGATCACCGGCGTCGAGTATTTCTTGCTGGTCTCGGGAGCCCTCATGCCCGCCGGAAGCCACGTCCCTTCGGCGATCCACACGTGGTTCAGTTGTCCCGGTTGCGTAATCGTGAACACACCCTGCGACACGCCGCTGCGAAAACCCTCGTACACGATCCCGAAGTCCAGTGCCATCGGTACCGGCGTCGCTTTGTACGACCCCGCATCGTAGAATTTTCCGTCCATCATGATGGCAATCGGAATCAGACGAGCCTTGCCTTTGGATGGAATCTGCACCAGTCCCACCGCCCGCGGCCCCTTAACCGTCACTGCTTTGTGCCCGTACTGCGGCGTCGGACCCTGACCCAACAACCATGCGCTCACCAGCGCCGTTGCCGCCGCCAAGGTGACGCCAAACCGCCCAGTGCGATATAACGATGTACGGCGAGGAAAAAATTCCATGGAAGTCAATGATAAATCCCCAGACTTTAGTACGACGGACGAGAACGGCAAAGAGGTTGCCCTGAAAGATTTTCGGGGCAAAACGGTGGTGCTCTATTTCTATCCCAAAGCCGACACGCCCGGCTGCACTAAAGAAGCTTGCGGCTTTCGTGACAGCTACGCGGCCATCAGGAAAACAGGCGTGGTCCTGCTCGGCATTTCGAAGGATACCGCTGCATCGCAAAAGAAGTTTCAGCAGAAGTTCAGCTTGCCCTTCCCGCTGCTGGCCGATCCGGAAAAAAAGATCGCCACTCTCTTTGGAGTGGTCAAAGAAAAGAACATGTACGGCAAGAAGGTGGAAGGAATCGCCCGCACGACCTTCGTCATTGGCCCCGACGGCAAGATCAAGCACATCTTCAACAACGTGAAGGCCGAAGGCCACGCCGAAGAAGTGCTGGCCTACCTGAAGGCCGCGGCCTGAGCAGATTGGCGAGCGCGGCGCCCGCGTAGCGACGGACGCCCTCGTCCATCCAAGCCGTGCCCAGCTCGGCAGGCTTCTCGCAGCCGCCGAAACTTTGAATTCGCGACAGGCTCATCCCCATGCGATCGCTAGGCCGCGTCACGCGGTTGAACACCAACTTCTTCAATCGCGATCCCCGCCAGGTCGCGCGTGCCTTGCTCGGAAAATTGCTGGTTCGCAATTCCCCGACCGCAATTCTGGCGGGGCGCATTGTCGAAACCGAAGCTTACCTCGGCAACGACGACGCGGCCGCCCACACTGCCGCGGGCAAGACGCCGCGCAACGCGGTTCTCTTCGGTCCTCCCGGCCTCGCCTATGTGTATTTCATCTATGGCGCTCACTTTTGCCTGAATGTCTCCTGCCTCCCCGCCGGAGTTCCCGGCGGCGTACTGTTTCGAGCGCTCGAGCCGCTGGCTGGCATCGACCAGATGGCCGCGGCGCGGGGCATCGCAATCGAGTGCGCGGAAAAAAGCGGATTGGCGAAACTCTCGTCGCTCAAGAAGATTTCCTCCGGCCCCGGTCGCCTCGCCGAAGCTTTTTCCATCACGCGCCCCCGCGACAACGGCAAAAGCCTGGTAAGCCCGCGCTCGGACCTCCATATCGTCGATGACGGCTACCGCGTGCGCCAGGTCACGGTCACGCCGCGCATCGGAATCACCAAGTCGGCAGCGCGCCCCTTGCGCTATTTCATCGCCGGTAATCCCTTCGTCTCCGGCCGCAGGTTGTAATCCGGCAAACGGAACGTTTCGCGCTCGCGTTGCCCTCTACCCTTCACCTCACTGTGCTTAGAAGCGCCCGCCACCATCGACCATATGACCCTGCTTGCAGATTCTCGTACCGCGCTTCGCCTGCTGGCTATTCTGTTCCCACTTCCAAAACAAGATTGTCGATCAGGCGCGTCGAGCCCACGTAAGCTGCAACCGCAATCAGAGCTCTTTCGGAGATTCGCTCGACTGACTCCAGCGTGTCAGGATCGACAATCTCAAAATAATCGAGCCCAACCAGCGGTTCGCCGGCGAAAACTTCCTGGCCCGAAGAGATCAGCCTGGCGGCAATCCTTTCCCCGGCCCGAAATCTCTGCTGCGCCCGCTGCAACGAGCCCTGCAGCACCAGCGCCCGGCCCCGCTCTTCTGGATTCAAGTACGCGTTGCGCGAACTCATGGCCAGTCCATCGGGCTCGCGCACAATCGGGCATGCGACAATCCTCACCCGAAAATTCAGGTCGAGCACCATCCGCCGGATCACGGCAAGTTGCGCCGCGTCCTTCTGTCCGAAAAACGCCGCCTCCGGCTCGACGATGTGAAACAGCTTGGCAACAATCGTGGTCACTCCCCGAAAATGTCCGGGACGCGACCGTCCATCCAGCCTTTCGCTCAGCCCTTCCACCACCACCCACGTCGTCGCCCCACCCGCCGGATAGATTTCCTCCACCGGAGGCGCAAACAGAACCTCCACCCCCTCTTTTTCCAGCAACTGGCGATCCCGCTCGAACTGTCGCGGATATTTCGACAGGTCTTCCGTCGGTCCAAATTGTGTGGGGTTCACAAAAATCGAAACCGTAACCACGTCGCACTGCTCTCTCGCCGCGCGCACCAGCGACAGGTGCCCTTCATGCAGCGCCCCCATGGTAGGAACCAGCCCCAGTCGTTTGCCTTGCGCCCGCGCGTCGTCGCTGGCCGCTCGAACTTCCGAATTCGTCGAACAGATTTTCATGCCGTCGAGTTGTAGGCGTCCCAGGGACGCGGCCCGCCCAGTCTTGGCTGGCCGCGCAAAGGAGAAGGTTTCTACCCGCGTCTTATGGAGCTTCGCGGAACTGCACATCCAGTTCCTTAAGCGTTCCCAACAGCAGCGCCCGGTTCTTGCGCAGTTCCGCCTTGGTCTCTTCGCTCGCATCCTTCGGAACTGCCTGCGCCACCATCACCACCCGCCCATAGGGCCACGCGCTCGTAGGCAACGCTACCAGCTCAGCCGGAATTTCCTCCGGCTTCAGCATGTGAATCTCGTGATTGGAAAGATCGACCAGCCCAATCCCATCTTCGCGAACCACTAAATAAGGATTCTTCCAACCCGCCATGTCGCTTAAAGGCGGATACTTCCCGGGATCTGGCACTGCAATCCGCTCCAGCCCCGTCGGCTGAGTTTCCGAGGACGACGACTGACTCTCCGCCGGCGAAGCCTGTGGCGGCTTGGAGCACGCCACCCACATCCCCACCAACCCCAGCAGCACGATCCTGAGCGCAACCATCATCCTTCGCACGAAGCTCTCTCCACCCGCCATTATCGCTGCATGGCCTGCTTGCGGTGGAGTACCGTTTCGAGTGCGGCCTGCGTTTCCTTCGGTAAGTGGTAAGACTCCGCGTCGTTTGGGAACTGGTGTGATACCACGTCGGCCTTGAACGCCAGCACCGATTGCGTGATCAGCGCCGCCGCATCTCCGTAGCGCCGGACAAATTTTGCCGGATGCCCAAACGTCAAATTCACCAGGTCGTGGAACACCAGCACCTGCCCATCGCAATCCGGACCCGCCCCGATACCAATCGTCGGAGCCTCAACCTCGTCGCTGATCATGGCCGCGACCTCGCGCGGAACCCCTTCCACATAAATGCAGGCCACGCCGGCACGGTCCAGCGCCACCGCGTCGCGCATCAACTGTTCGATGGCATGCAGCGTCTTGCCCTGTACCTTGTATCCACCCATGATGTTGATCGATTGCGGCGTAAGCCCGATGTGCCCCGCCACCGGAATCTCGGCATCAATCACCCGCCGCACCAAGTCGGCACGCTTCTCCCCGCCCTCCATCTTCACCACCTCGGCGCCCCCTTCCTTTACGAAGCGGGCCGCGTTATGCACCGCCTCGGTGGGGTCAAGCTGGTAAGACCCGTAAGGCATGTCGGCAATCAGCAGCGCGTCTTTCACTCCGCGTCGCACCGCCTTGACGTGGTGCAGCATCTCGTCGACGGTAACCGTCAGCGTGTTTTCGTAGCCGAGCATCGTCATGGCCAGCGAGTCGCCGACCAGAGCAATATCGATGCCGGCCTCATCCACCAAACGCGCGGTGGCATAGTCATAGGCCGTGAGGCAGGTGATGGGTTCCTGACGAAATTTCTTTTCGCGGATGGTAGCAGTAGTGATCTTGTGGCTGGGAAAATGCCCGCTGATCGGTGTGAGACTCACGCTGTCCTCCAGTGCCCCTCCGCAAACCGGGCGGATAGAGCCTGTACGCGTCGAGCTGCGACGCTGCAGGGGATTATAGCGGCAAAAGGGGCGTTGGTCGATAGTCGTTGGTCGGTCCCCAGAATGGTATAGTAAGACGATCGACCATTGTCTTACTGTATGGTAAGATTATAACCATGCGAAGTTTTCGAACGGTTATCAGTTCCAAAGGCCAGGTGGTGATTCCGGCCGAGTTCCGCGAGCAGTACGGGCTTGACAAGGGTACCCGCGCCGTCTGGACTGAAGAGAAGGGCAGGCTGGTGCTGACCCCTTTAACCATGCAGAGGATTAAGGAGATCCGCGGATTTCTGAAGCCATGTCCCGGCGAACCCTCAGCCTTCGACATGCTCTTTGAAGAACGCGAGCGGGAACGCAAACGAGAGGATCAATGACCGCCGTCTTGCCGCGTGGGCGGCTGCGGCGATACGTGCTGGATGCCAAGGCGCTGATAGGTTTCTTCGAGGACCGCGAAGGCACGGCGGGAAAAGTCGAACACTTGGTCGAAGAGGCCGTGCGCCATGACTTGCCACTGCTGATGTCGGCTGTGAATTGGGGTGAAGTCTTCTACACCGAGTGGCGCGCTCGCGGCGAAGTCAAAGCTCGCCAAGCCGAAGCCAACTTGCTTGAGATGCCCATCGTGGTTATCGCCGCCGACCGCGAGCGCGCCTCCCGCGCCGGCGCCCTGAAGCAGAAACACGGCCTCGGCTACGCCGACGCGTTTGCAGCCGAACTGGCCATCGAGCGCGGCGCTTGGCTGGTCACGGCCGACCCAGAGTTTGCGAAAGTCGGAAAATCATTGGCCGTCTATCCATTGTCCCGGCATGAGAAGTAAGCGCCGGACTCAGCACTGCCATGGCCTTCCCTTGCTTCAATCACCCTGCTGGAATCTCCGCGACGCCCCCTGAGACAAACGATCTTCTCTTACTCTTACGCGTTGGCCGCATCCTGACCGCCCAGCGGCAGGAAGTACTGCGTGCCCTTGATCGGCGCCGACACTTTTTTCAGCAGCTCCTGCAGATCTTCATTCCGATCCACGAAATCGATCTCCGAAGTGTTCACGATCAGCAGGTCGGACTGGGTGTAATGAAAGAAAAAGTGCTCGTAAGCCTTCACCACTTCCATCAGGTAATCTTCGCTGATCGCTTTTTCGCCCGCCGCATTCTTCTTCTTCAGCCGCTTCTTCAGCACTTCCGGCGTGGCCTGCAGGTAAATCACGAGGTCGGGCGTCGGGATCTGGTCGCGGAAGTAGTTGAAATACCGGTTGTAGGTGTCGAGTTCCTGATCGTTGAGGTTGAGGCAGGCGAAAAGTTTGTCCTTTTCAAAAATATAATCGGACACCACCGTCTTATTCGAACGCGGCCCCAGATCGAGCGCCCGCAGTTGTTCGAAACGTCGAATCAGAAATGCCAACTGCGCCTGAAACGCCGCGCCCGGCTCGCCATCGTAAAACGCCTTGAGAAAGGGATTGTCTTCCGGTTCAATCACCCGCTGCGCCGCCAGCCGTTCCCCAAGAACCCCCGCCAGCGTGCTCTTCCCCACTCGTATGGGACCTTCGACGGCGATATAGCGGGGAAGTTCGAAAAGCTTGGCCATGGATTGTCGTGGAGAACCGGAAAGCAAGAGTATATCGCTTCGCCTCCCGGCGCAATTGTGAGAAAGGTTAACAACAGGTCGCTGGACCGTCCTTCGTCATCCCCCATTCGCTGACCGCGTCCGGACAAAGTTGCGCACAACAAACGACAAGCGACGAATCGCGAATCGCGAACGACCAGCTAGAATCTCTCCATGATCCCAGCCCTGACTGGACTCGCCGCCGCTGCCGCCGCTGTCGCCGCGGGATATCAGTCCATGGCGCCGGCTGGGCAATGGTACGGCCAGACCTTTACGGGAGGGTTGCGCGGGAGCAAGCAAATCGCCCTGACCTACGATGACGGCCCCAACGATCCCCACACGCTGAACTTGCTCGACGTGCTGGCGAAGCACAATGTGCCCGCGACCTTCTTCATGATTGGCCGCTATGTGAAGCAGCGCCCCGACATCGCACGCGCCGTGGCCCTGGCGGGACACCTCATCGGCAATCACACCTTCACCCATCCCCTGCTCATCTTCAAATCCGCAGCGCAGACGCGCACGGAACTGGTTGACTGCCAGCAGGCTCTGCACGATGCAATCGGCGCGCCCGCGAACTTATTTCGTCCCCCGTTCGGAGGACGACGCCCCGCAACCTTCAGGATCGCCCAAGAACTCGGATTGCAAACCGTGATGTGGAACGTGACCGGCTACGACTGGAATGCACCGCCCGCCGTGGTGATCGAGAACAAAGTCGCACGCCAGATGCGCGGCGGCGACGTGATCCTGCTGCATGATGGCGGACATCGCGCCCTGGGCGCGGATCGGGCGCAGACTGTGATCGCGACCGAAAATCTCATCCGGCGGTACAAGGATCAGGGATACGAATTCGTGACGGTGGAGGAAATGCGAGATTTCAGGCGCGCCAACGTTCGGTAGTTGTCGATCCACCACGATGTACGTGACTTTCCCGAAGTCCCTGTGCTGGTCCGTGACAAATCACCTCGCAATCTCCACAAAACTTTACGTGCGAATGTGTTTCAGTTGTTAGAGAGTATGGAGCTCATGGCTGCCCGCGCCTTCGGACGGTTTCACGGGGGCCTGTGATCGTGGTTTTTCTGCTACCTCCACGAAAGCGTGCGCCCTTCTCAAGCTTAAGCGGCCACCGTTGCGAATGCGTGTTTCGCGGCGGCAATCGTCTGGTCCACGTCTTGCTTCGTATGCGCCGCTCCCAGAAACGCCGCTTCGAACTGTGACGGCGGCAGGTAAATGCCGTTCTCCAGCATGGCCCGGAAGAAGCCTCCAAAAGCGGCTGTATCGGACTTGGCGGCGCTCGTCCAATCGGAGACCGGGCCTTTCGCGAAGAACCACGTAAACATCGATCCGACGCGGTTGTGGCAGAGGGTGACCCCGGCGGATCTGGCGGCGGCGGCGACTCCGGCTACTACCTCGGCCGCGATTGTATCGAGTTTGGCGTAAATCTCTTTGTGTTCGCGCAAGTAACTCAGCGTGGCATATCCGGCGGCCATCGCCAGGGGATTTCCGGAAAGCGTTCCCGCCTGATAGACCGGACCTAGCGGAGCGATCAGATCCATGATCTCGCTGGGTCCGCCGTAGGCGCCTACCGGCAAGCCTCCGCCGATGATCTTGCCCATGGTAGTGAGATCGGGCTCGATGCCATAAAGCTCCTGCGCTCCGCCATAGGCAAGACGAAATCCAGTCATGACCTCGTCGAAGATGAGCAGCGACTGATCGCGCTTGGTGATGACCCGCAGAGCTTCGAGATATCCGGCACTTGGAGGCACGCAGCCCATGTTGCCCACGACCGGCTCGACGATGACGCAGGCAATCTGGCGCTTGAATTTGTCGAAAACTTGCTCAATCGCATTAACGTCGTTATAGGGAAGCGCGAGTGTGAACTGGGTGAATTCTTCGGGAACTCCAGCGGAACCTGGAATGCCGAGCGTGGCAATGCCAGACCCGGCTTTGACGAGGAGGGCGTCGGAGTGTCCGTGATAGCAGCCTTCGAACTTCACAATATATTTACGCTGGGTATAGCCGCGGGCCAGGCGGATGGCCGACATGGTGGCTTCCGTGCCGGAACTGACAAAGCGGACCTTCTGCATGTGCGGAAAAGCGGAGATCACGAGTTCGGCGAGATCGGCTTCGGCGGGAGTGGAGGCTCCAAAGCTGGTGCCGTTGCGGGCCGCCGCGATCACCGCCTCAATGACCGCGGGCGCCGCGTGCCCGAGGATGAGCGGGCCCCAGGAGCCGATGTAATCGACATACTGGTTGCCGTCGGCATCCCAAATGTGCGAGCCCTCGCCGCGCACGATATGCAGCGGATCGCATCCCACGCTGCGAAAGGCTCGGACCGGGGAGTTCACCCCTCCGGGTATCAACTTTTCTGCGCGCTGCTGCAACCTGCGCGACTGCTCTGTTGTGCGGGCCATCATTCCTCCACCATAGTGATCGTCACATTGATCGTCGCTCCGATCAATATAGCAGCGGCACAAAGGGAAGGTCAGAGGTGAAAGGCCGGATTGCAGAACTGAAGTCCGCGGAAGTGAAGTCGGTTAACGATGCGGAAACCTCGAGATCCTTTCACCTCTGCAATCTGCCCTCGATCCGCCAACCTTCCCTGTCACCCGATGCGGTAATAACCGTCGCGTCGGTCCAGTTCGACTGTAAGCCCAAAAAGCTTGCTCAACCGCTCCGCTTGCAGAATTTCTTCCTTGCGTCCGTCCGCCACGATCCGCCCGTTCGACATGAGCACTACCCGCTCGATCTCGGGAACGATGTCGGAGAGTTCATGAGTCACCAGGATGATACCAATTCCAGAGTTGGCGAGAGAGCGCATGGTATCGCGCAAGCTGCGCTGGGCGAGGATATCCAGGGAATTGCACGGCTCGTCGAATAACAGGGCGCGAGGTTTGTGCACGAGAGCTCGGGCGATGAGGACGCGCTTTGCCTCACCCGACGACATCTCCTCGACCCCACGTTCCGCCAGATGCGAAACTCCGAGCTGCTCCAACGCGGCCTCGGCCAGTTCCCTGTGTTTGCGATCGACGCCGTGATTCGGGAAGATGCGCGTGCTGCTGAAAAAGCCGGACAACACCACGTCCAGGCCGCTGGCGTCGCCGGTACACGAAGACATCAGGTCGTTGGACACAATACCCAGCAGCGGGCGCAGCTCAAAATGGGGCCTGGCGTTCCATTCTGATGGGTCTTTTCAGGTTACTGTACCGCAAGGATCCGCGTTGCGGGGCGTCTCCGTGCGCGCCCTGGCGCCGCATCGAATTCATCGGACTTTCACGAATTTGCAATATTTCCGCAATGTCTCGCGGTTACCCTGAAGCCAGTTGCCCTTCTAACCGGGAGGGTTTATTAGGACGGCCTTGGGGGGCTCCGGGCTGTCCTTTTTTAGTTTTTGGATATCTCCTCGGCGGCATGCGGTTCACCCCTGCTTCCCAATCCCGAATCTTGTGATTCGTAATCTGTTAACTATGGTTAACTCCCTGTGGTATGCTTGCGTTAAATGATCTTGGCCTCGGGCATGGGTCGCGCGAAAAGATCGCGCGCGGATAAATCAATGGAACGAAGGCAAAGAAGGATCAACCGGGAAGATCGAATGGGAAGTTTGCCCGGGCATGGGGATGCCAGGCTGGGGGCTGGGCGCAGTCCCGCATCTGTAACGTCGTTTTCACTGAGACCACGCATACTGATGGGGCTCGATGTACCAGCGTGATTGCAATCACAAGAAGGGGTGACTGGAAGCGCGGCTGACTGGGGCTACGGTCAGCTAGCTTGTTGTCATGATATTGAAATTGAAATTCATTTTCATTATAAACGCTCTCGTCATGAGCCGGCCATGGCGCCGTCGCCCCGCCGCCCTGGCGTTGCCGCTTGCCGTCGTGCTGGGTGCCTCTGTCCCCCCAGCCTGGGCGCAGGTGCAATCCGCCTCCGATTCCAATCGGACGGCCGCGCCCGCCTCGCCGGATGCGACCGATCCCGCCAGTTCGCCCAGTGCCGGCGCCGATCCCGAAACGATGCTCCCCCATTTTAGGAACTCGCGCTTCTTGCTCTCCGGCCAGGCGAACTTCGTCTTTCAAACTCACCCCGACTTTCATGCCGACTACAGCGGGCCCCACAGCCTGAGTGCCAGCTATGACAAGGCGACTTCGCGAGTCATGACCCTCTACACCGGCGTCCGGCTCGATAACTCCACCGAACTGCTGGTCGACATCGAGGAGGCGGGGGGCACCGCGCTTACTCGAGGTTTTGGACTGGCCGGGAACACGGATCTCGACATCGTGCGCAATCCGCTGTTGAGCAAAGCGCCTTATCTCGGGCGCGGCATGATCCACAAGGTCTTCGCATTCAGCAAGGATAAGGTCGAGAACCAGCACAGCTTTCTATCCTTGTTCGATGAATTGCCGCGCCGCCGCCTGGAAATTCGTTTTGGCAAATTCAGCATGCCCGATTTCTTTGATACGAATTCCGTCGGCTCCGATACCCATTTTCAATTCCTCAACTGGTCCGTGGACAATGACGGCGCTTGGGACTATGCCGCCGACACGCGTGGCTATACCGTCGGCATTGTGGCCGATTACGAAGATCGCGACTGGGGTTTCCGCTTCGCCGAAGCGCTCATGCCTAAGGTCGCGAATGGAATCGATCTGGTGTGGCGGCCCTGGCAGGTGCACGCCGAAAATTGGGAATACGAACTGCGCCATGGCATCCTGCCGAAAAAATCCGGCGTCGTTCGCCTGCTCGCATACACGAACTACGCCAACATGGGCGTCTACCGCGATGCCGTGGCGCAGTATCAAGAGCACCTCGTCACAGTCCCGGACATCACAAACCACCCCTGGCACATCACGCGCAAGTATGGCTTTGGCGTAAATCTGGAGCAGAACCTCGCGCCCAACTTCACCGCTTATGCGCGCTGGGGATGGGACAATGGCCGGACCGAGTCTTTCGCCTACACCGAAATCGATTCCACCTTCAACCAGGGTATTGGAGTCAATGGCGCGCTCTGGCATCGCAAACAGGATCGTGCCGGTTTCGCATTCGTGTCCAACGGGATCAAGAAAGATCATCAGCTTTATCTGGCGAATGGCGGCCTGGGTTTTCTACTGGGCGACGGCGGCCTGAGCTACGGGCGGGAGAATATTCTGGAATCGTATTACACCGCCCACGTGTGGCGGGGGATCTATCTTGCTCCCGGAGTACAGCACATCAACAATCCCGGATACAACCGCGACCGCGGTCCGGTAGTTGTGCCCACGCTGCGGGGGCATGTGGAATTCTAGCAGGCTGCGGAAAAACTCCGGTTTCGTATCAGGGTATCGCTTTAGCGATACCACAGGTCCTTCGAAATCAAGCGCCCCTTTAGGGGCTGAGCGCCGGTTATTGAGTCTTTTCCCAACCTCCTTAAGAGCTAGTTCCTACTCCGGCTCTCTAGAACAACTTAGAACGTAAATCTTGCTGAAAACTGTAACACTCGGGGAAGACCGTCAGGGCTGATTTCCAACAGCGTCCCGAAATTGCCTGGGCCGGAGTTGGGCACCAAATAGCAAGTCTGGTTTGCCGTCATGCCGTCACCGCAGTTGGGGTTGGTTGGATTGCTGTAGGGGTTATATTGTGTTTGGTTGATGCCGTCGCCATTCTGCACGTAATAGTTCGCGTGGTTAAAGAGGTTAAACGCCTGCACCTGAAACTCCAGTTCCTTGCCTTCGGCTATTTTGAAGCTGCGGCCCAATCCCAGATCAATCCGCTCGAGCCAGGGGCCGTAGAAAGAGTTCAAACCGATACCGGGCGTGGGGCCGACGCCATTGATGCCTCCGGCGGTGGCTGCGGCGTCCTGGTTGAACGCGGTATCGTTCAGATTGTCGCCAGTGCCCGGGCAATTCCCCAGTTGTGACGAGCCGCAAGCAGGACCCAATAATCCCGCGTAGGGGCGTCCGGAAGAAAACTCCATGATGGTGTTCAGCCGCCAGCCGGAAACAATGCCGCGAGCCGGTCCTGAACTTGCCCATTGCTCAAGATGCGGCTGGTAAACGGCGGCGAAGGTCAGCTTGTGCCGCTGATCGAGCAGCGATGGACCGTGCGTGTTGCTGAAATCAAACTGATTGTTGAAGTCCATTCCATCCCGCATGGTGCTCTTGGCCCAGGTGTAGGCGAACTGGAAAGCAAGGCCATGCGACATACGGCGCTGCACCTGCACGAACAAAGAGTTGTAATTGTTCTGGGCGGGGCTGATCAACTCCTGGATCTGGCCAAACTTGCTGCTGATGAGGCCGTCATCGGCCTGGAGCAGGCCGCTATCCATGTTGGGCAAGGTGTAACTGGGGCCGTTACAGGGCAACGCGGCTACGTTCGGCGGACACACGATGTACGTCGTCGTGCCCGTGCCCGTGGGCGAACACGTGCCCTGGTTCGAGCCCTGGAGCGGGCAAAGGTTGAGGTCATAGGCGCTGCCCGAAATAATGTGCACGCCACGATTCCACATGGTGCCGATACTGAGCGTGGTGTTCTCGTCGAGTTCACGCTCGATCTGCAGACTGGCCTGCAATATATAAGGTGCGCGGAACTGGGGCGAAACCAGCGAGATATCAGTTGAGGCGCTGAACAACGAGTCAGTCGGCTGGAGAACGGTTGGAAACACCGGGTAGGTTACCGAAGGATCGTTCGGCGCGTTGGGAAATGTGTAGCTCGAGCTCGCTTCGGTCTGTTGCGATGGCAGCCCGTTCGAAATCACCGCATTGCGATAGTTCAACCCGTTCATGTTCTGGTAGAACTGGCCGAACCCTCCCCGCACCACTGTCTTGGACTCCGGCTGCCAGGCAAAGCCAAAACGCGGCGCGACGCGCTTGAACTGGTTCGGGTATTGCCCGGTGAGTGGAAACCCCGGATTTCCCGCCGGCTGCGGAAAAACTTGGAAATCCTCGCGCAATCCCATCTCCAGCGTCAGCTTCGGCAGAAGGCGGTAGCTATCCTGCACGTAGAAACCGTAGTACGGCACGGTAAAGGAAAAGCGAGGATTACCGGCCGCCTGGCTGAAATTGTTGTACTCGCCGAGCGCGAAGTTCTCCAGGCTCGAGAACTCATACAAGCCCAGCGGCGAGCCGAAATCGAAGGTCTCATTCGGGTCCGCGCCGCCATCGCTCGTATCCGCATCGGAGGAACGGTTCCAATCGAACCCGAATTGCAGGGTGTGCTTGCCGATCACATAGTCGACGCGGTCGGCCAGGGAATATTGCCGTTCAAACATCCTCCCGATCGAAAAGGCCGCATTGCCCAGAGTAAAACTTGGATTGTCGATCACCACAGTGGGCATGAGCCCAGTCGGCGATGATGACTGTGGCGCTAGACCCGTTGGCGTTGCAGTTTCGTTGTCCTGCGATGTGGCCGCGTGGAATTCATTTAGCAGCTTGGGCGAGAACGTATGCGTCCAGCCCAGAGTCGTTTGGTAGGTCCGCACATAAGCGCTCGCCAGGGTTTGCAGGCCATAAGTCCCCCCGGTCGCCTGTGTAATCACACCTCCGGGCGAGTTGAAGCGGTTCAAGTTAAAGGTGAGAAACAAGCCGTCGCGCGAGCTGGCCTGAAGGTCCAGCCGCGGCGTCGCAACGATGTCATTGCCTTTTCTCGGGCTGGTTCCGAGGTTCGAATTGATCGCGTTCATCGTGTTCGAAACTTGCTGGAGGTAAATGTTGTCGGTGAATTCCGGCGCAGCGTCGGTATTCGGTATCGGCAACGGGCCTTTCGGAGCGGGCAGCGGGGTTCCGAGGGGAACATTAAAGTTTGCGTTCAGGAAAGCCGCTAGATTCGAGGGGTTCGTGGCCAAAGCAGAGTTAATAACCTCGTTGGGAAAATTGCGCAGTTGCTGCTCGTAGTCGGCGAAGAACCAAAGCTTGTTGCGCACAATCGGACCGCCCAGGCCCGCCCCAAATTGCTGCAGCCTGTCGTCGGGCTTCGGATTGCCCGCAGCTATGTCCAGCGCGTCGTTGGCTCCGGTCACGGAATTGCGGTTGTAGTAGAACACGCTTCCATGAAGTGCATTGCCGCCCGACCGCGTTACAGCATTCACGAATCCCGACCCACCGCCATAGATCGCTGAGTACGTGCCGACCGACACTTGAAACTCCTGGATCGAGTCCTCGCCGTACAGGTACGGTATGCGGTAACGCCCGATGATGTCGGAGAAGTAGGTGTTCGTCGCATTCGATCCGTCCACCGTGAAGACGGTTGACCCATTGCCATTGGCGTAGCCGGAATCTTCGCCGCCCTGTTGTCCGGCGATGCTCACCAATCCGGTGTCGCCGTCATAGCTCGTATTGGGAGTCAGAGTGGCAAAATTCGTATATTTTCTTCCGTTGAGCGGCAAATCCTCGATGAATGAGTGCTCGAGCACGGTGCTGGTGGAGGATTCCTCCGGACGCAGCAGCGGCGTTTCCCCGACTACTTTGACCGTGTCTCTGCTCGATCCTACTTGCAGCTTGAAATTTTGGGAGGTTGTATTGCCCACCAGCACCCGCACCAGAACTTGAATGTCGCGAAAACCTTTGAAGCTGGCCGTAATCGAATAGGCTCCCGGCATCACCACGGGAAACTGGTATAGGCCGTTGCGGTTGGTCTCGGCGGATTGTTCCACGCCCGTCGCAAGATTCCGCACGACCACTTCCGCTCCAGTCACGACCGCTCCACTAGGGTCGGTGACGCTGCCGCTGAGCGAGCCTGTGAGTACCACATTTTGGGCGTGCCCTTCGCCGGAAAACGAGACACAGAGCGCGCCAAACATCAGAGCAAAGATCGGAGCGAGAAGATAGCAGGGCTTTTTCATGACCATAATCCTTTGCCGGGGCGACTCTTCGAGACGAAGGAATCGTAATCGCCCCGCATCCCTTGGCCTCAGTTAACCGGGGATTGTCACGGAAATCAAATGCGAACGTCTCATAAGCTAGCAGACGAAATTAAAAATAGCATGAATTCAAAAAAAATCGGCTGTCCACCGAGCGTAGGCGAACAGCCGGGATGCCTGATTCTCTGCTTCCGGATCTACTCCGAACCGGTCCTGCCAGCTTCCTTCTCCTCGAGTTGCGTCCGGCCAGGCTTCAACGCCGGATACGGCCTGCCGCCCATCATGCCCTTCCACAGGATCCGGTTGAATTTCTCCGTTGGGATTCGGTCCGCCTGGCTGAAGTCCATCCCCTTGGTTTGCGCTTCCCACCACGCCGCGTCGTGCGTCGGATGCGGTATGGCATTCGGGTTCTGCACGTACTTGTTAAGAATCGGAAGCGTCGTGCCATATAGGTAGCTGGATGGAATCGCGGAGTAAGTCCAACCCGCTTGCGAGGTGTCGAAGGCTGCCGTCATCGGCGGCACACCTGCATCGTGAACGCTCAACTGCCGCAGCCCCAGCACTCCTTCGATCGTCCGCAGCATGCTGACCGTTGAGTAAGGATTCGAGACCACCGCACCCTGCTTCACATACGGTCCAACGATGAACGCCAGACTGCGGTCGCCGCTCACGTGGTCCGCTCCATCCTGCGGATCGTCTTCGATCACAAAAATGAGCGTGTTGCTGGCGTACGGGCTGTGGGCGATCTTGTCCACCGTCAGTCCCACCGCGTAGTCGTCATCGGCAATCTGAAGTTCCGGCGTGTTCACCCCGAAGCTGGCGGTGCCGAAGTTGCCGAAGTGATCGTGATCGTATCGCAGCAATACCAGGTTGGGGAATTTGTTCAACTTGACCTGCTTGTCGAATTCCCGCTCCCACTCTTTGTAGCGGAAGAAGTCGGGGTAGCTCTGATCGAAGGGCCAGAAGCAGGGATCGGTGAGTTTGAGCAGCGCTTTCTTGGCCGGCCACTCCACCTGGGTTGGAGGTTTCGTGGCGCAAGGATAGGCCAGAGTCGGACTGATTAAGCCAAGTTCTTCGCGTACATCCAAAGCACCGAGATCGGTGTAGTAGCCGTAGTTGCGAACCGTGAGGTGGGCCTTGAGCGCCGCATCCCACAGATAGCCCGCGCCTTCTTCGCCATCCGGTCCGTCGGCCTCGACTTCATTCGCGTTTCCGGGCAGCAGGTTCGGATCGGGCGGATAGATCGGCTGCTCCTGCTGGCGAGCGGCCACGCCGGTGACCGCAACGTTGATGTTGCGGGCCGTGCCTTCACTGTCGTACTGGCACCCGCCCTTGCCGTAGTTGACCTTAACGCACTTCTCGTTGATATCGAGTGCGCGTGCGGCCAGCGACCACTGCCAGCCGTCCATGCTCACCATCGAGCTGTCGTCGAAGTTGTCGAAAGTTACAAAATTATTCGCCAAGTTGTGGAAGTTCGGCGTGACCGACGCTGGAAACTGCGTGTAGGCCGGATCCGCGTTCGCACCGTTGGTTAGGTCGCCCAGCACTTGGTCGAAGGTGCGATTTTCTTTCACGATGTAGATGACGTGTTGAATGTGCTGCTGCAGGAACGTCATCGTCGCTACGTCGGTCGGGCTCAACTGGAAGTTGAAGCCATTGTTTTGCGCAACCTGGCCGGTTAGCGTAGCTAGTTGAGTGGCGCTGGGTACGGGCAACGTCAGAAAGCCTGAGTATTCGTTCTGCCATGCATACTGGTTGCCCGACCCATTCTGTGCCGCCAGGTTACACGCCGACCCGAACCCGCCGCCTGGATCGTTATTGATATACCGGCAGTTCAGCGGATTCGGAAGCTCCACGCTCTTGCCGTTCACCACGTAAAGCGTCGAACCATCGGGGCTGATGCTCACGGAATTCGGATACCACCCCGTCGGAATCAGTCCCGCAACCGTCGGCGTCTTTCCCGTGAGGTTGATGACCGCTACCGAGTTCGTGCCGCCGTTCGTGACATAGGCCGTCTTCTCATCGGGAGAAAGCGTAATGCTGTTGGGATTGCTCCCCTTGGGAACCGTTTTCCCGTTTCCCAGAATTCCGGCAGGCGCGCTTGTGTTCACTTGACTCGCCACCTTGTTGGTCGCTGTATCAATGATGATCAACGCGTCGGAGTTGGCCGCTACCACGAACAACTCGGTTTGCCCGGCATTCAGAACCATCCTCTCGGGATTGCCGGCAACCGGAATTCGGCTGGTAAGGGCCAGTACGCCATTCACAAAACTCAGCACGTCGATCTCGCGGTCCCGAACGCTGGAGACATAAACCGTGCTTCCATTCGCGTTGCTTGCCACCGCGATTCCATATGGGAACTCTCCGCCCGGAACCCCGGTTTGCGCCTGATTGATAATCCCTGGACGCAGATCGTACTCCTGCAAAACTTTGCCGTGGACTAGGTCAACCGAGGTGATCGAGTCGGTCTCGTGGTTCGCCACAAAAAGCGTATTGCCATCAGGTGTGATGCCGAGGATTGCCGCCGTCGGGCCGGTTTCGGTTTCTCTTTCCATGATGTCGCCGATATGGCCGAGCGCGATGGGCGAACCGGGTGCTTCCGCCCACAGACCGCTTTGCAGCGTGAATGTATGCACAGTATCGTCGCCCCCGCCCCCTACGTAGAATGCGGAACCATTCGGAGCCCACACGATCCCATCAAAAGTCTCCGCGTAGTCTGCCAGGAACACGACCTGTTTTTCCACCGGCGTCCCCGGCGTCGTAATGTCATAAACGAACACGAACTCACCCGAATCCGTTCCCGTATAGTTGCCGCTCGCATTTTCCATCAGGTTGTAGCCGCTCGTCAGAATCAACAATGTCTTGCCGTCCGGGCTGATCGCTGTGGTCTCCGCCCCATCCGGCGTATACGTCGGAAAGTCCGGCAGGGAAGTCGTCAAAGCCGCAAACACCGACCCGGGGGCTGCGCTCGGTGTAATGGTTGCACCCGTAGGTAGAAGTACCTGGGCACTCGCGAAGCCGGTCACGGCCAGAAGCATCGCGATGCCTGCTGCTAGAGCGAAACTCTTGATCTTCATATGGTGGTCCTCCAAACTCTAAGATCGTTTCGATTGAAAGCTCCCAGCCAAGACGGCCCGAACTGCTCGACAGAAGCGAAGGTGCGGAATACCGAATAGATAAACGAGGAATGTTAAGGCTGCATTATGGAATTGTGAAAACTTGCGCACAGGCCTTGCTCGGACGGAACGAGGCAAACACTGCGGGGACCAGGAGGACTTCGGTTTCGTTCTATTGTGCGTTGACGCCGAACATTCCGAGAGACCAGAAATGTGTCAGTACGGCCGCGAATGCCAAACCAACCACAAACAGCGCCCACCGGTAGCGCAGCCAGGAATCGCGCAGGGTCGACATCTGGGCGAACACATCGGGCACGTAGGCTGCGCAATACGCGACGTTCGCGAGCACGGCCAGCACGAATATGAGCAACAGTGAATTGAACTGCACAACGCTCTTCGAAAGCGGCAGCCCCTTCACAAAATGGATGACCACAATGGCCCCGAGCAACAGGTTATACAGAATCCGCCTCGGTTCCCAGTAGCGAATTGCGTTACCGAGATAGTCGCGCCATTGGATCGTCTCCATCGAGGCTCCGTATTCTCCCGGCTAGGCCGGGCGCTCAATTCCCGCTTCCTGCCTTTGCGCCGTCCGCAGCGCCCACGCCATGCGCGGGGTATTGTGAGCGATTCCAAAGCGGCCTTGCCCATCCAGCAGAATAATTCCACCATGTCCGTTGAGGCGATGCTTCAAATAATTCATTGCTTCCTTCGCCACCCACTCCGGCAAGTTGCCCGATTCCACCCGGTCCGCCGCCCACTTCGCCAGCACCAGTTTCATGATCGGCTCGCCCCATCCCGTAGTGGAGGCGGCCGCGCTGAGATTATCCGCATAGCAGCCGCAGCCAATCAGCGAAGAATCGCCCAGCCGTCCCGGATCTTTATTGAGCGTGCCGCCGGTTGACGTCGAAGCCGCGATATTGCCCTCCCCATCGAGCGCCACCGCTCCCACCGTGTCATGCGAAATGGCGGGCGCGAAAAGATCGTTGCCATGATTCGTGCCCTGCGCCTGATATTCGCGCAATCGCTCGATCTCTCTTGGAATAATGAGATCTTCGTTGCGGCAAAGAGCAATGCCATGCTCCGCGGCGAAACGTTCCGCTCCCTCGGCGACGAAATAGACGTGCGGGCTGTCGCTCAGAATCTTACGGGCAGCGCGAACCGGATTACGCAAACGCTCCACGCAACCCACACCGCCGCCACGCAGCGTCGCGCCGTCCATGATGAACGCGTCGAGCTGCACCTTGCCGTCGCGGTTCAAAAAGCTGCCACGGCCTGCGTCGAAGGTCTCATCGTCTTCGAGAACCACCACCGCCTCTTCCACCGCGTCGAGCGCCGAGCCCCCGCCTTCCAGCACGCGCCATCCCGCCGCCGCCGCAGTGCGCACACCATTGAGGTGCGCCTCCACCATAGCGTCGGGAATGGCCCACGCACCACCGTGAACGACTAGAACAGGATTCCTTGGCACTCCTAAAGTCCTTGCAGAAAGTTGCGGTGGTTAGTTTAGCAGGCTACGAAGGAAATGTTAGGCATAGAAGTGTGATTCGGGTAAGCGTGATTCGGGGTGCGATTCGGGGTGCGATTCGGGGTGCGATTCGGGGTGCGATTCGGGGTGCGATTCGTATCAGGGCATCGCTTTAGCGATGCCGGAAGCGGCGCCTACTGAACGCGCCTTTAGGCGCTGTGGGCGGCGCTTACACCATATGAGGTGCGCCTCCACCATAGCGTCAATGTCCCACGCTCCGCCGTAAACGGGAAAGTGCGATTCGGGGAGCGTGATTCGTATCAGGGCATCGCTTTAGCGATGCCGGAAGCGGCGCCTTCTGAACACGCCTTTAGGCGCTGTTCCGGCGCTTACACGTTGAGATGCGCCTCCACCATAGCGTCAATGGCCCACGCTCCGCCGTAAACGGGGAAGTGCGATTCGGGGAAGCGTGATTCGTATCAGGGCATCGCTTTAGCGATGCCGGAAGCGGCACCTTCTGAACACGCCTTTAGGCGCTGCGGCGGCGGATCCAGCTCAAATCCTGAATGAGCCGACGAGTACGGATAATCTGCGCCTGCCGTCACGAGGAAGGCCTTTACGGCATTCGCATGAATATATTCGCGCACTCCCAAATAAGCCGCTCGCTCATTTACTCGAATCTCCGAAAATCCCTTCTGCCAGACTGGAGCGCGGAACCCAAGCTCGCGCCCGGCCCGAAACGCAAAGGCGCCTTTGATCAGCTGAACTGCCTTCTCCACGGTCATCTCTACGCCCACCGTGATCAGTAAATGGAAATGGTCAGGCATGATCACAAATTCGTGGAGAAGATACTTCCCCTGTCTGCGATAGTGATAAAGCACGTCAATCAACAGCTCAGCGGCACGGGCCGATTGCAGAAGGCCTCGTTTCCCCCAAGTCGAGGAAGTCACAAAGAACGTGCGCTGGCTGGCAATGACGTGCAATCGATCAGCATTGCGAATGGGAATCGACATCCAACACCCAGCTCCTAAAGGCGTTTTCCTCTTGTGTGCGTCGTCGGTATCTCTAAAGCGATACCCTGATACGAATCTCACACCTTCTGCTGTGACGCAGTGATAATTGAACCTGCCGGATGTAATGATTTCTGGACGGCCCGTGGCACCCGTTCACACCATCGTTCAATGAACTTGTTTACGCGGCGTGATTCGGGGAAGTGCGATTCGGGGAGTTGTGATTCGTATCAGGGCATCGCTTTAGCGATGCCGGAAGCGGCACCTTCTGAACGCGCCTTTAGGCGCTGCGGCGGCGCTTACACCATTGAGGTGCGCCTCCACCATAGCGTCGGGAATGTCCCACGCTCCACCGTGAACGACTAGAACAGGATTCCTCGGCACTCTTAAGTCCTTGCGGAAAGTTGCGAAAATTAGTCGAGCACCCGGGAAGGCGCCGTTTCTTCACGACCAGGACGGTTGACGATCGCCAGCAGCACCCCCGCAATCCACAGGCTGTACATCCCAAGACGAAAGATCGCGCTGCTCTCGAGCCCTCTTGCCGGATCGATGAAGAACGCTGCGATCAAGAAGAATGGTGAAACCATGATCAAGACCGACGCCACCCGATGAGCGCCGTGAAAAGGTTGACTGTTGGATAACGCCAGATTAGCGACGCCGGCCACCAGAATGAACAGATGGCGTGAACGGAAAATGAGCCTGGGGATGGCGTCTAGTTGCGAAACGGCCGCGAAATGCCGCATGTATTGGCCTGTCAGTAGAAAAATGACCAGCACCAGCAGTCCCACCAGCCAATGTGCACGCGACCAAGTCAGGGCGATGCCTCCCCACGCCGTCGACCAACATAGCAGCGAATAGTCTGTGGGCAAGGACACCCGTTCACGTGCCCCTACGCCGCCCGCGCCGGCGCATCCATCTCCCTGGTCCGCTGCCAGGTATAGATAACCCGGTGGATCACCGTGATGGTAGAAAGCACCGCGATTACCCACAGTACCGGAGCCATGACATTGAACACCGCCCCGATGATCAGCAGCACCAGGCGCTCCGGGCGTTCCATGAAGCCGACCCGGCAGGTGCCAATCAGCGACTCCGCGCGGGCCCGCGCATAACTCACCATAATCGCGCTGATCATGGCCAGCGCCGCCAGCACCACATAAAAGAAGCGGTTGCCCCGCCCGTAAAAAACCAGCAATCCCAGAAAAAGCGACGCGTCACTGTAGCGGTCAACGATGGAATCGAAAAATCCTCCAAACCGCGTGACCTGGTTCGACAGCCGCGCCACCCGCCCATCCACCAGGTCGAAGAATCCCGACCCGATGATCACTAGCCCCGCGTAGAGAAACATCCGCCGCTGATTGTCGCCGTTGGCGTACCCAAACAAAAATGCTGCGTACGTATTCACCACCAACCCCATCAACGTAAGAATGTTCGGATTGATGTGCGACAGCGCCAGCAGCCGCACGATGGCATCCAGCAAAACGCCGCAGGCGCGTCCCACTCCGTTCGTCCAACTCATATCAACCAACCCATGATCGTATCGTCCACAACTGGGCCGCTCATTCCGTTTCCCGCTCCGGCTCCGGTTGCGCGTCCAGTGCCGCTTCCAGCGCGGCTTCCGCCAGTTCATGCATCGTCGAGAGCTTCAGTATCTCCATCTCCCGGCTTCCGCCCGGAGTCACCACCGTCGCCGTATCCCCAACTCTCTTATTCAGCAGCGCCCGCCCGATCGGCGAAGTAGTCGAGATTTTGCCCGCGGCTACGTCCGATTCCTCGCTCATCACTAGCTTGTATTCCATCTCTTCATTCTTCGTGCCGTCAAAAATCGTCACCGTCGACCCCAGCCCGACCTTATCCTTGGGGATATTGTTCATGTTGATCAACGACAGGTCCGCCAGCCGCTTGCCCAGTTGCCGGACCCGCGCCTTCAGGTACTCCTGCCGCTGCTTGGCTGTGTGATACTCGGCATTCTCGCTGAGATCGCCCAGCGCAACCGCCTTCTTCAGCTCTCTCGGAATATCGTAGGCCAGCTCGTGCTCGAGCGTGTTCAGTTCATCCCGCAGCTTCTTTTTGATCTCTTCCGTCATGGGCTTTCGGCATTATAACCCCCGGCCACGGCAACGGGCACGGCTGGGGTATGATTTACAGGCTGATGGGCTCGCCCGATGTGCTTCCGGCTCAACCTGTTAACCCAGAATGACTTAAATTCCCTCCGCTGCCCCGGGGATGGGCGGAACCCGCCCCCAGTGCGCTTCTCGATTGCCTTACCGACCGCCGTCGGCTACACTGAATTCAGTCGCTGCCCTCCGGGTGAGGGACCTTCCATGAGCGGAAATATGACCGGAAACACCGTTTTCCACATCGGCGATAAGGTCGTATACCCCAATCACGGGGTCGGAATTATTGAACAAATCAGCAGCCGGACCATGGGTACCACCGTCGAGAAATTCTACCTCCTGAAAATCGCAGCCAGCAGCCTCAAAGTGATGGTGCCGTTTGCCAATGTTGACAGCGTCGGCATGCGTCCGGTGGTCCGCAATGGCGAGGTCGAGAAAATCGTCGATTACCTCTCCTCCGGCGAATGCATTAACGCCGCCGACTGGAAAGACCGCTTCAAAGAAAATTCCGACCGCATGCGCACCGGCTCGCTCGCCGATGTGGCCATGGTGCTCAAGAGCCTCCTCATCCTGGGACAGGGAAAATCGCTATCCTTTCGCGAAAAGAAGATGCTGGAACGCGCCCGCTACCTGCTGGTCAGCGAAATCGCCATCTCGCGCAACTGCGCTGAAAGCCTCATCGAAGAGGCGCTCACCAAAGCGCTCACCAAATGCAATTTGCGCTTCCCCGAAATCACCGAACTCGCCTCGTAACCCCGCCCTTTGCAGCATCTCTTGTGTTCCGCCCGCCGGCGGAAAGCCGTGCTCATTACCGTGCCGAATGCGCTTCCATCCAGGAATGAAGTATCAAAATCGCCGCCATCCGGTCCACCGCCTGTCCCCGCTTCTTGATCGAAAGATCGGTTTCACGCAACAGCCGGTTCGCTTCCGTCGAAGTCCAGCGTTCGTCCCAGAGATGCACCGTCAAGCCAAAGTGCTTATGCAGCTCGTCGGCGAACTGCCGCATCTTCTCCGATTGCGTCCCCTCTGCCCCGCTGAGCCGCAGCGGCAGCCCCACCACTATCTCCCCAACTTCGTACTTCGCCAGCACCTCTCCCAGCGCCTCCAGATCGCGCCGCTTGTTCTGCCGCTGGATCGTCTCCAGACCCTGCGCCGTAATCCCCAGCGCGTCCGAAACCGCCACCCCAATCCTTTTCGAGCCGACATCCAGCGCCAATATGCGACGATGCCCCGGCGTTCCCGGTGCGGCCATTCCGGTTGCGTCCATTGTTCAATTGTAGTTCGCAACCGCCGAAAACCATTGCCGAGCCATATGGCCCGGGTTAAGTTTAGTTGCCATGCCGAGGGCCGATCGAGGGCTGCTGACCATGTCGTTTGAAAGGCTGCAGTGGCTTTTCCCAATCGCCGTCACTTTACACAATTCCGAAGAAGCCATCTTCTTTCCAGCCTGGTGGGCGCGCCACGCACGGGAAATTCCTGCACACCCGAATCCCGCACTATTTCGATTCGCCCTCGCCCTCTTAACCGCCGCCGCTTTCCTCGTCACCTTCTTCAACCGCCAAAAAGGCAGGGAGAGCCTCTGGGCCTACCTGACCTTCGGCTATATCGTCGCCATGCTGATCAACGTATTCATCCCCCACATACCCGCGTCCGTGATGTTTCGCTCCTACACCCCGGGTGTCGTCACCGCCGTCTTGATCAATCTTCCGGTCATGACCTGGCTCGCCTTCCGGGCGCTTCGCGACCGCTGGGTGTCCGGCCGCAAGGCGCTGACGTTTGCCATCGCCGTACCCGTCGCGATGGCTGGAATCATTCCAGTGCTCTTGCTGATCGGCTAGAATGCCGTGAAGACCGATCAGCCGCAGCGACACAACTATGGACACTACCGAAACACAAAATACGCATCACTGGTCGTTGACTCTGCTCGGCATGGCGCTGGTCATCATGTTCGCCTATTACGGCGAATCTGTGCTGGCTGTCCTCTTCTTCGCCATCCTCCTCAGTTTTATGCTCTCTCCCGTGGTCCAGGCGCTGGAGTATCTCCGCCTTCCGCGCTCCATGGCGGCCCTTATCAGCGTCGTTGTTCTGCTCGGCCTGCTCTATGGTATTACCGTCGCCTCTTACAACCAGGCCATCATCTTTGCCGATAATGTCCCCAAATATTCTCAGAAGATCCGCTCCATCCTGCAACCCTTCCAGCAGGATGCCGAGAAACTGGAGAAGACGGGCGAAGCCGTCGGCGAACCCGAGCCCTCGAATGTAGTCCCCGTGCGCCAGGTGCAGAGCTGGTCCGAAACCCTAACCCACGGAGCCGGTACCGTTACTGACATCTTGCTGGCCGCCTCATTCATCCCCTTCCTCGCTTACTTTCTGCTCACTTGGCATAGCCATGCCCGTTCCGCCACCGTGATGCTGTTCCCTTTGCATCACCGCAACACCGCCTTCGTAACCCTGGGTTTGATCGGCAAGATGTTGCAGAGCTTCATCGTCGGCAACCTGCTCATCGGCTTGATGGTCTCGGCCGTCAGTGTCGCTCTATTTGGCTTGCTCCACGTTCCGTTCTTCTACTTCGTCGGCTTCCTAAGCGGCTTTCTCAGCCTTGTCCCCTACCTCGGAATTGTCCTCGCCATGGTACCCCCCATCCTCGTCGGTATCGGACAACTCGAACCCGGAGACCTCGTCCTGGTCGTCGTTTGCGTCGTCGGACTCCATCTCTTCGCCCTCAACGTCCTCTATCCCAAGCTCCTCGGCAGCCGATTGAGAATCAATCCCCTGGCAGTCACCCTCGCCCTGCTGTTCTGGGGAGCAGTCTGGGGTGCCATCGGCCTCGTGCTCGCCATCCCCATTACCGGCGCCATCAAAATTGTCTTCGACCACGTCGAATCCATGAAGCCCTACGCCGACTGGCTGGGCGAGTAAAAACGTTTCGCCAACGAGACGCAAAGCCGCCGAGAAAACAATTTTGGAATTATCGTCCGCGTAGCGCTTCTCGTATCCTCTTCACGTTCTCTTCGACGCTATGGTTTGCGGCGTCGATCAAGAGATGTGGGCGCTCCCAAGGCTCGTATTCCCGGGCGACCACTTCCTGCCAAGTTGGCACTCTCAATCCTCCTATGTCGGAGACTCGCGTTTCCACACGCCGTCGATGTTGTTCAGAATCCGAACACTTCACTTCGATTTCGATCGCGCTTACCTGAACCCGATCTGCGACGCCCCTCCAGGAATCGCGCGTGACTTGAAGTGGATTGACCGAGTCCGCAATCACCGTCTGACCGAGACGGAGATTATCCTCAGCAACCGCGTAGCCAACCCGATACCCCGCATCATCCAGGGCCTGGCTAAGTCCTGAATCCCGAATAGCTTGTTCAATCGAGTCAACCCGCAGATACACTGCACCAAGCTGGCGAGCTAGCTCCCGGGCAATGGTCGTCTTCCCAGCGCCGGGTAGTCCGCCAAAGATAATCAGCATTGGCTGCAACCTGTTCCACTCGTTCCTTCTACCATTCATGCGATCGTACTCGGTTTGTCATCAACTCGGTAGCCACGGTCTTCAACCTCCCAGACTCCGCCATCGACAATTGAACGTCGAGCAGCTTAGGTTAACCATAGAACGCAGCCCCGCTCCTTACGGCTCATCCGTCCCTGTACTCCAGCCACTTTGTCCCAATCTGAAAAGCCCTCTACACTAAAACCTTGCGCACCCTGATCACACTGTTCTTAGTTGTCGTTCTCGCCGTCGGCGGCTGGGCCGCCTGGCAGGTCTATGCCCCTCTCGCCCCCCCCGCCAATACGTCTCTACTGCTTCATTCCGGATATTCAACCCGACGCATTGCGTCCGAGCTGAAAAAAGCCGGCGTCATCCGCAACGAACTCGCCTTCCGCCTCTGGCACGAATTTCACCCCAAACCTCCTTTGAAGGCTGGCGAATATCGTTTCGACCGCCCCGCGACCCTGCCCCAGCTCTACGGCCGCATCGCCCGCGGCGATATCTATTTCCACGTCGTCACCATCCCCGAGGGCTACACCATGTTCGACATCGCCAAGGCGATGGAGGACGCTGGCCTCGGCTCGGCCGCCGATTTTCTACGCCTTGCCGAAACCCAGACCCAGCTCGTCTCCGATCTCGCTCCCCAAGCCAAATCGCTCGAAGGTTATCTCTTCCCGAATACCTACCAGTTCACCCGCACCCAGACCCCCACCGACATGCTGGCGGAGATGGTCCATGAGTTCCGCCAGGTCGCCCAGCAGATCGGACTGCTTTCCCCCGCCAACTTGCCCGCCAACTCCAATCTCCCGCAAGTCGTCACCATGGCCTCAATCGTCGAGAAAGAAACCGCCGCCCCCGACGAACGGCCCCGCGTCGCCGCTGTCTACTACAACCGCCTCGCCCAAAAGATGGCCCTCGATGCCGACCCCAGCGTGATCTATGCCGAACTCTTGGCTGGCACCTATCAGGGCAGCCTTCATCACAGCGATCTCGCCGTGAACTCTCCCTATAACACCTATCGCTTCCCCGGCTTGCCGCCCGGGCCCATCGCCAATCCCGGAAGCAGCGCGCTCCAAGCCGCCATGCACCCCGACAACACAAAATTCCTCTATTTCGTCAGCGATGGCAACAGCCACCACCGGTTCGCCGAAACCCTCGAACAGCACAACAAAAACGTCAACGCCTATCGCCGTTCTCTCGCCCTTCACCCTCCCCAGTGACCCCAAATGTCTCGATCGATTCGCTTGTGGCTCCCCTTCGTATCCTCTGTGGTTCCCGGTTCTAGCTCCCGCCACCCCAAGCGCTGAACCCTCCGCTGCCTTATACTAATCAGATACTTATGTGGCAACAGTTTTCCCAGGTACTGGCATAGGAATGCATAGTCCCCGTCTGCGCCTTCTTCTGGTTCTACTTCTGTTAGCGACCAGCCTTCCGCTCAGCGGATGCCTGTTCCGCACCCGCACCCTCGACCGTCAATTCTCCAACCAGCCGCTCCAGACCGCCAGCCAGCAACAATTGATCGAATTCGTCAATGCCCAGGCCGCCAAAATCCAGTCCATGCAGGCGACCGTCGATATCGACGCCTCCGCCGGAGACGTCAAGAATGGCCGGATCACTGATTACAAAGAGATTCGCGGCTATGTCCTGGCCCGCAAACCCTCCATGCTCCGCATGAAAGGCCTGCTGCCCCTGGTGCGCAACACCGCCTTCGATATGGTAAGCGACGGCCAGGAATTCAAACTCTGGATTCCTCCCTCTAATAAGTTCGTCATCGGTTCCGCTACCGCCAGCCCGAATAACGCCGACTACCAGCCCGACAAGCGCCTGGAAAACATGCGGCCACAATACATCTACGACGCCCTGCTCATACCCGGCATCAGCGCGGACGAAATTGCAGTGCTCGAAAATGGCTATGAAACCGTTCTCGACTCCAAGAAACATCGCGTCGAACAGCCCGACTACGAGCTCGCCATCATTCGCCAGGGTCCGCAAGGCTGGTACCTCTCGCGCCGCGTCGAATTCAGCCGTACCGACCTCCTGCCCCACCGCCAGAGAATTTATGACCAGCAAGGCAACGTCGCCACCGACGCCCGCTATCAGTCTTACAAAGACTTCGCCGGAACCACTTTCCCCGGTACGATTGAGATCGAACGGCCCCGGGAGAGTTATGACATCACCCTGAGCATGGTCAAACTGGAAATCAATAAAGCGCTCACCGACGACCAGTTTGCGCTCGAGCAGCCAGCCGGCGCCGAGGTGGTGCGCCTCGACGGCTCAAACTCTAGCGCCACGAAAGTATCGGCAGGCCAGCAGTGAAGGCTCGCTAGGCGGGAGACATGTCGTTCGTCGTTGATCGTTCGCGGTTGGTCCGTGACTCAACATTCGCGAACGATGACGGGTTCTCGCGAACGACGAACGGTCAACCACGAACGACTGCTTCTCCGGAACAAACATGATGAATCGCATGATCGTCGGCAACCTCGTTCACCGCCCCCTGCGCTCACTCATCAGCGTCATCGCCGTGGCCCTCGAAGTCACCATGATCCTGCTCATCGTCGGCCTCTCCCTCGGCATGCTCCAGGACAGCCGCATCCGAACCGCCGGTATCGGCGCCGATGTCCTGGTCCTCCCTCCAGGGTCTTCCTTCATTGCCGGCCTTTCGGGAGCCCCCATGCCCATCAAGATCGGTGGCGTCCTCGCCAAGTTGCCTCATGTCACCAGCGTGGCCCCCGTGATCACCCAAGTCACCTCCTCGGGCACCATCGAGATCATTGCCGGAATCGACTTGCCCACCTATGAAAGCATGTCGGCTGGATTCCACTACTTGTCAGGCGGTCCATTTCAGGGGCCCTACGACGCCTTGGTCGACGACCTCTTTGCCAAGTCCAAACACGCCCAGGTCGGCGACACAATTGAAATTCTGAATAACAAATTCCGCATCTCCGGCATCGTCGAACGCGGCAAGGGTGGACGCAAGTTTGTTCCCCTCGCCACCTTACAGGACCTCATCGGCGCCAAAGATAAAGCCTCAATTTTCTATCTCAAACTCGACGACCCGGCCAACGCCGACACCGTCGTCGATGAGATCAAAAATGTCCCCGGCATGGAGCGCTACGTGGCCAATTCCATGGCCGCCTACCTCGCCATGATGACCACTAGCAACTATCCCGGGCTTTCCACCTTTATCAATGTCGTCGTCGGTATTTCTGTGGTCATCGGATTCATCGTGATTTTCCAGGCCATGTATACCGCCGTCATGGAACGCACCCGCGAAATCGGCATTCTCAAGTCCATGGGCGCGTCCAAGTTCTATATCGTGAACGTTGTTCTGCGAGAAACCGCTTTGCTCGCCCTCGGTGGCATCGTCCTCGGCATCCTGGTAAGTCTGGGCGCCAGGGCCGCCCTGGCTCACAAGTTCCCCCTGCTCCAGGTCGTCGTCGCCGGCGCTTGGATCGTGCGCGCAACCTTGATCGCCATTGCCGGAGCAATAGCCGGAGCCCTCTATCCCGCCTTCAAAGCCGCCCAGAAGGATCCCATCGACGCCCTGGCCTATGAATAAGATTGGGAATCAAAATTGGGAACAGCAATTTATGAGTAGTCAAAGAGCGACGTTCATATCTTCGCTTTTGTTTCTCCCCTGTCTCTTCGGTTTTCCTTTCCTGAATAGTTTTTCCTCGCAAATCGAAACCGAATGCACGATACTGCCGTTGCAACCGCGCCGTGCTATAATCACGCGCCGTTACACAAAAGTAGTTTCGTTACGCAGCGGTTATCTTAATTTCGAGGCCCCGTGCGCGCAGGCGTCCGGAAGTCCTCAAATACGCAGGAGGAGATATGCGCTTCAATGATCCGACCCTGTATGGCCGGGACGATGATACGGATGAGTTCAGCGACAGCGGCGCCTATGGCGAATCGCTTGAAGAAGACCTGGAAGAAGAGGAAGAAGAGGAAGAAGAACCGGTCGTGATCGACGACGAAGACGACGACATTGCCCCCGAGCCGCCCGCACGGGAACCGGTCAGAACTCCAGCGCCCGTAACTCCATCGGGTGGTGGCAGCGCGAGCGCCCCTCCCAAGAAGAAGGCGCCCGCCAAGAAATCGCCAGCGAAGAAGAAGGCAGCCAGGAAACCAGCCAGGAAGAAAGCGGCCAGGAAGCCGGTCGCCAAGAAGAAGGCCAAACCCGCAAAGAAGAAAACGGCGAAAAAACCAGCCGCGAAACCAGCGAAGAAAGCGGCCAAGAAAAAAGTCGCCCGCAAAAAGAGCCGCCGTTAGCCGTTCGCAACAAGCAGGCTCGATCTGAAAACTCGTGCCGTGACGGGGTTCTGCCCCGTCCGGCACTGCACCACAAATAGCCCTTCCCCACAGCTTTCTGATCATGGCGGGATCCGGATTTAATTTCCGGATTCCGCCATTTCTTTATTCCCTGACTGTTCCCAGCCTTACTCCACGATGGCCAACACGTCGCCCGGATTCACCGCCGCCCCAACCGTCGCCATCATTTTCTTGACGACTCCTTTCTTGGGCGACTTGATTTCGTTCTGCATCTTCATCGCTTCGACCACCACAATACCTTGGCCCGCTTCGACCTCCGCATTCTCCCCCACCAGCAGCCGAACCACCCGGCCCGGCATCGGAGCCACAATCTTCTTCGGTCCCTTTTCGTCGCCCGCCGCTTTCTGGCGCGAGCGCAGCGAACGCGGATCCCGCAACTCCACCGCAAACCGGCTACTGCCTACCCACATGTGCAGATCGGTCGCCGTCTGCTCGCGCTTGATTTCGTACGCGTGCCCGTCGACCAGCAATGACAGAACGTCGCGCCGCGGAATCACCGCGTCGACATCGATCGCTTGCCCGTCCAGGCGGCACTCCCATCCCGAGCCCTTCCTTTCCAGCTCCAGCCGCTGCGGTTTGCCTCCCGCCTTGTCCCCAACGATGACTTCGTAAATCATAGGAATCTGCGCTCAGCGCAGCGCTTCCGCGCGTCCCTTCTGCTTCCAGTTTGAGGTCTCCGCCGCCCCAGCCGACCCGCCAGCCGCATTACCACTCTGGCCCCCCGGCACAGCCGGATCGAGCACCGCAAACATGCCCGCCGCGATCGCCGCAACCCTCTCCAGCACTTCGATCTCACCCTGCGGCGCGCTCGACACCACCGCCGGATTGCCTTTCGCTATCAACCGGTCGAGGTATCCCGTATCCACTTTCCCCGCCTGAAAATCCACGTCTCCCAGTATTCTTTGAAATAGCGAAATGTTGGTCTTGATTCCCGCCACGAAGTATTCGTACAGCGCCCGCCGCAATCGCATGATCGTCTGCTGCCGGTCCGTGCCGTACCCAATTAGCTTCGCCAGCAGCGGATCGTAGTCCATCGGAACCTTCCAGCCTTCATACATCCCGCTATCCCGCCGGATTCCCGGCCCCGACGGCTGCAGCAGCACCGTAATTTTCCCCGGGCTTGGAAAATAATTGTTATCCGGGTCTTCCGCATAAATGCGGCACTCGATCGCGTGTCCGCGAATCTTCACATCGGACTGCCCGAACGGCAGCTTCTCCCCGCTCGCCACCCGTAGCTGCAAGTGCACCAGATCCAGTCCCGTTATCAACTCCGTCACCGGATGCTCCACCTGCAAACGCGTGTTCATCTCCAGAAAATAAAAGTTCTTCTGCTCATCGACCAGAAATTCGACCGTCCCGGCATTCGTATAGTCGGCCGCCCGCGCCACTTTAACCGCAACTTCTCCCATGCGCCGCCGCATCTCCGCATCCACAATCGGCGACGGTGCTTCCTCGAGAACTTTCTGGTGCCGCCGCTGGATCGAGCACTCCCGCTCCCCCAGCCACACCGTATTGCCGTGCTCGTCCGCCAGCACCTGCATCTCGATGTGCCGGGGATTGACAATCGCCTTCTCGATGTAAACTTCGCTGTCCCCAAAAGAACGCTCTGCCTCGCTGCGCGCCGATTCCAGCCCCGAACGAAGCTCCTCGCGCGTGTGCACCAGCCGCATGCCCTTGCCGCCCCCGCCCGCCGCTGCCTTCAGCATCACCGGGTAGCCGATGCGTTCTGCCACCGCTTCCCCTTCTTCAGAAGTCGCTAGCCCGCGCGACGTTCCCGGAACAAACGGCACGCCCGCCTTTTCCATCTGCTGACGGGCACTCGTTTTCGAGCCCATTAATTTCATGGAGTGAGGCGTCGGCCCGATAAACTTCACCCCCGCATCGCCACACGCCTGGGCAAACTTCGCATTTTCCGACAGGAAGCCGTAGCCCGGATGAATCGCCTCCGCCCCCGAACGCTTGGCGATGTCCAGGATCTTATCCATCCGAAGATAAGACTCCGCCGCCGCCGCCGGCCCGATGGCATAGGCTTCGTCGGACTTGCGAACATGCAGCGCTGCCCTGTCCACGTCGGAATACACCGCCACCGTGGCAATACCTAATTCGCGGCACGCCCGTATGATGCGCACCGCAATCTCTCCCCGATTGGCAATCAGAATCTTCTTGAACATTTCCGTCCGAATAGCATCCCTGATCAACGCCGCACTGATTCTACCTGCGGCACCGAAGATATGCATGACCTGCATCACTGCCGGTTGTGATTTTGCGGGGATTCTGTTCGCGGCACAGATGGCAGAGATCACACTCTGCAGAGATCAACGATTGCAGATCAATGCTTGCAGATCAATGCTTGCAGATCAATGCTTGCAGAGATCGATGCTTGCAGGGATCACAGACTTGATGAGGAATCACCGGGAATGGCGGAGAAAACGGCGCCGGTTCGGGACAAACCCGGCGGCACGCCACTCGGCGTGCTGGGACGGGGCTTGTGCCCCATCCCACGCCAGAAAATTCTTACTTGTTTTGATCCATGACGATGCCGCCCGCGCCAGGCTGCTTTTCCAGCTTGATCTTCTTCGTGGCCATGGTCTTATCAACCCACTCGTCGGCCGTCTTGAGATCGGCCGAGCGCGCTGCCGGGTCGTCGCATTGGATATCCGCGCGTTCCCGGTACATCAGGTTCATATATGCCATCGCATCGTCATAGTCTGGACGAAGCTGCAGCGCCTTGTTCAGATTATCGATGCCTTCCTGTACGTTGGCCGTGTTCTTTTCTTTCATCTCGGCACACACCTTCTTGTCCTTGGCCGGCAGGGACTCCTCGGGCTTCATACCGAGTTTGGCGCGCTCTTCCTGTCGCGGTACATACGTTTGCGTCCAGTCGATCACCGCCACCGAGTAGTACGGCTCAGGATCGTTCGGATCCACTTCCGACGCCTTCTTGTAGAATTCCTTCGCCAACGGGAACTTCTTCATCTGCAAATAAAGATAGGCGATGCCCTTGATGCTGTTAATGTTCTTCGGATCAACCTGCAGCACCTGCTTGTACTGGTCGATGGCCTGCTCGCCAAAGCGGTTGTTGTCCGGAGTATCTGCGCCCGGAATGTACTGCTGCGCAAACGCCGTGGCCAGATACAGCCGGGCATTGATCAGTGTCGGGTCGAGCGCGACGGCCTGCTGAAAATGGTCGATCGCCGATTCAAACTTCGAGTTTTTGTAAGCCTGCACACCCTTGTTGAGGTGGTCGCGCGCTTTCAGTTTGTCGCAGCCCGTGCTGGCGAGGAGCATCAGCGCGGCTGCGACTACCACCAGCAGTCTTTGAGTAGTTTTCATTGCTTTATGAATCTCCCTTTGCTGCGGAGTATATAGAATTCCCAAGCGGAGGGCGAACCGCCAGACGCGCTCGTCCCGCCGCCAAAACTGTTTCAATCGCGCAACGTCCTTCAGTCCACTGTAGGTAAGTCCGCGCTGCCGCTTTAGCCGCCCGCCTCAATCTTGGCCGTAATCAAGCCCACCTTGTCGACGCCCGCCGAATGCGCGATATCGATCACGCTGGCCACGTCCGCAAAAGGCACATTGTCATCGCCCTTTACGAACATTACCTTTTCTGCCCGTGTCTTGAAAATGTCTTCCAGTCGGCCCTGCAGGGTTTCCCAGGTCGCTTCGTCCTGATTGATCTTCAGTCCCGGCGGGTTGCCCGCGCCGTGGTCAATCAACTGCACCACAATCGTCCGGTCCGGCGTGGGCGGCGGTTGCTTCTGATTCGGCGGCGGAGGCTGCGGCACCAACGCCTCCAGTCCTTTCGGCGTCAGCGGCGTGATCACCATGAAAATAATGAGCAGCACCAGCAGCACGTCAATCAGCGGCGTCACGTTCATGTTCGCGCTTTGGCCCCCTTTGGGGCCCACTGCCATACCCATAATCCCTCTCCTGTATTGCGACTGCTGTTCTTCTTGCCCTCTACTGCCCGCCCGTCGGTGGGTTAGGTGTTGTCGTGGCTCCCGACGGCGGCGTAATATTTCCCGACTTCTTTTGATCCGTTAACAGACCAAGTTGGTCCACTCCAGCCGCCCGAACATTGTCCACTACTTCCACCACCCAGCCGAACTTCGCCCGCATGTCGGCCTTCAGAAACACACGTTTATCGGTCCGGTTGGTCAGCTTGTCTTTGATCTTTTGCGTCAGATCGTCCGGCTTCACCAGATCGGTCCCAAAGAAAACCTTGTCATCGCGAGTCACCGCGACCAACAGGGCGTCTTCCTTGTCCGCGTCGTGCATGTCCTCGGGATTATTGACCTTGGCCATGTCCACGGGTACGCCATGTTGCAACATCGGCGTCACCACCATGAAGATGATCAGCAGGACCAGCATCACGTCCACCATCGGTGTCACGTTGATGTCGGAGCTGACGTTGGCCCCTTCGTTCCGCTTCGCTAATGCCATGGAATTCTGTCTCCTGCGTTCGCTTACGCCTTACTTCCGCCCTGAGGTCTTCGATGGAGCGCCGGGTGTCCCTCGCCATCAGCATCGACGGGAAGGCACCCGTTCGCTCCATCAGCAACTCATGGGCATATCTTCGGACATGGCCTTACGACCGGCGCATGCTCCGGCGCTTCAGGAAGTAATCGATCAGTTCGCTCGACGAGTTGTCCATCTCCACGTCGAACGCTTCTACTCGACCGGTCAGGTAGTTGAACATCATAACCGCCGGAATCGCCACGAACAGGCCGACTGCGGTGGTTACCAGCGCCTCGGAAATGCCGCCCGCTACTGCCGCCAGACCGGTTGCCTTTTCCTTCGCAATACCGTTGAAGGCGTTAAGAATGCCGACCACCGTTCCAAACAGTCCCACGAAGGGAGCCGTTGAACCAATCGTCGCCAATCCGCCCAAGCCACGCTTCAATTCGGCATGCACGATGGCTTCCGTGCGCTCCAGTGCCCGCTTCGAAGCTTCGATCGTCTCGCCCGGTATTTCACCCGGACTGTCCTGGTGGGCCTTGAATTCCATCAGCCCCGCAGTAACGACCTTCGCCAGATGGCTCTTCTTGTTCCGCTCGGCAACCTTAATCGCTTCGTCAATCTTGCCTTCGCGCAGCGCCCCTGCAACGGCCGGAGCGAACGATCGCGACTGATTGCGGGCGGCGTTGAACGCCATCCAGCGGTCAATCATCACCCCGATCGACCACCCCGACATGATGAACAGCACGATAACCACGACCTTCGCCAGAATACCCATCTGCTTCCAAAGCGAAATCGGGTCCCAACCGACCGAGCCCTCGTCAAAGAGCCAGGCGGCGAATAGATGGAAGTTACAAAGTGCGACTGCTGCCAGGTTCACTACCATGAGTTGCTTCTCCTCCTCGGAACTGTTTCAAAACTAGTTCGCAAAAATCATCTGAAACAGGCTAGCGCCCCGCGCTGGGCCGATATCACGGCCAGCCTGCCTCTGGTAGAGGAAATGCGCTCGTAATGCGGACGAGCGCGTGAATCCTGAACCGTTTGATGCCAGAAAACTCTAAGGTGGGCAGATTTGCCCTCGGGTGCTAAAACCACCCCAGATTCCCGTATCGGGAAAAGGTGGGACGGGGAGGGACAAACTGCCTCAAACTAAAATTCTTAAGCTGGCCTACCACGCCGCCCGGACAACCTACCCTCCAGACAAGCTAAAGTTGACCTGTACCTGAGTTTCCACCGCCACCGGTTCGCCATTGAGCAGGTAGGGCTTGTAGCGCCACTGCTTCACGGCCTCAATCGCCGCCGGCGCCAGCATCGGGTGGCCGCTAATCAACTGCAGGTTCTGAATCGTACCTTCTTTGCTGATTTCCGCTTGCAGAATTACCGTTCCCTGAATGCGCGCTTGTTTTGCCAGGGGCGGATAATTCGGTGTCACTTTCTTGATCAAAAGACCGGTCGACACACCCGATGAAACCCGGACCCGCTGCGGCGTCGCAACTTTCGGAACCGCTACCGGCGTCGAACTGATGATGCCGCCGATCACGCCCCCAGCGCTGCCTCCCGGAATGCCTCCCGGAACCCCGCCCGGAACTCCGCCAGCACCGAGATCCGGCGGAGCTTCTTCTTCCTTGATCATCTGAACTTTTTGTGGAATCTTGGTCGGCGTCCGCAGCTGCCCGTTCACCATCTCGCTCTGCATCTTCACCACCTTAACCGGGGCCGCCGCTGGCGGTGGTGGTGGCGGTGGTGGTGGTGGCGGCGCCACGAGAAAGGTCATCAACTGCGTCTTCGGCAGCGCATCGGTATAAATCAGAGGGATCAGGATCAGAATGCCAATCAGCCCGACCTGCAGCAGAAAGGAGAGAATCGTCGTACTCAACCGCCGCTTCGCCTTGAACCTGTTTCCCGACTCAATAAGGCTGTCTTCAAACATAGGCTTCTCCTACCAACAGACCGTACTAGAAGTTAGACACCGCCTGCGCCCTCTTTGCTCCCGGTCTCTCGTCTCCGCGAGTTTGACCTTCAGCCAACCCTGCCTCTCCGGGCAGGTCCATGATTCTACGCCACAACTGCCACTTTAGATCTTAACTTTTTCCTTCGCCTGCGTCGGCCCGTTGCCCGACCGCAGCGGCATCGCAATCGGCTTCTTCCCCCGCTCCCCTCGCCATTCCTGGTACGCCACCAGAATCGGCGCTGCTATCGCGATCGATGAATACGTCCCGATCAGAATTCCGATCACCAGCGCGAAGCTGAATCCATGCAGCACCTCGCCACCGAAAAGGAACAGAGCAAGCACGGTAAGGAAAGTCAGGCCCGCTGTCAAGATAGTTCGGCTTAAAGTCTGATTAATACTTTTATTGACGATGTCCGCCAGTTTGTCCCGCCGCAGCAGTTTGATGTTTTCCCGGATCCGGTCAAAGACCACGATCGTGTCGTTATTCGAGTACCCGATCAGGGTCAGAATCGCCGCAATCACCGTCAGCGAGATTTCCCAATTCAGCAGCGAGAACGCCCCCACCGTAATCAGAGTGTCGTGGAAAACCGTCAATACCGCCGCCACTCCATAAATCCATTCGAAGCGGAACCCCAGATAAATCAACATCCCTGCCAGCGAATACAGCGTCGCAAGAATGGCTTGCTTGCGTAACTGCTGTCCCACCTGCGGGCCCACAATCTCCACGTTGCGAATGCCAAAATCGGAGACAAAAAAATTGTCCTGTAGCGACCCAACCACCGCAGGATCCGCCACACCCTTTAATTCATCGATCGAACCCAGCACCCCGCTCTTCGTCTTGTCGCGATAGTCCACAATCGCCTGAGCAATCGCCGTGTAGCGCGCATTGGCGTCCGTGCTCAGATGGAGCGGATCCTTCTCCAAAAGATAATTCGTCACGGTCAGCGAACTGGAGTTGTTGAGGTCCTGCTTGCCCGTGGCCGCGCGGCTTTCCAGCGCCTGAATGATCTCGAGTTTGCCCTTGTCCAGCGCCTGTTCGCTCGTCTCCTGAATGTCGAGCGCGATCAGCACTTCGTTATTGGCGGCCTGCCCGTACCGTTGCACCCGCGCATTCTTCAATCCGGCGCGCTCAATCTCGTTGTGAATCGACGAGGGATCCGGGGTGTGGGAGTACTTCACATACACCAGCGTGCCGCCGCGGAAGTCCACCCCCAGCGGGATACCATGCCAGAACGCCATGGACAGCACGCCCGCCACGCTGAAAATAAGCGAGAAGGTCAGAAAATACCACTTCTTCCCGAGAAAATCGATGTTTGTGTCTCTAAAGAATTCCACGCTGCTTACGATCCCTTCAAAAATCAGCTGTTCGTCGTTCGCTACTCGCTGATCGCGCACGCCTTTGACTTGCGAAAAGCGATTCGCGAACCACGAACGGCGCCCTCTAAATACTCAGCGCCTCGCCGCGTTGTTTCCGGCTCAGCACCCAATCAAAAATCACCCGCGAGACAAACACCGCCGTAAACAGGTTTGCCAGCAGACCAAACACCAGCGTCGTGGCGAAACCCTTCACCGGCCCGGTTCCAAAAATGAAAAGAATCGCCGCCGACACAATCGTCGTCACGTGCGTATCCACGATCGTGATCCAGGCATGGCTGAAGCCCTGCTCCACCGCCGACGGCGGCGTCTTCCCATTCCTTAACTCTTCCCGGATACGCTCAAAAATCAGCACGTTCGAATCCACACCCATGCCGACCGTCAGAATCACGCCCGCAATTCCCGGCAGCGTCAGCACCGCTCCAAAATAGCCCATGAACCCCAGCAGGATCACCAGGTTCAGGATCAGCGCGATGTCCGCATTCACCCCCGCCCAGCGGTAGTACACCAGCATGAAGACCAGCACCGCCAGCATGCCGTAGATCGCCGCCTGCACTCCCGAACGAATCGAATCCGCTCCCAGCGATGGCCCCACCGTCCGCTCTTCCAGATACTTGATTCCCGCCGGCAGAGCTCCCGATCGCAGCGTCATCGAAAGATCCTGCGTCTCCTGCTGCGTGAACCGCCCGTTGATGATGCCGGTGTCATGAATCGCGTCTTTGATCACCGCCACTTCCTGCACTTTGTTATCGAGAACCACCGCCAGATTGTCGCCCACATGCGTCGACGTGAAGGAGTAGAACTTGCGACCGCCCTCCGATGTGAGAATAAAGCGCACCGCCGCCTGCCCATTCTCGTCCGTGCTCGGCTCCGCTGTCCTTAGATCGCGGCCCGTCACCGCCGACGCCCGCGAGATAATGTAATAAGCCTCGCCGCCTTCCGTATTGCGCGAGCCAATGCTCTTGCCCGCCATCACTACCGAGTCCGGAGGTAGCACCCCGCCGTGCTCCTGCAACGCGGCTTGCTCGCTCGAATACGGCCCGCCCAGCGATTGCCTGATTTCCAGCATCGCCGTCGACTGCATGATCTCCTTCACCCGCGCCGGATCGTCCACCCCCGGCAACTGCACCAGAATCTGATACTGCCCCAGCCCGTGCTCCTGGATCACCGGCTCACTCACCCCCAACTGGTCGATCCGATTCCGGATCGTCTCGATGGCCTGCGACACCGCCCGGTTCTTCAGGTCGGCCAGGTTCTGCGCCTTCATCGCCACCGTCCACGAGTTTTCCGCCCCCGAGGTGGCGTCATACTCCGGCAGCCGGTCCGAAATAATGCTCTTGAAATCGCTCGTCTGCTCCGGCGGAACCCCTTTCACCACGATCGTTTCCGGATGGTTCACCGCATCGGGCTTAAGAATGTCCGCGTAGTTGATCTTGCGCGTCCGCATATCTTCCTTCAGCCGCGCCAGCGCGTTGTCGGAATCCACGTTCACCGCGTCATTGACCTGCACCTGAAGTATCAGGTGCGTCCCGCCCCGAAGATCGAGCCCCAGGTGAATACGGTCGGTGATCGAAGCTACGATGCCCTTGCCCGACCAGTCCTTCGGAATGCCGAAGATCCCCGCCAGAAACACCAGCAGGATGCCAACGATCACCACTAATTTCCAGGTAAGATTCTTATTCATGGAAAAGCAGTCGTTCTCCGCTCGCTTTTCGCTTTTCGCAAACCTTCACGGCTAGGCCAGGAATCATCGCCTCACCGCCCCGCGAAGAGCGAATGACGAACAGCGAACAGCGGTTACTTCCCTTCTTCCGCCGTCGTCACCGACACCACCGATGCGCGGCTGATTTCAAGCTTCAAATTGTCAGGCGGCACGCGCAACGTCAGCGCATCGTCCTTGAGACTGATAATCGTCCCCCGCAAACCGCCGCTGGTCACGATCTTGTCCCCATTCTTCAATTCGCTCAACATCGCCTGCCACTTCTTTTGCTTGCGCTGCTGCGGCAATATCAGCAAAAAATAAAAAATGGCAAAGATAAACAGCAGCGGTGCCAACCCGAGCAGACTGGTGCCCCCCGGTAGTTGCAACCAAAACGCCAATCGGCCAGCCATCGCCGATGCCATGCCACGCAATAGGATTTGCAGCGCCAAGTCGATCCCCTAGAACCAAATAGCAACCAAACTACCCAGCCGAAACCGAGCCCGCCGCAAACCCCTTCCGCCCGCTCGCCGAGCGGATCTCGGCACAAGTTTGCTGCTTTTCACCGCTCAACTTTTCCTGTTGAGTCTCTCGCTGTGAACTCGTGATGTGAACTCTCGCTAGGGCCGGACATCCTAATCCCTTGAAGCCTGCAAACGGCGATGCCGCCTTCCAGCTTCGTCCGGAACGGCACAGAAAGAAACGCACCTTATCCCTAAGCTCAATAGAATGCCGGACCGCTCGCATGGTGTCAAGGACACCTCCCCGAATTGCCGCCGACACCGCCGCCCAAACTCACCACGAATGCACCAGCTCTTCACTTCGGATCCGTCCGGTAGCTCCAAAAACCGGCCATGTTCTCCTGCAGAACATGGAAGGGCGCCTCGCGCGCCGCCGGCGCCAGACCCGTCACTGCGTCCACCCGCACCGCATCTTCAATCAGGTGATGCAAGGGTGCTAGCTCGCACACCGGGTCCGTCGCCCTGGCATCGCCCGTCAGCAGAAACGCCTGGCATCGGCACCCCCCAAAATCCTCTTTCCGCCGGTCACAGGAGCGGCAAGGCTCAGCCATCCACTCCTCGCCGCGGAACTTCTGAAATGCCTCCGAGCTTTGCCAGATCCAGCCCAGCGCGCGTTCGCGCACATTGTCAAAACGAAGGCCTGGAATCACCCCCGCCGCATGGCAAGGCAACGCTCGCCCGGCCGGATCGATCAGCAGCAACTGCCGTCCCCATCCCCCCATACAGGCCTTGGGATAGCGGGCGTGATAGTCCGGTACCACCATGTCGATGCGAACCTGCCCCCGCAAACGCTCCTCGGCCGCCCGAACCACAGCCACCGCGTCGTCGAGTTGCGCCCGCGTCGGCAGCAACGCCGGCCGGTTCTGCAGCGCCCATCCGTAATACTGCGCGTGCGCAATCTCCATGCGATCGGGACGCAGCGCTTCGAGCGCCCGTATCATGGCATCCAGATGATCGATGTTCTGGCGATGAACCACCAGGTTCACCGTAAATGCAATGCGATGTTCGCGGATCCACCCCGCCAGCTCCACCTTGTGGGCGTGCGCCCGCGTTCCGGCAATCCAGTTGGCTTGACCTTCGCTCGTATCCTGGAAACTGAGTTGAATGTGATCGAGCCCCGCTCCCACCAGTTGCGTCAGTCGCTCCCGTGAAAGTCCGATTCCAGACGTGATCAGGTTTGTGTACAACCGCGCCCGGCGCGCGCCTTCGATGAGCTCAGTAAGATCCGGACGCGCCAGCGGCTCACCCCCCGTGAGGTGAAGATGCAGTACGCCAAGCGCCGCCGCCTCGTCGAAAACCCGCAGCCAGTCGCCGGTGGCAAGCTCTTCCTGGCGCGACGTCAGCTCCAGCGGATTCGAGCAATACACGCAATGCAGCGGACAGCGGTGCGTGATCTCGGCAATCAGGGCCAGCGGATTGGAACATTGAGCCATGGAAGTATTGAATCATTGCAGCACTGACTCATTGATTCAATGATTCAATAGTCAACAATCCGCTTGGCGTGCAGTTGCTCCAAAAATACCAACACATCGGCCCGGATCTTTCCCTTCGGCGCCAAAATGAACTGCGTCTCCAGCTTCTGCACAATTTCCGCCAGCGAAAAATGGCCGTCGCAGAGTTCGAGAATGATGCGCCCCGTTCCTTCCACCCGTATCGCGCCCTCCGGAAACAGAACCACCGGCGCTTCCGTCGTTCCGCCCCAGCGGCATCCCGGGGCAAACTTTGGAATGCTCGCGTCGGTCAGCTCAGCCATGATCCGCCTCCAGCCGAAAAGCCCCCGGCGGCGGCCAGCCGGGCTCGACATAAGCGAAATAAAGCGCGTCCAGTTGCGCCCACAAAATGTCGCACTTGTCGCGCAATGCCTGGATCGCCCCCTCCTGCTCGCCCCGAGTCGCGGCGTGCTCATACACGTACTGGATCGCAAAGGCAGCGTCTTCCGGAGCCTCCGTCAGCCGCGCCTCAAAGTAGTCCAGCCCTGAAACCAGCCACGGATAATGCTGCCGCATTCGATCCATGCGCAGCGCGATCAGATCTTTCGAAAAAAGTTCGGTCAGCGACGACGCCACGCACTCCAGAAACGGCCGCGTCCGCACCAGGTTCAGATACTCATTTCCGATAAAACGCGAGGCCGGCAGCACCTCTGTCCCACTTACCACCCGCTCCCCATCGAGCCCGGTTGCTTCCGCCAGCTTGATCCACCGCAGAATCCCGCCATTCCTTTGCTCATCGCCATCGTGATCCACTATGCGTTTCCGCCATACCCGCCGGAATTTCGGATCCAGCGCCCGCGAAAGTATAATCGCGTCTTTGATGGGAATGATCGACTGGTAGTAATACCGGTTCAGCGCCCACGCTTGCAACTGCCCCCGCGTGAGCTTGCCTTCGTGCATCAGCAGGTGAAAAGGATGTTTGTGGTGATACCGTTCTTCCCCCACCTGCCGCAGCGCGCTCCGCAATTCCTCAAACGTCAGCTTGGGAGCAGAAACCTCCGCCGCAACTTTTCCCGAACCTACAGTTCCACTTGCCAATTGTCCTCCGCCACTTCCCATCCGGCCTGGCGCACCGCCGCATGTTCCGGACTCGCTTCGTTCAGGATCGGATTCGTGTTGTTGACATGAATCAACATCTTGCGCCCGATTCTAGTCCCGGCATTTCGCAGCAGCCGCAGGCTTTCTTCCACCGGAATGTGCCCCATCTCGTGCGCCGTTTCGCTGCTCCCCTGAACCCGCTGCAGTTCATCGTCGCTCCAAAACGTGCCGTCGAACAACAGCAGGTCCACGTTCTCGATCTTCGCCAGCAGCCCATCGCTCAAGCTGCCCACCGCGGGAACATAAGCCACGCGTTTTCCCGACCCCGATGTAAAAAATAGCGCCGCCGTCGCTTCCTCTTCCGCGAGGCCTCTAGTTTTAACATATTTCGGATAGCGTCCCGCCAGGGAGTGGACCTCGCATAGCAGTCCAGATTCTTCGCCCTCGGTGGACAGCAAGGGAAATACGCGCCCTGCATTCATCGGCGTCCAAACCACCTGCGGCTCGACCCGATTCAACATCGCAAACATGCTGTTTTCTTCCCGCAGAATCCGCAGGATCGACGGAGCCGCATACACTCGGAACGGCTGGAACTCGCGCAGCAGAAGCAATCCAACCACGTGGTCGAGATCCGCGCTCGCGAGCACGACGCCCGCTATCGGTGAATCGCGCAGCGCCCGGGGATGAAGCGCGCTGCTGCTTTCGATTTGAAACGCTATGTCGGGAGAGGCTCCCGCCAGAAACCAGGCGGAGCCATCGGCGCTTACCGCAATTTGAGCCTGCGTGCGCGCCCTGCCGCGGAACGCGAGCCCAGACGCATCTGGCTTCGTGCGCCCGTCATCCTTGTATGCGTCTTTGTCTGCGCCATTTTCGCCCGCAACTCTCTTGCGCGCGAGATCGTCGTACCCAGCGCCGCGCACTGCACGGCAGTTCCCGCACCCGCAATTCCACTGCGGGAACCTACCCCCGGCCGCAGAACCGAGGATCTGAATGCGCATCGCGACGACTTAGAGTTTTGCGCTCACGTAGGAATTGATTTCACAGCACAGAACTACTTCTTCGAATACCGGACTGGTCCAGCTCATAGGCTCACCCTTAAATGATGGATTTTCCCCGCCGTGCCCCACAGGCGCGGCATAGGTGGTTCATGAATCATACCATCGCCGGGACGATTCCCAAGAGAAACTTTGCCCGCCCCCATGGCCCAAACCGGCCATCAGTGTCCACTTCCGTAATCGGTGCTGGGGTTACCCCCGCGCGGCGGCAGCCTCGTCTGGTGACGGGGCTCGGCCGCGTCCGACGGGAAAAGCTTCTCGGGACCGGGATTCAGGGACCAGGATTCAGGGAAGGCCGCCCCTAGCCATGCCTGAGAAAAAACCACCCTCCGCAAGCCGTCGCGGAGGGTGGCGGGAGGAGCTACTGCAGATTGATCACGCCGAATACTCCGTCGGCGTTGTTCGCCGGGCCAGCCGTGTAAAAGAGTTGGTTGGCATTGCCGTTCTGCGCCGACCCGCCTCCAAACTCGATCCCCCAAAGCTGGTTGATGTGGATGGTCTTGTTCGCCGAATTCACCACGCTCCCCACAAATTCGCCCGTGCTTGCGTTGAAACCGTTGATGCTCCCGCTGTTGGTGTTATTGCTGATCAGCAGCGTGTCGCTGAGCGGGCCGAAGTCCGACGGAGCCAGCGCAATCCCCCAGGGCTGGTTGAGCGGCGTGCCATGGATCAGCGTCTTCACGAACGTCCCGTTTTCGTCGAAAATGTCGATGTATCCACCAGCCTTGCCGTTGGTAGCTGCGAACGCCACGTATACCTGACCTCCAATGTCCTGAATCCCGAAGGGTGCGAAGCCCGCCGGCAATTTCGTGTCAGTGAACGACATGACCAGCTTGAACGTGCCGTTGTAGACATCGACTTTGTTGTGCGCGAAATCGGCCGCATACAGCAGGTTGCCGGAACTGTGGCTGGTGATCGCCAGCCCCGTATAGACCGCCCCCCAACTGGAGTTGTTCACGCCAATCAAAGCGTTGCTCGGATCGAAGTGCGACCAACCGCTGATCGTGCCGTCTAGCGTGGCGAAAAGGAAGGCCGACGTCCAGTTGTCAATCTGGAATTCCGTCGATCCGTTGTACACAATCCCCGTCGGCGATCCGTGAGCCGTCCCGCTGGCCGGTGGAACCGTTACCACCAGACTCTGTTTTGCCCCGGTGCCGCTGTAAAGCGTCGACAGTCCGGAGCCCTCATCGCTCAGCCAAAACGGCCCTCCCGGACCATACGCCAGCCCCCACGGATTGATCAGCTGCGTATCCGCCTTCTTACCCGTGTTTTTCACCAGCACCGTCGCCGTGTACGACTGAGGTTGGCCGCAAACCGCCATGGCCAGGTTGGACGTTAGAGACATCGCCAGCACGAACAGTGCGGCGACGAAGAGGTTGAGTCGGAATGCTCGACGCATAGACGCTCGATTCATAAACGGTTGTTGCATGGGAACTCTCCTTTAAGGCGAAATACGAAGCGAAATTCGATGGCGGTTTTCGACGGGCGCCACGCTTGCCCGCGCAGTGGGAGTCCAAGGCGATGAGAGGCCAAGGAAGTCTCAACTCTGCGTCGAAAGGGATGCTATCTGCAACTACAAGGTCGGGTTGTCAGGAGGAGGTCAGTGGTTTGTAAAATTGTTGTCAACGCCGGAACAAGCTCTAGCCGCGTTCGAAAGCGTGCTTTTCTTCCAGTTGGCGAAGCGCCAGCACCATCTCCGATTCGAAACGGTCCTTTTGATCCATCAGCCCGGGTAGCGCCGTCGCATACCGGCGCGCCAACGTCAGGAGTCCACGCTCCCCAAGCCCGGCGGCAATCTCGGCAATATGATCGGTCGTCGTATCGACATAGAGTGCCTCGATCGGGTCGCCCAGCCATACGTCTCCGCCAACTAGGCGGGTTTGCCAGTACACTTTGCGCTCGATCATGCGCGCAATCTCTTCGTCGCTAGCCTGGCCGAAAATCCACTTCTTCTGTTTGAAACTGTAGTGCCGGCTGGAGAAGGGCAGCGGCACCAGTTTGCCCGATTTCACGAACTCCGTTTGCTTGTTGTCGACCTCTTTGCGCAGCGCGTTGATCACCGGACCCTCCGTGTCTTTCGGTTCCAGCGAAGGCAACACTTCCCGCAATGTTACCGATAAATTCACCGCCACCAGCGCCCGCAGGCCTTCGGAATTCTCCAGCGTAATGTTCGCATGCAGCACGTCAAAGTCCGCCCCCGAGGTCGCATGCCGGAATGGCCATTCGAATTGGAAACTTAGTGGCAGGCCGGTGCGGGTTACATAGATGGTCTTCGATGTGGCAGTCCCTGTCAGTGTGCTCATCTCCGTTCCCTGCGATCGCAAAACACATTCTATCCTGTAGAAACCGGCCTTGCCGCATTGCAAACGGCAATCACAGCCGCCACAACTGCAACACGTTCCACGCTGCCGCCGCACTCAGCAATCCGCACAACCCCGCCGCCACCAGCGGCCCCTGTTTCGTTTCCAGCAGATCGGCAAACACTCCGCTCACAAACACAAAGAGGAACACCAGCATCGTCAGATGGAATCCTTGTCCCGGAAAATTGGGCGCAGCCAGCCCCAGAATCAGCATCAGCAGCGCCATCAGAAGCGGCGCGGTGTTGCCGAAATACCGGGTCCGCTTCCATCCCAGATATGTAATCAGCGCCACGGGCAGCGCCAGCATCAGCGGCGGACTACTGACAAACATGGTCTGCGCCACGTTCTCGTAGGAGACCGGCATCCCGAATGCCACCGCTTCGAAGTTGATCCAGCTCGCGTGCCTCAGGCCTTGCCAGAACAACGCCGGCCGAAAAAAATATCCCGCAAAAAGCAGCATGGCGGCGATCCCCATGGCCGCAACCCATATCGCCACGGCAGCGCGTCGCCGGAACGGCGCCACCCACAACATCACCGGCAGAATCACTAACGCCAGCACTCCCAGCGAGAACTGGTTGCCCGTCGCCAGCGCCAATGACAATCCCAGAAGCAGAATCCGCCGCCAGTTCCAGAGCACCACTTCGCGCGGAGCATAAAGCGTGTGCGCCACTGCGATCGCTGTGAAAATGCACCCGAACGCTCCCCACACCGCCCCCATTTCACCCAGACTGCGCGGGCCCCACACGTTAATCATGGCCGGCGAAAAGCAGTAGAGCGCCATGGCGATATATCCGCCCGCGTTGCCGTAAAGACGCCGCGCCACATACCACAGCGACCCTCCCAGCATCACCCCGAAAAAAAGATACGGAGTCACTGCCAATAGTGGCATGAATGCCGGCCCCAACCACAAATCGGGGCGCAGCAGCAGCGGAGCCCCCGCGATCAGGTAATACATTGGCGAGCGGTCCCGATCATAGCCGTCCCGCACTCGAAGATGGCCCGACCGCGCCGCCGATGGTAAGCCCGTCGCCGCTTCCGACCGCAACGATTCCGGCGTTCCCGCGATCCCGTCGCCCTTCCATTGTTCGTATCCCTGGTGTACCCGCACCGCTTCATCCGAATCCGGAATCCAGTCATGCCGCGTAGCCGCCCGCACCAGCCAGACGCACTGCAGTAGATACACGAGCAGCAGCGCTCCCCCAACCAGTTGCGGACCCCGGAAAGAATCGGAACCACGCCAGGCGCGCGACATTTTCGTAGGCTTCACGCTAACATTCACCCACCATTCACCGCGGGAAGGCGACCGAGTGTTTTACCATGTTCCAGACGCCGATGGATAACAATCCGCTTCCGCCCCCTCTCGAACCCTCGCGTGAACCCTCAACCGCGCCAGCCAAAGACGAGTCCGCGCCGCTCGCTTTCCCGCCGCCACCGCCGCTCGCCGATCGTAGCCGCGAATCGCCCTTTCGCGAAATCTTGGTCGGGCCCGACGGCATGTATGCCGGCACTCGCTGGCTCATCTATCTGCTCCTCGCCGCCATCGTCTTGTTGATCGAAGGCGCAATCACCCATTCTGTCCGCGCTCATGTCGGCGAGCCTGTCTGGTGGAGCATGGTGACGGAAGCCTGCATGATGCTGGCCGCCATCTTGCCCGGCTTCGTCATGGCCCGCATCGAACACGTGCCATTCGGCGACTTTGGCCTTCCGTCGCGGGCTGCGTTTGGACGAAACTTCTGGGTAGGAACGCTCTGGGGAATCGTCTCGCTCTCGCTCCTGATGCTAGGCTTGCGCGCTGCCGGTGCCTTCTCTTTCGGCTCACTCGATCTCCATGGCGGACGCATCTTCAAGTTTGCGTTCTATTACGCCCTGCTGTTCCTGCTGACCGGATTCTTTGAAGAGTTCCTGCTTCGCGGATACTCGCAGTGGATACTCTCTCGGGGCATGAGTTTCTGGCCCACGGCAGCCTTGCTTTCCATTTCCTTCGGCGCCATCCATGGCGGCAATCCCGGGGAAGCCAAGACCGGCCTCGTAGCTGCGGGATTGATCGGCTTCTTTTTCTGCCTGACCTTGCGCCGCACCGGTGACTTGTGGTGGGCGGTCGGCTTTCACATGGCGTGGGATTGGGGAGAGAGCTATCTTTATTCCGTCCCCGACAGTGGCACGATGCTGCCCGGCCACCTTCTCAACTCCAGCTTCCACGGCCCCGTTTGGCTGACCGGAGGCTCCGTCGGACCCGAGGGAAGCTACCTCGTTTTCGCGGTAATCGCGGCACTATGGGTAGTGTTTGACCGCTGCTATCCCGAGGTAAAATACGACCGCGTGCCACACTCATCGCGCCCTTTGCGATGATGAGCCCACAACGAGTGGGCTTTCACCACCACACTACTCTAGCTGCACCCGCTCGTGCTCCCGCAGCTCATGCACTTATAGCAACTCCCGTTTCTTACCATGATCGATCCGCAAACGTGGCAACTGGGAGCGTCTCCCATGTCGATCATGCTCGCCAGCGCATCCGCTGCATGAATGGAACCGGAGCCCGTCGCTGACCGCTGATCGTTAGTGGCTGGGATCGAACCGTTCAGGTCGCCAACTCCTTCCGGCGCCGCTGCCGGCTTCGGCCGCAGGTTCTCGAACAGGAACTGCTGCTGTCCGGTCATGAAGCGCAACTGCAGCCAGCGGAAAATGTAGTCCATGATTGATTTCGCAAATCCAATATCCGGATTGCTCGACCATCCGCTGGGCTCAAAACGAGTGTGCGCAAACTTCTCGCAGAAAAGTTTCAACGGCACGCCATGCTGCAGTGAGATCGAAACCGCCAGGGCAAAACTGTCCATCAGGCCCGAAACCGTCGACCCCTCCTTCGCCATCTTGATGAAAATCTCGCCCGGTTCGCCATTGGGATAGAGTCCAACAATGATGTAGCCTTCGTGGCCGCCAATGTTGAACTTGTGCGTGATCGACATGCGCTCTTCTTTAAGCTTGTGCCGCACCGCTCGCGGAGGAGCATCCAAATTCTCATCTTCCGCATGCCCATTCGCCAACGCCAAGCTCGCCGCGTTTCTGGCCGCGTCATCCTTCGTCGAGTTCGCCGTCTTGCTCCCCGCCGCCGATAGCGGCTGCGACTGCTTGCAGCCATCGCGATAAACCGCCACCGCCTTCAACCCCAGCTTCCACGCCTGAATGTAAGCCTCCGAGATATCCTCGACCGATGCCGAATTCGGCAAGTTCACTGTCTTCGAGATAGCTCCCGAAATAAATGGCTGCGCCGCCGCCATCATCTTGAGATGCCCCATGTAGTGAATCGACCGCGTCCCCTTCGCCGGCTTGAATGAACAATCGAATACCGCCAGATGCTCGTCCTTAACATGCGGAGCCCCTTCAATTGTCCCCGTCGCGTCAATGTAACTCACGATTGCGTCCGTCTGTTCGTGGGTGTATCCCAGCTTGAAAAGCGCCCCCGGCACTGTATTATTCACGATCTTGATCATCCCGCCGCCCACCAGCTTCTTGTACTTGATCAGCGCCAGGTCCGGTTCGATCCCCGTCGTGTCGCAGTCCATCATGAACCCGATCGTTCCCGTCGGAGCTAACACGGTTACCTGAGAATTGCGATAGCCATATTTTTCGCCGTGAGATAACGCCTCGTCCCAGCACGCTTTCGAAGCTTCGACTAACTCCGGCAACTGGGCCGCCGCTGAACTCCTCTCCGCTGGCGCCGGAGACACGCCTGTCCCTCCGCGCGCGCCGCCTATGTTGTTGACGCTTGCGCGGTGCATCCTGATTACATCCAGGAACGGCTCCCGATTGATATACCAGCCTGGGCACGCCGCCCCCGGCATATCTTCCGCCGCGCTTACTCCCAGTCTGGTCTGTACCGTGTCGGTGATCGGAGTCAGCGGCTCGCATTGCTCCGCGATCCGCGACGACTGCAGATACGCTTCGCCGCACATAATCGCGGTCACACACGCCGCGTAGTCTCTTCCCGCATCGCTGTCATACGGCAGGCCCGCAGCCATCAGCAGCGCCCCCAGATTCGCATAGCCCAGTCCCAGCGGACGATAGTCGTGCGAATTCTTGCCGATGATCTCCGTCGGATAGCCCGCGTTGTCCACCAGAATTTCCTGCGCCGTGATCACCACATCCACCGCATGCCGGTAGCCTTCCACGTCAAACGTCCCGTTGGGCGCGAACTTCAGCAGGTTCAAACTCGCCAGATTGCACGCCGAGTCATCCAGAAACATGTATTCGCTGCACGGATTGCTGGCGTTGATGCGGGCTGTGTTCTTCGACGTGTGCCACCGGTTCACCGTGGAATCGTACTGCATCCCGGGATCCCCGCATTGCCAGGTAGCCTCCGAAATCTTCTGCAGCAGGTCTTTCGCCTTATACGTAGTCACCACCCGGCCGTCCACGATCGCTCGCGTCGAGAAATCCGTGTCGCGCATTACCGCCACCATGAAGTCGTCCGTGACCCGCACCGAGTTATTCGCGTTCTGAAAAAAGATCGAACTATAAGCGTCGGAGTCGGGATGCGACCCATCGTAGCCCTGCAGCACCAGCGCGTGCGCTTTGGCCTCTTCTTTGCTCTTGCACTCGATGAAATCCACGATGTCGGGATGATCGATGTTGAGGATCACCATCTTGGCCGCCCGTCTGGTCTTGCCTCCAGACTTGATAACTCCCGCGAAAGCGTCAAACCCTTTCATGAAGCTCAGCGGCCCGCTCGCCGTGCCCCCCCCGCTCAGAACTTCGGTCGACGATCGCAACGGAGAAAGATTCGTTCCCGTGCCCGATCCCCATTTGAACAACATGCCTTCCGTCTTCGCCAGCGTCAAAATCGAATCCAGCGAATCTTTCACCGAATTGATGAAGCAGGCCGAGCATTGCGGACGCGTGTATCCCGTCACTCCGAATTCCACCTGCTTGGTCGTGAAGTTCCAATGCCAGTTCGTCGCGTCCGACTTCGGCTCGACCCGTTCGCATCCCACATTGAACCAGACCGGCGAGTTGAAGGCCACGTGCTGCCGCACCAGCAGATGCACCAGTTCATCATGGAAAGTCCCGGCATCTTCGGCCGTCCGGAAGTATCCGTCTTTCACTCCCCAGTCCCGAATCGTTTCCGCCACCCGCGCCACCAGTTGCCGCACCCCGGTTTCGCGCTCCTCCGTCCCCACCTGCCCGTGCAGATACTTTGAAGCCACAATGTTGGTCGCCGTCATTGACCAGTCTTTCGGCACTTCCACATTCTTCTGCTCGAAGATCATGCCCCCTTGAGAATCCGTGATCTGAGCGTTGCGCAGTTCCCACTCCACTTCGCTGTATGGCGAGACGCCCGCCTTCGTGAAAAAACGGCGGAACGTGAGGCCGGGAGCCTTCTTCTTATTCGCAGGGCTGGCAGTCGATTGAGTCTTGATTTGGTCGCGCACTTCCGGCATTTCCTTCTCCTGAGATTAGATGATAGCGATTGACAAATGACAGTCGATCTAACTACAGCGTTTTCAAGCTTCTATGAAAGTTCCCACTTCAAGCCGACGCACCGTTTTGCCGATGCCCGGGCTCGCAAAATCAAAATATCCTCGAAAGTCTGGCGCCCCAAGGGTATAAATCGCCGAGTTTGCGAAAGCCGCGCAACGCGCCACTTCCCGCGATCCTGGCTCTCTGCTTTCCGCCCCTGCTTATGCAGCCGGATCGGCCTGCGGTATTTTCCCGTAGTTGTGGTCTGGGAGCGCCATGGGCTCAGCCACGCGTGTTGCGTGAACCGGCTCGGTCTGGGCCGGACCGGCCAACTGAGATTCGCCCGCAGGGCATTCGATCCCATGGCGGGCGAAAGAGGCGGCAACGAGTTCGATCAATCCTTCCATCATCGGGGCTCCTAAGTGCGGCGCTTCGGAATACCGGGCTCACCCCGCCTCCGCACCGTCGCTGATTTCTCTTGATGAATCCCCCGAGGGGATGCCTGGATCGCCAGACCGGGGAAAGTCACCGCTTATGTTCCATCCTCTAAGGAGGGATGGTTTCCCTCAAAAGGGGAAGACTGGAAGTCACCTCAACTCTGAGTCTTGCCCATGCCCTTGCTGTCGTGGCCTTCTGAAACCAGAAGGTCTGAAAAAGTGCTCCGGGATGCTTAACGTACTCCCGTATATGGGGGCTGTCAAGCAGGAAATACCATTCCTTGTGGCCCGAAAGTTGTAAGGGTACCGATTTGGAAAATACTCGCTTCCCTCGCACCGAAGATCGAAAATTCCGAAGTCCGACCGCTAAACCAAAAAATCAGTCAGGCCTCAGCAACGCAACGGCGACTCCAGGACGCGAATCAAGCCGCGGCACCCGTTCGACCCACCGGTACACCGCTGGCGCCGGCACGGGCCAAGCCTCCCGGCCCTCCGTTTTCTCTATTATTTTGCCCGCCTGGCACACTCGCAACCGGCACATAGATATCTTCAAAGAGGGCTCGGCTGGTGATGCGTCGTATGCCCGCCGGAGACTCAACTAAGTAGTCTCCCCGCTCGCCGCATTGTTCGCGGCCCAGGGCATCCGTGAACACGAGCGGTTCAGTCAATTGACGAGCACGCACCAGAAAACGCGTGCGATAGATAGTCCATGATTCTTCACAATATGCTTCAGTATGTTCTTCAGGATTCATAAGCCAAGTCTCGACGTCTCGTTCTCAGTTCTCCATAAACAAGCACCGCCGCACGAGGCAATCACCCCTTGGGTTTCCGACTTTAACCCAGTTCGGTCGCCGCTCCGCCGCTGCTTGTTTTTCAGGTGGAGCGACTCTACCCGCAGACGCAGGTCGGGTCAATTCCATAAGAATGGTGCAACCGTGGAATTCCTGAATGCGAATTCGTTTCGAGGAATCTTGGATCAAGTATGAGTCGAGGGGCAGCGCGGTTGGCGCACAAGGGGCGGGGGTTGAGCGATGAGCGAAAAATTACGGGGACACCTCTGCTCACCGAAAACCGGAATTTGCACAAGCCGTGCACAGGTTAAGAACAGATACGCTTCAAGCGCGGGGCACAACCCCACAGCCTTCAGAGGAAACTCGTTTGGCGACGGGGCTCCAGTCACGGAGCCCCTGTCCTCCACCTGCCTCTTACTTGCAGCCCTCGCCGTTGATGATGGCCGTGAGCGCGTTAGCCGCCGCCTGCAGGCTCCGGCTGTAACAGTATCCGGTCGAATTGGACTGGAAGAATCTTTGCCCGCTCGACTGGTTCTCGTTGCCCGTGATTTGCCCGCTGGAATTGAACTCGAGCCCGTCCGTTGCCGTCACCCGGTTCTGCAGCAGCGTGAACGAAGTTGCCACCCCGTTGCGGGTCGCTTCCGAGTCTTGTTCAAAGTACTGGTTGCTACTGGTCGTTTGCACCCCGGAGCCGTCGGAGTTATACGTCACCGTGATGTTGAGCTTCAACGGCCAGTTGTGGTTCACCGTGTTGACGAAATGCCCGCCCGCGTTATTCGTGGTCACGATGGAATGGACGATCGTGTTCTGAGTAATGTCCTGCTGGTATTCCGCGGCCGTGATTCTGAACTGCTGCAGATTCGTGAATCCGATATTCTGCGCCACCGTCGTCGTCACCGGACCCGCCGCCGTGTTGATGTATCCCGAGATCTGGAAGTTGTGCGACGACAGCGTGTTGACGGTTCCGCTTACGTTGCCATTCTGCGCCGTATGAATATTCTCCGTGATGTTCGGAACCGGCACCGCGAGAGTGTTCTCCGTGACTGCTCCGCTGAATTGCGTGGCCTGAGCGTCTTGATAAAGCAACAGCGACCCGGTGACCGAGAAGTAGCTGTCCGCGTTAAACACGCTGAGGGCGATCGTGTGCGGCTGCCCGTCATCAAGCAGCGCCGCAAAAGGCGTCAGATTCACGCGATAGGGACGGAAGTTCATGGTCTGAACCCCGGGGATCGGAATCCATAGATACGGATCAATGCCGCCGGTATAGATCCACGGATAAACCGGCGAAACGCCCGCGGGAGTGCCGTCGATGGTGACCTCCGCCTCGCGGAAGGCGGTGCCGCCGCAACTGAAGAGCTCGCTGGACACGTCGTTCGGCACGCACGTGTACCAGAATTCGTCGCTCGATTGGCTCTGCGCGAACACGTCCAGGTAGACGTCGGTGATATTCGTCGGGAGAGTCAGCGTTTGCTCCAGCAGCGACGTCGTGTTGTTGAGAGCTACTGTTCCCCCCGTCGGACCGCCCGAGAACGCGATCACCTGACTGGCGCTCCGCGGCGGAAGTTGGTTCGGCGCCACCGGGTAGAAAAGAATATTGGCCGATCCGTGAAGCACGCCGGTGTAGGTGGAGTTCACGATGTTGAACAGGTCGACCGTGCCCGCTTGTGGAATCGTGAAAATCGAGGTGTAGTCGGTCAGATCGCGCTCGATGTGCCAACTCCGTCCGAGCCCCGGTTGCGGCTCCGCGGTCGTGCCAAAGTAGATGTTGGTCGGGCCGATCCAGATGTTCGCGGTGCGATCATATTGGATCCCTTGCGTGATCGAAAAGTTCGCTTCCAGTATCACTTTGGCCCATGGTCCCGGACACGCAGCCGGCGGAGTGTACGTAAAACTCCGCGGACTGTAGTCGTTGAAAGTAAGACCCGAGTAAAGTGTGACGACGCAGGGCGTAGTGTTCGGGTGCGGCACCGGCGGCTCGACAAACGCGGTGTTTTCCGAACCAATCTGCTGCGCCGCCGCCATCGTCGTAAGCGACAGCATCAGCAACGCGAGCAACGATGCAAACGACACAAACGCAGTGGCGAATTTCGAAAATCGAGAGTTGAGCATGGGAAGCCTCCAAAAAGTTGGCCTTGGACTGGGACGGCCTGTGCGGCCAAAAGCCTTGCTGGTAGGCGAGTCTAGTCAGCCAGTGGAGCCTGTGTCAAGGCCGGGATGACGATTGCTGGGAATAACGATCGGCCGGGAGCGAGCGCTTCAGGCACCCCGTGAGCCTCCGTGTCCCTTGTGGTAAATGGTCTCGCGAATTCGAGCAGTCAAGTGTGGCGCCGACACTCCTGTCCGCGAAAAGTCCCCCTGCTGATACTCAGGCGAGTCCGTTCAGAGGCTCCTTAGTCGCTCTTTCTTCAAGGTTGAAGGCGGAACCTCGACTCGCCGCCCCCCTCGTTTTAAACCGGTGCGAGCCTCGCGTTCGAATGATATCCTTTACCCGCTGCCGAGTACTTAGGCTAGCGAGTTACCGGGGACGAGTTACTAGGCAATGACAAAAGCATTTTCGATTTTCGGGTCCGGCTCGAGGCCTCAACTGGGCCCCTTCGAGCAGCAGGTGCTGCAGAAGCTATGGTCGCAGGGCAATGCCACCGTTCGCGAGTTGCTCGCCGATGGCGAGATTCATCAGGCCTACACAACCGTGATGACAACCATGGACCGCCTCTACAAAAAAGGCCTCCTCGAACGCGTCGCCGAGGGCAGAGCCTTCCGCTACACTCCCCGCCACACTCCCGAGGAACTGCAACGGGTAACCGCGCTCCAAAGTATCCGGCAATTGTTGGGATCGGGCGATGCTTCAGCGCTGCCGCTCTCCTATCTGGTGGAAGCTCTCAGCAGCCAGGACGCCCAGTTGCTCGATGAGCTGCAACTGTTAGTCGAGCGCAAACGCCGCGAGCTCCAAGGCCGCCAGAATAATGATGGCGCTAGCCCGGTTAAACAGGCGCGGGAAAATAAGGCCCGGGAGCGACCCTGATGTTTGCCCTGCGTGGAATCGCCGTCTCGCTCGCTTTTTTTGTGCTCCTCTACTGTCTGTTGTCGACGCTCGTTGCCGCCGCCTGGCGCTCCCTCAAGTGGCTGCGAGTCACCGAACAAAACCTGGCCACCTTGCTCTTCTCTCTGCGCGTTCTTCCGCTGCTGGCTTCCGTTGTCATTACCTTCGCCTTTGTCGTGCCGTCTTTTCAATTGCTGGAACCTCGTTCCATCGATGAAGGCACCGGCACGTTGCCGCTGGTGCTGGGGGTGTGTGCCCTGCTCCTGATTGCCTCGGGTTGTTTCCGCGTGATCGCCGCCCAGACCACGACTTCTCGCTTGGTGGCGCGCTGGCTGGAAGGCGCCCGCCCTCTGCCTCAGGGCCACACCAGCCAAACCCTCGCTTTCCGCGCTCGACGCCAGGCTCCGCCGCTCACCCTGGTCGGTGTGCGCCATCCCAAAGTCCTGGTTTCAGAATCCACAGTTGCGCTCTTGAGTCCCGCCGAACTGCAGATCGCCCTCAAACATGAGCTGGCGCACATGCGGTCTCGCGATAACTTGAAAAAACTGGTCTTCCGCTTTTGTCCCTTCCCGGGCATGGCTCGGCTCGAAAGCGCCTGGTCGCAGGCTGCGGAACTCGCCGCCGACGATGCGGCCGTTGCGAATCTCGCCGACGCCGTTGACCTCGCCGCCGCCCTTCTCAAACTCTCCCGCCTCGTGCCGGTCGAAGTGCCGCCCGCATGCACCGTCGGCTTTGTCACCGGATCCATCAGCGCCCGCGTCGCTCGCCTGTTGGCCTGGGATAAAGCCGGAAAAACCCCGTCCGCGCAAATTCAGCCGTGGTTCGTCGCTCCTCCCATACTCTTCGCTTTGTCGTGCCTGGTTGCCACCTATGTGCCAGCCCTCGCCCTGACTCATGAAGTGACAGAGTGGCTGGTTCGTTAGGTCTGCTCCCCTCGAATCACTACCGCTGGTAGTAGCTGACGCTCCCCGTTACCCTCGATGAACTGGCCCGCTCGCCGCAGTCGGCCACTTTCCTCGCCGAAATTTGGCAATCAGCGGCAATTCCTCAGGTTCCAGGGACGGATTTCTTAATGCTCGCCAGACCTTCGCTCCTTCATCCACACAGATCGAATTCGTCGATCTGCGCCGTTGCTCTTCCCGTCTTCATGCTCCTCTTCATTTTTCTTCCTTGCCTCCTCCTTGGCCAGAATCCCAACGGCGCCCTTCGAGGAGAAATTGAAGATACGAGCGCGGCGCGGGTCGCCGGAGCTCTCGTCGTAGCTCAGTCCCATGGATCGTCCATCGCTCGCCAAGCCACGGCCAACGACCGCGGAGAGTTCCGCATTGAGGGATTGATGCCGGGATCGTATCGCGTTACGGTTACCGCCAATGGCTTTGCCGAAGCCACCGCCGATGTGGATGTGGCGGTCAGTGTGGTGCGCGATATTGCGGTCACGCTCAAACCAGCGAAGACCAGCGAAACTGTCAGTGTCCAAAGCAACTCTTCTTCCATCACCACCGAGTCAATCGATACCGCCAGCGCCGTGCATCAGGGCATCGTTGGCAGTCAGGATCTCGAAGCCCTTCCGCTCCCGGCCCGTAGCTTCGCCAACATTGCTTACCTGGTGCCCGGAACCGAGCCCGTTGAACCTTCCGACCCCACGAAAGCAAGAATCACCGCAGTTTCAACCGGTGGCAGCTCGGGCCTCAACAACGAACTGTCGGTCGACGGCGCCGACAACTCCGACGACTGGATTGGCGGCTTTCTGCAGAACTTCTCCCCCGACAGCATCCAGGAATTTGCCGTCCGCACCTCCAATGAAGACGCCGACACCGGTGGGACCACGGCGGGATCGGTGGTAATTACCACGAAGAGCGGCACCAACGAGTGGCACGGCGACGGAGCCTTCTACGAACGCGCCGCCCGGCTCAACGCCCGCTTCCCCATCGAGAACCCCGCCCAGACCTGCACCGCCGGACTCTGTGTCAGCAATCCCAAGCAGCCGTTCTCCCGCCAGAACTATGTGGGCACAGTGGGCGGCCCGCTGGCGAAAAATAAAGCCTGGATCTTCGCTTCCTTCGAACACGTCCACGAAAATGCCAGCATCGCCTACAGTCCCACCAATACCGCGCAGTTCATCGCGTTGTCGCAGTTGGCGGCCGACGGCCTCATCCCCGGCGTTCCCGCCATCGCCGTTCCCGCCAACGTGCGCATTCCTTTCCGCGACTATATCGGATCGCTGCGCTTCGACTGGGCCCAGTCTCCGAAATCGCAGTGGTTCTTGCGCTCCTCCGAAGATAGCTACCTCACCCACAACGCCCTCGTGCAGCAGGCTACACTGCCTTCCACCGGACTCACCACTCATAACAATTACTGGAATACGGCGATCGGCAACACGTACACGTTCAGTCCAGGTTGGCTCGGCAACCTGGTCCTCGACGCCAGCCTGTTGCACCTCACCCAGGCTCGTAACTCCGACCTCGGCTTCGCCTTGCAATTCCCTTTCAGCGTGACCGCGTTGACGGTGTCTGGCTTCGAAACCTTCGGCGACAACCAGTTCGCAACCCCCATCACTCTTTTCCCGGACCTGCGCAATCAGGAAAAATATCAGCTGCGCTACGACCTCAGCCACACTGCCGGAAGTCACGCCCTCAAGATCGGTGTGAACTTCATTCACGAGCCCGTCCTCAGCGGAGCCTATGCCGCCAACCAGGAGACGCTCTATCAACTTCCCAGCGACCCAACTTTCTGGACCGAAAACGCCGGCAACCTCGCCGCCTTTGCCGCCATCGTCGCCTGCAATCCTGCCCTCCCCGCGAACCAACCGCCCAACCCCCCCTGCCCCTATACCAGCTTTTCTCCCGCCGGCGACGGCACCTTTTCGCAGAACGTCCAAAGGCTCGGACTCTACGCCCAGGATTCCTGGCGAGTTTCTCATCACCTGACCCTGAACTATGGCCTGCGTTATCAGACCACCCTTGGACTGTTCGACGGTTCCGGCCGCAGCCAGCTTGAAAACAGCGCCTTCGTCACCTTACAGGCATTACAGATTCCTCTTGTGCCCCACGCCCCCCACGATGACCGCAAACAGTTTGCCCCCAGGCTCGGAATCGCCTTCTCCCCCGGCGGCAGCGAGAAGACCGTGATTCGCGCCGGCTTCGGAATCTACTTCAACGATCTCGCCCAGAACGGATGGGCCACCGCTTTTCAGGCGCTCAATAACACCAACGCAACCACCGGATCCTGCGCCCTTATCGGAGCCCCGGGCACTTATGCGCTCACCGGCTCCGGCTGCCTGGAAGGCGGCTCCGCCAGCGTTGGCAACCTCATCGGCTCCAATTACAAAACACCTTATGCCATCCACATCACCGGCGGCGTCCAACATGCCTTTGACGAACATTGGGCGGTGAGCGCCGACTATACGCACGAGCAGGGCAATCATGGTTACCGCGCTTACAGTTATGGTGGCGGCACCAATCTTTTCAGTCCGCTCATTCCCATCTCCGACACCGCCGACCAGCAGAACTTCGTGCCCAGCGTCAATGTCTTCAATTCGGATAACCGTTCCAGTTACAACGCCCTCATGTTGCACTTACAAGGCAACACTCGCCGTTTTCATCTGGTCGCTAACTACACCCTCTCCAAGGCCGAAACTTGGGGATGCCTGCTGGGCGAGCTCTTCGACTATGTCAACGGTGTTTGCGATCCGCTGCACCCCTTTGCCTCCGGCGACTATGGGCCGTCCGGCGAAGATGTTCGCCATCGTTTCGTGCTGGCCGGAACGGTTCGCATCCCCGGCGGCTTCGAGTTGAGCACCATCGCCCAGGTCGAAAGCGCCCGCCCCATCACCATCACCAACGCGAGCAATACCGGCCGTATTTCGGTCCAGCTTGCTTCGCAGTCGAGCCCGGTGCCAACCAGCCTCGACGAATTCCGCGGCACTCCTTATATCCAGACGGACCTGCGCGTCACCCGCCCGTTCAAAATCGGTGAGCGCTGGCAGATCGACCCTTTCGCGGAGTTCTTTAATATCTTCAACCGCAACAACCCCGGCGCTAATTTCGCCGTCAGCGTGAGCCAGCTCCCGGTGCCATCGGACCAGATCGCAAGCGGTATCGTCAGCAGTATTTGTACCGGCGCCAACGTCGCTAATTGCACCGACGCAAATGCGGTCGCCCTCACCAGCCTCAAGCAGCTGGAGATTCCCGAGGGCGCTTTGGGAGACTTCTTCGGTCCCGGAACAACGGTTGGAATTCCATTCGCGGCCCAGTTGGGCGTGCGGGTTACTTTCTAGCCCGACTCACCGAGCCTCCGGATTTGGCATCAGTCTCCGCCCGGCTTTCTCGCCATCGCCACCCGCGCGATTCCCTGCAAGTCATTCCTGATCCCAACCTCGTCCCAATCCCTCAGCAGATCCCGCACCCGATCGGCAATCGTCCCGCTGATTTCGAATACCAGCCATCCCCCGGGACGCAGCGTCTCTCGCGCCTGCGGAATCAAACGCTCGATCACTTCCACGCCCGTCGGCCCGGCGAACACCGCATGGCGCGGCTCGAACTTGCGCACTTCGAGCTGTACCGATTCTTCCTCCGAATCGCCGACGTAGGGAGGATTCGAAACCACAACGTCGAACGAGCCCGACGGCAGTCCGCCCAGCAAGTCCGCAAGGTGAAAGTGGATTCGCGAAGTGAATTCGTGGCGGGCTGCGTTGGCGCGAGCGATTTCGAGCGCTTCGGGAGAGTTGTCGGTGGCGTGGATTTCCGCCGTGGGGATCTCCTGCGCTAACGCCAGCGCGATCGCTCCCGACCCAGTCCCCACATCGACGATGAGCAAATCGTGTGGCGCGGACACTCCTGTCCGCGGCCTTTGATCTTGCTCGTGACTTGGCTTTGCGCCAGCCGACGAAATCAACTCCAGCACCGCTTCGACCACATGCTCCGTCTCCGGTCGCGGAATCAGCACCGCCGGCGTCACAATCAAATCCAGGCCCCAGAACTCCTGATGCCCGGTAATGTACTGCGCCGGAACGCCACTAGCACGGCGAGCGACAACCTCATCGTAGCGCCGCGTTTCGTCGGACGTAAGCTCGCGTTTCGGGTGCGCATAGAGATAAGCGCGATCGCAATTGAGGGCAAACATGATGAGGAGTTCCGCATTCATGCGCGCAGATGGGACGCCCGCGGAAGTCAGCCGCTCGACCGCTGAATTCAAAGCCTGGCGAAGTTGCACGCTTCTATTTCACCACGGAGTCGCAGAGACAAGGAGAAAAACAAACGAGAGGGAAATTGAAAAGCCTCCCAACACGCAACTTACAACCGTCCCGCGAACGACCAACGACCGACGACCGACCAACTTCCGACTAAGGACTAACGACCGACCTCACACCACTCCCGCGGTCTCCTGCTTGAGCTTCTCGGCCTGATAGTGGGTAATCAGGGCGTCGATAATCGGTTGCAGTTTGCCGTCCATCACCTGCTCGAGCTGGTGAATGGTAAAGCCGATGCGATGATCGGTGAGCCTGTTCTGCGGAAAATTGTAGGTGCGGATCTTTTCCGAGCGGTCGCCCGACCCAACCATCTGCTTGCGTTCTTTCGCCAGCGCATCCGCCTGTTTCTGCATTTCGACTTCATACAGCCGCGAGCGGAGCACGCGCATGCCTTTTTCGCGGTTCTTGATCTGCGACTTTTCATCCTGACAACTCACCACCGTGTTCGTCGGAATATGTGTGATCCGCACCGCCGAATAGGTCGTGTTTACCGATTGCCCGCCCGGTCCCGACGAACAGAAAGTATCAATCCGCAGATCTTTCGCTTCGATCTTGACGTCCACTTCTTCCGCTTCCGGCAGCACCGCCACCGTGATCGCCGAAGTATGCACCCGTCCTTGCTGCTCGGTCGCGGGCACGCGCTGCACCCGATGCACTCCACTTTCATACTTGAGCCGCGAATACACGCGGTCGCCCTCGATCAGCGCAATCACTTCCTTCAGTCCGCCGACCCCCGACTCCGATGTCGAAAGCACTTCCACTTTCCACTTCTGCGTCTCCGCGTAGCGGTTGTACATGCGGAAGACTTCCGCCACAAACAGCGTCGCCTCATCGCCACCCGTTCCCGCCCGAATTTCGAGGACGACGTTCTTTTCGTCGTTCGGATCCTTGGGCAGCAGCAGAACTTTGAGGTCTTCTTCGACCGTCACAATGCGCGCGTCGAGCTTTGCCAGTTCCTCTTCGGCATAAGCCCGCATCTCAGCATCGCTCTCCTCCGCCAGCACCGCCCTGCTCTCGGCAATGCCGCGCTTCAGATCTTTGTATTCGCGATATTTCTCAACAATAGCGGCGACCTCGCTGTGCGCCTTCGCCGTCTTCTGGTATTTCGCTGAATCGTTGGTGATGTCCGGCGACAACAACGCCTGCGTCAGCTCCTCGTAGCGCACTTCGATTTGGTCAAGACGTTCAAACATGGTCGCTGGTGCCGCTATTCGTCGTTCGTTGTTCGCTACCCGCCGCGGTTCTCGAAGGGCCGGTTTTTCCCCTGACCGCTTGTATCAGACCATTTAATCCGCCGCCAAGATCGTCCGTGCTGCGCGTGAGTTCGGCAGCTTGTCCCTTCGTCAAATACTCTAAACCTCTAGCAATCACAATTTGCGTCTGAAGTTCCAGTAACGAACCCCTGGCATGGAAAAGGACGCGGCCAAAATCTCCGTCTGAACTGTGCCCCTTACCTTCGGCTATATTACTCGAAATGGAAACCGCAGCGCGTCGCATCTGGGACGTCAGACCGGAGAGCTCGTGCTTTGGAAACTCCGCCGTCGCGCGATATATCACTAGCGCCAGATCAACAGCTTCCTGCCAAATCCGCAAATCTCGATAAGAGAAGTTCGTCGCCATGTGACCCCTCCATCCGGAGGGTAAACGAGCCCCAGCACTTACAGCAGCGACGTATAAACAATGACTTTGTGATGTTTCCCGGAATTTAGAGCACGGTTACATAAGACTGTAGCGAATAGGGATGGACGAAGAGCGAACGACCGCTAGGCAATCACCAATTCCCCGCCGTGCTGCTTTTCCAGCTTCATCGCTTCATCTAGCGCCACGATGGCGCACTCGACTTCCCGGTCATCCGGAGGCTGGGTCGTGATCCGCTGCAGCCACAGGCCCGGCGCCGTCATCAGCGCAAACAGCGAGCCGCCTCGCTTGTCCGAAAAACGCTTGGCCGCGAAGCGTATGATCTCGTACGAAACTCCCGCAATCAAAGGCAGCAATGCGATTCGAATCGCGAACCGACTCCAGAAAGTCTGCACCGGAATCGCCATGTAGACGAACATCGAGATGATCATCACCGTCATCAGGAAGCTCGTCCCGCAGCGCGGATGATACGTCGAATACTTTTGCACCGCCGCCGTTTCCAGCGGGTCGCCATTCTCAAACGCAAATACCGTCTTGTGCTCCGCCCCGTGATACTGGTAAACCCGCCGAATGTCCTTCCACAGCGAAATACCCCATACAAACAGCAGGAACATGGTGATGCGGATCAAGCCGTCCACCAGATTGAACACGAACTGCTGACCGAAAACCGGATTCACTTTCTTCAGTTCGGTGGTGGCCAGAAGCGGCAGGTATTTGTACATGAAAATGAAAAAGGCGATCGAGAACGCCATATTCAATCCCGCCATCCAGCCCGTGATTTCAAACTTCTTGCCTGCAACCTGAGTGGCTGGATCCTGATTGCCAGCTTGATTGCCCGAGTGATCGCCGGAGTCCTCGCCCGCTAACTCCTCCAGCGCCGCATTCGCCGAAAATTTCAGCGCCCGGAATCCCAGAGTCATGGCATTCCCCAGCGTCATCACTCCACGCACCACCGGCCAACCCATCCACTTATGCTTTTCCGAAGGCCGCTCCAGCGCTTCGCTGTGGGTCACAATCTCGCCCGAAGGTTTGCGCACTGCGATTCCCCACGCATGTGGCGACCGCATCATCACGCCTTCCAACACCGCTTGGCCGCCTACCAGCGTTTCCTCCCCGCTCTCCAGAGCCGGGAGTAGCTGTACCGCCGCCAAAAAACGCAAGATTTGCCGCCATCGCCGCATAGTCATTGGATGGTGCCCGGGGAGGAACGACTCCTGCCTATTAACATATCACAAAATCTACTTACTAGCTCTCCCAAAATCTCGTAACAATCTATGTTTGATAGAGATACAGACTAATTAGCAGAACGCTTAGTGGTCGTGGCCGGCGTGGGTGTGGCCGGAATGATCGTGACTTCGGCCATTCTCTTCCAAGCTCGAATCCCGCACGGCGATGACGCAGGCATGGGCCGTCTCGCATACCACGTGTTCCAGTTGGATCGTCGTATGGCGGATGCCAAAGCCCTGCCCCAGTTTCTCGTTGAGCTCGCGGAGAATCGTATCGCTCTCCGAAGTGGCCATGTCGGCGATCTTCACGTGCGCCGACAGCGCATGATTTTCCGACCCAATGCTCCACAAATGCAGATCGTGCACATCGCTCACGCCCGCAATCGTCCGCATCGCCGATTCCACCGCCTCCAGGCTCATGCCCCGCGGCGTGCCCTCGAGCAGAATATTCAGCGTCTCCCGCACAATCCCCAGGCTCGACCACAAAATCAGCGCACCAATCCCAAACGACAACGCCGAGTCGATCCAGTACTGCCCCGTCCACAGAATGACAAAACCGCCGACGATGACAGCGGCGGTAGACAGCGTGTCTCCGACCTCGTGGAGGAGGGCGCTGCGTATATTGACATCGTGGCTGGAACGCCACAGCAGCAGGGCGATCACACCATTCATGGCGACGCCTGCGGCCGCAACCGCAATCATCACCTGCGCCCGGACGTGCTCGGGATGCTGGATGCGCTGAAACGCCTCGTAAAAAATAAAGAACGACACAACCACCAGCGAGAGTGCATTCACCAGCGCCGCCAGCACCCCAGCCCGCCGGTATCCATAAGTCTTGGTGGCGCTCGGCGGACGGCCTTCCAGAAAAACCGCCACCAGCGATAACAACAGCGCCAGAAAATCGGAAAAATTGTGCCCCGCCTCCGACAGCAATGCCAAAGAATGGGCGCGAATGCCCGCGACCACCAGCAGGACCACATAAATCAGGGTGACGGCCAGCGAGATGCGCAGTACTCGCCCCGTTCCATGAGAATGCCCGTGTCCGCCGTGCGCGTGCATGGCATTAGGATAGCGCAAGCCCGTATGGCGTGGACACTCCTGCCCGCGTGCGCTTGGCTCGAACCTTGGCTTGAACCTTGGCTTGAACGATTGCCCCAATAATGGTTCGAATGATGGCGCAGACCCGCCAGCTCGCGCTATCCTTACGTCCTCACAAGGAGAACAGAAAAATGAAGAAAGCAGCCGTGATCCCAGCCCTGCTGTTGCTCGTCTCGTCGGCCCTTGCCCAAACCAAGAACCCGGTCAGCAGCGCTCTCCGCGATATCCTGCCCGCCCGCCAGAAAAACACCATCGCCGCGGTCGAGGCGATGCCTGCTGACAAGTTCAGCTACAAGCCCTCCGCCGACCAGATGACATTTGGCCACCTGGTCGCTCACATGGTCGAAGCGAATAATTTCCTGTGCAGCAAGGCCGCTGCCGTCCCGGCTCCCAAGGTCGAGGAGGTGAAAGACACGGACTCGAAAGACAAACTCGTCGCCGCGCTCAAGGAGTCGTTCGACTTCTGCTCCGACACGTTGGCGAAAATGGACGACTCAAAGCTAGCGGAGATGACGGAAGGATTCGGCGGAAAGCAAGGTTCGCGCGCCTATTTCAGTCTGGGTCTCGCCAGCAATTGGGCCGACCACTACGCCGAAGCCGCAATGTATCTGCGCCTCAACGGCATATTGCCGCCGACCGCGAAAAAGTGAAGCGTGACGAGATTGTGGAGGGACGGGCGTCTCGCCCGTCCAGTGCCGCAACCAACCATCGGATTACTCAGTCTTCGACGAACGACTTGAGCCTGGACAATGCCTGATCCCACTGCCCGGAGACGAAATCGAGGTATTCCCTAATTTCTTCAATCGGCTTTCGATCGAACTCGAAGCGACTCTCGCGACCCCTCTGGACACTGTGCACGATTCCTGCGCTCGCCAACACCCGAAGGTGCTTGGTGATCGCCTGCCGGGTCAGCTTGGAACCTTCGGTTAACTGAGAAATAGAATATGGCCGCCCGCCGCAGAGCTTCGCAACCAGTGCTAGCCGCGTCTCGTCGCCCAGAGCGGCAAATACCGGTGCGTGCGCCTGCCGTTTAGCGGCCCCTCGGCCACGACTACGACGTTTGTGCGACATGGTTCTCGATGTTCTTCATTTGCTCTGTCCAACCGCCGTCATTCCTGCGGAATGCTTCGAGGCGGCGGTCGCTGGGGATCTTGTCGAAGCCGGACTCGGTGAGCACCAGTAACGTGCCGCTGGCGGTCTTCTCCAGCCTGAATTCGACGAGCGTGGTCGGTTCCCCTGAGTAGTCCGAGGAGTAGTCCGCCTTGTCAAGGGACTTGGGATGGGGCCAGGTGAAAGAAAAAAGCCGCTCGGGATCCATTTTCTGCACGACGGCCTCCCATTTGACATGCTCGTAGCCGGGATGAGTAATATGGCCACGCGATACCTGACCCGGTATAAATGGGCCATCCAGCTTCACGCGAAACCACTCGCCAAACTCACGGTAATCCGTCAGCGCGCGCCAGACCCGTGAAACCGGCGCCTTGAGCTCAATGCGCTTCTCAATGCGGTCATTCATGTTAGGCAACCTCTAGGTTGCATATTACTTTGCCCGGCACGAAAACGCAACCTTCTAGTTGCATGTTTCAGCAGGCCGGTCTAGCTGTTTGCCCATCACTTAGCCAGCCTAACCAACCAGCTCTTCCAACTTTTCTTCGTCAATCACGCTCACGCCCAACTCCCGAGCCTTGTCCAGCTTCGATCCCGCATCGCTCCCGGCCACCACGTAGTCCGTCTTCTTACTTACCGAGCCGGAGACCCGTCCCCCCGCATCTTCAATCATCTTCTTCGCTTCGTCCCGCGTGTGCCGCGCCAGCGTTCCCGTCAGCACAAAAGTCTTCCCCGCCAGCTTCGTGCCTTTCTCTTTCTTCTGCCCCGTGAAGGTCAGTCCCGCCTTTCGCAGATCGTCGACCAGTCGCCGGTTGTGTTCATCGGCGAAAAACTCCACAATGCTCTCCGCAATCCGCGGTCCCACTTCGTTCACTTCCTCAAGTTCCTCCGCGCTTGCGTGCATGATCGCGTCCAGTGACCCAAAATGTTCCGCCAGAAACTGCGCCGTCCGTTCGCCGACAAACCTGATCCCCAGCCCGTAAATCACTCGCTCCAGCGGCAGCTTCTTTGAATCCGCGATCTCCCCCAGCACGTTCTCCGCCGACTTCTCGCCCATCCGCTCCAGTTCCAGCAGACTCTCTTTCGTCAGCTTGTAAAGATCGGCGACATTCTTCACCAGTCCGCGTTCCGTCAGCTGATTCACCAGCGCTTCGCCCAGACCGTCGATATTCATCACGTGCCGCGACGCAAAATGCAGAATCGCCCCCTGCAGCTTTGCCGGACAATTGGCATTCACGCAACGATGATCGGCCTCGCCCGCCGTCCGCACCACATTGCCGCCGCACACCGGACAATGCTCCGGCATTTCGAAATTCTTATGCCCGCGAGGATGGTCCTTATCCTCCACCACCTTCACCACTTTCGGAATCACGTCCCCGCCCCGTTCCACCTCCACCCAATCCCCGATCTTTACTCCCAGACGCTCGATCACATCCATGTTGTGCAGCGTTGCGTTCGCCACCATCGTTCCGCCAATCGGAATCGGGATTAGCCGCGCCACCGGTGTCAACTTGCCGGTGCGCCCAACCTGCGGTTCGATGTTTTCGATTTTCGTCACGCCCCCGCGCGCCGCGTACTTGTAGGCAATCGCCCAGCGCGGAGCCTTCCCCGTGAAACCCAGCTCCCGTTGCCATGCCGTCCGGTCCACCTTGATCACGATCCCGTCAATCTCATACGGCAGCGCTTCCCGCTTCGCTTCCCAGCTCTGAATAAACTTCCAGACCTCGCCCAGATTCTTCGCCAGCCTGCGATTCGGATTCACCTTGAATCCCGCCGCCTCCAGCGCATCCATCGCTTTCGATTGCCGATCAAAAAAGGTCTGCCCATCCTTCAGCAGAAAGTAGGCGAAGAAATCCATCCGGCGCTGCGCCGTAATCGACGGTTCCAGTTGACGCACCGTGCCCGCCGTGAAGTTGCGCGGATTCGCAAACACCGCCAGCCCCTGCTTCTCCCGTTCCTCATTCAACTTCCGGAATGCCGCCAGCGGCATCAGCATTTCCCCGCGCACCTCAAAATCGGCCGGAATGCCCGCCTTCTTCAACTTCTCTTTCGCCAGCGACAGCGGTATCGATCGTACCGTCCGCACATTCAAGGTCACGTCTTCGCCCACGCTGCCATCGCCCCGCGTGATCCCTCGTTCCAGCCGGCCATCGCCGTAGACCAGCGCCAGCGACATGCCGTCCAACTTCAATTCACACATGTATTCCAGGTCACTCTGCCCGCTCAGCTCCTGCACCCGCCGCTCCCAGTCCCGCAACTCCTCTTCGCTGTATGCATTGTCCAGCGAAAGCATGGGAGAGGAATGCTTCGCCTTGACGAATCCTTCGCGCGCCTTGCCCCCCACCCGCTGCGTCGGTGAATCCGGAGTCACCACCTCCGGATGCTCCGCCTCCATCCGCTTCAGCTCGTTCATCAGCTTGTCGAAATCGGCGTCCGATATCTCCGGATCGTCCAGCACGTAATAGCGATATTCGTGGTGCCGGATCTTCTCCCGCAGACCTTCGATCTTCTTTTGGTTGGAGGCACCGGACATGACGCAAGGATTATAGGGGAGGTCGCAGTTCACTTTGCATTTGTTTTGAGACCACACGACTCTTGCGGTAACCGGGTCTTGCCCCAGTCATCGCACCTCAGATGAGAGTCAGCACTAGGGTTGCGTCTTTCGTTAAATAGCTCTTGCGGCGAAACCAGTCCTCCATCGCCCTCCGCAATTCCTCCAGCGGGACATGGGTTCCGATCTCCAGCATTCCGTCGGCTACAGGCAGAGTGTCGTCGAACACCGACGCGTTCGTGAAGTTGCGCATGCTGAAATTGTCCAGCCATTTCAGCGGGCAGGCGTGAAGCTGCCCTTCGGTCTCGTATTCCACGCGCAGTTTGCGGGCGAACATTGCGTCACTGTAGCACGGAACAGTTCGCCAGCTCCGCCACGGTCACCATCTACGATCAGCGACGCCAAGAACTTTCTTACTTCTTGGCCTTCCACAGCCGGTCTTCCAGCTCGTCGACTTCCTCTTTCAAGCCCTCCGGAAGATGTCTGCCGAAGCGGGCAAAGTGTTTGCGGATTAACGGTATTTCGGCGTGCCAACCTTCCACGTCGACACTCAGCAACCGGGCGACATTGGCCGCGGGAAGGTCAAGTCCCTTCGTATCGAGATCGGCGGGTTCGGGAAGTCTGCCAATCGGAGTATCGACGGCGTGGACCTTGCCGTCGCAGCGTTCGAAGATCCATTTGAGCACGCGGCTGTTCTCGCCGTATCCGGGCCACAGAAATTTACCTTTGTCGTCGGTGCGGAACCAGTTCACGTAAAAGATTTTGGGTAGCTTCGCGCCGGGTCGGACGCCGATCTTGAGGAAGTGGGCGAAGTAGTCTCCCATGTTGTAGCCGCAGAATGGAAGCATGGCCATCGGGTCGCGGCGAAGTTCTCCGACTTTGCCCGCCGCCGCCGCCGTGGTTTCGCTGCTCGCGGTCGCGCCCAGAAAAGTTCCGTGCTGCCAACTGAAGGACTCGGTTACCAGCGGAACGATGCTGGCCCGTCGTCCGCCGAAAAGGATGGCGTCAATCGGCACGCCCTTGGGATCTTCCCACTCCGGGGCAATGGCGGGACACTGGCTGGCTGGAACGGTAAAGCGAGCATTCGGATGAGCCGCTTTGCCGGGAGACGCTGGAGTCCACGGGCGACGCATCCAGTCGATCAACTGAGCCGGCTTCTCCGCCGTCATCTGCTCCCACCAGATGTCGCCGTCGGGAGTCACCGCGCAATTAGTAAAAATGGAATTCCTGGTCGCGGTGAGCATCGCGTTCGGATTCGACTTCATGCTGGTGCCGGGAGCAACGCCAAAGAATCCGCTCTCCGGGTTGATCGCATAGAGGCGCCCATCGACCCCGAACTTCATCCAGGCGATGTCGTCGCCGATCGCTTCCACCTTCCAACCCGGAATTGTAGGAATCAGCATGGCGAGGTTCGTCTTGCCACACGCCGACGGGAAAGCTCCCGTGAAGTATTTCACCCGGCCCTCGGGGTCGGTCATTTTGAGGATCAGCATGTGCTCCGCCATCCAGCCTTCGTCGCGAGCCTGTACGGAAGCGATGCGCAGGGCGTGGCACTTCTTGCCAAGTAATGCATTTCCGCCGTAGCCGGAACCGTAGGACCAGACCTCGCGGGTCTCGGGGAAATGGCAGATATATTTTTCCTGAGCGTTGCACGGCCATGGCGTATCGGCCTGGTTGGCGGCGAGAGGAGCGCCCACGGAGTGCAGGCCGCGAACGAAATCGCCGTCGCTGCCGAGCACTTCCAGCACGCGAGTCCCCACCCGCGCCATAATGTGCATGCTGGCCACGACGTAAGGCGAGTCTGTGACCTCGACCCCGATATTCGCTATGGGCGACCCGATCGGCCCCATGCTATAGGGGATCACATACATGACGCGTCCAGCCATGGCGGCTGTGAACAGGCCGCGCAACTTCTGCTTCATCTTCGCCGGATCTTCCCAGTTGTTCGTGGGGCCCGCTTCTTCCTGGGTACGCGAACAGATGAACGTGCGATCTTCGACCCGCGCCACGTCAGCCGGACTCGATCGCACCAGAATGCTGTTCGGGCGCTTCTCCTCCGACAGCCACAGGGCGCTCCCAGTCTGCACCATCAGGCGCAGCATCGACTGATATTCCTCGTGCGAACCATCGCACCAATGCACGCCATCGGGCTGGCAGAGCTGGGCCACCTCTTCAACCCAGGCGGCCAGGCGTTTATGTTTTGGATTGGCTTTCTTGGCGGCTATGGTCTCTATATCGGAAATGAGGCTGGACATGAATGAAGTTCCTCCAAGGGCAGAATGCCGCGATCCTTCAGCACTTTAGTAAAGATCGCTTCCGGCGGGCGGGACGACGAGGCGGCACCGGGAGGTTCTGCCCGACAACAAGACAAACAGAGTATTGTCGCTCATTTGAAGGCTTCTTTCCAGCGCGGAAACTCATTGTGTAGATGCTCCAAGATAATGTCACCCCCTAACAGCAACGTGAAAATGTCACCCCATGAGAGGAAGGACATTCGCGTTGAGTCAGAAGGAACTGCAACGAGTGAGCGTAATTTCCAGTTGTGTTAAGGGAGACATGGCGTGCGCCAGCACAGTCGGCAGAAGCAGGCGATCCTTCATCGACGCAATCATCTTGAGAAATTACTGGAACTCCATCAGAGGTCCTTTCGATCCGCGCGTTCGAGTTGCGTGTCGGGCACATCCTTGCACCGGTAAGCACTGAAGTCTTCGACATTGGCGAGAGCGAAAGTCGGCCTGCCGGGATTGGAAGCTGTCCGCACGCGGAAGAAATCGGCGCTGCGGACATCCTCCAGAACAAAGGCGGGGCGGGCGTCTGGCTTAAGCGACGCCACCTCCACATTGCTCAGCGAAACGTTGCGCGCGTGGCGGATGTAGAAACCATGCGCAGGCATTTCGCCGAACATATCAGGCTCCGGGTATTTGTCTGCCGCTTCCGGCGGCTGCATGGCTGCAGCCTCAGGAGTGGCCCCGCCCTCGTGCTGAATGTAGATGTCGTTGATCTGGATGTCTTCGATGGCATGCCCCGGAATGCCGCTCACAATCGAGCAGAAATCCGGCTTGGAATTGGAACACACGACATTACTCACCAGAATTCGGCGGAGCTTCCCAACCGATGCGCCGGCAGGACCGCGCATCCGGCCGCCCAGGCGAAGAAAGATGGGAGACGAAACCAGATCGCGCATGGTCAGGTTCGTGATGCAGATGTCTTCAAGCAGTCCGCCATCGACGGTCTCCAGCGCCAATCCGTGACAACCCTCGAACACGCAATTTGAGATCGCGATGTTCTTGAAGCCGCCGTTCGACTCCGTGCCCAGTTTGATCCGTCCGTTGCGCGAGACTCTCGTCGTCTGGTCGAACCGCTGAAACGTCCCGTCGAGCAGCGTCCCGAGCTGGTAGGCTCCGGTAACGTAGCAGTTGCAGATGGTGACGTTTTCGGTCGATCGGGGATAGCCGAGGGCATAGGAACTCTTGGGGCAGATGGCATCGTCCCACGGCGAATTGACCGAGCAGTTCGAGACCCGGACGTTGCGGCAACAGTCGATGTCAATGCCGTCGCGGTCGGTATCGATTTTGAGATTGTCGATGGCGAGGTTGTCGACGCCGGTCGCCAGTATGCCGAAGTGTCCACCCTTGAGAATGGAGAAATCGCGGAGGATCACGTTACGGCAATTCTTGAGGCCGATGGCTTTGTTGGCAACTCCGGCGTGTTCGGCAACCGGACCAGCCCCCCAGCCGCGACTGAGCCCGCGTCCCCAGATGAGGCCGGGACCCGTGATGGAGAAATTGTCGATCGCTTCGCCCCAGAGCAGACTATTGTGCCAGTGGTTGTGACCGAAATCCTGGTAGGCATCCCACGCAGTGTTGGCTTCGGCGAGATCATACCCGCCAGATCCGGGGACGCTAGGATCGGCGGCGATAATGACTGCGTTCTGCTCCAGGTAGAGGGCGACGTTGCTCTTCAGCCGAATCGAATAGCAGAGATAGTTGCCCGGCGGGAAGCGGACCGTGCCTCCTCCGGCGCCGGCAGCGAATTCGATGGCGCGATTGATGGCGGGAGTGTCGATGGTGACGCCATCGCCGGCGGCGCCGAAAACCCTTACGTCCTGGATTTTCCATTCGGACAATCCGGAACTCGGCTTCGACCGATCGCTTTGAGCCTGGGCGATGCTGCCCGCAATTGCCGCTCCGGCGAAGGCTGCGCCCGAGAGTCGAAGGAAATCGCGGCGCGCCGGTTTATCTTCTTCGCTCCATATTTCGTTCGATCGTTCCTTCGCTTCTTCGTTCGCCATGCGACGCGGGCCTCATCCCGAATGAGCCGTCCGCATTTTATCGTGCCGGGGAGCTGGCAGGATCTTTCGCTGACATACTCATTACGCTGGGAAGCTCAGATAAGCGGGTGCCATGGCTTGGCCACCGAGTCGACTCGGGGAAGGTCGACTCGGTCGCCTGTTTCTCATAGGAACTGGCCAGCGGGACTGACCACTGCTCTCGCTACGGAGTGACAATGGCAAACACGTTGGCCGTGCCGATATCCAGGCCGGCCTTGAAAGCCTTGATGGAATACACCGCGTTCAGTGCCGCGGCAGCTTGCGGACTCAGCGTCACACCCACGTTATCCAACTGTAGAATGAAGCCGCCTTGCAGTTGCAGCGGCAGGGTTACGCCCGGCGGCAGCGCCAGATTGAAGAGCGGGAGGCGTCCGAGCAATTTGTTGTTGACCGCTACCAGACCCGTAAGCACAGGCTTAGACCCGGTGGTGTCGATGATGAAGCTCTGAAGGCTCACTTCGATCCCACCCGCCTCCAGCGTCAAGCCGCCCGAATGCAAAATGTTGCCCGCCGCCGTGTCGAGGTCAAGCGCACCGCCCGTGACCGGGAACGAGGCCGTACCAAAGTACACGTGGGTAGGCGATACGGTTCCGAGCGATACTTGCAGCGATTGCAAGGCATTCGTGAACGTACTGCTCAATTGAACCGTAGTCTGCCCAAAATCAACCGTCTTTGTCTGTTGCGCCAACGCCGCCGCGCTAGTCAAGCCGAGCACTGCCAGCAGGCCAAGCTTCCGGGTCAATGTCTTCAAAGTCATAAATAGCTCCTCAGTCTGGGATCGATTGGATGGTGATGCATGCACACATCTACTTGGAAAACGCCGTTTGGCAAAGTCTGGATCTCTCCGCGGAACAAAATATGGAGACGGAATGAGAGGGGATCAGCCTCCCATATGCAAAATCGTGCACATCGTTCGCCAGAAAGGGCTGATAAAATCAAGTAACGACATGTCTGCCTCTTCCCAGCTGATTCAGATCGACCTTGGCCCCATCGTCCGCAGCCCAAAGCCGGCTTGGCTTAAGGCCAAAGCTCCCGTCGGCGATAACTTTCATAATCTGAAGAAACTCGCGCGCGGCTTGGGCCTCCATACTGTATGCGAGTCGGCCCAGTGTCCTAATATCGGCGAATGCTGGCACCATCACACTGCAACCTTCATGTTACTGGGCGATATCTGCACCCGGCGCTGCGGATTTTGCGCGGTCCCCAAGGGCCGTCCGCAACCGATTGACTGGGACGAGCCCCGCCGCGTGGCCGAAGCCGTCGCAACCCTCGGCCTGCGGCACGCCGTCGTGACCAGCGTGAACCGCGACGATGACAATGTAGGCGGCGCGCGCATTTTTGCCGAGACCATCCGGCAGATTCGAGAACTGGTCCCGGAGTGCAGAGTTGAAGTCCTGATTCCCGACTTTCAGGGCCTCGAACGACCCTTGCGCATCATCCTCGAAGCGAAACCTAACGTCCTGAACCACAATACCGAAACTGTTCCGCGACTCTATCGGGCCGTGCGATCCGGAGCCCGCTACCACAGAACCCTGGATCTGCTGGAAAACGCCAAAAAGTGGGATCCCGCGACGGTCACCAAGAGCGGCGTCATGGTCGGCATTGGCGAGCAGACCAACGAACTACTCGAAGTCTTCCGCGATTTGGGCGAGCGCGGCGTCGATATTCTAACCATCGGGCAATATCTGCGACCGTCAAAAGATCATCTCCCCATGACCCGGTATTACTCTCCCGCGGAGTTCGTGGCCCTGAAGGAAGAAGCCCTCAAATTCGGATTCAGGCACGTCGAATCAGGGCCGCTGGTGCGCTCGAGTTACCACGCCCATGAGCAGGCGGACGTGGCCGCGGGCCGTTAGTCGTTCGCACCCTTATTTTAGGATTGTCATCCCGAGCGAAGCATCTCCTACTCGCGGACGACCAACGACTACCAACCGACAACCTCTTCCCCTACCACACCCGGCAAGCATTCTGGTTCACCATCGGCGCGGTTGCCGCGCAACGATAAGCCTGGCGGAACTCCGGCATATTAGAAACCGTTCCATTCACTCGGTCCTTCGGCGGTGAGTGGGGATCGATCGTGACCAGCATCCGCGCGAAGGCGTCGGTGCGATTGGAGCACCACACATTGGCCCATCCCAGAAAAAAGCGCTGCTCCGCGGTGAGGCCGTCGATGGGCGCTGGTTCCTTGCCCGCCAGCGTGTTCAGCAACGCCATGTAGGCGATGCGCATGCCACCGTTATCGGCGGTGTTCTCACCCAGCGTGAGTTTGCCGTTGAGTTTGAGGTCGTCCACGGCCACGAAATTTGCGTACTGGTCTTTGATACAGCCGGTGCGTTCTTCGAATTGCTTCTTGTCATTCGCCGTCCACCAGTCGCGGAGATTGCCGTCGGCATCGAACTGGCTACCCTGATCGTCGAAACCATGGGTGAGTTCGTGGCCGATGACGGCGCCAATGCCACCGAAGTTCATGGCGTCGTCCGCCTGGTTGTCATAAAACGGAGGCTGCAGAATTCCCGCCGGGAACGTGATGTTGTTCTGCGTCGGATCGTAGGTGGCGTTGACGGTCATCGGCGGGTAGGGCCAATCGCGCTTGTCCAGGGGCTTGCCGATTTTGTCCAGTCTCCGCTGAAAATCGTGCTGGTTGGCCCGTTGCGAGTTGCCCAGCGCATCGCCGCGCACGATCTGAAGCGTCGAGTAGTCGCGCCACTTATCGGGATAGCCAATCCGGTTGGTGATGGCCTGCAATTTCCCCAGGGCCTGAGTCTTGGTGTCGGCCCCCATCCAGGACACGCTCTTGATGTCTTCGCCGAGCGCTTTTTCCAGAGCTTCCACCATGGCTAGAGTGCGTTCCTTGCCTTCTGCGCCGAAGGTCTGCTGCACGTAAATCTGGCCCACTAACTCGCCCAGATCGTTATTGGTGAAGCCCACGCAGCGCTTCCAGCGGGGGCGTAATTCCTTCGTGCCCTGCAACGTCTTGCTGAAATAATCGAAATTCTCGTTGACGAAGGCCGTGGGCAGCAGGCTGGCGTTCGAATGAACCGTGTGCCAGCGCAGATAAATCTTCCAATCCTCCAGTGAATGCGCGCTGATCACTTCCTGCATGTTCTTGACAAACTCGGGCTCCGATACGTTGAGCGAATCGAAGCGCGGTGCCCCCACGCCTTCGATATACACATTCCAGTTGAACCCGGGGCTCAGAGCGGCGAGTTCTTTGTTGCTGAGTTTGTGATAGACCTTCTGCGGATCGCGGCGGCTGGTCTGGTCGAGCGCGCCTTTCGCCAGGCCAGTTTCAATCTCCATCACGACTCTGGCTTCGGCGTCGGCCTTGCTTTTGTCGTCGCCTAAAAGCGTAAACATTTTGGCCACGTGCTCCACATACTTCTTGCGCAGTTCGGCGGACTTCGCATCATCCTTCAAGTAGTAGTCCCGGTCCGGCATGCCGAGACCGCCCTGATCGACTTCGGCGATGACTTGGCTGGCATTCTTGAAGTCGGCGCCCGAATCGAAACCGAAGACCGCGTCGGTCCCTTCACGGTGCAAGCGCACCAGTTCTTTGGCAAGGTCGTCTTTCGACCTGATGGAAGCGATACTTTGCAGATCCGCTTCGAGAGGCTTGGTGCCTGCTTTTTCGATGGCGGCTTCGTCCATGCACGTGGCGTAGTAATCGCCAATCTTCTGCTCGCTCGCGCTCCGCTCCGGCCGGACCCCCGAGGCCTTTTCCAGAATGTCGCGCACCACAAATTCTCCGCGCTGCGCCAGTTCGTTGAAGCGGCCCCACGAAGAGCGGTCCGACGGCACAGGATTCTGGGCCATCCACTTGCCGCAAGCGTAGGCATAGAAATCGTTGCACGGGTCGATGTTTTTATCGAGCATGTCTTCCGAGAACCGCACGTCGGCTTGCTTGGGCTTGTCCTGGGCAATGAGAGCGGCTGCCAGCATCAGGAAAATGGTCAACATCTTCAAAAAATTTCGCATTAGATCCTCGTATCGAGATGTGGAACTGACGGCGATCACCGGCACGGACACTATTCGAACCCACCTTCCCCGGCACGCTCACTATTGTATTCGACGGAAGCCCGCCAAAAAGGTCACTGGCATGGAACTATATTCTTCCGGTTGACACTTGTGCGGAATGCTCGTCCAACCTGTCGGCTCCCACGTACGACGGAGGGCATAGCCTTGAGAACCACTCATTATGCTTTTAGCGTTTTCTTCGTATGCGCTCATTTGCTGCTCGCGGTTCACGCCTCGGCTCAGTGTAAACCTGGAGATCCCGTGGGCCGCTTCGTGGGTTCTGCCGCCAGTTCTCAAGCCGGCAACTTAGACGTTGCGTTGGAGCTCTCATGCGCCGCCGGGCACTATGCCGGTGAGCTCAACGCGCCCATCCTTCATGGCCTGGGCATTATCGGAATTCAGCGCGCTGTACCCTCGCCACCGATGATGGAAAAGTGCTCGTGCTCGATTTCAACGGAGAAAGACCGAACAGTTATCAGGAGCCAAGGCAATTCACCTTGCCCAATTCTTCCCAAGTGGGGGCTCAGAATACCTTGACGTGGAAGGTCAGATATTTCTTTGGATCTTCCCGGATTGCCTTGACCAGTTCCCGGGTCTCCATCAGCATCTGGTTGCTGTTGTTGTAGAGGGCGGGATCCTTGAACAGCATTCCCGCGGTGCCTTCGCCTTTTTCCAGCCGCTCGGAGAGCGCTGCCAGATTGTTCATCGTCGTCTGCAGCCGGGCCGCGAATTCCTGATCGTGCGCCATTTTGCCGATCGCCCCTTTGCCCGCGTTGATGTCGTCCGTCAACTGCCGAACGTTGGCGATGGTCTTGTTGGCGTTCTCATAGAGCTCCGGATCCTTGAGCAGTTTGCCGGCCGAGCCTTTTCCAGCCTGCAAATCGTCGATCAGAACATTCACCTTGTCGATCGCCGCCATTGCCTTCTTGTAGGCCTCGTCGCTCGTGAACAGCGGACCGAGCGATCCCTTGCCGCTCTGGATGTCATCCACCAGGCCCTTGAACTCGGCCACCGTCGCGTTGAGCTGGTTGTACAACCCGGGATCGTAAATGACTTTCCCGATCGAGCCCTGGCCGCTTTCGATAAAGGCGACGATACGATCGGCGCGCTTGAGCAGGGTGTCGATATTTTGCAGCGTGCCCTGGCTGGCCCGCACCACGTCCTGGATATCGGGCTGGTCGCGCGCCGCCAGCGTGTCTCCGTCCGCCACCGCCGCCCCCTTGGCCACCGAACTATCCACATCCACGAAAGTCTCGCCCAGGATGCCCGCCGTGCTCAGCAACGTCACCGAGTCTTTGCGCAGGCTGAAAAGATACTTGGTATTGACCTTCATCCGGACTTCCACCGGCGCGGTCGGCCTGTCTTTCACAATCTGGATGCCGGTGACGTTCCCGATGTCGACGCCCGCCAATCGCACCGGCGCACCTTCCCGCAAGCCGCCCGCATTATCGAAGTAGGAGCGCAGCGTGATCTTGCTCGTGAACCACCCTCCCGTGCCGCTCATCACGAAAATAAGAACGCCGAGGGTCACGCTCGCGAACACCACGGTCAGCCCCACGCGGAGTTGCGACCATTTCAGCTGCTTCTGGCTAGGCAAGGTAGTGTCTGAACGACAGAAGCATCATACCAAACAAGGCCAAGTTTCAAAGGGGTCGTGCGGCGGCTGGTCGGCACAGGTGTGGCCCTGGGCGGCCTGGTCGAAGTGTGGCAATGGAAACGGCCTCCACTCTCTCCCCTGCCGGGATCGGGTGGAGGCCGGTTTTCCCACACCAGCGGCCCAGCTAGCGGTGCGGTTCGTGGGCAGCGCGTTTCTGCTCGGCTTTCGCTTGCTTCTGTTGCTGTTTCTGAGCCTGCTTTTCCTGCTTGCTCGGCTTGCTGTTGTGATTCTCGTTTTGCCGCGACGAAGCTCCTTCCCGGGTACGCGACGGATTGTCGTTTCGAACATTGTTTCGAGCGGTGTTTCGTGCCTCGTTGCGCCCGTTGTTGTTTTCTGACCGCGCCTTTTCCGGACGAGCCATCGAACGTTCCTGCCCGCCGCCATTTCTCGCCGGCTCATTTCTCGATGACTCGTTCAAGCCCCGAGCGCGATTTTCCGACCCTGACGCGCGCGCTTCCTGCGGCGTCATCTTCGGCTCGCGATAGGGCGCTCCCGCCTCGCGCGCATGTTCGACGTTTCGTCCCGAGAACTCGCCCGGCCTGCCCGTCGCTGCAATCGCCGGACGCCCATGGTTCTCCGATGCAAACAACGCCCGGTTCTGGCTGGCGGCATGTTCATGTTCGGTTTGCGCCGACAGCGCCGCCGTGTGCGGCTCCCGCCCGTAGGCTTCTTCCTGGGCCGTGGGTCGCGCTTCGATGCCGCCAGGCCCGTTGAAGCTGGTGTGAACGTTGTTGACCACAACCGTGCGGTTGTATACGTTTCTCACATTCGTGACGTTCACGTTCATGACCGCACGGTTGTAGAAGAACGCCCCGCCTCTCCACTCGCCGCCGGCAAAACCCACTCCGCCATAGCCGAAGCCGTAGTTAATCCCGCCATAAAAGCCGACGTGCGGTCCCCAATACCCAGCGTGCCAGCCATAAAAGCCGCCCGCGAATCCCCAATAACCGGGCGTCCACAAAAGCCCCACCGGCGCGATCACCCAGGTCCCCGGAACCCAGTAGTAGCCCCCCACGTCACTCCACGCCCAGTAACCCGGCGTCCACAGATAGCCCGGTCCGGGACAGATCGGCTGCGCGTAGATAGGCAGCGCCGGTGGCCCGATCCTGACCGAGATCCCTATCCCGATTTGCGCCTGCGATGCCGTCGAAAGCGACAACACCGAGGTCGTTACCATCAAAACTCCCAAGAGCAACCCGAAAATCCTGCTGCGAACCGAGCGATTCATCGTAATAACCCTTTCCATTGATCAATTGATCAGCTGATCAGCTGATCCGCCATTTTGTGGCCTCATACCCGGTGATGCGGGCAGATGCGTTTCGTCCCTATAAAACCCTCAACCTTTGCGTTTGTTGCGGAACCGGAAAGAGTTATTTTGGAGGGGACGTGCCAAAGCGTCTGCCCGCCCCGAACACAACTCGGCAGCCGCGAGTGGTCACGCCAGTCTCGGACCCGCTAGGGAACTCAACACATTTACCAGAACCCCGTCCTGTTCAGGAAATACCGTCCGCAGATCGAGCAGCACGCGCCCATCCTCGACCCGCGCGATTACGGGCGGCTCGCTCCCGCGCAGGCGGGCGTTCAATTCGTCGGCGCTGAGATCGGCATGCGTAAACGCGATCAGACGGGTCGGTAACACCGCGGACGGAGCAGCGCCGCCGCCAATTACCGACTCTCCATCGAGCAGCTCCAGCTTCAGCCGCTGGCTTCGAGCCGAGACAACGCTGGCGACGACCATCTCCGCGCGCCGCTCGATCTCGTTTTTTGAGAGACGCATCATGCGCAGCACCGGCACGGCGTCATGATCGCGTTTCACGTAGGCGAGCAGCGTGGCTTCAAGGGCGGCATACGTAAGCTTGTCGACGCGGAGGGCGCGGAAGAGAGAATTCGACCGCATGCGCGCGACCAGATCCGCGCGCCCGCTGATCAATCCCGATTGCGGGCCGCCCAGTAGCTTGTCGCCACTGTAAGTCACGACGTCAACGCCGGCGCGGAGGCTGTCAAGGACGCCTCCTTCGCCGTTAATTCCCACCGAGCGCAAGTCAAAGAGCGCGCCGCTCCCGAGATCCTCCATCAGAGGAAGATGGCGGCGCCGGGCGAGCCCGACCAGTTCGTCGAGGCGCGCCTGTTCCGTAAAGCCCGTAATCTCGAAGTTGGAACGATGCACCCGCAGCAGCAGCCGGGTACGCTCGTTGATGGCTTGTTCGTAATCCCCAACCCGAGTGCGGTTCGTGGTGCCGACTTCGCGCAGCTGGGCTTGCGATTTTTGCATTACGTCCGGAATGCGGAAAGAGCCGCCGATTTCGACCAGTTCTCCGCGGGACACGATGACTTCGCCGCCCTCCGCCAGCGAGTTCAAGGCCAGTAAGACGGCGGCGGCATTGTTGTTGACGACGATCGTGGAGGTTGAGTTCGAATGGGCTCCCGAACATGCCTCCGCGGCAGAGCCGGGGTCGGCTGTCCTTGCGTCATCGCCGAGGAGCCGGCGAAACAGCCGATCCACGTGCATGTCTCGCTTGCCGCGCCCGCCGCCGGTCAGATCGAATTCCAGATTGGAATAGCCGCTCGCCGTCGCGCGGATGTGATCGAGCGCTGCTCCCGCCAGCGGCGCGCGACCCAGATTCGTGTGCAGAATCACACCGGTGGCATTGACCAGCGACCGCAACGAGTAACTGAGCGACTGCCGAAGTTGACGTTCGACCGCACTGGAGAGCCCACTGAGCGCGAGGTTCAGCGCGGTGTCGTCCAATCGCCCGCCGGCGATTTCCTGGCGCAGGCGCGCCAGCACGACCCGTACACTCTCGGCCACGGACGCATGCCCATCGCGTTCAATTAACGCCTGCAAATCGCGCTGGCGCAGAAGCTCATCGGTCGAAGGCAGTTTTTGAAATCGTGCGGATTGATTTGTGCTCGACACCGAGGGCGATTATGCCACAGGAGCAGCGCTCGGTTCTCACTTCTGATTCGCTGCAGCCGTCGCCGCTTTACTGAGAACTGGAAATTGGCTACAGCGTATGGAGGTAGGCCAGTAGGTCTTTGATCTGTTGATCGCTCATGACCTGGCCAAACCCTTCCATTTTCGATCGCCCGTACTTGACGATTTCCGTCATCCGCTCATCGTTGGCCGGCAGCCCGCTCAGGGACAGGTACTCGTGCTTGAAGACGCCTTTCATGCTTGGCCCTTTTTTCCCGCGCGACGAGTACGGCTCGTGGCAGCGGTCGCAGTAGTTGTCGTAGAGCTGTCGGCCCGCGGCCTGTTGCGGCGTGAGCCCGAGCTCAGCATCCGATTTGCGGCGTTCGACGTCGCAACCCGCCAGCGCCAGCAGCGATATCGAGAGACCGAGGCGCACAGGAAACGAACGCAAAAAGTTCATGATGATTGACATCACCAGCGAGCCCACAAGTAGGATAATACGGAAGTCATGGCGATCGTCGTCAAACGGGTTTACGAGGCGGCTTCGCGGACGGACGGCGTGCGGGTGCTGGTCGACCGTTTGTGGCCGCGGGGTTTGACAAAAGAAAAGGCTGCGGTCAAGTTCTGGTTGCGGGACCTCGCGCCTTCGAATGAGTTGCGGCGGTGGTTTCATGCTAATCCGGAGGCGTGGCGGATTTTCCGGAAACGCTACCTCAAGGAGTTGGCGACAGAAGCAGGTTCCGCTGCGTTCGAAAAGTTGCACCATCTCGCCGAGGGCAAGCGGCCGCTCACTCTGTTGTACGCGTCGCGAAACCAGGTGCGTAACAATGCCATCGTCCTCAAGCAATTGCTGGAAGGAATGCCGAAGCCTCCGTCGAGCGTCGGTAAGGCGGCGGCTGGCCGCGGGTTGATTCGCAAGGCTCAGCGCCAGTAGGTAGCATCCCAACCCGCCTCAGATCCTCATCGGCATTACAATGTACCGGTACTTGTAATCCTCGCCCTCCGATGGACGCAGTTGTCCCGCCGACTGCGCATCCTTCAACTCCAGCTTCACATCGCACGAACCGGTCGCCTTGATAAAGTCCATCAGATATTGCGCATTGAATCCAATCGCCATCGGATCGCCGTCGTACGCTACTTCGATCGAATCCTCCGACTCGCCCGTCTCCGTCGACGACGCCGAAATCTTCAACTCGCCTTTCTCCAGCCGCAACCGCACCGCCCGCGACCGCTCATCCGCAAACTGCGCCACGCGCGCGATCGCCGCCCCCAACTCTTCCCCATGCAGCGCGATCGACTTCGTTATATCCTTCGGCAGCACCGCCTCGTAATTCGGAAACTGCCCCGTCAGTTGCCGCGAAGTCAGCAACCGGGCTCCCACTCTGAAAAATAGCGTGGACTCATCCTTCGCGAATTCAATCGTCTCCACGTCTCCATCCAGCAGCGATTTCAATTCGTCCATCGCCTTCTTCGGAATCAGTGTCTTCATCTCTCCCGAAACACCTTCAAACTTTTCTCCCGCCCGCTCCACGTGCGCCAGTCGATGCCCGTCGGTCGCCACCATCGTAATCGACTCCGGTTTCAGAACCATCAGCGCCCCGTTTAACGTATATCGAGACTCTTCGCTCGCAATCGCGAATCCCGTTTTCGCAATCATCGATCGCAACACCGCCGCTGGAATCCTGATGACTCCCGCGGTTGGAAAAACCGGCAGGCCCGGGAAATTCGATTTCGCCATGCCCACCATCTTCGTGTTTGAACGCCCGCACCGAATACTGACCCAGTGATTCTCCAGCAACCGGATCGTAATCTCCGCATCCGGCAGCAACTTTACATAGTCGTGAAGTTTGCGCGCCGGAATTGTGCACGCCCCTTCTTTTTTCACCTTCGCGCTGCATGACGTCCGCAGGCTCAGATCCAGATCCGTTGCCGTCAGCGACAGCTTCTCCCCCGCCGCTTCAAAAAGATAATTGGAGAGAATCGGAATCGTGGTCTTGCGCTCCACCACGCCCTGGGTGGCCGTCAGTTCACGTAGAAGTTCGAACTTGCTGACCGTAATTTCCATGGTCGTTGCGGCTGCCGCAGCGGCGACTTCCACCGGCATATTGGGTCTCCCGACTCTAGAGTTGGCTTCAGCCCAGTCTCGCAAACCGATCAGGTTTCAAAACTCCAAACCAGCTCTACTTCTGTCTCTTCTTATATCAAATACAAAAGCAATAAAACCAGTAGTAACCGTAGGCTCTTCGGAGAAGTGGAAAACTAGTCAAAACCCTGCCCCTTCAATCCCTTCCACTTCCGTCCTTCATGTGAATCCTTGGTCCCTCTTGCCGTGGACACCAGCTTAAACCTTCCACCCTCATTCCACTTCCACCCTGTCTCCCACAGCTTCCACAAACTCTCCACAGCCACGTGCTTGCAAGAATAGCCCCACCAGTGGAAAAACCGGCCTTCACCGCTGCTTACGCGCTCAATTGCTCGGTAAGTTTATTCAGCAGCCTGTTCAAATCCTTGTCGCTCTTTCGCAACTCTTCAATCTTGTCCACCGAGTGCAACACTGTCGTATGGTGCTTCCCGCCAAACTGCCGGCCAATCTCTGGCAGCGAGGCCTCCGTCATATGCTTCGCCAGGTACATCGCAATCTGTCTCGGATACACGATCGATCGCGAATTGTTCTTCGCCTTGATTTCCACCAGCCGCAGCCCAAATTGCTCCGCCACCGCTTTCTGGATCGACTCGATCGTCACCTTCCGCGCCTGCGAATCGATGAAATTCTTCAGCACCGTCTGTGTGTACGCCAGCGTGATCTCCGCTCCAATCAGCGAGGAATGCGCCACTAACCGGATCAACGCTCCTTCCAGTTCGCGCACATTCGATCGGATATTCTGCGCAATATACAGCGCCACATCCGTCGGCAGCGTTACCCGCTCCTGCTCCGCCTTCTTTTGCAGGATCGCCACCTTCGTCTCCAGATCGGGCGGCTGGATGTCCGCAATCAGCCCCCACTCGAACCGGCTCCGCAAGCGATCTTCGAATTCCGCCAGCTCTTTCGGCGGACGATCGCTCGCAATCACAATCTGCTTCATCGACTCGTGCAGCGCATTAAACGTGTGGAAAAACTCTTCCTGCGTCCGCTCCTTCTGCGCTAGAAATTGAATGTCGTCGATCAGCAGCACATCCATCGTCCGGAATTTATCCCGGAAGCTGATCATCTTGTCGTAGCGCAGCGAGTTGATCATCTCGTTGGTGAACTTCTCGCTCGATACGTAACAGATCGCCGCCTGCGGCGTCCGCCGCTTGATCTCGTGCCCGATCGCCTGCATCAGGTGCGTCTTCCCCATGCCCACGCCGCCGTACAGAAACAGCGGGTTGTACGCTTTCGACGGCCGCTCCGCCACGGCCTGGCACGCGGCATGCGCAAATTGATTCCCGCTCCCGATCACGAACGCGTCAAACGTGTAGCGCGGATTCAACTGCGCCGCGCTGTCCCAGTCGAACCGCCCCTGCGCCGGATGCAACCCCACGGGTTGAAGACCTGCGCTTGCGCTCGAGCCCCCGCCCGTCACAGAACCGCGCGCCGAGAGCCCGCCGTCATGCCGGATTGGAGTGTTCGAAGGATCGTCCTCCGCCGTCACAAATTTCACGTCCTCGTACCCCAGTTCAAGCTGGTCCACCGCTTCTTGAATCAGGTCCGCGTATTTGTCGCTTACGTGGCGAAATTCCGCCGTCGGAATCCGCACGTACAAAACTCCATTGCTGGCATGGCTGTACCGGGTTGGCTTCAACCACGTGTCGTAGGAATGCCGGTTGACTTTCTTTTCCAGGGCGTCAAGAATGCGCACCCACGGATTCGGGATGATGGTGGAACTGGAGAGAGACATTGTTTACCAGATTTACCACTGCCAGACTAGCGATTACCCGATGATCGGCGACCAGAATATCGAAAATACCGGCGGGCGACGCCCGGGAAAACCAATCTTGAAATTATGAGTTCTTTTCTTTCACTGCAGAGCCGCTTCTGTCTTGCAGTACGAATTGTCGATGAAATTTATTACGAGACGAACCGCATACTAGCACAAAAAAATCGCTGCGTCGGTGCGTTCTAACAAAAAAAATCGCCCGCCAATGCTGGATAGAATCGCGATTTTTTTGCGCTGTCAAGTGTCGAGAAACTAACTGCCGCGCAAATTGTGCAATCGAGAACTGTGCAATCGAGAAGAACGAGTGGGCGAACTCGGATGGCAGAGGTGACAACCCAAAAGCACGCCATGGTTTTCACATCTGACCTCTAACTTCTGCAATCCGACCCTGCCTCAGTTGGGCCGCCGCTCCCGCCGCCCCGCCGGAGCCGCCGTCTTGTAATTCCCCGGATACACCACCACCGACCGTCTCCCACCCTCGCCGTCACTCTCCGTGCGCAAATCTTTTTCCTCGCGCAGCGCCAGGTGCACAATCCTTCGTTCCCGCGACGACATCGGCCCAAACCGGTAAGGCGCGCTCGTTCGCCGCACCTGCTCCGCCGCCACCCGCGCCGCCGTTTGCAACTCGTCGATCCGCAGCGCCCGGAAATTCTTGCAGTCGAACCAGATCTTCTCGTGCTCGTTCCCTTGCAGGTGCAGGATCTCCGTACCCAGCAACTCGAACGATCGCAGCAACTCCCCGCTCCGCTCCAGCAGCATTCCCGAATCCGGCCCCGCAAACTCCACCAGAATTTCCGGATGCTCCCACTCCCGGTTCTCCGCCAGCGGCGGATCCACCGTGATCCGGTACTTCAGCTTGAAGCCGCCATTCGAAATCACCGCCTGCAGAAATTCCCCAATCTGTTTCGCGGCCGCTACTTTATCTGTGATCGGCATAAGTCAGTTCTCGATTCTCAATTCCTGACTGCTACTTCTCTTTCTTCCGGGCCCGCTTCTCCATCATCTCCCGCATCTCGCGTCCCAGCGACGTCCGGTTCATCACCGATTGCTGCACGATCCCAATCAACTGCCCCGCCGACCAGTACAGTCCCAGCCCCGCCGGCAGGTTCCAGCTCATCAGCCCCAGCATCCCCGGCATCATCACGTTCATCATCTTCTGCTGCGCCGGATCCATCCCCGCCTGCGGCGTCATCCGCTGCATGATCAGCATCGTGATTATGATCGCTACGGGCAGAATGTGCCGCGGATCCGGCGCCGACAAATCATGCACCCACATCCACGGCGCGTGTCTCAAATCCATCGCCACATTCAGCATCCGGTAATACGCAAACAAAAACGGCATCTGAATCAGCAGCGGCAAACACCCTCCCGCCGGATTCACCCCTTCCTTCTTATACAGCGCCGAAATCTCCTCGTTCATCTCCGCTTTCTTCGGATCCCGCAAACTGTATTTCTTGTACTTCTCCTGGATCGCCTTGATCTGCGGCGCTACCCGCTGCATCTTCAGCATCGATTTCATCTGCGTCAACCGCAGCGGCAGCAGCGCCAGATTGATCACCAGCGTCTGCAGCAGAATCGCCCATCCCCAATTCGCCACAATGTGCCCGTACATCCACTTCAACCACAAAAACAGCGGCCGCGCAATGTACCCCAGCCAGCCAAAGTCGATCAGCGCCCGCAGATCCGGTTCCGCCCCCGTAATCCCCGGCACTGAAACCGATTCCAGTTCCGATAGCGCCTTCGGGCCCACATAGAGCCGCGCATTGCTGGCGCCCTTGGCATTGCCCACCGCAATCCCGTACACATCCACCTTGTCCAGTTGCTTGTTACTGGCGTCGGTCGCATTGTGCGGAATCTCCAGCGCCCCACGCAGCGTTACCATCGCTGCGTTCTCCGCATCAAGCGGCAGGAAAACCGCCGCGAAGTACTGCTCCGACACCGCCGCCCAGTTGATCGGCCCACCCACCGTCCCGCCACCGATCACCTTCGTGGACGGCAGCAGCGTCCATCCATTCGCCAGTCGTTCAACCTTGCTGTCGTGCTGGTACCCGATCTGGCTGGCCGCAAACGATGGCCCGCTGACTTGGTCGCCAAACCCCGCCGGCCACATCGGAAACGCCGCCACCAGCGCTCCCTTTACATGAACCGCCGTCTCAACCCCCACCACATAGCTGCTGCGATCAAACGTGAAATTCTTTTGTACGGACAGGTCGCCGTCGGAGTAAGAGAAAGCGATCTTCGTCGGAGCCGACAACGAATTGCTGACCGGCTCAACGCCCTTGGCCGCAACACTGACTTTGGCGGATTCCTCCCCCAGCCCAATCGCTTGCGTCTGCGACTGGACATACAACACCGAGTTCAACTTGTCCCGTAGCCCCGCATCATAAGTCCACAACGTCAGCGGATACCCGTACAGTCCCGCCGCCCCGCTATTCACCAGCTCCAACTGCCCGCCCTTGTCGTCTGTGTATTTCTTCAGCACCCACGACTTAACCCGCCCGCCGCGATTGGTGAAAACGATCCGGTAAACCTCATTCTCAATCACCGTCTCCGCTTCGCTGCTCGCCGCCACCGGCGTGGATGGTTGACTGAGGGACGTTTGCGAAAGAGACGTCTGCGAGCCTGATGTCTGCGACGACGACCCCTGCGTCGTGACGGAGCTCTGCCCCGTCCCGCTTGGCGCGCCCGCAGCGCCCGCGCTCTCCGTCTTCGCCGGAGCCGGAGGCTGCGGCCCATACTTCTTCAATATCGGTTGGAACAGCATGATGACCAGAAACGTCAGCGCAAACACTAACAACAGTTTGCGCTCCATCCCCGGCTCTTGTTGCGGATTATTGAATTCAGCCAATTGAGTGACTCATCATTTCGTCAGTTAGCTTACGTCGCGACGAACGCCCTCGTCCGTCCTCCGGAGCCTGGCTCCGCCGAATCTCCCCATCGCAAGAATGCCCCGGTGTCCCATTCTTCCGCCCTAGCCTGGAGTCCATCACCAGATCCAACCCGCCCTTTGCCAGCGGATGACACCGCAATATCCGCCACGCCGCCATCGCTCCTCCGCGCACCACCCCATACCGTTCCACCGCTTCCATCGCGTATTCCGAACAACTGGGAACATACCGGCACGCCGCCGGCAACGCCGGCGAAAGCCACCGCTTATAAGCTCGCAACCCCATCACCGCAACTGCACTTAAATACCCTGGCCCATCGATAAACCGGCGTGCCCCATCATACCCGCCCGTTCCCTCAAACCCGGGTTCCCCCTCCTCCACCCTCCTTTGCGGAAGCGTGGGAGACACCGCCAAATCCTCGGCCATCGCCTTCATCGCTCCCCCAACTTCTTCGCAATCGCATCCATCGCCCGGCCCACTTCTTCGAGCACCACCGGAAACTCCAACGTCAGCACCGATTTCTTAGGATTGATCACCACATCGACCGCGCCCGCCAGCACCGCCCGCCGCTGCCGCACCGCTTCCCGCAGCCGCCGCTTGATCCGGTTCCGGTCCACTGCCCCGCCCAGTACCTTTCCTACCGTGAACCCGACGCGCGCTTCCTTATTATTTGACGCAGCGGCGCTTGATAAAGCGCCCTCCACCCGTCGCAGGTAGTACAACGTCATGTGCGGGGAAAAATGCCGCCGTCCTTGTTTATATACGCGTTCGAAGTCGCTATGTTTCAGCAACCGCGCCGCCCGCGGAAAGCCCGCCTTCGCTGCCGACCGTTCTTCTCCACGCTCCTGAAACCCGGCGCTCACCATGTCACCATTCTGCAAGGCGGTATCCAATACCAGTCGCCCATGCGGAGTCCCGCTTTTTCTGGTAACTGGCTACTGGCAACGGGCAACTGCTTTGCGGTGGGAAAACTAGTCGCGGAAACCAGGCTTCACAGCTACGCGCTTGCGCCCCTTGGCCCGGCGACGCGATAGCACCGCAGCCCCGCTCTTCGTCTTCATGCGAGTCCGGAACCCGTGCTTCTTCGAGCGCTTGCGCTTGTTAGGTTGAAATGTACGTTTCGGCATCGAAAATCCCTGCTCCTATCAAATCAACTGCATCAGGCAAACGGTAAGTATAAATGACGCCGCCTCCCCCCGCAAACGCACCAGCTGGCTACAATGATCCAGGTTCAGGATTCTGGTCGGCAAGTCAGCGCTGAAATCTGACCACCGGCAACTAAGAACCCGGCCCCACCATGAATCTCGACGACACCATCGTTGCCATTGCCACTCCGCCCGGACGCGGCGGCATCGGCGTCGTCCGCCTCGCCGGACCCGCCGCCAATTCCATCGCCGAAACCATGCTCCGCAAAACCACCAACCTCGAACCCAATCGCGCCCAACTCTGCGATCTCATCGATCCCCCTTTCGACGACGCCCTGGAAACTGGCACTCCTCCCCGCATTGACGAAGTCGTTGTTACTTACTTCGCCCACCCCCACTCCTACACCACCGACGACATCATAGAAATCTCCGCCCACGGTTCCCCCGTGGTCCTCCGCCACATCGTCGAACTATCTCTAGCCCGCGGCGCTCGCCTCGCCCAGCCCGGAGAATTCACCATGCGCGCCTTTCTCAACGGACGCCTCGATCTGACTCAAGCCGAAGCCGTCCGCGATCTCATCGACGCGCAGACTTTATTCCAGGCTAAAGTCGCCGCCCAGCAACTCCAAGGCGCGCTCTCCCATCGCCTCCAGCCCATCAAGAAAAATCTCGTCGACCTTATCGCTCTCCTCGAAGCCGGCATCGACTTCGCCGAGGACGATATCTCCATCGCTCCCGATACTCTCATCCGCAATCGCATCGCCCAAGTCCAAGCCCCCCTCCAGCAGCTCGCCGCCTCTTTCACCTACGGCAAAATCGTCCACCAGGGTTTGACCCTCGCCATCGTCGGCCGTCCCAACGTCGGCAAATCTAGCCTCTTCAATCGCCTCGTCGAACGCGAGCGCGCTATCGTCACCGCCCAACCCGGCACCACCCGCGACTTGGTCACCGAGACCGTCGCCATCGGCGGAATCCCCATCCAACTCATCGATACCGCCGGTATTCGCCAGGTCCCGGACGAAGCTGAAGCCGAAACGATAGGAATAAGAAAGTCCATCGAGGCCCTTGCCGACGCCGACTTAGTCCTGGTAGTTATCGACAGTACTCAGCCCCTCAGTCAGGAAGACAGCAAGTTACTGCAACAAACTCAGTCCCGCCCCACCATCGTGGTCGAAAATAAATCCGACCTGCTGAGCAAGCCTGAACCCACTCCAACTCACTTAGAGACGGACGCCCTTGTCTACCCCAGCCGGACGCAGCCCGGCAGGCTTCCTACGCCAGAGCCCAACTCTCCCCCTCACATTCCCACCTCTGCCCTGACCGGCGAAGGCATTCCCGCCCTCCGCGCCGCCATCCTCGCTCACGTCGCCGGAGATTCCACTACCACCCGGGAGTCAGGCTTCCTCACCAGCGTTCGCCATCACCAACTCGTTACCACCGCGCTCGCCGCCCTGCAAGCCGCAACCGCAGCCGTATCCGCCCGGGTCCCTCACGAGATGCTTCTCCTCGATCTCTACGCATCCCTCCGTCCCCTCGATGAAATCACCGGCGTCACGACCACGGACGACATCCTCAACCTCATCTTCAGTACCTTCTGCATCGGAAAGTAAAGCAAGAGTGTGGCGCGGACACTCTTGTCCGCGAGCGCCCGCGCCATGATCCTGCCGCACCCATCAGGCGAGTACTGGTGTGGCTGGTTGCGAAAAAACTCTGATTCACCCAGGTTGTTGGCAACGACCCGGCTTCAACCCGCGTCGCTACTTCTCCGCCAGCATCGATTCCACCGCTTTCTGCGCTAGCGCAAGATCTGGCGAGAGCCGCGCCGCGCCCTTGAAAACTGCGTCAGCCTCCTCCAACCGCCCCTCCTGCCGTAGAGCCTGCGCCAGCAGCAAGCCCTCAACGTCGCTATGCTGCAGCGCCAGGGCGCGCGAGTACTGTCGAACCGCCTCCCCCAGTTCGCCATTGTTCTGCGCCATCACCCCGAGCCTCACCATCACCGCGGGCTGGTCGGGCATAAGAGCGAGCGATTGTTCGAAAGACTCTTTCGCCCTCATCGCGTCCCCCATCGCCCTATAACAATTCCCCATGTCCCGATAAGCCTTCGCCCGCAGCCCTGGTGAGCTCGCGTGCAGAGCCACCATCTCGTATCGTTCGATGGCCGTTGCCAGATTGCCTTTTCGCTGCTCATAGCCGGCGAGAATCAGGTTGGCGGGCCAATGGTCGGGACGGATCGCGAGCACCGCCCGAACCTGCGCGATCGCCTCTTCCGTTCTGCCTTGGCGGTGCAGAAAACCCGCCAATTCCTCATGCGCAATGTAGTTGTCGTCCGTCAGCGCCAGGGCCCGGAGCCAAAACGACTCCGTGTCGTGCCAGTAGCCCACCTGCCGGTAGGTGAGGACTCCGAGCGCTAGCAAACAACCAACCGCCGGAATCGCAAGCCGTCGCCCCCAGATTTGGCGCGCCGCCCCCCAGTCCCCAACCAGCCACACCACCATCACGAACAACCCTACCAGCGGGATATACGCATAGCGATCCGCCATGGCCTGTTCCCCCACCTGCACCAGCCCGATCATCGGCACCAGGCTCCCTAGGAACCAGAACCACCCCACCGCCAGGTACTTCTCCTTGCGCGCGCGCACCACTAGAATAGTAATGAGCACCAGAAAACCTACCGCCGCGCCCACCTGCCACACCGGATAGAGCTTGGTCGGATGGGGATACGGCAGCACTAACTTTGCAGGCCAGAACGCTTTTCCAAGATAGGCGACATACGAAATCACCGCCGTTTCCACACGCAACCACCAGCTGTAACGCGCCAGATCCTTAACCGCGCCGCCGGACTCCTGCGCCTCCATCGTGACCACCGCGCTCGCCGCCGAAAGCAACAGCAGCGGCAATTTTTCCACTGCCAGCCGTGTCCACGACAATTTAGTCCCGCCTCTCGCCGGTTCCGCCACCTCGCCCACTCGTCCCAGCGGCCAGTAGTCCCACAGCAGCAGCAGAAATGGAAATGTAATCACCTGCGGCTTCGCCAGCAGCGCCAGCGTAAATAAACCCGCCACCACAAAGTACCGGCCGCGTCCCCGTTTGCGCGCATACCATCCATAGGCGATCAGCGCGAGCAGAAAAAACAGCATGCTCAACACGTTCTTCCGCTCCGCCGCCCAGGCCACCGACTCCACGTTGATCGGATGCAGCGCAAACAAGCCCGCAACCATCAGGCTGCGCCACCGCAATCCCGTCGCGCTCTGCAGCAGCAAAAACAGCAACACCGCGTTCGCCCCGTGCAGCACGACATTCTCTCCATGGTGTCCCGCGGCATTCAGTCCGAAAATTTCGCAGTCCAGAGCATGCGACAACCACGTCAGCGGATGCCAGTTGGATTCCTTGTAAGTCGTAAAAGCCCATTCCACCGTCGCCCAGGTGATTCCCGCCTTTACCTGAGCGTTTTCGGTGATGTAATGGTTGTCGTCATAGTCGATGAACCCGTTGCCCGTCACCGCGCTGTAGCTCGCCAGCACTGCGGCCATCAGCCCCACCGAAAACACCAGATTCCACCGGTCAACCCTGCGCCCCTCGAACCCTCGCCGAGCCTGCGATCGCGACGGCTTGGAGGAAGAAGAAGACGATAACGAAGCCGTTTCTCCCGCTCCTGGCGTGCGTTTCGCACCCTCCACCCCGGAAAAATCTGAGTTTCGCCGCCCCATTTGCCCTTGCCCCACAAAAAAACGCCCCAGACTCATCCTGAGCCTGGGACGCCCTTTCAAATCATACCTCACATCTCTACTCGAGCCAGATGTTCCACTTTTGCGACACACTATATTTCTTCGTGTAAGTGACCGTGTACGTCCCGGTCTTCTTGTTGAGGGTGTACTTCGGAGTGGCGACTTCGGTCGTCGCCGTGATCGTAACCAATCCCGCCACGGGGTTGGAGCACGTCTTGTTGGCGGCGATGATGAACAGTCCCCCCGCCGGATCTGACGTCGTCGGGTAGTTGTAGTTAGCCGTACATTCGCCGTTGTTCGGACCCGCCGAGACGCCCAGCGTGCCAAACGTCTGGTCACCATAGATGATGACATCCGCCGCCGGACTCAGTCCCCCGTAAACGTTGGGGCCAAAATCCACTGTGCCCGAATCCGCAATCGTTTTCGTTCCCTGCGTGGCCACAATCGAGTAAAGCAGGTCATCCGTCGAATCGCCGCTGTCGTCTTCATACCACGTTTGGGTTTGTCCGCAATTCGCCGCTGTCGCAGTGTTCCCGTCACACGCCGATAGCGAAAAAGTGTAAGAAGGACTGCCCACCACTACTCCGCCCGTCGGAAACGGAATCGACGGATTCCCGATCGTCGGGCAGTCCGTGTTCGGGCCCGTGCTCGACGAGTCGCCGAAACAAGGCCACAGGTCCGAGCCGTCCGTGTTCACGGTCGGATAAGCGGTAGCTCCGAACCACTGCCCCACCGCATACAGGTTCGCTGGCGGAGCTCCCGCCGGCGGCAGTTGCGCGTCAATCCCCTGGTGCCGCGGCACAACCTTGATTTGAAAGCGTGGTTTTCCTTCCGCCAGCGCAAGCTGACTGCATGCAAAAGCTACAATCGCCAGGCACGCGAAAAGTTGGAACAAGCGACACTTCTTCATGAAGAATCTCCTTGGAATTTTTTGGTTTTGGGATTCGAAACAGAGCGGAAGGTCTGTGTTTCGCGCCGCAAGTATCCAGCATGACCGCGGAGCTGTCAATTCAAAATTTGCCCCATCGTTTTATTTGATCTCCAACCTTGCGCAAAACTTTGAACTCTAACTGCAACTCCATCCCCAACCACGCCCCGCCAGTCATGCCACCTGAAATCCACTCCCAGGTGTCCTCGCGCTCCTAAACATGCGATCATGTCTCCAGTTTCTAAAGGAGCCTCTCCATGTCCGACGCCTCTCCGCAGAATCTCTCCAACTACAAGCGCCTCGATCCCCTCTTCCACCTCTTCATCCTGCCCGCATTTTCCATCATCCTGCTTTCCACCATCGTCCATCTCGTTCGTTTCCCCGGACTCCACTCCGCCCTCCTCGTCCTCGCCGCCCTCGCCGCCTCTGTCGCCATTTTCAAAATTCGTCTCTATCCCCTCAAACTCCAGGACCGCATCATCCGCCTCGAAGAGCGCCTCCGTCTTGCCTCCTTGCTCGACCCCGCTCTCCGTCCCCGCATCCCCGAATTCACCGAACCCCAGTTGGTCGCCCTCCGCTTCGCCTCCGACCACGAACTCCCTGCCCTCGCCGCCCGAACTCTCAACGAAAAGCTTTCTCCCGAAGAAATCAAGAAATCCATCCAGCAGTGGCGCCCCGACCATTTCCGAGTCTGACGCTCGTACCCACGCACTCCCTCCTCCGTCCATCCCGCAACGACGAGGAAATTACCGGAAGGGAACAAAAAAGCGCCTACGAAAAAGCGGGTGCCCCTTCCGCATTCTCAGCGGAACGGTGGGCCAGTAGTCCAAAATCAAGCCATTCCCTATGCTCTTACCGAGAACCGAGAGCCGAGAACCGAACCCCTAGGCCTTCAAATACCAAGGCACATTAATAATATTGATCCGCTCATCCCCACCCACCAGCAGCAGCGCCGTCAAGATTTCTCCCCGCTGATTGTGCAGAAAATAGTGATACCAGTGCCGCTCCACCATCGTCGCAATCACCACCGCGACCGTCCGCCCCTCGTTCTCCTTCTCCACCTTCAGCACATAATCCACAATCGGATGAATCACCAGCCGGTACGGCGAATCCAGCGTCACCAGCTTCGGCATCCGCCCCTCCGCCGGCGTATCCGCCAGCCACGATGGACGATTCTCATCCGCCTCGCACGTCACATGCACCGCCTGCACATCCGGAGACAGCGTCATCGCAAACCGTACCGCCTTCTCCGTAGCCGCATTCCACCGGTCCACCGGAACAATCACAATCGGCGGCGCCATGCTCCCCGCGCTCGCCCATTTCCCGCCCGTCAGCGCCGTCTCCTTCTCCACTCGCTCATAATGACTCCGCACCCTCCCCATAAACACCACCGCCGCCGGCAACAGCAGCACCACCACCCACGCCCCCTCCGCGAACTTCGCCGCCACCACCACCAGCACCGTGATCCCCGTCGCCACCGCTCCCAACCCGTTCACCAGAATGCTGTGCCAGGCCCTCCCCGCCGACTCCGTTCGCAACCAGTGCCCCACCATCCCCGCCTGCGACAACGTGAAGGCCAGAAACGCTCCCACCGCAAACAGCGGAATCAGCCGGTCCGTCACCCCGCCAAATAAAATCAGCAACAGCCCCGCGAAAATCGCCAGCGCCCAGATCCCCTGCGAATACACCAGCCGCCGTCCCCGCGTGCTCAACGAATGCGGAAGATAATCGTCCCGCGCCACCACCCGGCACAGCCGCGGAAAATCCGCAAACGACGTGTTCGCCGACAAACACAGCACCAGCAATACCGAGAACATCGTTACATCGTAAAAAATCCCTTTCCCCGCCACCGCCGCCGTCAATAGCGACAACACGCTCTGATATCCCGCCGCCCCCGGATCCGTCGCCATGATCCCGTAATACTTCAGCAGCAACGCAATTCCTCCCAACAGCACAATCAGAATCGCAATGATCGCCGTCAACGTCGCCCGCGCCGCCGGCACCACCGGCTTCCGGAACGCCTGCACTCCATTGCTCACCGCTTCCACGCCCGTCAACGCCGTGCATCCCGACGCGAACGCCTTCACCAGAATCCAGATTCCCACCGCCTGCATTCCCGCCGCCGGCTGCGTCGGAGCCAGCAAAACCACCGCCACCGGATGCCCGCCCGACGCCACCACCTTATAAAGCCCCACCGCAATCACAATCCCCAGCGTCCCCACAAACAAATACGTGGGAGCTACAAACGCCGTCCCCGCCTCCTTCACTCCCCGAAGATTTACCACCGTCAATATAATCAGCACCGCTAAACAAAGCCCCAAAGTGTGCGGCTGCAGCGCCGGCACCGCCGACACCAGCGCCCCGATCCCCGCCGAAATCCCCACCGCCACATTCAGCAGGTAATCGATCATCAGCGCCCCGCCCGCCAGCACTCCCGCCCTGCTTCCCAGATTCTCCCGCGCCACCGTATACGATCCCCCGCCCATCGGATACGCCGCGATCGTCTGCCGGTAACTGAAAAACACAATCACCAGCAGCCCAATCACCGCAAAAGTCAGCGGCACTATGTAGCGCACTCCCAATAGCCCCAACGGCAACAGAATCGTTAATGCCGCTTCCGGCCCGTAAGCCGCCGAACTCAAGGCGTCCAGCCCAAACGTTGGAATCCCCTGCGTAGGTGTAATCCGCTGCCCCTCATCCTCCGATGAAGCCAGCGGCCGCCCAAACACCACATCAATCAGTCCCATATACCCTCAGTGCAATATGACTATGTCAAGGATTAACCATGCGCGGGGACGGACGCCCCGCCCGTCCAGTCACGCTCCGCCCGCCACCGTCGGTCTTCGCCACTCCGTCAGTGCGCGCAAGAATCCTAACCTAACCCAGCCCAACCGTCAGCGCAAACCAGACCACCACATGTAGTCAGGAAAGAAACAGGAAGAAACCGCCGGCCAGAACCAGCACAGTAATAAGTGGGACCGTCCGTCTAAGCAAGCAACCAAACCTGACGTGTCTGCGGCCCCCAGCCCCTTTTCCGCCCGCCTCGGCCCGTCTCTCCAGCGGGAAACAGACGATGAAGCCAGCCGCCGCCGCCCGGAATCACCAGAGTAACAAGTGGGACAACTCCCCCAGAATCACGTGTCGACGGGCCTCCGGCGCGTTCTTTGCAGCACAGAAGAACGCCCTCACCGAGACCTCTCCCACTCAAACTCCGCCAGATACACCCCGCCCTCTCCCCACCCCGCCCGCGACACAAACCACTTCCCCCCCGGAGCCGCAATCACCTCCGCTGCATGCGCTGGAAACTTCCCCACCATATTCTCCGCCTCCCAATGCAGCGGACTCTCGCTCTCATATACTGCCGTCTCGTTGTACCCATGATTGGTGCACACAAACAAATAGTACTTGCCCTGCTGTGCCACCACGAATGGCGATTCCGTCGGACCCCCGTCCGTCCCCACCTCCGCGTCCCGGTATACCTCCCGCGGATTCGACCAGTGACTCAAATCCGTTCCACTCACCACCTTCACCGTATGGTTCCCGCCCGCCGGAGTGCTCGTCGCCACGTAATACAGCAGCCATCCCTCCTCATACCCCATCACCATCGGGTCGCGAGACTTATACCCATCAATTACCATCGGATTCGTCGGATGCCGCCTCCACTTCCATAAATCCTCCGACGTCGCCAGATGGATCCGGTACTCCGTCCCTTTTCCCCCCGCGCAGTAATACATCCAATAAATCCCATCATGCCGCAGCACATAAGGAGCCCACGTGACATTCTCATGCTCCTTCTTATCCGCCTGCATCACCGGAGCCTGTTTCGTCCACGGCCCCCCCAGCTCTGGAGCCGTAGCATGCGCCAGAAACTTCTCATGCATCGGATTCGCCGGCTCCTTATGCGTGATCCCGAATAAGTGCCACTGCCCATCCTCCGCCCGAATAAAGGTGTGATCGTTGATGTACCACGATTCCTTCTTTCCTCTCGATCGGTCGTAAATCGACGGATCGTATATCTTCCGAAATTCTCCCACTCGAAATACCGCCTTGCCCGGTCTCCACCCAGCCCCCTTCGCCTTCCCGGATGGCTCCGGCGCCATGACCCGCCAGGCTGCACCCAATCTCCCAGCTCCTATACTCGCTCCCACCAGCGATCCCCCCGCCAGCCCAAGTCCCCGCAATACCCGCCGCCGCCCCCGGAAAAATTCCGGTTTCAAAGCCCTGCCGCCATCCACCTTCACCGAATCTCCTCCCTTCCTCACCCAGTAAATCGCAGCATACTCCGCTCCCGTTGACGCGGAACGGCAACCGTTCCACTGCACGCTGGGTTGTATTAGGGCAGTGGCTAACGGTATCTGTTTTGTAAGGGTGCGGCTTTGAGCCGCGCAGTGATTGGTGCACGATCAATGGGTGTCTTGGTTCAGCGTGAAATGGATAAGTGACGTTCTCCGTTAGTGCAGATTCCGCTAGTGCAGATTCCGCCCCTGGGACGGGAGTAAGGTTAAGGTGAATGATCGGTTCACTTCCCCTTCAACATCCGCACCACCAGGTCAAAATCCTCCAGCGTCGCATACTCGATCATGATCTTCCCTCGGCCCTTCCGATCACGGATCCGCACCTTCATTCCCAGCACTTCCTCCAGCGTTCTTTGCGCCGCCTTCACATTCGGATCCACCCACCGTGCCCCGCCACCTTTGTTCTTCTCGTTTTGCCCCGGAGGCGTACTCACCCCCAGCACCAGATCCTCCAACTTCGCGACCGACATCTTTTCTTCAATCGCCCGTTTCGCCAGCGTCCAGATCGTCACATTGTCGCGCAGATGCAACAGCACTCGCGCGTGACTGTACGTCAGCTTCCCCATCTGCAGCGCCCCCACCACGCTTTCCGGCAGCGACAACAGCCGCATGTAATTCGACACCGTTTCCCGCGACACCCCCGCCCGCGTTCCAATCTCTTCCTGCGTCAGCTTGAAATCCGTGCTCAGGCTCGCGAATGCCTCCGCCTGCTCGATGCAATTCAGATCCTCCCGCTGCAGGTTTTCCACCAAAGTCATTTCCGCCGCCTGCTGGTCCGATACCCGCTTCACGATGACCGGGATCGTCGTCCTCTCCGCCATCTTCGACGCCCGCAGCCGCCGCTCTCCCAGTACCAGGACGAACCGCCCCTCCTTCCCCGGACGCACCACGATCGGCTGCAACACTCCCTGCACCTTGATCGAGTTCATCAGCTCCGTGAGCGCCTCGCGGTCAAAATGGTTTCGCGTCTGATACGGATTCGGATCGATCTGATCAATCGCCAGCACAAACACCGTCTCCCCATCCGCGCTCCGCCCCTCTGCCACCGCCTGCAAGTGATCCAAAGTCCCGGGAATCCCCCCCTCCAACCGGGCGCTGCCCGCCGCCTCCCCCTCGGAAGGAGCCCCGGCGTAGTGAGAACCGGCAGCCGCGAACTGAGAACCCTTCTCCGAACCGCTGGTTTCGGGTGCCCCATCCTTCCGCGTATTTTGCGGAAGCGTGGGAGCGGATGAGGAAGAATCCAGCGCCGCAGCCGCTGGAACTACCCGTGGCCCTGGCAACAAAGACTCCAGCCCCCTCCCCAAAGCCCGCCGCTTCTCCGCCAGCTTCTCGTGTCCCTTCACTGCCCCGGCCTTCTCCGACCCCTTATCCACCGCTGTATTCACCGTAGTCATCAGATGTTTCCTCTCTCTCCGCCAAACTCCGGGTGCCCCACTCTTCCGCGCCTTTTGGCGGAGGGTGGGAGCGAATCACGAAAATCAAAGGTCTAAACCCGCCGTCAAACCAATCGTGAGCCAACGACAAATCAGCCTGCACGCGGGATCGGCCTACTTATATTGACAAACATAAATATTTATCACCGTCGATCTAAGCGGCCTCTCCCGGACCCCGCGCCGCTCCCACCTGCCGCTCCAGAAGCTCCTTCGCCAGCCGTATGTAACTTTCCGCCCCTCGCGACCGTACGTCATACAACAGCGCCGGCTGCCCGTGGCTCGGAGCTTCCGCCAGCCGTATGTTCCGCGGGATCGCCGTCGTCAGCAGCTTGTCCCCAAAATACTTCTTCAACTCATCCGCCACCTGCTGCGCCAGGTTCGTCCGCTCGTCGAACATCGTAAGGACTACCCCCTCCACCGCCAGCGTCGGATTCAACGCCCCCCGTATCCTTTCTATTGTGTCCAGCAGCTCCGACACCCCCTCCAAGGCAAAGTACTCCGCCTGCATCGGGATCAACACCCCATCCGCCGCCACCAGCGCATTCAGCGTCAACAAGTCAAGCGCTGGCGGACAATCCAGCACGATGAACTGAAAGCGATCCAGCAATCCCGCCAGCGCGTCGCGCAGACGAAACTCCCGTCGCTCCGCCGCCACCAGTTCCAGGTTGGCGCCGATCAGGTTCTTGTGCGATGGAATCAGCCAGAGCTGCTCCAACTCCGTAAGCTGCAGCGCTTCTTCGGCCGAGGCGGAGCCCATCATCACGTCATAGACGCTAATGCGCTCCGGATTCTTCGCCAGTCCCAGCCCACTGGTCGAGTTCGACTGCGGATCGCAGTCGACCAGCAGGGTATTGACTTCGGCGGCGGCGAGTGAGGCGGCAAGGTTGATGGCGGTCGTAGTCTTGCCGACGCCACCCTTCTGGTTGGCAACTGCAATGATGCGTCCCATGGTTTTTATGTTTCTGTTGGTTGCGGGCAAGAATATGGGAATGGGCGGTTGAAAGCAATGCCAGAGTTTTGTGCAACTCCCATAAGTGTTCCACGTGGAACATTCGGTTACGTTTTGGCGTCGTGTGGATAGTGTTCCACGTGGAACACTAGTTCCGACTTTGACGACGGGGAAGTTGCGAAATGGAGAAGTGTTCCACGTGGAACACTTGGAACTGCGCAGTATCATAATGAGATTTTAGAAACATTCTCCCACTTACATCCAAATATTTGGACACTTATTGCTTGTTGCTAGTGATATTAGTCGAAATATTGTTGTTTTATACCACTTTATTTGAATCTGGATAGTGACAGGACTCTTGAATGTGACTTAGGGATATGTATTGGTTGGAGGTGGTGCAGGGTGGGGAGGTGGGTGAGGGTGGGGAGCTGGGACGATCCTATGAGGAGGGCGAGGGTTCCGTTGGGGGCCAGGAGGGCGGCGGCGGAGGGGAGGATTTGTTCGAAGCGTTCGACGGCGCGGAGGGTCACGAAGTGGGCGCGAGGGAAGTCTGGTTGGGCGGCGAGGGTTTCGGCGCGGGCGGTGATCACATTGATGTTGGTAAATGTAAGGGCGCGGGCCACTTCGCGGAGGAAGGCGGCTTTCCTGTGATTGGATTCGATGAGGGTGAGGTGGAGGTGGGGCGCCCAGATTTTGAGCGGGAGGGCGGGGAATCCGGCACCGGAACCGATATCGAGGACTTCCGTTGGCGGCCCATTGATTTCAACGTGCGCGGTGAATTGGGCAGCCGGCGGGATGAGTGGAGGCGCGGGAAAAAGATGGCGAGCGAGGAAGAAAGATTCGCCGAAGTGGCGGGACACGATTTCCTCTTCCTGGCGGATGGCGGTGAGGTTGATGCGGGCGTTCCAACGGAGCAATAGATCGATGTATATCGATATTTGTTGGAGCTGAGCCGGAGAAAGCGGGGATTCGAGGAAAGGTTCGAGGAGAGCGGAGATGCGGGCGGAGTCCATGATAAGGAGCCTGGAGAGATTCTAGCGGGAACGAAGGCGGCGGCGCTGGCCGATCGGGAGCTATCGGGCGGTCTATCTGCGCAACCTGTGACGATGAGCGTGATGAATAGGTGCACGCCCTCTTAAGTGATGTCGGCCTCAAGGGTCACAGGCGCTCCACCTTCAAGCAGACCTGGCCGACCCGCCCAGCCCCTAATGACAATCACTTGGGTGATACCCAGGTTAGCGCCCAGAAAGCGGGCGCGAACCTGGGGCACCGGGCGCCGTATTTGATCCAGGGCATTCGGCATCCGAGCACTGCTGGCATTCAGACCATTCGCAGCCGAATCCGCGAGATCTCGATCGCCGCGGAAGTCCGCCGCTCGGACGGTTCTTCTCTCGT